>Ga0209163_1000137_pt1 | contig 173757 bp, 147 predicted proteins | sample MTBAKSrepl2MetaG_FD_187457 | JGI IMG/M metagenome (GOLD analysis project Ga0209163, IMG submission 187457) | Enrichment culture microbial communities om Arthur Kill intertidal strait, New Jersey, USA, that are MTBE-degrading - MTBE-AKS2 (Arthur... | ecosystem: Environmental > Aquatic > Marine...
CAGGAAGTAGATCTTTTCAATCCAAGAGGTGACGCCATCGAAGAGCAGGTCAAAAAGAGCGAAGCCTTTCCCGGGGACTCCCGGCTCTGGACCGTTTCCATCTCCCCCCATGTAAAAAGCGCGGAGTCGGTGGAAAAGATCATGTGGACGGTGGTGGGTTGCCTGATCCCTCCCCTCCTGCTTTCTGTTTTCATTTTCGGCTTCCAGGTGCTCATCATCACCGCGGTCAGCGTGGGAAGCTGCGTGCTCACCGAAGCGGTTTCCCAAAAATGCCTGCGCCGTCCGGTCACCGTCAGGGACGGGAGTGCCGTGATCACCGGCTTGCTTCTGGCTTACGTGATCCCGCCCGGGGTGCCTTACTGGATGCCCGTGCTGGGGGCCGTGGTCGCCATTTTCGTGACCAAACACCTCATGGGCGGAATAGGCTTCAACATCTTTAACCCCGCCCTGATCGGCCGGGCCTTCCTCGTCGCCACCTACCCGGTTGCCATGACCTCGGCCTGGCTGCAACCCATTCGGGACGCTTCGATATTCACCTACATGGGCCAGGGCGTGGACGCCGTCAGCACGGCCACGCCCCTCTACGTGCTCAAGCACTACGGTGTGGCCGCCCTGATCGAAAAGTACGGCGCCCTGAACTCCATCTATGGAAACTTCTTTATCGGGTGGCGGCCGGGCTGCATCGGAGAAACCTCGGTGCTCCTCCTTCTCCTGGGCGGCTTCTATCTCATGCACAAGGGATACATCACGTGGCACATTCCCGCGTCCGTCTTCGCCTCCGTGGCCTTTTTCACATGGGTCTTCGGAGGGGAAGGGTTTTTCACCGGGAACCCGCTGCTGGCCGTGCTCTCGGGAGGCGTGCCTCTGGGGGCGATTTACATGGCCACGGATTACACCACGTCTCCGAACGCGAAAAAGGGCCAGATGATTTTCGGTGCGGGCGTCGGGGCTCTCACCGTCCTGATCCGGCTCAAGGGCGGGTACCCGGAGGGCGTCGCCTACGCCATTCTCCTGATGAACGCGCTCACTCCTGCGCTGGACGGGTGGTTCAGGCCCACGCGTTTCGCTCCTCAAAAAGGAGCCGTGAAATGAATCAAATCATCCGCATTACCCTGGGTCTGACGCTATCATGCCTCGTGGCAGGCTCGGTCATGGGAGGGGCCTTCATCCTCACCGCCAAGGCGAAAAAGCACAACGAGCACATGGCGGTCCAGGACACCATGATCAGCCTTCTTGGGTACGGCAAAAAAAATCCCGCCCCCTCGGACCTCCATCTTTACCAGCTCTACCGCTACGTCATCGACGAGGGAGGGAACAAGTTTCTCGGATACATGGTTCCCGTGAAGCAAGGCGAGTCCATGCGCTACGGCCTCCTCATCATCACCCTGGAAGGGGCTTTCAAGGCCTTTCACGAACTCGAGATCACACCGGAAGGGGCTCTCGAGCCTGCGGAACGGGACTCGGCGCTGCGGGCCGTTCTCAAGCCGCCCACCGCTTTTGGTTTTGCCGACCAAACCATCATTGCGAAGTTGGAAGGCAGGCGCCTCGCCTACTTGCTTCCCGGCGAGTTCCAGGGGTTCAAGACGTTTATCAAAATCATGCTGGCCATGGATCCCTCTTTCAAAGTCCTGGGCCTGGAGGTCCTGGAACACGAAGAGGATCCGGGGCTTGGCGGCGACATCGAGCGGGACTATTTCGAGAACCAGTTTGCAAACAAGAGCTTTGAAAAGCTCAAAGGCCTGAATGTCATCAAGGAACCTCTTCCCGACGAGTATCGAAAATACCTGGAAGGAAAAACAGGCGGCCTGACCAAGGAAGAAATTGATAAAATACGGGAAACTTACAGGGACCAGGACATCTATGCTCTGACCGGGGCGACCATTTCGAGCCAGGCCGTCACGGACGGGGTCAAGGGGATGGCCAGGAGATTCGCTTACCGGATCGAGGTCCTGGACAAGGTGGTGGCTTCACGAAACCTTCCCGTCGCCTTTTAGTCCGGCCGATCAAGGAGGCTGTGCATTGGCGCTGAGCAAAAAGACGAATTCCCAGCTTTTCTTCAACGGCATCCTGGCCGAAAACCCTATTTTTCGCCTGGCCCTGTCCATGTGCCCTGCCGTGGGCATCAGCACGAGCGTGATGAACGGCATTCTCCTCGGGGTCGCCGTGCTCTTCGTGCAGGTGTTCTCCAGTTGCACCATCTCGGCCATCAAGAACCATATCCATCCCCGGATTCGAATCCCCACCTACACCCTGACCATTGCAACCTGGGTGACCGTGATCGACCTGGTGCTCGCCGCCTATGTGCCCGAGGCCTACAAGGCCATGGGCATCTTCGTGAAGCTCATCGTGGCCTTTGCCATCATCACCATGCGTCTGGAGATGTTCGCCGCCAAGAACCCGATTGTTTCTTCCTTCTGGGATGCGGTGGGCATGGGGCTCGGCTTTCTCTTCGGCATGGTGACCCTCGGCTTCATTCGCGAGTTGCTCGGCTCGGGAACGCTTCTCGGTTACGATATCATCGGCAGCCGGCCCCTCCTTTTCTTCGTTCTCCCCGCAGCCGGTTTCTTCACCGTGGGATTCATGATGGCCATCTTCAACACCGTCGAACTGTTCTTTAAGAGGATGAAAGAAAAAAAGTGAAACCGATCGGATCATCCCTTATCGCATGGCTAAGCCTCCTCGTGATGCTCCTGCTGGTGTCGGGTTGCGGGCCCGAACACCGTTTCATCAAGGGGGTCTCCTTCAAGGGGGAGAACCAGATCACCATCACCTTTGCCGGCCCTGTGGAAGAAACCTGGGCCAAGAACCCGGCGAATTACAAGGTTTACGAGAAGCCCGACCCGGATATCACCCTGCCCATCTCCTCCATTTCCCTCAGCCCGGACAGGACTACGGCAACCCTGGCATTTCGGCTGCCTCTCAACAGGGGCCAGGCCCATATCATGAGTGTCAAGGAGATTATGGCGGAAGGCAAGTCTCAGGGGACCGCGGTCTTGACGGTCAAGAAGGTCTACTTCGGTTATCTCTTGTCCATCCTGCTGGGGGCCATGATCATCAAGAATTTCGTTTTCACCAAGTATCTCGGGCTTTGCGTGTTTTTTGGAACCTCCCAGAAAAAAACGACCGCCGTGGGCATGGGCATCACCTTCACCATCGTCATGGTGGCGAGCGCCATGATGTCCTGGTTCATGTACCAGTTCGTGCTCAAGCCCATGCGCCTGGATTTTCTCCAGATCGTAGTCTTCATCGGCCTCGTGTCCCTTTCGGTCCAGGCGGTGGACACCATTCTGAGGAAAGTCAACCCGGCTCTGTTCAAGGCCTTCGGCGTGTACCTCGTGCTGGTCATCGCCAATTGCATTATCCTCGCCGTGCCCCTCCTGCTTGCCAACAATGAGTACAACGCCGCCGAGAGCTTTATGCTTGCCCTGGGTGCAGGAGTCGGTTTTCTCGTGGCCCTGTTCCTGATGTCGTCGGTGCGGGAGAGGCTGGAGGTGGCCGACGTGCCTCCGACTTACAGGGGTCTGCCCATCGCCTTTATTACAGCCGGGCTCTTTGCCCTGGCATTCATGGGCTTTTCAGGGATGTCCATATTTTAGAAGGATATGTTTTTATGAATCTGAGCCTGGTACAGATGGCCCTCATCGCCCTGGCCGTCCTCGGTTGCATCGGACTCGTGTTCGGCATCGGGTTGGCCATGGCGGCCCATAAATTCGCGGTCAAGGTTAATCCCAAGGTGGAAGAGGTCCTGGAAGTCCTGGCCGGCGCCCAGTGAGGGGGCTGCGGCTACGCCGGGTGCGAAGCATACGCAGAAGCGGTGGTTAACGATCCCGAGGTCAAACCGAACCTGTGTTTCCCGGGTAAGGAGGACGTGGCCAAGGCCGTGGCCGAAATCACCGGAAAGCAATTGACCGCAATCCAGAATCTCGTGGCCGCCGTACGCTGCTCCAGGGTGGAGGGCAAGGTCCGTAAAAAATATGAGTATGTCGGCGACAACACGTGCTCAGGCGCCAACCTGGCCTTCGGGGGCCCCCAGTCGTGCGCTTATGCCTGCATCGGGCTTGGAGACTGCGCGGAGGCCTGCCCTTTTGACGCCATCCGCATGGTCCGCACCTTTCCGGTGGTGGATCTGGAGGCGTGCGTCGGCTGCGGAACCTGCGTTCGCACGTGCCCAAAGAAAATCATCGAACTCCTTCCCCGTTCCGCCAGGGTCTGGGTGCCCTGCAGCACCAAGGACCCGGGAAAGCGGGTGAAGGAGCTTTGCGAAGCCGGGTGCATCTCCTGCCGGATGTGCGTCAAGGTCTGTCCGGCCAAGGCGGTCAGCCTGGAAGACAACGTGGTGGTAATCGACCACGAGGCCTGCATCGCCTACGGACCCCAGTGCGGCGAAGTGTGCGTGGAAAAGTGCCCGAGAAAGATATTCCGGCACTATCCGCCCGAAAAAGCGGAGGAGGAACGACTTCAGGCAACCGGCTAGGAGAAGCAGGGAGCAGGGAGCGCGGAGCAGGGAGCAGAGGGCGAAGAGCATAGAGCACGGCGATGCACGGCAGGCTTCTCCGCCGGAACTTCGGCGCTCATGCGAAGCCTGTCCCCGAAGCGGATAGTCGGGGAGCGGAAGTTCAGGAGCAGTTGGAATACCTGGATTCCCGCATTTACAGAAATGACAGGAAAGAGTGAATTGGGGACTCCTGAAGAACGCATCGAGCTTTCAGCCATTCTTCTTCTCTTTGCTCCCTGCTTCTTTTGTGTTGCCATCGATCCATGGCAGTGGTAAATAAAGAGGTTAATTTTCACTGGAGGCACAGCATGAAAGAGATGAATGATCTGTTCCGCCCTTTGGACCGGAGATCTTTTCTGAGGATTTCGGGCCTGCTCGGACTGGGGGCGGCAACGGCAAGTTTTGTACCTGCCGCAGCGGAAGCGGTCAGCTTCAACAAGAAAATGGTGATGGTCTCCAAAACCCGGCTGGCCATGGGAACTTTTGTGTCCATGACCCTCCTTCATCCCTCCAAGGACCAGGCTGAAGAAGCACTGGAACGGGCTTTCGAGGAAATGAACCGGCTTTCGGGCCTCCTGAGCCGCTATGACCAGGCCTCGGCCGTGGCTTTTGCCAACAAGGAAGGCCGTGCGCAGGATCTCTCCCCCGAGTTGGTCCAGGTGGTCTCCAGCGCCCTCCACTATTACAGCCTCACCGGCGGCGCCTTCGACATCACCGTCAAACCGGTGGTCGACCTATTCCAGGAAAAATTGGGGAATGACAAAAAGCACTGGCCCACGGAAAATGAGGTCAAGGACCTTCTCAAGCTCGTAGACAGCCGGAAGGTGGAACTCCGAGGGAACTCCCTGCATTTCAAGGACTCCGGCATGGGAATCACCCTGGACGGCATCGCCAAGGGCTTTATCGTCGACCGGGCTTCCGAACTCCTCGCGGCCCGGGGGATCGAAAACCACCTGATCAACGCCGGCGGGGACATCCGAACCAGGGGAAGCAAGGAAGGAGGGAAGCCCTGGACCGTGGCCATCCAGGATCCCTTGAAACGGAAGAATTACCCCGACGTGGTGAAGATGAAGGACGGAGCCGTCGCCACGTCAGGGAACTACGAAGTTTACTTTGATCAGGAAAAAATGTTCCACCACATCGTAGACCCGAAAACGGGCTTTTCTCCCCACCTGAGCACCAGTGTTTCCATTAGGGCAAAAACAACGATGGAGGCGGATGCTCTGGCCACCGGCGTTTTCGTGATGGGCCCTGAACAAGGGACGCGGTTCATCGACGGGCTTCCATCCTGCCAGAGCCTGGTCATTGCAAAGGACGGGACCCTCTTGAAATCAAAGGGTTGGAAGAGTCAGGCTGTGTGATGAAAGTCCATCTGAGGATTGAAGGTCTTGCGGAGCTTTACAAGATCTTCAACAAAAAAAAAGCCCTGGATTTTGATTTCCCCGGCAATACCCTGCGCGATTTCACCAATGCGCTGATCAGGAATTACGGCGCCGCTGTGAAAAAGGCCATCCTGGACCAGGCGGGGGAGATCGACATGCAATTGCGGGTTGTAGTCAACCAATCGGTCTATCTGTCCTATGGTGAGCGCATGGACGTAGCTCTCCATGACGGCGACACCCTTCATTTGATGACCGTGGGGTGAGGCTGATATCCGCGGTCAGGTAGACCGCAGCAGATCAAAACCGAGAGTTCCAAACCCGACCAGGATCCTTCGCGAGCAATATGCGTGGTGTGCCGCGGATAACCTGTGAGGCCGATAGGGCCGGCCGCATGGGTTTCGCTGTGCTCAACCCATCCTACGGTTGGCAGGGATCAATCATTGGATTGTTCTGCGGCGGTTGGTTGCGATTCGGTCCATCCCTTACGCAGGGCTGAAGCCCTGGGCTACGCGTCGTTGGAGCTGGTCCTTTCTCGCCAGATGAGGCGCTCCATTTCCCCGAGGAGGCCGGAAAAGGTGCGGCGATTCAAGGCTGAGATCGCAACGCCGTCGAAGGCTCTTTCCAAGGCGGCCGCCTGGAGAGGATCCAGGCGGTCGATTTTGTTCAGCACCAGAAGTCTCGGGATCCGCCCCAAGTCCAGCTCTCTCAGGATCTCCTCCACGGCATTCATCTGCTCTTCCATGCGCGGGCTGCTTGCATCCACCACGTGAAGCAGGAGATCCGCATCGTGGAGTTCCTCCAGCGTGGCGGCAAAGGCATCCATGAGATCCTCCGGGAGATCACGAATAAACCCCACCGTGTCCGTGATGATCACATCCCTTTCCCGAGGGAACCTCAAGCGCCTGCTGCTCGGGTCCAGGGTCTCGAAAAGCCGGTTCTCCACCGCAACGTGGCTGTGGGTCAGGTTGTTGAGCAGGGTGGATTTGCCCGCATTCGTGTATCCCACGATGGAGACCACGGGAAGTCTTCTCAGGTTGCGCAGCCTGCGCCGGTCTTCCCGCTGCCGCTTGATCTGCTGGAGTTCCCGGTTGAGCCGCGCGATCCGCTCCCGGGCGCGGCGCCGGTTGATCTCCAGCTTGGTCTCTCCCGGACCTCTCCCGCCGATGCCCCCCGTCAGTCGTGACATGGCCGTGTTCTTGGTGGCAAGCCTCGGCAGAAGGTACCTGAGCTGGGCCAGTTCCACCTGGATCTTGCCTTCTCTCGTCACCGCTCTTTTTGCAAAAATGTCGAGGATCAGTTGACTCCGGTCGATGATCTTGAGCTCGGTTGCATCGGTGAGGCTTCGCACCTGGGCCGGCGTGAGCTCGTGGTCGAAGATCAGCAGGTTGGATCCGGTTTGCGTGCAGCGCAGCACCAGCTCGCTCAACTTGCCCTTGCCGATGAGAAACCGCGGATTCTTTTTGGTGATTTGCTGGATCACCGAATCCACCACATCCAGGTTGTCGGAGAGGGCAAGATCCCGCAGCTCGTCCAGGGATTCCTTGGCCTTCCAGGACGGACCTGCGATGACACCCACCAGCACCGCCCTTTCCCTGTCCCCCAGGGTTCGGGCTTTGGCCGTCCTGGACAGCTCGTCTTCCAGGGACTGAATCATCCCCTGAAAATCCACCTGAAGCCGCCCTATATCCGGAACCTCTTCAACCTGCCATTTTTCACCCCGGGCGTTTTCGGGAAGGATATGCGCGTATGAGATGGATCCGGGGATTCCATCCTCGCCCACCCGGATGCTTACCATGAGGTCCAGACCCAGGAGAACGAGATCCGTGAGGTCCTCTTTGGAAAGGGGCTCCCCGTGAAGGTGGGTGTGAACGCATCGCAGCCCCTTGAGCCGGCCCGGTCCGAGCCTGAATCGGCCCAGGTCCGGGATAAAGATGTTCTTGTCGTCTCCCACGATGACGGAAGCGACGTCTCCCTTCCGGGTGATGAGCAAAGCCACCTGTCTCTGGATCTCGTAGGTCATGGCGGAGAGCTGCCGCGTCAGCTCGTGGGTGATGATTTCGCGGCTTGGGACTTTCCGGCGGTACAGCCTCTGGAGAAACTGGAGCTGGCTGGCTTTCAGACCGCTTGTTTTACCGTATATTTTGTCGATGGTTCAAGCCTCGACACAAAAAAGGTGCAGGGCGCAAGGGACAAGGTGGAAGGCTTAAGGCATGCGGGCTTCGTGCCATGTCCCTTGAACCGTGGACCATGCACCGTGAACCCTTCACAAAGGCTCGCTGATGGGGGCAACGCCCTGCAGCCGCGAGCTCTCTCTTAGGCAGCACCGTATTCTTCTTCCGCATAGTCCCTGAAGCGGGTCAGCTCTTTTTGAAAAGACAGCTTGAAGGCGCCCGTGGGTCCGTTTCGCTGCTTGGCGATGATGACCTCCGCAAGGTTGCGGTTTTCTTCGGTGGTGGGATGGTAGAGCTCGTCCCTGTAAATGAAGGCAATCACATCCGCATCCTGCTCGATGGCCCCGCTCTCCCTCAAGTCTGCGAGCTGGGGCCTTTTGTTGGGTCGATCCTCCACCTTCCGGTTGAGCTGGGAAAGGGCCATGACCGGCACATTCAGATCTTTGGCGAGCGCCTTCAGGGAGCGGGATATCTCGGAGATCTCCATCTGGCGGGATTCTGCATTCCGCCTTCCCTGAATGAGCTGGAGATAGTCGACGATGACCATGGTCAGTTCGCTCTTCTTCATGAGCCTTCGACACTTCGCCTTCATTTCAAGAACACTCAGGTAGGAGGTATCATCGATGAACATCGACAGCTCGGAGAGGTGGTTGGCCGAGTCCATGAGTTTCTGCCAGTCCGTATCCCGCAGGAATCCGGTTCTCAGCCTTGTTGCATCGATCCCTGCGTGAAAACCGAGAAGCCTCAGGCCGAGCTGCATTTTGGACATCTCCAAGGAAAAAACCGCCACCCCTTTCCCGGTCTCCAGGGAGGCGTTGTAGCCGATGTTAAGAGCCAGGGCGGTCTTTCCCATACTCGGCCTTCCTGCCAGAATGACGAGGTCCGAAGGCTGGAGGCCCGCCGTGTACCGGTCAAAGTCCTTGAAGCCGGTCGGCACGCCCGTGATGAACCCCTCCCGTTCTGCGACGCTTTCCAGTTTCTTGAAGCTGTCCTTGATCACATCATGGAGGGGAGCGAAGGTCTCCCCGATCTTGTCTTCGGCAATGTCAAAGATGCTCTGCTCGGCCATGTCCAGCAGTTCGTCCGTGGGCTGCCAGTTTTGAAAGCAGGCATCGGAGATGACCGAGCACTGGCTGATGAGTTTTCTTCGGACGGAGAGGTCCCGGATGATTTGGGCATGGTACAGGATGCCTGCGGAGGTGGACACGACATCGACGAGAGAGGTCAGGTACTCCGGCCCTCCCACTTTGTCCAGAGCATTTTTCTCTTTCAAATGGTGAGAAAGGGTGATGAGGTCGATGGGTTCGTTGTTATTGTAGAGCTCCGTCATGCCCTCGTAGAGGCGAGCATGGGCCTCCCGGTAGAAGTCGTCCTGGGAGAGGACATCCACGACCTGGTTCATGGCATCATTGTTGATCAGAATCCCGGCCAAAACGGCCTGCTCCGCCTCAACATTCTGGGGGGGCACCTTGAGGGGAGCGGAAACAACCTTCTCTTTTGCTTGAGCCATGGCGCAACCTTCTCCCTTCCAGCGGCCCTAAGTCCATCGAGTCATCAAATCGGTGACGAATTTTTTCCCTCAGGACTTAGCGCCGAGGGAGCCATGGCTCAGGGTTGAGCTTGTTGGATACGACACCGTATTTGCGACTCGAAGCACTAAGGCTCCGGAACGACCGTCACCTTGATGGAGGCCGTGACTTGAGGGTGCAGTTTGATGGGGACTGAGAATTCACCGAGGCTCTTGATCGGCTTGTCCATCATGATCTTTCTCCGATCGATGGTGATTCCCTGCTTTTCCAGTTCATCGGCAATGTGCATGCTCGTCACGGAGCCGTAGAGCTTGTCTTCTTCTCCCACCTTCTGGGCGATGCTGATCATCACCTCGGCGAGGCGCTCCTTGATTTTCTGGGCGTCTTCCTTGAGCTTGACGCGCTTGACCTCAATGGTTTTTCTCTGCGTTTCCGTCCGTTTGATGTTGTCCTCCGTGGCATCGAGAGCGATCTTTTTCGGGATGAGATAATTCCTTGCATATCCTCTCGCCACGTCGACGATTTCTCCTGCCAGACCGAGAGAATCCATGTCCTGTGTGAGAATCACCTTCATGAGTTTTTCCTCCTTTACTCCACCTTCCTGGAGTGAATTCTTCTGAAATCGATCCACTGGTCAAAGAGGCCGGCCAAGGCCAATCCAATGACGAAGATCTGTTGAAAAACGATCAGAAAGTAGACACCGAATCTGATCCATGGGGGTACACGGTACTTGTTCAAATAAAACACGAGGATGGATAGACCGTGAAAAACGTACACGGCCATCATCACGATCAGGGCATTGGTTGCGAGCAATCTTATATGAGGGAAAGGCAAAAATAAAGAAAAACCCGCGGCAATCACCCCCCATACCATGAGATCCGGAGAGCGCCATCGGTCCAGAGCGCCGTACGGTGGACAGGGAAGATTTTTCATCTGAAAGAGGGGGCGACTCACAATGATGTTGAACCACACGACAAACCCTGTGCCGACAATCATCAGGGAAGGATAGATTTTCGAGATGATATCCGTCACGATGGTCAGATACTCCTTGAACGCCCTTGCACTCTCAGGGCCCGCTCCCATATTCTCGTAGACATCCACCGTTTGGCGCAGGCTCTCCTGAATATACCCATAGATCATCTGCAGCGGTCCCATGTTCTTTCTCAGCCCTGCCACCGCCATGACGATCAGGCCGATGAGGAGCACGGCACATGTCGCTACGAGGATGGAATACCCGATGTTCCACTTCCTTCTGTAGAGTTCTGATATGATCAGCCCCAGAAGGCTGAACTCCACACAGAGAAAGATCATCTGGGGATACCTGAGAAAAGCGGACACCACCGCCGTCACGAGGATGCTCCCGCACACGAGCTTCACGCCCTCGTTCATGCCCAGCTTGGTGGAGTAATAGAGAAAAGGCAGGGGTGTGAGAAGGCTGAAAAAGGGACCGATCAACGGAATCAACGCCGAGGCGAGAAGAAGGATCGTCGCCGTCCCCACACAGCCCAGGAGGTCATAAAGTCTCATGAATCGCACAGGAAGGCTTTGCTCCCTCCAGCCCTCCTCCGTCCGTTTACCTCAAGGTCGAGGTGGTATAGGGTAAGAGGGCGATCTTTCTTGCCCTCCTGATGGCGACTGTGAGCACTCTCTGATGCTTTGCGCAGTTTCCCGATATCCTCCGGGGAATGATCTTTCCTCGTTCGGTCGTGAACAGTCTCAAAGTTTTCGAGTCTTTATAGTCAATGACCGCACTGCTGTCTGCGCAAAACCGGCAAACCTTTCTCCTGTGATAAGCCATCTTGCGTCTGCCTTTGTCAAGCATCGCCCTTCTCCTCTCCCCTGGGTTCTGTTACAGGCGCCTCGGCCGTCGCCTCCGAGGGTTCGGAGGGCTGCTCCTGCGCCACAGCCGTCTCTTTTCTCGCCTCCCTCTCTTTTTGGAGAAGGTCCTCGGGGTTCACCTCATGAGCAATTTTGATGGTTTGAAACTTGAGGATTTTGTCGTCCAGCTTGAGTTCCCTCTCGAGTTCAGCGGTGATTCCGGAGTCTCCGCAGTAATTTACGAGAACATAGCTGCCCTTGTCGAATTTTTTCACCTCGTAGGCGAGTCTCTGGGTCCCCCACTCCTCGCTTTTGATCATCACGCCCTTGTTTTTTTCAATCACGCCGCTGAACTTTTTGAGCAGATCCCGGTACTCTTCTTCGCCCAAATTGGGGTTGACGATATAGATCGTCTCGTAGTGCCGCATTCCTTTGTCTCCTTTCGGACATCTTCCCTGTTCGGAAAAGTTTGGTCCCGCTTTTTCTCTGAGCCTTCAGGCCAACGGAACAAGGAGTTATAAATAAGAAAATGTATCGTCTATCACCCGGATGAGGGCTTGTCAAGCTAATTCAGTCGTGATAAGTAAGGCCCTTCTTGGGGAGAGCTGAGCATGAACTGGGAAAAAGAACGAAATGTGGCAAGGGAAGCCGCATTGAGGGCCGGAAGCGAAGTCAAGGCGCTTCTCGGCCGGGTGCTGGAGGTCAGAAAAAAGGGAGAAATCGACCTCGTCACGGAAGCGGACTTTCAGGCGGAAAGGGCAATCATCGACACGATTCGCCGCTCCTTTCCCCGGGACAGCATCCTCACCGAGGAGACGGGGGAATACAGGGCTTTGCCTGAGCGCCTGTGGATCATCGACCCGCTGGATGGAACGATCAACCTGGCCCACGCCCTTCCCTTTTATGCCGTGTGCATCGGCCTCCAGGTGGACGGCCGCCTTGTGCTGGGGCTTGTTTTCAATCCTGTCATGGACGAACGTTTCGAGGCCCTGGAGGGGGGAGGCGCTTTCCTGAATGGGTCGCGGATTCAGATTTCCCGGGTGAGCACCATGGTGGAAGCCCTTGTCGCCACAGGATTCCCCTATTCCATCCACGAGGATTCCCGGACGATCATGCAAAGGTTCCACCAGGTCCTTGTCCGCGCGCAGGGGATTCGCAGGCTGGGCTCCGCAGCCCTTGACCTGTGCTATCTTGCCGCCGGCCGATTCGACGGTTACTGGGAAGAAGGGCTCAAGCCCTGGGACACGGCCGCCGCGACCGTGATTGTGAAGGAAGCGGGAGGACGAATGACGGACTACGACGGAAATCCCTTTTCTCCTTATCTGCGCACGGTGGTGGCCTCCAATGGTCTCGTTCATGAGGCCATGCTGGAAGCAATCAAGCTGGAAAACAGTAAGGAGTAGGAAGTAAGCAGTACGCACTGACAAAAAAGGGAAAAGGAGAGCTGATGCCTGCAGCATTGAACCGGCCACTGCCTGCCCGAGATGGTGTCTATCCTTTCCTGCATACTGCCTACTGCTTACTGACTACTGTTTACGGTGAAAGGCTTCCATGGCTTCCCTCTCGAGTTCTTCGGCCATGTCCGTGTACCGGGGAGAGAAATGAAAAAGGGTGAGCCGTCTCACCCCTGCCTTCCTCGCAAGGGTTCCTGCTTGCTTTGCGGTAAGATGACACTTCTTCAGAGCGACCGCCTTGTCCCTTTCCAGGAACGGCGCCTCGATATAGAGGCTGTCCGCATGCCTCACCAGGTTCTCTGCCTTCTCGAGATTTTCCGGGCTTCCTGCCATATCCGAGAGGTAGCCGATTTTTTGGCCGGAAGAAATCCGGGCGATCCTTTGCGCCAACTCGCCGAGGCTGAACTCCTTTTCTTTGACGATCCTGCCGCCCTGCTCCCAGGTGACCACGAAGGATTGAGCGAGGCCCTTTTGCTCGTGAAGCACCTTCTTGAACCGGGTCAGCCAAGGGCCCACGGGCAGTTCCAAGTCTTTCAAAGCCTCTTTGTCGATATTGATCGAAATGCTTTCGACAAGGGACAGTCCCAGGCAGGGAATGCGATGGTCGAGAAGCACGCCCTCTAGGCGGAAGGAGGGCTCTTTCAGGAGCATGCCGGAAAAGGGAACCTCCTCTTCCTTCCCCGTCGCGACAAAGCGTTCCTCGCAGAGGTAGGTCCTGGTCTTCAGCTTTTGCGGCCACACTTCCGTCACCCTGATGGAAAGCCTGGATTCATACTCATCCACCAAATTCCATGTGTAGCCCGCCAGTTTCCCTTCAACACGGGCAAAGAATTCCGGCGGCCCAAAAAGGTGGATCTCCTTCTCCCGCCCCAGCAGGACCCGCAAAAGAGCATCAAATCCAATGAAATGGTCCATGTGGGCGTGGGTGACAAAAACGTGAGAAACCTTGATCAGGTCCCTGGATGTCAGGCTGCGGAGATCTCCGAGGTCAAAGAGGATTGCTCGCTTCCGGTAGAGAAAGGAGATGAACAAACCCGGGTCGGAGAAAGGATCGTTGATCAGCCTCGGATGGAAGGATGTTCTCATAGCCGGAGTGCATTAGGGAGTTGACAAACTCTAACCGATATGCCATGTACCTCCCTGAAATTATACAACCTTTTGAAACAAATCCCTTTCGATGGCATTTCCATGACTTGCGCTGCCCATGGAATGATTCCCTTTATCCCATGAATTGTGATATTCATCAAGGAAGTCGACGGAAAACGGGTATTCCATGAGTCCAACATTCCATGATTCCGTTGGCGGAGCGAAGCGGAGCCAAGTTCATGCAGTTCACGAACCCTGGTCCTCAGGGCCAGGTCACAGACAATTGGCTATGCCTGTGGGAGTGAGAAGGCTCCAAATTCGAAGCACGAAATTCGAAATACGAAACAATACATAATGACAAAAATTCCAATGACCCAAACAATAAGCGTATCTGGTACAGCGATTTCGTTTTGTTTTTGTTATTAGGACATTTGGTCTTCGAATTTGTTTCGTATTTCGATATTCGGATTTCGGATTTTGGCGAGGCTACACCAGCAAATCATGCCCTCTGGGCTTAGACCAAAGCCGGGCCCTCTGGACCCAGATTTTTGCTGACATTTTGGATTGCGAGGCTCGACATGACGGTAACGAAGACCGATTTGGTGAAAAGCGTCGTGGAAAAGGTGCGTTTCAAGAAACCGAAGAAGGATCGACAGCGCTATCTCTTCCCCGAGTTCGATTACGAGCCTCTCAGCAAGCAAAGGGCAACGAGGCTGGTGGATGCCACCTTCGAAATCATCAAGAAAAACCTTGCAAATGGAGTTCCGCTACTCATTTCGGGTTTCGGAAGGTTCAAAGTCAAATTCAAGTGGGCCAGAAAGGGGAGGAATCCGAAAACAGGAGAGCAGATCATCCTCGACTCCCGGCGAATCGTCACCTTCCAGGCTTCGCAGAAGTTCAAAGATAAGTTGAACCCCGAATGAAATCCGCCCAGGCGGATTTCATGCAACGCTCCATCGGGGCTCGGAGGGGGTCCCTCTCACCCTTGCCCTCTCCCCCGCTGCGGGGAAGAGGGTTAGCTCACCTTGGAGTCTGGAGCGCGACACAGAGCCAGCCCGTATCCTCCGGTCTTGCCCAGGCGGGCATAGGACAGCCCGCCGACACGTCGAAAACCATCCCTTGTTCGCTGAAATGAGGGGGCCCCACTCGGACCTCGAGGGGGTTGAAGAGGCTGAAGCCGGTCCCGCTTGCCTTGACGGCCGCTTCCTTGGCCGACCATATCAGGGCGGCCCCCCGGGCTTTATCGTGACACAGAGCCTTGGCCCAGTCCAATTCTTCAGGCCTGAACACTCGGGCAAAAGGATAGCCCTCGGCAAACTCCTCGGGATAGGCCGCGTCAAGACCCACGCTCCCCCGGCCGCCCATAGCCGCCCACAGCCGACCCTTCCCGTGGCTGAAGGACAGGGAGGGTCCTTGCTCTTGCCCCAGGAAAAGGGAAGGCCGTCCAAGAGCGCTCTTGCGAAGGCTGAGCGTCTTTTGCCCAGGGGGAGTGTGCCGGCAGGGTTCAAGCCGGCCCAGCGCTCGCAGGAGCATGAGGGACAAGGAGAATCCGGCCCCCGCCCTCTCTTCGGTGGACGCCGTCACCACGAGACCCCCCAGGACTTGGCGGGGCAGGATGCCTATCGTCTCCTGATCGGCGTACTCTTGGTCCCCGGGGGACCATGCTCTTTGCAGGCGCCTCGTGCTCATGGATCCTTCATCCTCTCACCGGCTGAATCGATTCATCCGCATGGAAAGGACCTGCATGATGGTTGTCCCGTCCTCGCCCACAGCGCGGGCATCCCATGTATACCCTTGATCGTCGCGGGATCGGAGCCGTGCCTCGACCGTGCAGCGCTCCCCATTACCGGCCGGACGGGCAAAACGCAGTTCCTCCATGCCGGCAGGGATCAGATCCAGGGACTCTTCCTCTTCCTGCATACCTGGATAGAAGGCCATAAGGTGCATCAGGGCTTCCAGGAGATAGGGCGAGTACTGGTAGCAAACCCGTTCAGGATCGGCCATGTCTTTCTCTTCCCGGTAGACCATGACTCCTTTCACGATCCCGGGACCGGTCCCGTGGATCCTTTCAAGCACACGGTAGCGTCCCCTGAGGCCGGTGCGCTTTTCGTATTTCGCCTGGATTTCATCGGGCTCGATGGGCCGCGTGTCCAGGTCCTCATCTTTCACGGCGAACTCAGGCAAACCGGCCAGGGGCGCTTTTCGCGGCCCGAGCATGACTTCTCCCTCGTAGTTTGTGGACCACTTGTCCAGGAGCCGCCCTGAAGGGGATAGATGGGCGGAGGAGAGCCGGACATGGCAGCGGACCTCCTCGGTCACGTCTTCCTGTCTCCGGCAAACGATACGCGCCTCGCGCCCCGTATCGTGAGGGCATTCCAGGACATCCATGAACCTCAAGCGCCGGCAGCCGAGCAAGGGTATATAGGGATAGAGCAAACGGGCCGCCTCCAGGAAGCTTTCCACGGCCATGATCCCGGACACCAGAGGATGGTTGAGGAACTTGAACGGCTTGTGATCTTCAAGCCAGAGGTCTGAGCTCTGAGAAAAGGTCCGTTTGGCGACCAGCTCGCCCTTCCTGAGATCCATGTCTTCCACGGTGTCGATCATGGGGAAATCTTTACGCTCGAAACGGACTCCGCCTTGGGGGCGGCTCACCCCTTTCCCGCCGGGTTTCCCTGCTTCGACCAGGGTCCCCTTGACCCGCGGGAAGGTGCGGGCCGCTATCACCCAAGACTGCCGGGGAGACCCCAGGAACAGTTCACGACAGAACATCTGGGCCAGCTCGTCTGCGTGAACAAAAGCGGACTCCAGTCCCTTGAGCTTCATGAGCTCCTTGACCTCCGGGTCTTCGGCCATGCCTGTGCCTTCGATAGGCGGCAGCATGAGGGCCTTTGCGACAAAGCCCTCACGGGAAGACGCCCATGACCGCAGGAGCGCGGAAAGAGAACGATTGGCCGCGCAGTAATTGGCCTGTCCCACATTGCCCTGGATAGCCACGATCGACGAGAGGGCCGCGAAGAACCTGAGGCCGTGCTCTTTGGAGGCATTGTAGAGGTTCCGGGCGCCCAGGAGCTTGACCTCCACGACCCGCCTGAAGTCCTCGGCCGTCATGAACTCCATGAAGGCGTCCTTGATAAGACCTGCCCCGTGGATAATCCCGTCTATCTTTCCATACTGCTTCACCACCTGATCCAGGGTCCGGCTCACCTGATGGGGGTCGGCCACGTCACAGCAGTGGTATGAGGTCTTGAGACCTGACACGGAAAGCCGAGTCACGTTCCGGGCGATTTCCAGGCCCGCCTGCGCTCTCAGTGCAGCACCTTCGTCCTTGGGCTCGGACTTTTTCTTCTTGAAAAAGCGATGCAAGCCTTTTTCATCACCCGGGCCGCTTTCGCGCAGCGCGCCGTAGGCCGCAGCCGCATCCAATTCGGTTCGACCCAGCAGCACAACCCGGGGCTTGAAGGAGGCGAGGGCCCGGGCGATATGGAAGGTGACGCCTTTGGCACCGCCCGAGATCACGACCACATCTTCGGCCCCCAGTTCCAGGGCGGGCTTGGCCGTCACTGAGAGCGGCTCATTGGAGGCCTCGATGGTGTAAGCCTCCTGGTCGTGGAAGATCCATTGGATGAGAGGGTTTCCGGTGTCCAGGGCCAGGTCCAGGGCGCGCTTCAGGTCCGTACGGTCATCCAGAGCCACACTTCGAAAAAGCACGGAGGAATACTCATGGGCCGCAGCCAGGAACATGCCTAAAACACCTTCTGTGGTGACCGCCTCAGGCATGTGGGGTTGAACTCCCCGCACCAGAGCCAGGCAAAAGGCCTTGCTCTTTGAACTCATGAGGCTTTTCAGGCACCCGAAGAACCCGGAGAGAAAAGCCGGGGTGATCTGTGTGTCCGACAGAGCGGATTCCGACCCGCTCTCCATAACCAGGACAAGCCCGGCCAGGGATTGGGCCTCCTTGAGCCTCTGCGCTGCGTTTTGGGCGCCCTCGGAACTGCGCAGATCGAACGGCCCTCCTCTCCCCTGACCCAGACAGTCCAGGTGCAGGAGCCGGGCCCTGAACCGCTCCTCCAGAAGACGGGACAGGTCCGCGGCAAGAGCAGACCCGGGATCCGTTCTGAGTACGGCAATCTCCTGATTCGGCTCGAGCGTGAGCGGTTTGGAGGAGGCGGGTTTGATCTCAACCTCTTCCAGGATCAGCCGCTTGATCGATTCCTTTTGACGGACTTCTTCCTCGGCAGGTTCTTCTGCCGTCTCCATGGGGGGAGCGACCGGGGCCTGGTCGAGCGGCTGATCCATCGAGATCTCTTTGCCGCCCTGACCCGCCAACCTTTCGATGACCTCCGCAATTTCTCTCACTGTGCGCAGGCCCACGAAATCCTCGACGTTGACGGTTATGTCAAACTGCCGCTCGACCTCGTCCATGATCACGGGCAGGCGGCTGGAACGGATGGCGAGATCCTGCCGGATGTCCATGCCGGGCTCGATCTCGTCCCGTTCATATCCGGTCGCGCTCATGATGATCCGGATGATTTGCTCCAGGTAATCCACCTCCTTTTCCCGGTCCCTTGAAGGAACGGGCTCTGAAGGAAGGACGGCCGTGACCGGCTCGCGGACGACCGGCGGTGCGGAAAGGTCGCTCCTCTCCGGGGATATGCTTGGGGGCATGGCCGCAGGTCGGAGTTTGCTTTCCATGGATTCACCCGGGAGCAGGGGGACCGGCCCCTGTCCAAGAATTCCCTCAAGCTTTTCCCGGGTAAAGCCGGGATCCAATTCTCTGCGGACCGCTTCCACAATCTGCGGTTTGAGAATTCTGCCGAACGATTCCAGAACAAAGGCATTGATCTCACGCTGCACAATGGCAGCGACCCCGTCCTGGGAAGGGTAACGGATTGTGATCCCCGGCCCAGGGGATGGCACACCCCGCCGCTCCGATGCATCGGACAGGGGCACGCCCTCCTGTGCGAGGTGCCCCAGGGCATAGAGGTGGCCCACCCCGGCCCGATAGGTATCGACTTCGGCCTCCGGCATGCAGGTTGGGATGCACCGGGCCTGCTCCAGGATCTCAGCCACGAAGTTGCAGAGCGTATCCTTGGGGCCGATCTCGACAAAGGTTCTGATGCCGAAATCATCCCAGAGGGTCTTCACATTCTGCATCCAGTGCACCGGCGACTCCAGGTGGGCCATGAGGATGCGACGCATCTCGTCCGGATCGTCGGGAAAGGGCTTCATGGTGGTGTTGGACACGACCGGAATCTTGGGGGGGTGAAAGGGAATTCCTGCCACAAAAGCCGCCATCTCCTCATGGATGACCTTCATGATGGGCGAGTGAAAGGCCATGCTCACCTTGAGCTGGGTGGCTCTGTAGCCGTCACTCTTGATCTTCGCCATGAGTGCCAGCACCGGCTCCGTGTCCCCCCCGAGCACCACCTGGTGGGGCGAATTGAAGTTGGTGAAAAAGACGTTCTCGCGGCTTGCCACCTTTTCTTCCAGGTATTCCATGGGCGCGTCCACGGCGACCATGATGCCCGGATCGCCCCGAAGGCCGCTTGCCTTGTCCATGCACTGGGCCCGTTTGTTCACGATCCGGAAGCCGTCGTCATAGGAAAACACGCCGGCAATGCTCAAGGCCACGAGCTCTCCCAGGCTGTGTCCGGCCATGGCGACCGGTTTGGCCCCCATGGAAATCAGGACCTGGGCCATGGCATACTCCATGGTGTAGAGGGCCGGTTGCTGCCACCGTGTCTTTTGCAGGTCTTCTTCCGGGGAATTGAAAAGGAGGTGCAGGATGTCGAAATCCGCCACGGATGCGATCTTGTCCATCCATCTTCGGATATCAGGAAAGGTTTCGTAGAGCTCCTTGCCCATGCCAAGATAGTGTGATCCCTGGCCCGTGAAGACAAAGGTCACGGGTTTGACAGGCTCGTCGGCCGGCGCCGCAAATATCCCCTCGCGAGCCAGGGATCGGAGGGACTTCGGCGACAGAGGCTCGCTTGACTCGACCGGGGCCGAGGCCTCTGCCTTGGCCCGGGCTTCTTTCCCGTTTGCGGCCACCACACCCAGGCGATAGGGCCGGCCGGCCCACCGGGTGACGAAAAATGAAACGCCATGGATGGATGCCTGCCCTTCCCGGCCCGGGAGCTCGCCACGTTGAGCCATCTCGGGTTGGGACGGGGAGATCATGACGAGGCCGGATGCGTCCCGGCACTCCTCGAGCTGCACCACGTAATTGGCGCCGCCGAAGCCGAAGGCGTTCACCTCCAAATGCCGGGGCCGGTCCGCAGGCTGCGGCCAATCGGCCGGCTGCCGGGGAACATGAAATCCGGCAGCCTCGAGGTCTATCTGAGGATCAGGCGTCGTGTAGTTCAGGGTCGGTGAGAAAACACCCGCCTGCATGGCCATGACGCCCCTGATCAGGCTGTTGAGACCCGAGGCCCCGAGGGTGTGGCCGATCTGGGACTTGAAGCCGGTAAGCAGGGTCCTGGTGGGAGATGGGAAAAGGGCCTTGAGCGCCCTGACTTCCTCGAGGTCGCCGTGGACCGTGCTTGTGGCATGGCATTCCACGAGGTCCACCTGGTCCGGACCGTAGCCCGCATCCTGAAAGGAGGCCCGGATGGCGATCATCTGGGTTGCAGCCAAAGGCTCGACCATGCCGCGATCATTGTTGCTCGCGCCGATTCCGGTGATGTAGGCGTGAATCGCGGCGCCTCGCCTCTTTGCCGCCGATTCCCTCTCCACGATGATCATGCCTCCGCCTTCACCCAGCACCATGCCGTCGCGGCTTGCCTCAAAAGGCCGGCTGCTCTCCTGCGCAGGCCGATCAAGGCCTGCAAGCCCGGCCAGGGCCTTGAGGGCCGAGAATTCCAGGTAATGGGAGGGGTTCAGAAACTCTTCCCCACCTCCCACAACGGCTGCATCGATGATCCCGTTTTTGATCATCTGGATTGCGCTGTATAGGGCCACCAGGCTGGTGGCGCAGGCCGCGGAGACCGAGTAGCTCGGGCCTTGCAACCCGTAGCGGTTGCAGATGAAGCCCCCGGCTCCGCAATTGAGCCGGCCCATGAGGGTGGTGTCATCCACGGTAAGGCGACCCGACATAATCCTGTTCCTCACCGCCCCCTCCAGGTCCGGCGTCAGGGGGATAAGATCCCCCATGGCACGGACAATGTCGTGGGAATACACATCAAAAACCAGGTCTCTCAGCGTTCCGGCCGCTTCCCCCGAGTTCTGGGAAATGAGCACTCCGATGCGTTCCCTGGGGATGGCGGAGTCCAGGATACCCGATTGCCTGATGACCTGTTCTGCAAGCCAGAGGGTGAGTTTCGTGGAATCGGCCATGGAGCGGAAGTCCTGAGGCGCAATGCCCAATTCCTTGCGAGCAATTTCGATATTCTGAAAGGCGCCCACCTTGCAGTAGGTCTTGCCTCGGGCGCGGGGATCGGGATCGTAGTAAAGGTCGTGCTCCCACTTCGATCGGGGCACCTCGGTGATCCCGCTCTTCATGGCCAGTGAGGCCTCCCAGATGTCCTTCGGTGTGTTGCCCAATGAATTGACCAGGGCCATGGCGGTGACGGCCAACCGCTCGCCGTCCTGCCTCGATCTTGCCCGGGCCGCGGCAAACGGGGCAGGCGCCTCTTCCACCTCGGGGATGGACAGGTCCAGGGGACCTTCGCCAAGGTCACGGTGAAACTCCGCAATGGTGCGCACACGGTCGAGGGCGCCGGCTATGGCGCCGCTCATGAACTGACCTTCCCGCACACAGGTTTCTTCGTCCATGGTGCGGCCGCCGGGCCGGTCAACGCCCCTGGCCGCAATGAGCAGGCTGTTTGCACTCAGGGCCTCCATACGCTGCCGAAAAGAAATCTCATCCTGCTTGCCCAAGGCCCAGTCTCTCTCCAGGCTGCAGATGGCATCCATCTTGGGGGTCTTGAGCGACCTCACCCTGAGCCCCGTGCTCTCTCCCGAGACCGCGGTCCTGCCGGGCCTGGAATCAACGATGAGACGCTGATAAAGAGGCTTCAACGCTCCCGTGGCCACGATCTCTTGGGTGGCCAGATAGGCCGTACCCATCTGGACGGCATCAGCGCCTAACATGAAAGCCCGGAACGCGGTCTCCCGGTTGAAAATGCCTCCGGCAAGCACCAGGGACCGATCCCTGAAAAGTCCCGGGTCCCTGCGCTTGAGCTCCAGGGCAATCTGCGCCAGGGTGAGGGTGGTGTGTTCACCGACATGTCCGCCTGCCTCGTTCCCTTCCAGAACAATAAAGCGCACCCCCGCCTCGAGGGCCATGCGGATCAAACCCTCGCTCGATGCCACATAGATCGGTTGGATCCCCTTGTCCTGAAGCCGGGCTGCATAGGAGGGTTCCCCGGCCGCAATGACGGCAAAGGGCGGCCGGAATTGCTCGATCCAGGCGAGTTGTTGTTCCAGGCGGGGATTTTCCGCAAGGGCCACAAAATTCACCGCATAAGGCCTGTCTCCCATGACTTCCTTGAGGCGGCCCAGGTCCTGATCCAACTCCATGCGACCTTTCAATCCAAGGGCTATGGTGGGCAGGCCGCCTGCCTCGGATACGGCCAGAGCGAATTCCGGGATATCGCTGATCCAGGTCATGGCGCCCTGGACAAAGGGATATCTGGTCCCCAGCGACCTGGCCGCGGAGTTCTCCACGAAATCGTCCAGTTTGCTCGGGGCCTCCCGGCAGATCCTCAGGACTTCCTGGATGAAACCCTCCACGGCTTGATGGGTGGAGCGGCCGAACCGCTCAGCGAATCCCTCGGCAAAGGCCGCCTCCGGTCCCAGAAAAACAAGATCGTTGCGGCCCAGATCGCCATCCAGGGCCGTGATCGCCGTCTCCTTGACCTTCCGGGCAAAGGCGCGGCGATCATGGTCCCTCAAGTCACCCTTGAACAGAGAGCCCTCGTAGTGCTTCAGATCTTTGACCGCCGGGGAGTTGCCCTTGTCGAAGAAGCGGCAAGGGACGCCGAGATGATGGCCCACCAGGGCGGTGTGCTCGGGCCGCAGTTTGGACAGGCGCTCTCTCGTGCTCGGGTGTTTGGAGACCAGATCCGTCTGCCAGTGGAGACTCTCGAACACGATCCCCTGGGCGCCCGTGCACAGAAAAGCGGCGGCCGCCTCGGGCGTGGCCACGCCGCCCCAGATAATCAACCCGATCTTCCGAGCCCGGCGGCTCACCATTTCCCTCAGGGTCGAATAAAGAATTCCCGCGGTTTCTTTGCCGACAAAGCCGGAGGCTTCGGCGCCCTTGAGGGCAATGGCCGGAGGATGCCACTCGGACTGAAGGGTGAGGCTGAGGAATTCGAGATCCCCGCTGATCGGGATGCAACGCCATCGGTCCGACAATTCGCGCAGGCGATGGAGAAACGCCTCGTGAGTGCAGGTGACGAGGGCCGGATGGTACTCCACCCAAAGGGTGTCCACACCGGTTTCCCGGATAAAACCCTCGAAAGCCGGGGCCATGAAGGATTCCGCAGAAATCCTTATTTCTTTAGCTCCCACGGCCTTGAGGGCCTTTGCGTTGCCGGCGGTATGATCTTCGCCGATCTCGAAGATGGCCCCTGCGAACTTAAGGCGGGCCAGGTCCGCCACGGGTTGGGAGATCTCATCGGCACGCCACAGAAAAGCAAGGATAGGGTTCGATTCTCTTGTAGACATGGTTAAGTTTGAATACCTCTTTTTCTAGATTTCAAAAGGCAATCTTAAAGGGGATGCTTCCAACCCAAACTCAGGTCAGCCTCGGCATACCCCTCTGAAAGTCTCCTCTCGATCTCCGTTCTGAGTTCCTCATGCCTGCTCGGATCCAGGTCCCGAGGCACGACCAGCGGTTGACCCCATGCGATCGTCACCTCACTGAAAGGCTTGGGGATCAGGAATCGGTCCCAGCTTCTCGTAATCCAGGCTTTCTTGGCGGATATGATGACCGGTACGATGACGGCGCCGGACATCTGGGCCATGCTGATGAGCCCGGGTTTGACGATCCCCTTTGGCCCCGTGGGCCCATCCACTGTGTGGATAACGGCCGGGTTTTCTTTCAGGGCTTTCAAAATCTTCACTAAAGCGCTTGTTCCACCCTTTGAACTGGACCCTCTCACCGCGACCAGCCCCAACCTGTCTGCAATCCTTGCGACCAGTTCTCCATCCCGGCTCTGGCTGACCATGACAATGGGTTTGAAATTCTTGAATTTTGTGACATACGCCAGGGCGGGCAAAAAACGCTGATGCCACACGGCGATGATCAGCCGCCCGTATTCTGTAAAGCACCCGAGGGCTATTTCTTCGCCGGTAACCCTGACCCGCAAAAGAGAGAGGTAAAAGCGAAGCACATAGTAGCCGAGGGGGATCAGCCGATAGATGAAAAAATAGAGTGAAAGACGAAGACCCAACAGGACAGCTCCTTATCCCATGCCGGGGGCTTGATTTGGTTCAGCGCCGCCCCGGATCGGGAATCATAACACCACCTGCCGATTGCGTCCAGCGCCGGAACATTTTTTCTTCCCTCGCCGGCGAGCCTCCGCCTCAAACCGACCCATCCGACGTAGCGGCCTACTTCGGAGGACGGGCTGGGGCTTGGCGGGGACGGCCGTCCCCGCCCTCGAAAACTTGATATTTATCCGCCTCGGGCGGGCAAATGTTCAGATCTTCGGGCACGAAGACGGCTAGACCAGGTCTGCCCCGCGCTCCACGAGCAGCTCTTTTAGAACGGACCTGTGACATCGCTCTTCATCCTCGCAATAGCACCCCAGCGCCATATTGGTCTGATGAGAGAGTGCGGCCAGCAGGTCCAGGATCTTGCCCGGCTCCGGACGATTCATTTCAGCGCGAAATTTCTGCCTGAACCTGGACCACGATGCGTCGTCGTGTGACGCCCTCGCCTGTTTCAGCAGGTCCTCACTGGGGGAGAGGTTCGGAAGCCAGACGTCATAGAAGTCTCTAGCAGCGTACTCTGTCTTTGGAACACCGCGCGGAGGGCGGCGGACGGTCCCGACACGAAGTCCTTCCCCCGGTTCTCTGGGGGATCCAAGTCGAACGATTCGGATAGTCATGGGGACTCCTCTTGTGGATCGCTTTGTTTCATCAACGGTTTGCGAGCATGGGCACCTTGCCTGGGCGGAATTTGGTCCATGGCATATTCAGCGAGCGCGGCGATCGTGAGGGTCGGGTTGATCCCCGGATTTGCCGGCATCATGGACCCGTCAACCACGTACAGGCCCGGATAATGATGGACTTCACAGTTCAGACCGATGACCCCGTCATCGGCCGTTTTTCCGAAGGGAACGCCCCCCATGAAATGGGCCGTGCCCGGCATGTTCAGTAAGCTCTGGTTGACCATACCCTGAGCGAGTCCATTCATGTTGCTTGCCAGCAGTCTCGTGACCCGGTGGGCTATTTCCACGTCCGCTTTGATCAGGTTCTTCTTGTCGTGTTCACAAACGAGGCCCTTGCGATACAAGGTGAACGGGTTGCGTCCCAAGCGAATCCGCATCAGGTTTTCCTGGGTTTGCATCGTGAGAATGACCATGGTCCTGCGTGCAAGGCTGGGAGACACTCTGGTGAGAAGGGAGTCCACCGGATGCTTCAGAATCAGGAACAGGGTGTTGATAAAACGGGATAGGGTTCCCTGATTCTCATTGACCAGCGGCGCCGACAGCATGGCCAGGGTCGATCCGGAACCGTCCGGAAAACGCACGGCTTCCATTTGCGTCAGGTCATCGGCTCTGAAAATGGAACCGATGGCCACGCCCTTGGAATAATCCGAATGTTTGTCGCGACTGATCACTCCCGTCAAAGATTCGCTGTTGGTGCGAACGTAGTGACCGAGTTTCTCCGACAGATGGGGCAACGACTTCGTCACGTCCCGCCATCGCAACAGCATCCTGCAAGTGTTCACGGCTCCGGCCGACAGGATCACGTTGCGGGCCCTCACCCGCCTGGGGAATTTCGTGAACCAGGAAGTCGTTTTGTGATACGAAACCTCGTAACGCGCACCATCCGCTTGACCCTCCGGGAGGGGTTGGATGTCTTTGACGGTCGCCTCGGGCTGAATGGCAGCTCCCCACTTCTCGGCAAAATAGAGGTAATTTTTGACCAGCGTGTTTTTGCCGTTGTCGCGGCAGCCCACCATGCAGGCTCCGCAGTGGGTGCACCCGCAACGATCGGGTCCCTGTCCCCCAAAATAAGGATCGGGAACCGGTTCTCCGGGCTTTTCTTCATTGAAAAACACGCCGACTTCCGTTCTTCGAAACGTGTCACCCTTTTCAAGTTCATCCGCTACCGCCTTGAGCGCTTCGTCCGCCGGCCACATGCGCGGGTTTGTCGTGACGCCCAGCATGCGTTTGGCCGTGTCATAGTGGGGCCGCAAAAGGGTTTTCCAGTCGGCCAGGTGGCTCCAGGCAGGGGCTGAAAACAGCTTATCGGTCGGCTCCATCAGGACATTGGCGTAGACAAGGCTGCCCCCGCCGACACCGCTCCCGTGGAGGATCATGATCCCGTTGAGCAGGGTGTTCTCCCAGATCCCGAAGCACCGAAGCGCCGGCATCCATTGGTGCTTCCACACATTCCAGTCGCTCTTGGCGAAATCCTTGTCATCAAAACGCTTCCCTCGCTCCAGGACCAGAACGTCGTACCCCTTTTCGGTCAGGCGCATGGCCGATATGCTGCCCCCGAAACCGGACCCGATGACAACGAAATCATAGGTTCTTGCTTTTTCCATCCTACCCCACCGCAGAGAACGCAAAGAGCGCAGAGGACAAAAGATTTTTTCATTATGATCGGCAAACTTATTTGTAAGTCAAGGAAAAGCCAAACTCCGAAGTTGACTTCCACGAACATCAGTCGGGGGGGCTTGAGGGAAGCCTTACCAGGATCCTGAACCCTTCCCCGGTATTTTGTGCGCCGATTGTGCCCCCATGGGCTTCAATGATCTTTCTCGTGATGGCAAGCCCAAGCCCGAAACCACTTTCTTTCGTCGCCCCCAGCCGTTGAAAGGGTTCGAAGATCCTTTCAAGGTCTTCTTCCCGGAAGGGATCCGAGGGATTGGTCACCCTCACGTCCAAGGCTTCTTCGGCCGCCCTCATCTCCACTTTCACGCAGGCTCCCGGGGGTGAGTACTTGACTGCGTTTTCGAGAAGGTTGGAGAAGGCTGTTTGAATCGCATTGGGGTCTCCCCACAGGGGAGGATGGAAAGAGAAATCGGTCGTCAATTGGAGCCCTTTCCGCTGCATGGCCTGCTTCAAACGGCTCAGGAGTCCATTCATCAGGTCCACAGGATCGAACGGTTCGGGACTCAAAGGCCGCTCCTTGAGGTCAAACTTGGACAGGGTGAGAATCCTCCCGATCAGGTCGTCGAGTTCCTCGATATCTTCCCGGATGTCGTCGAGATACCTTTCCACACCCTCGCAGTTTCGCTGCTCCACCTTGTCCCTGAGCATCTCCTCGGCAATGCGGATTCGCGTCAGAGGGGTCCGGAGTTCGTGGGAGATGTGGGCCGTGAGTTCCCTTCCCCCGCGAATCATCTTCTCGAGCCGATCGGCCATGTGGTTGAAGGCACGGCCGAGCTTGCCGATTTCATCTTTCCCTTTCACCGTCGCCCTGTGGGACAGGTCCCCTTCCGCGATTCGAGCCGCGGATTGCCTGAGCTCGTTGATGGGTTTGGAGATGAACCTTGACACGGGGATCACGAGGAGCGCGATCACCGCCCCGATGACCCCGAGGCCCAGGGCAAACCCTCCCTCGGGATGGGATGATCCGCTCTTGGGAAAGAGCACATGAAGCGCAACAGTCCTGTCGGCCTCCAGCGCGACGGGCACCACCGCATAAGCCCCGCTTCCGCTCCTGCGTCCATGGTAAAGCCTGAAGCTGCCGAAGTCCCTGGCCCGCCCTTTCTTGAGTTCCTCCTGCTCCTTGGGAATATCGCCGTGAAAAGACGTTGCTACGACCTCACCGTCTTCTCTCTGGAGCCAGACCTGCGCGCCGAGAAGTTCTCCCATTCCTTCCATGAACTCCTTCAGGGACTCATTCGGGGCTTGCTCTCCCATCGGTACAGCCCGCATCTTGCTTTCAATGATCTCTTTTACCATCATGATCTGGGCCGAGGCATACCGATCCATCTCCGACCGAAAGTGCCGCCCAATGATGATCCCGAAGAGGCCGAAGATGAGAATCTCCGTCACCACAAGAATCAGAAGGAAAGAAAAGAATATTTTGAGGTAGATCTTGCTCGGTTTCATGGGGAGCTCACGAACATGTACCCGGTTCCCCAGATCGTTTTGATCCTTTTGGGAGACCGAGGGTCTGATTCCAGTTTGGCTCTCAGCTTGCTGATGTGCACGTCGATACTTCTGTCAAAGGCCATGAAATCTTTTCCCCGCGCCAGGGTCATGAGTCGGTCGCGACTCAAAACCCTGTTAGGGTTCTCCATCAACACCTTCAGTACCCTGTATTCGGTGGAGGAGAGCGGGACCTCCCTGCCCTGGATCAACAGGCGCTGCCCGGCCTTGTCGAGCACAAGGTTGCCCGCCTCAATGCGCAGGGTTTCCTCATCGGCATCGGTCTTCGGCTCCAGTCTCCTCAAGACGGCTTTGATCCTGGCCAGGAGTTCCCTGGGGCTGAAGGGCTTCGGGAGGTAGTCGTCCGCTCCGAGTTCGAGTCCTACCACCCGGTCCGCCTCCTCTCCCTTTGCCGTGAGCATGATAATGGGGACATGGGATTCCATGCGGACCTCCTTCAACACCTCCAGGCCGTCCTTCCCTGGAAGCATGACATCCAGGATGATGATCTCCGGCTCCTCCTTCTTGATGGTTTTCAGCACGGCTTCGCCGTCCGCGAGCGTGACAACCTGGAAGTCATAGCCCACAAGGTATTCCACGAGAAGCTTGCGCAGCTTCTCGTCGTCGTCAACCAGGAGAACCTTTTTCCCCACGGATGTCACCCCGATTTACAAAGTTTTACACCGGCGTAACACTTTTTCACGAACCGGCTTTGCTCCATCAAGCCCATTTGATCCGGTAGACCCTGATGGGTTTCATGATGTTCTTCACCCTTTTCTCGCCCATGGATTCAAAGTTCAAAGAGAGCTTGTTTTCGACCTCGTCGAAAACCGTGCCCGAAACAGCAATGCCCCCGGGATCGGCAAGTTTTTCGATTCGCGCGGCAATGTTCACCCCGTCCCCGTACAACCTCCCCTTGTCGATGACCACGTCTCCCAGGTTGATCCCGATGCGATAGGCCATCCTGTTTTCAGGAGCAAGAAGACGGTTCATGCCGTCCAATTCTCTCTGGATCTCGACCGCGCACTCCACGGCGTGCACGACGCTTCCGAATTCGGCGAGAAGGTTATCGCCGGGGGAATCCACCACCCTTCCCGAGTGTCTGCGAACCTGCGAAGCAATCACGTCCCGGCGAGCATTCAAAGCCTGAATCGTCTGCATTTCGTTTTCCGCCATCAGGCGACTGTAATCCTTCACGTCCGCGCTCAAGATCGCCTTGAGCTGCCGCCGGACCGCTTCCGTCTCTCCCGGCTTGCGCAAACCATACGAAGGGGCTCTGCGTGTGACCGCCTTGATCCTGGCCAGGAGTTCGCGGGGATTGAAAGGTTTCGGCAGATAATCGTCCGCTCCCAGCTCCAGGCCCACGATACGATCCGCATCTTCACCCTTGGCGGTGAGCATCATCACAGGCACCGAGTGCTCCATGCGGATTTCCTTGAGCACATCCAGGCCGTCCTTTCCCGGCAGCATGACGTCGAGGATGACGATGTCGGGAGACTCATCCCGGATCTTTTCAACAACGCCCAGGCCGTCGGAGAGGGGGACGACATGGAACCCGTATCCCTCCAGGTACTCCCGAACGAGTTTCCGGAGTTTCTCGTCATCGTCCACGATGAGAACCTTGTTGCCCATGCCGGTCTTTCCCTTTTACAAGCTTTTACATTTTCTCAACACTTTTTTGCAAACCGGAAAAACCTACTTAACAACCCGGAATTACTATATCCGCAAGCTTGTGGGATCTCCAACAAAATTTTCCATGAAAGGAGGACAGGAAAATGACAAGGAAGAAAAAGACCATCATCGGATTCCTTATCCTATCTCTGGTGGTTGCGGTGGGAATCGGCGCCGTCACCAGATGTGGGCCGAGCGGCGCATGGGGAAGAGCTTTTCACCCGGGATTTCACCGCATGGGCTTTCATCCGGGGCCGCACGGTGAGGATGTGGCGGACTTCATCCTGTGGAAGATGGACAAGCACGTCAGGGAACTGAATCTCAACGAAACACAAAGGCAGAACTATGAAACAGCCAAAGGCGAGATCAAGACAAGCGTCGCTGAAGCCATGAAGCGGAGAATGGAGTTCCACGATATTCTTAGAGACGAGATGAGCAAAGAGAACCCGGACATGAACGCCTTGGCAAGCGTGGTCAGGGAGAAAGTGAATCACGTACCGGACATGGTGTCGAAGCACATCGATCTGTTCATGGGTTTCTACAACACCCTCGATGAGGATCAAAAGGCTCAAGTGATCGAGATGTTTCGCCGCAGAATGGATCTGCCCTCATAGCAGGACCATGCATTTCTGCGGATTGAGGGACAGGAAAATCTCCTGTCCCTCTTCCTGGGGCACATCGTACGCTACCTGCACCCTGATCATCGTGCTGTTGACGTTCACGAAAAGGTAAAGGAAATTCCCCAGATATGCCTTGTGGGCGATGGTCCCCTTGAACAGGTTTTCCCGGCCCTGAGGCGATTCCGTGAAGATCTCCACATCCTCGGGTCGAATGGATGCATACACCGCTTCCTCCGGTTTTATCGAATCGATGCTGCCCGTCTTGCAGAGTATTTTTTCGCCGAACTCCGTACGGACGTAAGCCTCACCCCCATCCCGGTCGACCTCGACCACCTCGCCTGCAATGAAGTTGGTGGTGCCGATAAAATCCGCGACAAAACGATTGGCGGGCTCTTTATAGATTTCCTCGGCCGTGCCGAGCTGCACCACGTCTCCAGATTCCATGACCGCGATCCGATCGGAGATGACCATGGCTTCCGCCTGGTCGTGGGTGACGTAGACCGCCGTGATACCCATCCGCCTGACCAGGCTTTTGATCTCGAATCTCATTTTTTCCCTGAGCTTGGCGTCCAGGTTGCTCAGCGGCTCGTCCAGCAGCAGGACTTTGGGGTTTCTTACCAGGGCCCGCGCAAGGGCCACCCTTTGCTGCTGGCCGCCGCTCAGTTGAGACGGATATCTCTCTTCCAAACCTTTCAGGCCCACCAGCTCAAGCACCTGGTGCCCCATTTCGCGGATCTGCGCTTTGGGTATCTTTTGCAGCCTCAAGCCGTAAACGACATTGTTGAGCACTCTCATGTGCGGCCAGACGGCATAGTTCTGAAAGACCATGCCGATGCCCCTCTTTGCCGGAGGCACAAACCCTTGAGACAGCATCGGCTTGCCGTCAATCACGATGTCTCCCCCATCCGGTCTCTCCAGACCGGCGATGCATCGCAGGGTGGTCGTCTTGCCGCATCCGCTCGGTCCAAGCAGCGTGAGCATTTCTCCCTGTTTCACCTCAAGATCGATGCGGTTGACGGCCACGACCTTCTTGAATTTTTTGAAAAGCCCTTTGATGTCGATGAATGCCATTGAACATCACCTCTCTCTGTAGGAGCGACCTCCCGGTCGCGATCCTCTCGTCCCGCCCCTTGCGGGACTCCTACAAAACTGGGGAGACAATGAATGTCAATACTATTATGAGACGATTCATAAGCCCCATTCCGACCATCCTGAACCCTGAACCCTGAACGCTGAACATGCGCCGTCGCCAAAGCGGCTATGGCGCGTCGGCGACTGAACACTATTCTACTACGTTCCCCCCGGGCCCCAGGCCGCCTTGAGGATGCCGCCGCTGATCCTGGCGATGATCAGGAGCAGGATGAAGGTAATCACGATCATCAGAAAGGCCATGGCGGCCGCAATGCCGAATTCCATGCCGCGGTGCCAGTTCAGATAGATGCCGATGGGCAAAGTTTCCCAGCCGCCACGATAGAGGAAAATAGCGGTCGAAATCTCCTGAAACGCCATGATGAAAAACATCACCACGCCGACGAGTACCCCCTTGATCAGCAGCGGCAGCGAAATGTAAAAGAAGGTCCTGAATTTGCCCACCCCCGACACCTCGGAAGCCTCCTCCAGCGACACATCGAGCTGCAGGTAGGAGGAATGAGCCATCCGCAAGAAGTAGGGAAGACGCCGCGCAAACAGGGCCAGCGGCATGATGATCCAGTGGGTGGCCAGGGGAATGCCTTTCCAGAAACCGAGCAGGTAACTCACGCCGACGGCGATACCCGGAAAGGCCAGCATCAGGGTGATGACAAAATCGAGCGCATCTTTGCCGGGGACACGGGTGCGAACGATGATGTAAGCCGCAGGCAAGCCGAAGGCCATGCCGAAAAGCAGCGCAAGCCCGCTGAAGACAAAGGAGTTCTGAATCAGGAGCGGAGATTCCAGCAGGATGAGCTTGAAATTATCCAGGGTCCAGTACGTCGGAAAGGGCTCGAAAACCCACCGCCTGGAAAACGCGGACAAACCCAGAACCACCGGAATCAGCAGAACGAGGGCGGCGATAAAAACCATGTACAAATACGCCCCGGTCTTAATCAACGGCCCCGGCTCGATCACCCGGCCTTCGGACGTGGTTCCTTTGGAAAGGCCGGTGTACTTTTTGCGCTCCACCCACCAGCGGGCGAGCAGGAAGAGGGAAATGCAGACCAGGGAAGACACCACTACCGCCACGATCCCCATGTACTTGCGATGCATATCCGTGAAGTGGTAGGAAATGTTGATGTAGGCCACCGAGGGCAAAAAGTCCACCTGCCCCAGGATCAAGGGTGTGAGCCAGTCCGTGAAGGGCCACAAAAAGACGATGACGGCGCCGGCCAGGTAGCTGGGCGTGCACAGCGGCAGGGTGACGGTGAAGAATCTCCGGACCCCGCTGGCTCCCTCCACTTCGGCGGCTTCCTCAAAGGCCGGGTCGATGTTGGTGAAGCCCGCCGAAAGGCTGAGCACGATGAAGGGCAGCATGTGCAGGGCTTGGATGAACACCAGGCCGTGAAACCCGTAGATGAAATTGATGGGCTGTTTGACCAGGCCAAAATCCATGAGAAGCAGGTTCACGGTCCCGTACTTGCCGAAGAATATGATGAAAGCAAAAACGCCGGCATAGGCGGGCAGCACGATCGGCAGGAGGATCAGGGCGGTGAATACCGTCTTGCCGTGCTGACGGTAACGCGCGAGAATATACGCGAGGGGAATCCCGAAGACGGTGGTGGTCAGCAGCACCAGGGCGCTCAGCACCAGGGTGTTGCCGAAGGTCTTCAGGTAGTAGGTTTCCTCGAAAAAGCCCAGGTAATTCCCGATGCCCCAGCCGCCGGTTTGAGCGATTTTGAAGCTTTCCACAACCAGGATTGACAGCGGATAGATCACCAGGAAAGCGATCACCAGCCACAAAAGCGCTGCCAGGGAAAAGTTGCCGCGAGACATGTACCGTCCTTTTGGGTTTGGAAAGAACTACCTTTACTCCGAAGGCTCGGATGGGTCAGAAGAAAGGAGGGAGAGGCAGGGCTGAAGCCCCGCACTAAGGACCACAATCCTCACGGTGCATTGCGAGGAATTGGCCTGCATGCCGCGTGGCCACTCGTAACCTCCCCCTCTGCGTCCTCAGCGTTCTCTGCGGTGAACCGCTGTCATGGCGCGGCAAGAAGAGCCCGTGCCTTGGAGGCGGCCAACCGGGCTGCCGCATAATCGCCTTCCATCTCGAAGAGTGTTCTGGCTTCTTTGATCTTGTCCTCGGCTTTTTTCACATCCACATTCTTAGCCTTGGCTGCACTCACCTCGCCTTCCACTTCTTCGACCAGGGCCAGACTGCTTTTCAACTCGCCCCATTTGCGGTAGATCTCGTACTCGTAGTAGCGGTTCACGTCGTCCCACCGCTTCGTGGCCAGATCCAGGTCATACTCGATGAACTCGACCTTCAGATCCCAAAACGAATCGACGCCCAAGGCCGTCTGGGCATGCTTGGCCATTTCCACGCCTTCTTTTTCCCAGACCGAGAATTTGATGTCCGTCCTGCCAGGGAAATACCCGCCTTGTAGGACGTACTTCTGCCCTTCCATGCTGAACAGCCAGTCCAGGAAAATCTTTCCCACCGCTTCATTGGGTGCGTTTTTCAGCAAGGCAACGGCCTCCGGCGCCAGGACGGTTCTGTCGGGGAGCAAGTCCCGAACAGGATAGCCGTCCCTGCGGGCGACCATAGCATTCATCTGCGGCTGGGCAACCCCGATGGGAGCTTCGCCGCGGTTCACGATCTGGGTGGTATCGGTACTGCCCGTGGAAAAACGCGCCAGTTGAGCGGCCAGGAGCCTGAGGTAGGCCCACCCTTTCTTTTCTCCGAGGCTTTGCAACTGAATTTCAACGGTCTCATGCATGGTGCCGGACGCGTAGGGCAGCGTGTACACAATGTTACCTCTGTAAATGGGATTGATGAGATCTTTCCACGTCTTGGGCGGTGGCAGCCTCAGGGCCTTCAACACCTTCTCGTTGTAAAGGTTCGTGTTGATCCAGGGTGAAAAGCACGCCCAGTAACCGTCTTTGTCCTTGACTTTCATGCCATGCCATTCCGGAGGGACCAGGTCCGAGCCTTTTGGCTTGTAGGGGACAATACGCCCCTCCATTTTCAAGACCTCGTGGGCCGGAGCCCCTGCACCCAGGAAGATGTCGGCATCGGGCTTGTCTCCCCAGGTTCTCACCTTGTCCACGCAGACGGGCCACCCACCAGGCCGGACAAACGTGATGGTGATGTCTTTGTTGTAGGTTTTCTTGTAGTAATCCTTGAAACCCTTTGTGAGGCTGTCGGATAATTCCTTGTAGATCGGGCCGACCCACCCGATTTTGTCTTGCGCCTCCGCCGTGAAAGCCGGTAGCAGCAGCGCAGCAGAAAGAGCCATGACCATTGCCGTGATAAGAATCCTCTTCTTCATGTTGGCCTCCTTTCTTTTGAACGTGTGGTGTTTGAAAAAGGTTCTCCTCTCCATAGTCCCTCTGCCTCATCCATGTAAAGCAAAAGTTAAAACACCCTACCTCACTTTGCTGCCGGGAGCGGTTTCAGCGTCGGGGACGAGGACATGGACCCCCGACTTGTCCTCGGCGGCAAGGAGCATCCCCCTGGATTCCACGCCCATCAGCATTGCAGGTTCCAGGTTGGCCAGAACCACGACCTGTTTTCCTAGGAGATCCGCCTCCGCATAGATGCCGGCAAGACCGGCCACCACGGTTCTTTCCTCGCCGATGTCAACAGTCAACTTGAGGAGTTTCTTGGATCCGGGCACGGCCTCCACGGTTTTCACCGTGCCGATCCGGATGTCCAGGGCCTGGAACTCCTTCAGCCTGATCGTCTTCCTGACCGGTTCCTTCTCCCCACCTTTCGGGGGTTGCCCTCCTTGGCGCGGCGAAGCCGAAGGCGAAGACGGCCGACCTCCCCGGCCCGGCGAAGCCGGAGGCGAAGACGGCTCAATCCTCTGAAAGAGATGGGGCGCCTTGGCTATGGCCCTCGCAGGCCTCTCCTTGCCCCATTGCCTGACGTCCTCCAGTTTCAGATCCCTGCCCTTCTTGGAAAGCCCCAGGAGATCCTGGATCTTTTCCGCCGTCTCCGGCATGACGGGCCAGATGAGCACCGACACGGTCTTGATCGACTCGACCAGATGACACATGACCGTGGCCAACCTGGACCTGTCCGCCTTCGCCAGGACCCAGGGTTCCGTGGCGACGATATACTTGTTCAGCTTGCCGATAAACTCCCAGGCCAACATCAACGCTTTGTGAAGGCCGAGCTCCTCCATGGAGGCGGCATAGTCATCCACAAGGCGAAGCGCGCTTTCCTTGAGCTCGTCGTCGATGGCCTCGGTGGCGCCCGGGTCCGGAAGTTCCCCCTTGAAGTAGCTGTGAACCATGGTGAGACTCCGGCTCACGAGGTTTCCCAGGTCATTGGCAAGGTCTGCGTTGATCCGCGCCACCAAAGCCTCCTCGCTGAATTCGGAGTCAAGGCCGAAAACCATCTCCCGGATCAGAAAGTAGCGGAAGGCGTCCAGCCCATAGATGTCCACCAGGTCCAGGGGCTTGACCACGTTGCCGAGGCTCTTGGACATCTTGCCCTGGTTCACATTCCAGTATCCATGGACGTTCAAGTGCCGATAGGGCTCTATGCCCGCTGCCTTGAGCATGCACGGCCAGTAGATGCCGTGCGGCTTCAGGATGTCCTTGGCCACGAGGTGCTGCGCCACGGGCCAGAAGTTCCTGTACAGGGCGCCGTCAGGATAGCCCAGGGCCGAGACATAATTGATGAGGGCGTCGAACCACACGTAGGTGACGTAGTTTTCGTCAAAGGGAAGCGTGATGCCCCAGCTCAACCTCGTCTTCGGCCTGGAGATGCAAAGATCTTCCAGCGGCTCCCTCAGGAAAGCGAGCACCTCGTTGCGGTACCTTTCCGGCCGGATGAAGTCGGGATAGGTTTGGATGTGCTCGATGAGCCAATCCTGATATTTGCTCATGCGGAAGAAGTAGTTGGATTCACTGACAAGCGTAGGTTCCACCTGGTGATCCGGGCACATTCCCTCCACCAGTTCCCTTTCCGTGTAAAAGCGCTCACACCCGAAGCAGTACAGTCCCGAGTAGTCGCTGAAGTAGATATCCCCCTTGTCCTTCACGATGTTCAGGATGGTCCTCACGGTCTCCTGGTGGTGTGAATCCGTGGTGCGGATGAAGTCGTTGTTGCCGACGTTGAGCTTGGGCCACAAAGCCCTGAAGAGCCCGCTGATATGGTCCACATAGTCCCTGGGCGACCGGCCCGCCTTTTCCGCGGCGCCCACGATCTTGTCACCATGCTCATCGGTTCCTGTAAGGAAAAACGTTTCATCCCCGCGGAGAACGTGGAACCGGGAAAGAACGTCGGCCACAATGGTGGTGTAGGCGTGGCCGAGATGAGGCGGCGCATTCACGTAATAGATCGGTGTGGTGATGTAGTATCGTGCCTGCAAGGTATTCGTGGTTCCTCCTTATTAGGATGTTCTGCTTGGTTCATCGAACAAAACCCATCCGGGGAGCCTGTCCGACAACCCTCACTGGTGGCCTTGGAACGGTCATTGCGAGGGAGTGCAGCGACCGACCCGTCCTCCGTAGCCCGTCCTCCGCAGTAGCTCTGCTACGGAGGATGGACAGGCTACTGCGGAGGGTGGAAGCAATCCGACTCGCGCAGCGGAGTCGTCCTGAGGCCGCCGCAGGCGGATCGAAGGATCTTTTCGGCTGCCGGAAGATCCCTCGCTCTGCTCGGGACAGTGCGCTGCACTGGATTGCCGCGCTCCCTCCAAGGGAGTTTACCCTGAGCCCGTCGAAGGGCTCGCAATGACGGCACGAGGTGATCGGCCGAAGGAGTGGTGCTATCCCCCCCTCATCGGCCCTTCTCCGCCGGTTGGTCCTTCACGAGGTCGTCGTAGGAGATCTCCTTCTCCTCCCCGGACTCCAAAAGGACCATCATTTTCTCCCGAAGAATATTTTGGCGGACCACTTTCCCCGTACCGTAGACCGTATTGACTTTCTTTCCCACCTTGGGGAGATTTTTCTTGGCCCTCTCATAATAGGAGAATTCGTAATTCAGACAGCACATCAACCTGCCGCACATCCCGGAGATCTTGGTCGGGTTGAGAGACAGGTTCTGTTCCTTGGCCATCTTGATGGATACAGGCGCAAAACCCGTGAGAAAAGAGGTGCAGCAGAGCTGCCGGCCGCAGGTGCCCAGCCCTCCTACCATCTTGGCCTGGTGCCGGACCCCGATCTGCCGCATTTCGATGCGTGTCCGAAACCTCCCGACCAGGTCTTTGACGAGCTCCCGAAAATCGACCCTTCCATCGGCGGTGAAGTAGACCATGATCTTGTTCTCGTCAAAAAGGCACTCCACAGAGACCAGGATCATAGGCAGCGAACGTTCTTTGATCTTCAAGTAGCAAAAGGCATAGACCTCCCTCTCAAGCCGGTCATTTCTCTCGGCCTTGTCGCAATCCTTTTCGGTGGCTATGCGGGAGACCTTCTTCACGGCTTTGTCCGTCCCGCCGTTTCTCATGTCGGAGCAGACAATCCCGAAAGCGAGGCCCTGATCCGCCTCGACCAGCACCCGGTCTCCTTTCTGAAGGACAAGTCCGCCTGTCTCAAAGCTCTGGACTTTGCCGTACTTCAGCAGTTGAACCTCCACCACCTTGCTCGGGTTGGTGGGCTCCCCGTTGTTCTCTTTGTTTTTTTCCTCTTCCATAAAGTCTCTTGAGCTTCAAAACCGAATTTTCGACCAGGAGATCGACGTTCCGAAAACGCGTCAAGTCTCTCTCCGCCTGGTCGAGGGTGAAGAAGCTCTCCACAAGATCATCCATTGTAAAATCTCCGGAGGCATTTTTCAACTCGCGGGAAAAATCCATGTTGACAAGCACTTCCTCCGGGCACGCCGCCTTGCAAAGGATCAGATCCCTGTACCAGGTCTTCCACACCTCCAGCATGAAGGCCACTGCCGCTTCCTTCTTTTCCTTTTTCTCTTTGCCCCCGCGCTCCAGGGCCCACTCCACGACTTCTTCGGGACTGCGGTGAAGGATACGGCTCATGGTGAAGATCAGGTCCTGTCTCTCTGCCAGGAAATCACTCTCCCCCATGGCAAGGGCTCTTCCCAGGCTCCCTGCCGCCATCCTTGAAACCAGGGAAGCTTTCTCTTGTTCCATGCCCTGATTCTTGACGAGCCAGGTTTCAATGAGCGCTGCAGGAATGGGCCGGAAAGAGACCCTCTGGCACCGGGACAGGATGGTGGGCAAAAGATCCAGCGGCTCCGTGACCGTCAAAACCAGGATATTGCCCAAGGGGGGTTCTTCCAGCATTTTTAGAAAGGCGTTGGCCGCCTCCTCGGTCATGGTCTCCGCTCGTCGAACAACGGTGACCCGGTATTTTGCCGCCACGGCTTTAAAACTGAATGCACGGTCAAGTTCTCTCACCTTCTCTATCTTGATGTTCTGGCCCTCGGGCTCCAGGACGACCAGATCCGGGAAGTTCCCGCTCGCCAATTTCTTGCATGACCGGCAATGACCACACCCTTCTCCATTGACGGGTTGCTCGCAATTGAGAGCCTGGCACAGGGCCAAGGCGGTCGTGGTCTTCCCGATTCCGGGAATTCCGACAAACAGGTAGGCATGGGGCATTTTCTCCTTGAAAATGGCCTCCCTGAGCATGCGAACTGCCCCTTCCTGACCGATAATGCTTGAAAACGGCATAAAAGAGAGTTTCATCTAGACCCAACCCTCAGTCTTTCTTCTTCACTCCTGAACACTGAACGCCGAACAGTAAAAATCCCGGTCCAGAGGGCCCGGCTTTGGTCTAAGCCCAGAGGGCATGATTTGCTGGTGTAGCGTCGCCAAAATCCGAAATCCGAATATCGAAATACGAAACAAATTCGAATACCAAATGTCCTAATAACAAAAACAAAACGAAATCGCTGTACCAGATACGCTTATTGTTTGGGTCATTGGAATTTTTGTCATTATGTATTGTTTCGTATTTCGAATTTCGTGCTTCGAATTTGGAGCCTTCTCACGCCCACAGGCATAGCCAATTGTCTCTGACCTGGCTCTGAGGACCAGGGTTCGTGGACTGCACCGAACACTGCTGAGACCTAATGCTTCCCCCTTCCACTTGGAAGGAACGGCTTCATATGCTCCAATATTTGCTTTTCCACCGCATCCCTCCCGGCCGCGGCATCAATGACCGCGAATCGTTTACGATGCTGCCTGGAAAGCTCAAGGTATCCTTCCCGGACTTTTCTGTGAAAAGCCACGTTCTCCCGCTCGAACCGATCCTGCCCCTTGTTGTTGCGGGAGGTCGCCCTGGCGAGCCCCACCTCGACCGGACAATCGAGAAGAAGGGTGAGGTCCGGGACAAGACCCTGGGTTACCCGTTCATTGAGGAACTTCACCAGTCCTTCATCCTGCCCGCGCACGAATCCCTGGTATACGACCGTGGCATCGGAAAACCGGTCACACAGGACCCAGAGCCCCTTGCGAAGCGCCGGCTTGATGACCGCTTGAACATGCTGAGCCCTGTCTGCTGCATAGAGCAAAAGTTCCGCCAGGGGCATGAGCGTTGTGTTTCGAGAATCCAGAAGGATTTTTCGAATCTTCCTCCCCACCTCCGTGCCTCCCGGTTCAAACGTGGCGAGACAGGGAATGCCTCCTTTCTCCAAGCTTCGCTTCAGCCGCCTGATCTGGGTTGTTTTTCCACATCCTTCTATGCCTTCGAAAGTGATAAACAAATAAATCCCTCCTCTGTCAAATCGTCTTGTCAGGGGCAAGAAGGATGGTTAATATGGTTATCCCGGTTTTTGACCCTTGAGCACGACGGCAAGTGAGTATAAGGTAAAAAACCTCTTTTGTACAAGAATACCGGTTTTGGAATTGGTGAAATAGGGGCCTTATTTTGTTGACAAGAGGGAGAAAATAGATTTTCTTACGCAGATACCTCTTTCCCTGGTCAGCATTATTCCCTTTAGAGGAATAAAAACAATAGATTGGGTATATTTTCCGTCCCTCTTCCATGGAGGAGTTCCAATGGCCGGAACCAAAACCAAAAAGGGAAAAACGGTGAAGAAAAAAGCCGCCGTGAAAAAGGTATCCAAAGGAACCTCCAAGAAAGAGAAAAAAAGGGTGACCCCGAAGAAGACACAGAAGACCCCTGAGAAGAAGACTGTCGAGAAGGCTCGCCCGAGAGCGGAGAAACCGACACCCATGAAAACGAAAAAAGCGGGAATAAAGGAGGAAGAGAATTTCCGTTCCGCCTTTACGAAAAGCCTGGAAGCAAAGCGAGAGGAACTCCAGGAAGCCCTGGATCGTCTGATGCACAGTCGCAAGGAGTACGAAGGAGAGCTCACGGCCGGCGATTTTATTGACGAAATCGATGACGCCCAGCGAGAGATTTCCGCCTACAGCCAGTTTAGCCTCATCGAAAGAAAGAACAAGGAACTCCAGAAAATAAACTATCTCCTCAGCAGAATCGAAAGTGAGGAAGATTTCGGTATCTGTGAAGAGTGCGGAACCCCGATCCCCAGGGAGCGTTTGATGATCGTTCCGGAGGCAACCCTGTGTGTAGCCTGCCAGAGAGAACTGGAGAAAATGGACCAGCGAAAGTCCATGGCAGCAAGGGCCACTTCATCGATCAGCCCTACCCGCCGCGAGGTGGGCTGGGAAAGCACGGACGGGTCGGACGAAGATGACAACGTGCTTGTGGAGTACCACATCGGCTCCGTGCCCAACATGGACATCGACGAGACCGAACTCCCATCCGACGACAAAGAAGAAAAGTAGGCGGTCTAAGGTGCACGGCGCACGGCAAAGATCACGGTTTATCCGCAGATCCAATTCTTTTGATCTTTTGAATGATCATAGTCTCCGCGTGCTCTGCGAACTCTGCGGTGAGTCTTACTTGATGAGTTGAACGGAGGGAAAAAGGCTCTTGTCCGTATGAGGGATGAACTTCGCCGCACTGAAAAGGTTCATGAAGTCCTGATTCACGTTCAGCTCAATATAGGTAATCCTGTCCCGAATTTCATCCATCTTCAGCCTCGCCTTCCTGGAAAGAAGAACCTCGGTGGCACCGGCAAGAGAGGTGTTGCCGAGCGGCTTGTAGGTTTCGATGGGAAGGTCGGGCACCATGCCGAGAGTGATGGCTGACCGGGGATCGATATAGGATCCGAAAGTCCCTGCGATGAAGAAGTTCTTGATATCTTTCATGGACACGTTGACCAGGTTGGTGACCGTGGTCAGGATGGTGTACATGGCCGCCTTGGAGCGAAGAAGCGCGTCCATGTCCGTCTGAGCCAGGGTCAGTTCAAGCCCTGTTGCGGATGCTTCCGACGGGACCACGACAAAATGCCGGGTCCCGTCGATTTCCCGGAGCCTCTTCCCGCACCTCTCAGCCACGAACTTCCCCCGCACGTCGATCATCCCTGCAAGGTAGAGCTGGGCCGCCAGGTCTATGAGCCCTGAACCGCAGATGCCCACCGGCGCCGTGTTGCCGATGGTCCTGGCCTGCACGTGGCCGGACGACCCGTCGATGGTTACCTTGTCGATCACCCCGGGTCCGGCCATCACGCCCATGCTCGCCACCCCGCCTTCCAGGGCAGGTCCGGCGGCCCCTGCACAGCCCATGAGCCAGTCTTTGTTTCCAAGTACGATCTCCGCGTTGGTCCCCACATCCACCAGAAGGCTGAGTTCTTCCCTTTCCGCCATGCCCGAGGCGATGATTCCTGCAATGAGATCGCCTCCGAAGTAGCTCCCCACATCGGGGAATACGAGGACGGGTCCATCAGGGTGAATGGCGACACCGATCTCCGATGCTTTGAACAGGGGAAACCTGTTGGCTGCAGGGATGTAAGGCTCACGGCACAGCCAGTGAGGGTCAATCCCCAGAAAGAGGTGGGTCATGGTTGTGTTCCCGGCTATTGCCATGCCGAGGATGCTTTCCGGCTTAATGTTTCGATTTGCCGCAATGCGATGAATTTCGCGATTGAGGCCGTCCACGACAAGGCGCCGGAGTTTGACAAGCCCCCCCGGTTGCCCTGCATAGTGGATTCGACTGAGGATATCCGCCCCGATTTCGGTTTGCGGGTTGAGAAAAGAGGCTTCTTCTTCCACCTCCTCTGTTTCGAGATTCAAGAGGCGGACCACGAGGGTCGAGCTGCCGAGATCCACCGCAAGACCGCGGAGTAGATTTTCCCGGGTGCGGGGCAGGAATTCAAATAATCTCAAGGTGTTCGCCTGCTCATAGAGAAGCGCCTCCACGTCGTAGCCTTGTTCCCTCAGAATTGCCGGTGTCCTTTTGATGAGAGAAAACTCGGGGGTGATGGTCATGTCCGGGAGAAGTTTGTTGAGCATCTTGACCAGGCGATCGATATCCCCGGTATTGTCCCCCAGGCTGGGAGCCTTCATTTTTGCCCTGATTCGTATTATCCATGGTTTCTTATTATCGTCCGCCATCGTCATTTGCGCCCGAAGCACCCGCCGTTCACCGTGTGATGTTCCCGCAGCCACCCTTATCACATCTTGGACTTGAAATTAAACCTCTCTCTTGAAAGAGGCCTTTTCGTTGCAAAATTAATTTCTATTGATTTTTCATTCTTTGTTTTTATAATCTCGAATCCATAAATATAGACTTTTTGACTAGGATAAGGGTTCTGCTTCCAACTCTTTTATGGGGTCGCGGCAGATGCCCATTTTTAATGTTTAAGGAGGATTGGAGAATGGGGAAGTCACGGTGGATGAAAAAGGGAGCGTTGGTTGTCCTGGTTCTCTCACTTGCCCTGTCGCTGTCGTCGATCCTGACGGCGGTGGCCCAGCAAAAGCCTGCGGCGGAAGGGCCGAAACTGGTGGGTGACACCCTGGGTCTCAGGGGCAAGCTTGGGGAAGGCGTTGCGAAGACGCCGATAGGAACAGGGAAAGGCCAGATTGACATCAATGCACCTAAAGGTGTTTTCGGAATCCCGGGCGCACCCCAGGTGAGCTATGTTCTGGCAGTCCTGTGGGCGGTCTGGGTGGGATGGATTTTTTCAACCGTCGGCGCCTTCGGCGGGATCATGGCGGGCGTGGGCCACATGACCATTTATGGCCTGGGTGCCTACGCCGGCACATTCAGGCAAACCAATCCGGCGCTGAACAAGACCCTGACGGACAGCATCAGGACCTCCAACCAGTTCCTGGTCGGCCTGTCCTCCCTGATCAGCACCATCAACTACCTTAAGGCAAAGCGGCTCGCCTGGCCTCTCGGCATAGCCCTTGCCATCGGCTCCATCGCAGGAGCTCTTTTGATTCCATGGCTTACCGGAGGGAAGATCAGCTTCCGGCAGTACCAGGGATGGTTCGGGGTGTTCGTCCTGGTGGTGGGATTCGTCCTGATCTGGGAAACCACCTCCAAGGGCCAGGAAAGCAAGAAGGCGGCCAAGGCGGCGGCCAAGGCCTTCGAGCAGAGCGTGAAGGAGAAAAAGGACCTGTCCAGCCAGGGAATTTCCATCAAGAGCTTTTCCCTTACCAAAGGCGTTTTTTCGTTTTTTGGTATCGATTTCTCGTTCAGCCCCATCTGGGCTTTTGTGGGCGGCTTGGTGATTGCCGCAATATCTTCCTTTATCGGCGTGGGCGGCGGCTTCCTATACGTTCCCTATTTGACCAGCCTTGTGGGGGCGCCCATGTACGTCGTGGCAGGGACATCCGCCATGGCGGTGTTTGTGAGCATGCTCACGAGCATCACAGGATACATCGCCATTGCCAAAGCCGGTATGGACTGGGGATTAATCGGGATACAGCTCATCGGCATTTTTGTCGGGTCCATGATCGGTCCCCGGACCCAGAAATACATTCCCGACATCTGGCTCAAGAGGCTCTTTGCAGTGCTCGCGTTGTATGTGGGGCTTCGCTATGTCACGCGCGCTTTCGGAATAACCTGGATACCATAAATTGAGTGCCTTTTTCGCTCGGGCCTCAACGGCCTGAGCGAAAAAGAATACTTTTGACCATGAGTGACGGCCCCGTAAAAAGTCTCGAAAACCCCGGTTTGTCATTGCGAGCCCTTCGACAAGCTCAGGATAAACTCCGCGAAGCCGTTCGGCCCCGAGCTCACGGCCGAGGGGCAATTTCGTAATTAGCCGGATACCCTAGAGATTGCCACGCTTGCGCGCCGTAGCGCTTCAGCGCGCAGGCACGGCGCTTCGCGCCTCGCCATGACGGTGTGGGACTTTTTAGGCGTTCATCATGATTGCCACAAAAGGCTAGAGTCCATGAAGTTACTGGAAATCGCTGATTCTTTGCTTGCAGGCCTTTACATGCTCACCGGCGATGCGATTTGGAATTACTATATCGGGACCTTCCTTCTCGCCCTGGTCGCGGTGGTGATCGGCGAATTCACCGTGTCCGTAGTTTTCCGAGTCAACCGCTCACACCTTGAGAAGCTGGACAAGCGCCTTTCGGACATGAAAGCACTCTCTCAGAAGGCCTTGGAGGCAGGGGATGAGAACAGCTACAGAGCCTGCAACAAAGAGGCGAACGAAGCCTTCGGCCGGTCTTTTTTCAACAAGTTCGGCCTTTCCGCTGCATCACTGTGGCCGTGTTTCTTTGCCCTTGCCTGGATGCAGCGTCATTTTATGGGCGCTTCGATTCCCATACCCGTGCTGGGATGGGAAGTAGGGTATTTCACGACGTTTGTCGTCTCCTACATCGCTGCCCGCATTTTGTTTTCAAAAATAAGGCACAGGCTCCCTTATTTCCGGGGTATATATCAGACGCTCTTCACCTAAGAGAAAGTCGAAGCGCATCAGAAGTGATCAAGATTTGAATGGAACGGCCTTCTTGTTTGAAGGGGAAAAACCCTAATGAGAAGGCGCGTCTATTCTAGGCCCATATTTTCACGTTTTTGTGCAGTTCAGGAGGTTTTTACATGCGTAAAGATATCTACAGCATCTGCTTCATGTGCACGGTCCGCTGTCCCATCCGGGTCACCGTCGAGGACGGTGCAATCAAATGGGTTGAGGGGAATCCTCACCAGCTCAAAGGGGCGCTTTGCGCAAAGGGAAGCGCGGGAACGGCGCTTCTCAATGACCCCGAGAGACTCCGCTACCCCATGATCCGGGAAGGGGCGCGCGGCGAAGGGAAGTGGAAAAGGGTGAGCTGGGATGAGGCCCTCGATTATGCGGCGCAGAGGTTGAAGACCGCGATAGAGAAATACGGTCCGCAGACGGTCGTGTTCGGAGAGAGGCAGAACCTCAACACCCACATCAGCAAGACACTGATGAGGGCCATCGGGTCTCCAAATCATTACACCCACGACGCCTTGTGCAAAGGCTCCGTAAACACCGCATTCCGAACCCTGACAGGGTACACAGACGCGGAAATCGCCGTCGATTGGGCCAACACCAAGCACGTTGTTCTTTATGGGAGGAACCTGTTTGAAGCCCTGGAGTTGAAGCCCATCCAGGCCCTCATGGATGCCAAGGACAAGGGAGCAAGAGTCACATACATCGACATCCGCTCCACCGTCACCGCCTCCCATGCCGACCGCTTCTGGATGATCAGGCCCGGAACCGACCTTGCGCTCAACTATGCCCTCATCCACGTCATCCTGAAGGAGAACCTCTATGGCGAAGAGTACGTGCATCGATGGGTCACGGGCCTCACGGAGCTGAGGGCCTTTGTCGAACCCTACACCCCGGAGTGGGCCGAAGAGGAAACCGGGATTCCCGCTGCGGAGATCGTAGCCCTGGCCCGCGAGATAAGCCGCGACAAACCCCAGGTGGTCTTCCACTATGGCTATCGAGGCGCAAACCACACCAACGAGATCTACTTCCGGCGATCGATCATTATCCTGAATGCGCTGATGGGAAGCATTGAGAGCAAAGGAGGCCTCATCGTCAAGAAAGGGCCGAAAGACGCCGGCTTCGGTGCCTTTGGAAAGCTCGTGGATCAGAAAGACCTTCCCAAGCCCAAAATGGAGCGGTTCGACGGGGTGGGCGGGTCGAAACTCCCTCTCGCCGACCCGGCCCACGGCGTGGCGACCATGCTTCCTTTCGCTATTTTGAACGAGGACCCCTACCCGGTGAAGGCCCTGATCACCCATCGCCTTGACCCGATGCTGTCCATACCCAACTACAACCTGAATAAGAAAGCTTTTGACAAGCTGGACTTCGTTCTCACCATTGACGTCAACTTCAGCGAAACGGCCTGGTATTCGGACGTGGTGCTTCCGGAATCCATGTACCTGGAGCGTTCCGACTCCATCCAGATGGCCAACGGACCCAAGCCCACGCTTTACATGAGGCGGCAGTGCGTGCCGCCGAGATACGACACCAAGCCCTTCTGGGAAATCGCCAGGGAACTGGCCAAGCGACTCGACCTCGGGCACTTCTTCCCCTATGAAAGCATCGAGGACATTTGGAATCTCCAGCTCAAGGACATGGGCATTAAAACAGAGGACTTCGACGCCAAGGGATTTGTGAGTCTCTCCAAAAACCCCATTCTCTGGGATCGGAAAGAGGGTCTCAAGTTCAAGACGCCGTCTGGAAAAATCGAGTTTGTCTCCAGCCTCATGGAAAAGAACGGCTTCTCTTCCTTTGCCAAGTACGAACCCATGGCGCCGCCGCCGGAAGGCGAATTCAGGCTCACGGTGGGGCGGACCGCGGTCCACACCCATGTTTCGACTCAAAACAACCCTTATTTGAGCGAACTGGTGCCGGAAAACGTGCTCTGGATCAACACCGAGGAAGCGGAAAAGCTGGGAATCTCGAACGGAAAATACGTCGAGGTAGCTTCCGATCACGGGTTCGGAAAAATCAGGGCTTTTGTGACGGACTTCATTCACCCCGAGGCGGTTTTCATGCTGCACGGTTTCGGGCGAAAGGTTCCCGCCACTACCCGATGTTATGAAAAGGGGGCAAGCGACACGGCCTTGCAGGAGAACGTGACGGACATGATCGGTGGAAGCCCGGGGCTTCACGAAACATTCGTCAAGGTGAGGCCTGCATAGAAATAGCAAGGAGTTTACGATGAGCGAATTTTATCTCTTCCATGATAGTGCCAAGTGCATCGGCTGCCTGTCCTGCGAGGTCCACTGCAAGGAGAACAAGAAACTCCCCGCCGGCCCCCGCCTGTGCCGCATCGAGACCATCGGACCCAAGTGGGTGGGAAGCATTCCCAAGATGGATTTTATCTTCATGCCCTGCTACCACTGCGACCGGCCGTGGTGCGTTGCGGCCTGTCCCACAGGGGCCATGCAGAAAAGGAGCAAGGACGGCATCGTTTTCGTGGACCACGAACTGTGTGTGGGCTGCAAGGCATGTATGAGAGCCTGCCCCTGGGGTGCCCCTCAGTGGGATCCTGAGAAAGGAAAGGTCGTCAAGTGCGACTACTGCATGGATCGCGTAGACCAGGGCCTCGAACCGGCCTGCGTGTCGAAATGCGTCACCAAGTGCCTCCATTTCGGCAAGCCCGCAGAAATGGTCGACGCGCGCAGGGAACGTCATGCCAAAGCCATGGCCGCCATGGCCACGGAAGTGACGTTGAGGCAGCCGGTATCCGGGCCCAAGGCGAAACCCCTCAAGCCCAAGAGGAAAAAGGCCGAGGCCACGGCACCGCAAGCCTAAAGGACTTTGAGAATGACCGACCAGACCTGCAAGGTCTACGAAACGTTAACCAGGCTATCAGAACTCCTTGAATCCGGACGGCTTCCCCACCCGCGGCTGCGCAGGAGGGTGGAGGACCTTCACAGGCTCGTCAAGGACATCTCGACAGGAGCGGGGAGCAGGGACCACCTGCCGGCCATGGTTAAGAAAGTGGCCAGGATCGTCGAGGATGAGCCCGGGGAGATCTCCAAGGAAGTCCTCCGGATTATTGGGGATGCTCTGGATTCTCACAAGGAGGTCTTCTCGAGCCACATCGAGACCCACAATTGCCCGACCGGAGACTGTGACATCCTGACCCCGGCTCCTTGCCAGATGGCCTGCCCGGCCGGCATCGACGTTTCCAGCTATGTGAGCCTGATCGGGGAGGGAAGATACGGCGAGGCTGTGGAACTGATCCGGAAGGACAACCCTTTCCCGTGGGTTTGCGGCCTGGTCTGCACCCATCCCTGCGAATTCGTTTGCGTGAGAGGGAAAATCGACTCTCCCATCGCCATCAAGGACCTCAAGGCTTTTGCCTCCGAGCGGGCGGTCTCCGAGAGAGCCTACAGGAACCCTCCCAAAGCCCAGGACATGGAGTACAAGGTCTGCGTCGTCGGCGCGGGCCCGGCCGGACTGACGGCCGCCTATTACCTGGCCTTGAAGGGCTACCGGGTGACGGTGATCGAAGCCCTGCCCTATGCGGGCGGGATGATGATGGTGGGAATTCCCAGGTACCGCCTTCCCAGGGAAGTCATTGACCGGGAGGTCGGCTTCATCGAAGAACTCGGCGTCGAATTCCGGTTCAACACGAGACTGGGTGTCGACACCACCCTGGACAGGCTGCGCGAAGAAAGCTTCCAAGCCTTCTTTATCTCCACAGGCGCCCACGATTCCTTTGACCTGGGCGTCAAGGGAGAAAAGGATTTCCCTCAGGTCATCGATGCCATCACCTTCCTTCGAAACGTCACGCGCGGTGACCGGCACATGCCGGGAAAGAAGGTGGCCGTCATCGGTGGAGGCAACGTGGCCATCGACGCTGCGAGGACTCTCATCAGGCTCGGGTGCGAAGACGTGGTCCTGGTGTACCGGAGAACCCGCTCGGAGATGCCCGCCAACGTGGAAGAGGTCAAGCAGGCCGAAGAGGAAGGGATAAGGCTCGTCTTTTTGACCGTTCCCATCGAGGTCATCGGGGGCGGCGGCAAGGTGTCCGGCCTCAAGTGCCTGCGTGCCAAGCTGGCGGAGCCCGATGAAAGAGGCAGGCGAAAGCCGTTGCCTGTCGAGGGGAGCGACCACGTGATCGAGGTGGATGCCGTCGTCACCGCCATCGGGCAGCGCATCCACCGTGAAGGACTCGACTCTGTGGAGAGCCTCCGCTGGACCAAGTGGGGAACTTTGATGGCCGACACAATTACCTCCGCTACCTCCATGGAGGGCGTCTTCTCCGGAGGGGACCTCGTGCTCGGGCCCGCCACGGTCGTCGAGGCTATCGGCGCCGGGAAACGGGCCGCGGAGGGCATCGACCGGTATCTCCGGGGGATTCCCCAACCCAAGATGCCGCCCGTACCTTCGAGGCGCATGCGGGTGGACCTCACCGAAGTGCCGGCGACCGCCAAAATGACCTTGCGCCGGCCCGAGATGCCTTTCCTCGGTCCTGAAAGAAGAAGAATCACCTTTCAGCAGGTCGAGCTGGGATACGACGAAACCACGGCCAAGAAGGAGGCGAGGCGGTGCCTGCGCTGCGACATCTGCAAGCGATGCGGGAAGTGCGTCACCGTCTGCCGCGACAAAATGGGCATTGACGCCCTCCAGTTCGGACATGTCGAATCCGGCACCGAATCCACGGATTTTCGGGTCACCGCGGAACGGTGCATCCTGTGTGGAGCCTGCGCCGCAAATTGCCCCACAGGGGCGATCACGCTGTCCGACAGAAACGGCGAAAGGGTGCTGAGCCTCTGCGGCACGGTCTTATGCCACGAGAAGCTGGAATACTGCGATCGCTGCGGCGCGGTGCTCGGTCCGGCTCGCTATCTCGACTATGTGAAAAAGCGCACGGCCGCGATCCAGGAAGCTTTTGAGGGCCGGCAGCTTTGCGAGAAATGCATGAGGGAGCACACGGCCGGATCCAAGTCGGGCATCACGATTCCTTGAGCCGGATTTGATTCAATAAACAGAGGCGGTGCTGAAGTGACATGTTGCCGCCCCATCCGACTGGGCATTATCGGGTGTTCGGTGTTCAGCGCAATCCCCCTTTCCGAACCCTGAACCCTGAACCCTGAACGCTGAACCCCTGACACGCACATAGACAAACGTTTGATTGCGGCCACAGGCCTGCATTGGGAGGAGACCAGGATATGCAAGCCCTCCGACAGGGAGACAAGGTCAAGATTTTTCAGCGGTCCGAAGACCAGAGATGGGAAGACTACATGGACGAGTACGTGGGATACCGGGGCGTGGTCACGGATCCGGACATGGTGATCAACGATCCTGACGCCCTCGTACAGATCACCCTCGAAGGCACGGGCGGCACCCACCGCTTTCCGCAAGACTGCCTGGAAAAGCTGGATTGAGCCGGGATCCAGGCTTTTATAGAGTTCCTTGGCCTCTCCGCCCCGGGCGGATCCAAACCCTCCCGCGGGCGGGCGTGAAGCCTGCCCCTTCCGCTCCAGGCAGAATCCTGGATTCACCACTTTTCGCGGCTGACGTATTCGATGACGGGCTCGATTCCCTCAATACGTGGAGCCGTCTTGGCGATTGCCTCGGCCGGACACCAGGGATAAGGCAGTCCTGAAAGCCACTCGAAGACGGAATTACTACAATCGGGAGGAAGAACCTGCATGACCTCGATCGTGATGACCAATCGGTTGACGAGACATGAGCCTTCAGGGGAAAAACTCCAGTCATAGCGGCCGCAGCCTACACGGACCTGACCGCCTTCCCTTTCCGACATCCCCACCATCCAGTCGCATGAAAACCCGCGCTCACGGGTTTGCAGACCCGGTCTTTCCAGGCAGAAAGTGTAGACATTTTCGTAGGTCACGGCAAAGTTTCGCACCAGCACATCCGTGATGGCTCCCAAGCCCCTTGTCACCGGAGGAAAAGAAATCGTTTCCGACTTCACGATCATTTCAAGGCAAGCTTCCCCGGCAAAAACATGCACCATGAGGTGAGGTCGATTTTCATCCTTTGCGCGGATGTACGTGCGTACGAGATCTTCGGGTGTCGGGTCTTCGAATTCCATGATCTTGTCCAAATTTAGATTCTACCACAGAGGCACCGAGGACACGGAGAATAGAGTTTTTGCCCATTCGCAGGAGGTACCGCGAATGGGCAAGGTTCTCGTCCACCTTCGGCGGTAGCGCATCGCATGGTGCTAGCATGATTAACAAATCGCGTTGGTGATCGCAAATCTGAATGTCTCTGCCTGGGAAGAACACCGCCTTATGAATATAATTTGGAGGCATCTTTTCGTCTATCCTGGCCCTTCGGGTCGGGATAGACGAAAAAAATATTCCCCTCTGTGCTCTCTGTGACTCTGTGGTGAAACTAATTTCTTGGGTAACCCGGCGTCCAGCAACGCCGGTTTGGATAGTACAGCGGCTTGCGGTTCGGATACCGTTCAATGTAATTCAAATATCGATTCAGCCAGTACCGGTACCGTTCGTTCGACATGCGGAAGCGGCGGTGCGGCATGTCGATCAGGAAATTCTCCACCTTCCACAGGTTCCTCTCGGACAAGCGCCAGTCGTAGGAGCCGAGATCGGCCAGGTTGCAGACCCCGAAGCCCACGATCCGGCCGGAGGCATCCACGTAAGGATCGGCATAACTGCCGACCAGTTCGCGAAGGTTTCCAAAAATGGGTTTCCTCCCATGCAGACCCGGGTCGCGAGAGCGCGCCACCGAGCCCCACTTGCCGTCCTTGCGGTAAAGGAACATGACGTGATCGAGCTTGTCCTCCGAACTGAGGTCGAGCAAAAGAGCCGGGTATCCATGGTGTTCCATGATCACGGCTGCGCACAAGGCGGCTTCCAGGCAGTGGGCGGACCCGCGCCTCACAACCTGCCTGAAGGAGCGGAGCGTCTTCTTCCTTTTCTCGTGATTGTAAGGCAGCGCATTGAGGAACTGCTGCACCTGGCAGGGGGTGCTGTGGCCGGAGATGATCTTCCATTCTTTCGCTGTAAAGGATTGCGTCGGGAGTATCATTCTTCTTTTCGTCCTCGCGTAGGGTGCGCCTGCCGTGCAACCTGAATTCGCAGCAAAGCAATACCACTGACCTCCCTGCCTTGTCAAACAGCCACGGACTCCCGGATCACCATCGAGGCATCACTGCTGGTTTTCCGATCCTTGCCTTGACATCCCCTCTCGCTATGACCTATATTTTTCCCGTCTCCTTGTTTTGTTTGCCCCTCAGAGGCAGGATCAGGCCATGAAAAAAAGTTTAACAGCCGTGGCGAGAGCCCTTTCCCCGTTGCCTCTGCTTGCCTTGTTCATTTGCCTTTTTTCCTGTTCTCAGGAAGAAAAGCCTCTTCCCGTGGACCTGTCCAAACGCGAGGAGGTCCACCTTGAAAAAAAGGCCGATACGATCGATTATGCCTACCTGCCCCAGTTTTCACACCGCGTTTCCTATGAGCGGCACAATCCACTTCTGGAATATCTCAGAAAAGAGACCGGCCTGCCTCTCAAACAGATTTTCCCCGACACCTTTGACGAGCACATGAAAATGGTGGGACAGGGCAAGATCGATATCTCCTTTTCCAACCCCTTGGCCTATGTGAAAATGGCCCACCGATACGGTGCGCAGGCCTTTGCAAGAATCATTGAGGAGCACGGGAAACCCAGTTTCAGGGGGCACATCATTTGCCGGAGTGACAATCAGTTTATCCGGTCCCTCGATGACTGCAGGGGCAAGCGGTGGATCGCGGTGGACCCCACCTCCGCAGGCGGATACCTCTTCGGTCTCGGCCTCTTCTTCGATCACGGGATAATCAAAGAAGATTTCGAGGAAATCGCCTTTGCGCCCGGACCGGGGGGCAAACAAGAAAAAGTGGTTCTGGCTGTTTATGCCGGCCGGTATGATATCGGCACTGTGAGGGAAGGCGCCCTCAGTGTTGTTGCGGAAAAGATCGACGTCTCGGAAATCCGCATTATCGCCAGCACCCCATACTACCCGGGGTGGGTGTATGCCGTGCGAAAGGGTCTTGACCCGGGTGTGGTGGAGAAAATCCGGGACGCCCTGCTCCGCCTCGACCCGCACAATCCCGAGCACCAGACCATTCTCAGGTCTGCCCACTTCAGCGGCGCCATCGCTTCGGCGGATGAGGATTTCGAGCCCATCAGAGAGCTCCTCAGAAAGGTCCAGGTCGATTTGGACACATAGAAAGACCGGGCAGGCTTCTTCCATGAAAATAAGGGCGTTTCTCCGCAGATTGGCCTTTCGTACCAAGATATCCCTCAGCATTATCGCCATTCTCCTCATGCTCGGCATCAGCCTCTCTTTCATGATCAGCAGGTACGTTTCCCAGGCCCTGCTCGCGGAAAACAAGCTCCGGGGCGTTTCCAACGCCGTCAATTTAAGCGCCCGGGTCGTCGAGCCTCTCCTGTCCATTGATTTCCTGGAGCTCAGAAATCTGGTCGATGAGATCCTGAAGACCAATCGGGACGTCGCCTACGCCTTTGTTCTGGACAAAGCGGGAGACCCTCTCGTGCACACCTTTGCTGGTGGGTTTCCTGTGGATCTAAAAACCGCCAACCTCGTACAGGATGCTGAAACCTACCACAACCGTGTCCTTGCCACCGCAACCGATCTGATCGATGACTTTGCCGTCCCGGTCCTTATCGCCGGGGAAAGGGTCGGAACGGTGAGAATCGGCATGTCGCGGATACGGGTTCAAGAAGTGGTCAACAGGCTCCTTTGGGCCATTTTCCTTTCCATAGGAACCGGCATTCTGGTGGTGGGTTTTGTCAGTGCCGCTCTCGCCAGGGCTTTGACACGGAAAATCCAGGTCCTCCACCTTGCGGCAAAGGAGATGATCAAGGGCAACCTGGACATTCAAACGGCTCAACCCCCTGCACGCCACTGCTGGGAGTTGGTCCAATGCGGCAGGATGGATTGCCCTGCCTATGGAGACAAGGAACGCCGTTGCTGGTACCTTCCGGCCACCCTGTGCCCGACCTGTGTGGATCGCCCTTACGAAATGAAGATCACCCATTGCCGCCACTGCAACATTTACAAACAGAATTCAGGCGATGAAATCCAGGACCTGGCCGAGTTTTTTGATATCATGGCCCTGACCCTGAAGGACAGACTTGAAGCGCTCAAGAAGACGGAACAGGATCTGAGACAACAGCAGAGGGTTTTTCAGACCATTCTGGACGTGACCCCGGACATGGTCTCTCTGCAAGGAAACGACCTGCGTTACCAGGCCGTCAACAGAGCCTTCTGCCGTTTTGCCGGCAAAGGGGAAGAGGAAATCCTCGGCAAGACCGACCAGGACATTTTCCCGGCCGCCCAGGCCCTGCAGTTCCTCCGGGAAAATCAAGAGATCCTGGAAAATGCGGAGAAGATCAGCAGCGAAAGGAAAATCGACACATCGGGCGGCGAGCGGTGGATTCACATGATCAAGACCGCCGTGATGAGTCCTGGCGGAAAGGTGGCGGGCATTCTTTCCACGAGCAGAGACATCACGGACATGAAGGACCTGCAGGACCGGATGATTCACTCCCAAAGATTGGAAACCATCGGTCAACTCGCGGCCGGAGTCGCCCATGAGATCAACACCCCTCTGGGCATCATTCTCGGCTACACCCAGCTTTGCAAGGAGGATGTGGAACCGGGCACCGAGATTCACGAGAACCTGTCCACCATCGAGAAGTACGGCCGCATCTGCCGCGCCATTGTCTCAGATCTGCTCCGTTTTTCCCGGCAGACGGAGAGCGTGAAGCGACCCCTCGATATCAACCAAATCCTGAGGCAGATCGCCGGGGTGGTGGAGCACACGTTCAACCTGGATAGGATCACGATCCAGAGAGACTTTTCACCTCAACTCCCCGCGGTCTTCGGGGATGAGGAAAAGCTCGAACAGGCCTTCATGAATCTGCTCAACAACGCCCACGACGCCATAGGCACGGATGGAGAAATCGTCCTCTCCACGACCGCCACGAAGGATGAGGACGAAGTGGTGATCCGGGTGGCGGACACCGGTGCAGGCATCCCCCCTGAAATCAGGGAAAAGATCTTCGACCCCTTCTTCACCACCAAAGGGGTGGGCAAGGGCACCGGCCTCGGGTTGTCGGTCACTTTCGGCATTGTGAAGGATCACGGGGGAAAGATCGATTTCGAGAGCATTTGCACGGATGCGGGCAATTCGACGGGGGGGCACGATCATGGGACTGTGCCCGCAAGGGGCACCGTGTTCACCGTCCGTCTGCCAGTGTACAGAGGGGATAAGAACCTTTGAGAAAGGGACAGGAATCATGGCAAACATACTGGTTCTGGACGATGTGGCCGATGCAGTAACGCTCATACAAAAAATCCTGGGCCGAAAAGGGCATCATGTGGTCGGGTTCACGGATGAGGAGCCGGCCATCGCCCACGCCAGCTTGCAGGACGTGGATCTCCTCATTCTGGATATCAAACTCAAGAAACTGAGCGGCATCGAGGTTCTGCAGGAAATCAGGAAGTCAAAGCCTGCCGTCAAAGCGATCATGCTAACCGGTTATCCCACCCTCGAAACGGCCCGGCAGGCGAAGGAACTGGGCGCCCAGGATTACTGCATCAAGCCCATCGAAAAGGAAGAGTTGGAGGGAAAAGTGGCCCAGGTTCTGGCTGCATGAACGCCCACAGGAGTGGAAATGACATCCTTCACCGGATATCTGACACACCTTTTGACACGTGTTTTCGCTCCTTCAAAACACCTGCAAAATACCTATGAAGCTTTTCGGCAACTGCTGCAATGGGACCAGCGGAGCCATGAGATACTGGCTGAATTGGAAAGCTTTTACCACAGCGACAAAAGAGGCGACTTCTGCGCCATCCGGAAAGTCTATGAAGAACTTCACGGCGCTGTGCGGGGAATGGTGGGATATCTGGACACCATGGCGCCTCGGTCCTATAACACGCTCTTTCCCAGGCTCCGCGAAATTGATTCCGCCGTGCGGGCTTCCGGCCTGAAACTTCAGGAACCCGATGCATCTCCTCCATTCGTTCTCACCCTCGGAGAGCTTTCCCCGCCTGCGGAATACCTTGCCGGAGGCAAGGCGGCCCACCTGGCGGCGATCGTTTCAGAGCTCGCCCTGCCTGTCCCAAAAGGCTTTGTGATCACCTCAAAGGCCTTCAACGCTTTTTGCAAAACCAATCGGCTCGGTACGAAAATCGAAGCCGCTCTGGCAAACCTCGATCCGGATTCTACCGCATCACTGCGAGACACATCGGCCCATCTGACTTCCCTGTTTCTAGAAGGTTCCATGCCGGCCGGCTTTGAGAAGGCCGTTCAGGATGTTTACACCGGCACCTTAGGCACGGCTCGGTGCGCCGCAAGGAGCAGCGCCGTTGGAGAGGACTCGGCCTTTTCCTTCGCAGGCCAGTTCAAGACCCTTCTCAATGTGGACCCGGGCCGTATGATCGAAGCTTACAAGGAAGTCATTGCGAGCAAGTATTCCCCAAGCGCTCTTTTCTACCGCGTAAAAAATGGGTTCCTGGATCAGGAAACGCCCATGGCGGTTCTTGCCCTGGAGATGGTGGATGCCGTTGCCAGCGGCATCGTCTATTCTCGCAGTCCCTTTTCTTCCTCAAGAGCCGGAACAACCATCTATGCGATTTGGGGACTGGGTGAGCTTCTCGTCAAGGGTGACACGGTTCCGGACGTGATCGAAGTCGCCGTGAAAGGTGACCGGCCCGAACTCGTCCGCAGGACTCAGGGTGCAAGGGACGTCAAGGCGGTCCTCTTGCCACAAGGCAGCGTTGAAACCGTGCCTCTGGATTCGGCCGAAAAAGAAAGGTCCCCCATTGACGACCATGAAGCGGAGCAACTGGCAGCCTGGGCTTTGCGGCTCGAGAGCTTTTTCGAAAGCGCCCAGGATGTGGAGTGGTGCAAGGACCGCAAGGGCCGCCTGCTCGTCCTTCAATCGCGGCCCCTGGGTTTGGAAAAGTCGGCGGCGGGATCTTGCGAGATGGATTTGTCTGGCCTTTCCAATCCTGTTCTCCTCTCCGGAGGGGACAGGGCGGTTTCCGGAGTCGGAAGGGGGAAGGTATTTGTCGTGTCTTCCCATGAAGACCTCCAGGATGTTCCGAGGGACTCGGTTCTTGTGGCCCACTCCACGCCTCCCAAGTATGCTCAGGTCATGGATCGGCTCAGTGCGGTGGTGACCGACCTCGGTGCAGTGGCGGGGCATTTCGCCTCTGTTGCAAGGGAATGGGGAGTGCCGACCTTGGTCAACACCCGGAAAGCCACACAAAGCCTGAAACCCGGCCAACTGGTGACCGTGGTTGCCGACAGCGCCGAGGTCTTCGAAGGCTCGGTGGAAGGGCTTTCCGCGAGTCCCTGCGAAAAAAACCGGCCCCCTGAGGACAGTCCGGTCATGAGGCGCCTGAGCCGCATGCTTGATCATTGTTCACCGCTCAACCTTCTGGACCCCCAGAGCGAGGATTTTGTATCTGAAAAGTGCAAGACACTCCATGACATTGTCCGCTTCGTCCATGAAAAGGCCGTTCAAGAAATGTTCTCTCTCGGATCACAGGGAAAGGGGAGGGCCCGGGGTACCAGGAAGCTGGTCAGTGAAATCCCGGTCACGCTCTATGCTCTGGACCTGGAAAATCGACTTCCCGGGAAGCTTGACCGGCGGAGTGATTTTCCCCTTGACGAGGTTGAAAACCCGGGCCTTCGAGCCCTGTGGAAGGGCCTCGGCCACCCCGAGATCCCCTGGTCCTCCGATGTGCTCCATTTCGACTGGCAGGAGTTCGACCGTCTCAGTGCGGGTGTCATCAGCCTCGATTCCCAGATGCTTGCCAGTTTCGCCGTCATTTCCAAAGACTATTTGAATATCCACATCCGATTCGGGTATCATTTTGTCGTCATCGACTCCCTGCTTGGTCCCCTTTCCGAGCAGAATTATATTTCCTTGCTCTTCAAAGGGGGTGGTGCGGCCCCTGAACGAAGGCAGTTGAGGATTCAGTTCCTATCCCATGTGCTGGGAAAGCACGGTTTTGAAACCAACCGGAAGGGCGACGGAATCGATGCCAGGCGCCGCAACCTGACTGTCCCTGACATGGAGAAGGAATTTGAAATGCTTGGGTTCCTGCTCGGTTTCACCCGCCTGCTGGACCAGAAGCTCGAAGATATGGATGGGGTGGAAGCTTCTGTTGAAGAATTCCTCAAAAAATTTCCACCCCATGAATAACCCGGGAAACAGGTGGGGGGGCTGATATGTTCTTTTCTGATTTTGGTAAATCGCAATGATGGTTCTTATCGTGCTCCCCGGGCCGTGCGCCCTTCAACTTTTCGTCGGATTCTTATGACTGCTTATCCTCTGACCTGGATCACGGAGCAACTGGCCGTCGGCCATGCGCCCATGTCCTTCGAAGAACTGAAGTCGATTCGCGAGCAGGGCGTTCACGGCATCGTTAATCTCTGCGGAGAGTACTGCGATCTTCACCAGATCGAGCAGAATTTCGGCTTTGAAGTCTATTATCTTCCGGTTGTGGACAATCAAGCGCCCTCGCTTCAGGAACTGGAAAAAGCCCTCCAGTGGCTCGACGAGGCGATCTATCTCGGCAAGAAGATCCTGGTTCACTGCCAACTGGGAATCGGGAGGACCGGCACCTTTGTCACATCCTACCTGCTGCGCCGCGGTTTCACCATGAAACTCGCAAGGCAGAGACTTCAGAAGACCCGTGCCGAGTCCACAAGCTTCAACCAGTGGTGGTTCTTGAGAAAGTTCGGGAAAAAAGAAGGGAAGCTCACCATCAGGGAAGCATCCCTCGAAGGAACCCGCCTCGTTAACCTGGCTCCCTACTTCGAAGCCTATGAAGCCCTGGTCGAGGAGGCTGAGGCCCTTTTCCTTTCTTCCACGGAAAAAGGGTCTGAAGCCCCCCGGTGCGGCAGGGACACGGACGCCTGCTGTCACCGGTTCATCACCCTTGAACTCATCGAGGCGGCCCATCTGAGCCATCACTTGAACAAGAAGCTCACCAGCGAAGCACGGCTGGAAGCCATCCAGAAAGCGATTGAAGCCCACAAGATCGCGTGCGGTGTCCCACTTCCTTCAGACACCCCGCCTTCGGCCCTGAGGGACGCCGAAAACGCTCGGGAAGCCTGCCCGCTGGAAACTACAGAGACGAAGGGGTACACCTGCCCCCTGAGCGTCGAGGGGAAATGCATCGCCTTTCCCTACAGACCCATTGTCTGCCGGACCTATGGCCTGACCGCTGCGCCCCCGGAGTTCTCCAGACTCCTTGAAGAAAGGCTTCACGAGATTTCACGAAAGCTTTTCTTTGAACTGAGTTCCGCCTTCCTCGAAGGGACTCTCCACTTCTCCCTGACGAACGTCGTATCCGGCAGATTCGTCCAGGAATATTTCCACTTCATCACCCAGCCGACCTCCGCGGCCACCAAGCCTGCCGATCATGGTGATTCGCCGCCGTAAAATCCGTTGACACCCGCCTCCTCAGGATTGATTATAAATTGTTTTGGGTGCGGCGTTTTGCACAACGATGTATGCAGGGAGGTCAAGCTGTTGCCAGACTTGCCGATCATAGGCATCACCATGGGAGATCCGGCCGGCGTCGGTCCGGAGATTATTGTGAAAGCCCTCTCCGACCCGGCCGTTTACCAAATCTGCCGACCCGTCGTGCTCGGCGATCGCGGCGCCCTGGCTCTTTGCCTCAAAGGGGACGGGGCATGTTCCATTCACGGGATTGCTCATCCTTCGGAAGCCGAGGGAGGACCTCACAAGATCGACCTGATCGAAGTGTGCCGCCTCAGCGGGGAATGCCTCACCCCGGGCGTACCAAAAGTCGAAGGAGGCGCGGCCATGGTGGATTGCATTGTCACCGCCGTCGAGATGGCGAAACGAAAAGACATCGCAGCCACGGTCACCTGTCCCATCAGCAAAACGCTGATGCACCAGGCAGGACACCATTGGGAGGGCCACACCCAATTGATCGCCGACCTTACGGGCACGAAAGACTTCGTGATGATGCTTGCAGGCAAACGGCTTCGCGTGGCCCTTGCGACCATCCACTGCGCCCTCAAAGACGTGCCCGCGCTTCTCAGCGCGGAAGGGATCCTGAAAACCATCACCATCACCTGGAATGCCCTGTGCCTGGACTTCGGCTTCGAAAGGCCCCGCATTGCCGCAGCCGGCCTCAATCCCCATGCCGGGGAGGGAGGTCTTTTCGGAACCGAAGAGGTCGAAGTCATCGAGCCTGCCGTGAGGGCGGCGCGGCAAAAGGGCTACCCGGTTGAAGGACCCTTTCCTCCTGACACGATTTTCCACAGGGCGGCTTCAGGTCAATTCGATGCGGTGATCGCCATGTATCACGACCAGGGCCTGATCCCCCTGAAGCTGCTCCATTTCTCCGACGCCGTGAATGTCACCCTGGGGCTGCCCATCATACGCACGTCCGTCGACCACGGGACGGCCTACGACATCGCAGGCAAAGGGACGGCCGATCCATCAAGCCTGAAAGCGGCAATCAGGATGGCGGCAATGATGGCGGGGAATAGAAAGAAAAATGCCTAAAGTGCGCTAAAGTGCCTAGAGTGCCTAAAATTAAAAGAGGAGCAGGGAGCAGGGAGCATAGAGCGGGGAGCAACCGCAAAAGTCTGGAATGATGGGAGAAGAAGAATACAGGATACAGCCGCCTTCGCCATAGGCTACGGCGGGCCAGGGAAGATAGAATTAAAGAATGAGAAAATCAGCAAGAGTTACCCGTTGTCCCATAAGCTGATTGCTGAACGCTGATCGCTCTTTTTTGCTTGTGAACTTACGAACTCATAGGGCACTTTAGGCATTTTAGACACTTTAGGCATTTTAGGCACTTCGTCCTATGACCACTGATTCCATCAAAATTCGAGGGGCGCGACAGCACAACCTCAAGAACATTTCCCTGGACATTCCCAGGAACAAGCTCGTGGTGATCACCGGCCTGTCGGGTTCAGGGAAATCGTCCCTGGCCTTCGACACCATCTACGCCGAAGGCCAGCGCCGCTATGTAGAGTCCCTGTCCGCCTACGCTCGCCAGTTCCTGGAACAGATGGACAAGCCGGACGTGGAGAGCATCGAGGGGCTCTCTCCGGCCATCGCCATCGAGCAGAGATCTGCGAGCAGCAATCCCCGCTCCACCGTGGGTACGGCCACGGAGATCTACGATTACCTCAGGCTGCTCTTTGCGAGAATCGGCCGCCCCCACTGCCCAAAGTGCGGAAGGGAGATAGCGCCCCAGACCACGCAGCAAATCGTGGACCGTATCCTGGAACTCCCGGAAGGAACCCGGGTTCAGATCCTTGCGCCGCTGGTGGAGGGAAAGAAGGGCGAGCACGTCCAACTCCTCCACAAACTCCGCAAAGACGGCTTCACAAGGGTCAGGATCGACGACAAACCAGGACTTCTCGAACAAGAGATCATCCTGGACAAGAACAAGAAGCACACGATCGATGTGGTCGTGGATCGGCTGGTTATCCATCCCGATATCGGGAGGCGGCTGACGGACTCCGTGGAACTCACCCTTGACCTCTCCGACGGCCGGTTGGTCATGGAGGAAGTCGGCGGAGAAGAGATCTTTTTCAGCCAGCACGCAGCCTGCCGGAAATGCGGCATCAGCATACCCGAGCTGACGCCTCAGATGTTTTCCTTCAACAACCCGCAGGGTGCCTGCCCGGAGTGCAGCGGCCTTGGAACAAAAAGATACTTCGACCCCGACCTCATTGTCCCCAACCCGCAGCTCCCATTGCGGGAAGGGGCGCTTGCGCCCTGGGCGAGTCGCCACTCCGCCTACTTCCAGCAGATGATCGATGCGATCTGCCGGCACTACCACATCGACATCTACACGCCCTTCCAGGATCTTCCCAAAAAGGCACAGGAGGTCCTCCTTCACGGTTCGGGCATGGAAGAGATCAAGTTCTACTTTGAAGCAGACGACCGCCGCCACTATTTTAAGCGCCCCTTCGAAGGCCTTATTCCGAACCTGGAGAGACGATACACAGAGACGGACTCCTACCAGATCCGGGAAGAGATCGAGAAGTACATGAGCATTCAGCCTTGCCCGGCCTGCGAGGGGACCAGGCTGAAGCCTGTTTCCCGGGCCGTGACGGTGACCGGCATGGCCCTTCATCAGGTCACCGCCCTTTCCATTGACAGGGCCTACAGGTTCTTCCGCGATCTTCATCTTGAAACCAGGGACGAGGCCGTTGCGGAAAGAATCCTCAAGGAGATCCGGGAACGCCTCGGTTTCCTCCGGAATGTGGGCCTCGATTACCTCTCCCTGGACAGGCCGTCCTCGACCCTGTCAGGTGGCGAGGACCAGAGGATCCGCCTGGCCACCCAGATCGGATCAGGGCTGGCAGGCGTTCTGTATGTTCTGGACGAACCCAGCATCGGTCTCCATCAGAGGGACAATCTGCTCCTTCTTCAGAACCTGAGACGGCTGAGGGATCTGGGCAACACCATCCTGGTTGTTGAACACGATGAGGAAACCATCCTCGCATCCGATCACGTCATCGACATGGGTCCGGGTGCGGGCGTCCACGGCGGCGAGATCGTTTTCCAGGGTTCGCCCAGGGAAATCCTGAAAAGCGATTCCTCCCTGACCGGTCAGTATCTTTCAGGGAAAAGAACGATTCCCATTCCCGAATCAAGGAGAAAAGACAACGGCCACAGGCTTGTCATCGAGGGGGCCTGCCAGAACAACCTCAAGGATATCACCGTTGAGATACCCATGGGGACCTTCACCTGCATCACCGGAGTTTCAGGTTCGGGGAAAAGCAGCTTGATCAACGAGATTCTTTACCCCGCCCTCATTCAGAGGCTTTACCGGTCAAAAGCCAGGGTCGGCCCTGTGAAATCCATCCGGGGCATCCATCATATCGACAAGGTGATCAACATCGATCAAAGCCCCATCGGAAGAACCCCTAGGTCGAATCCCGCCACGTACACCGGCATCTTTACCTTCATCCGTGATCTCTTCTCCATGCTTCCTGAATCCAAAATGAGAGGCTACAAACCGGGAAGGTTCAGCTTTAACGTGAAAGGAGGAAGGTGCGAGACATGCAACGGAGACGGCATCATCAAAATTGAGATGCATTTTCTCCCGGACGTCTACGTGACCTGCGAAACCTGCAAAGGCCTGCGGTTCAACCGGGACACCCTGGAAATCAGATACAAGGGATACCACATCGCGGATGTCCTGGGCTTGACCGTGAACCAGGCCTTTACTTTTTTCGAGAACGTGCCCAACATCAGAAACAAGCTCAAGACGCTCATCGATGTGGGTCTCGGCTACATCACCCTCGGCCAATCCGCAACGACCCTCTCAGGCGGCGAGGCACAAAGGGTGAAGCTATCGAGGGAACTGAGCAAGCGCGACACGGGGAGAACGCTGTATCTTCTTGACGAGCCCACTACGGGCCTTCATTTCGAGGACATCAAACGACTCCTCGAGGTGCTCAACCACCTCGTTGCTCTGGACAACACGGTGGTCGTGATCGAGCACAACCTCGATGTGATCAAGACGGCCGATTACGTGATCGACCTCGGGCCGGGCGGCGGAGACAAGGGAGGCTACCTCGTGGGAGCCGGAACACCGGAAGAAGTTTCCCGGATCAGTGCCTCTTACACCGGGCAGTTCCTGAAAAGAATTTTGATGTCCTCGTAAACGCTCATGGCCTAGGCGCAAGCCACCCCCGCGCCCCCCTTTTTCAAAGGGGGGAAGTTCCCTCCTATCCTTCTTCCTCCCCTTTAACAAAGGGGGATCGAGGGGGATTTTCACGGTAAAAAGTCGAAAAATACCCCATTTGTCATTGCGAGCCCTTCGACAAGCTCAGGATAAACTCCGCGAAGCCGTTCGGCCCCGAGCTCACGGCCGAGGGGCAATCTCGTAATTGCGCGGATAACAAGGAGATTGCAACGGCGCTTTGCGCCTCGCAATGACGGTTTCAGACTTTTTACGAATCTGTCAATTTTGAGGCAAAAAAAGAGGGTGTGATTTCAAAATCAACACCCTCGCCATTCTTTGTTGCAGGAATGTGCCCTAAACGACCTTGACGTTCACTGCTGCCGGGCCTTTCTTGCCCTGCTCTATGTCAAACGTGACCTTGTCCCCTTCTTTCAGCGTCTTGAAACCCGATGAATTGATGCCAGAGTAATGAACAAACACATCCGGGCCGTCTTCCTGGGTGATGAAGCCGTATCCCTTTTGTTCATTGAACCACTTCACCGTTCCATTTGCCATAGTGACAACCTCCTTTCTCTCAGATTTCTTGGTTTCCGCACTTCAGGTTGCCACTTTGAACAAATGGACCGACCTTTTGAAGCGAAACCTCTCCAGCAACGGGTCCCCACCCTTGCTCCTAAAAATCATTATTCTATATAAACAACGAACAAAATCAAGTTTTTTCTTTGAAACATGGGACGGGCCGGGTGCCCGCCCCATCGTCGAAACCATCCGCTTCTCAGGCGCCGAAGCTCTTCACGATCGCGTCGAGCATGGGGCCAAGGTCCGGGATCTTGAAGACAAGGATGAAACAGATCAGCAAGGCGTAAATACAGAGGGACTCGATGAGCGCCAGACCGATGATCATGGTCGTCATGATCTTCCCTCCTGCCTCGGGATTTCTTGCGGTTCCCTGGAGAGCCCCGTTAATGGCATGCCCCATGCCAAGGCCCGTGCCCATGGCCGCAACCCCGATGCCGAATCCGCATGCGATGGCGATCCCGAAAAAGGACCACAACCCGGCTGCCTGGGCCGATCCATCCGCCGCAAGAGCCGCAGAAGCCGTTCCAAAAAGCAACATCCCGCACAAACCTGCAATGAACCTTTTTTTCGACATATGAACCCCCTTTTCTAGTTTTTTGCCTTCTTCCATGACGGGCTTTGGAGCCCTTTGAAATACCCGATCAATGCGCCTCTTCCATGGCGCCCGCAAAATAGACGGTTGAGAGCAACATGAACACCACAGCCTGGATGAAACTCACGAGGATGCCCAGGAACAAAATGGGGAGCGGGGCAAGGTAAAGGCCGGCGAGGCCGAAAAGGATGCCCAGGATTTTTTCCTTCCCGAAAATGTTTCCGAAAAGACGAACGCTCAAGGACATGACCCTGGCCAGGTGGCCGATCAACTCAATCACGAACATGAGAGGAGCCAGTGCCCAGACCGGCCCGAGAAAATGTTTGAGGTATTTGACCCCGTGAAACTTGATCCCAATGGCGTGGGTAAGAATGAATGTGCAGATGGCCAGGGAAAGGGTCGTGTTGAGATTGGCTGTCGGGGAAAAGAAGCCGGGAATGAGCCCCAGCAGGTTACACACAAAGATGTAAAGGAAAAGGGTGGCGATGAAAGGGAAAAAGGCCCTGCCTTCCGGGCCGGTGACTTCCACGTAGAAATCCTCCAGGCCCCCAACAATCATTTCAAGCAGGGTTTGTCCCTTTCCGGGTATCAGCTTGATCCCTTTTGCAAGCAGAAGCGCACCCACGATAAGGATGGCCATGGCAAGCCAGGAATAGAGAACGTGGGCGAAGGCGTGGGCAAAATGTCCCAGGCCGAGGCCGCTCAGAATCTCCACCAGAAAGTAATAATGATGCTCCATGCTTAAATCGCCTCCCTGGTCGTTGTTTTGAAAGCCATTCTAATTCCAACGCCGACGATGCTGAAGACCACCGTTGAAAGACCGACTGCAAGCCCCACCGGATCGACCCATCCCCTGGTAATGAGGATGAAGAGAATCACCCCAAGGGCGAGCAATCGAAAATAATATTTCGCCACAATGGTCACTTTTACCGTTTTCTCGATCGTTCCGGAAGAGAAGACGCCCTTGATGGTGTGCTGCAGAAGGCTGAAATTCGCGATGGTGATCAGGCCTCCGAGAATGACACCCAAGGTCCACGGCGAACTCATAAAGAAATAGCTCAAGAGGGAAAGGGTGAGGAGAATGAGCCAATTAACCGTTTTCAGCGTGCTGTATAGAATTTTCCAGTCCATTCCAAATAATCAGGCAGAATTTTCCCTCTTGAGCCTTCTGTACATGTACTGAAGGTTTCTGAACGCTGCGGCAATACCGAAACCCAGGAAAACGAAAAACAGCCAGGGTTCCGTGCCGAACTTCTCGTCCAGATAATGCCCGAGCAGAGCCCCAATGCCTACGGACAAGGCCATAGCCAGACCCACCGTGCTAAGGTAACCCAGGGTCCTGGCTAACTTCTTGGTTTCCTTATCCATTTGGATCTTATGCCTTCCTGGGGACGCCGAGGCAATCAAGCGTTTGTGTCTATCACAGGTATTTTGTTGAAGTCAATGAATTTTTGACCCTCTCTGTGCGATCAGCGGTCAGCACTCAGCGCTCCGCTGTAGGAGGGACCTCTCCTTCGACCTTGCTCAGGACCCTGAGTCCCTCGACATAGCTCGGGACCGTGAGGTGCTCGAACGGGTTCTCGAAGGGCCGGTCCCGATCATCGCAAGCAGGCCCGCCTGAGGCGGGTAAAAGCTTGCTCCTACCGGCACGCCTTTCTCGCCTTTCCCGCAATCATTCCACTATTCCATCATTCCATTTTTCCTTTTTTCCTTAATTCCTTGAACGCTTTCTCGGCACAAGCAATGGTTTTGTCGATGCTCCGCTCATCGTGGGCCATGGAAAGGAACCACGCCTCGAAGGCGGACGGGGCCAGGTAAATCCCCTGGTTGAGCATTTTCCCGTAGAAGCTCCCATAAAGCCGGGTGTCGCTGTTCTTGGCGGATGCGAAATCCGTAACCGCCTCTTGGGTGAAAAAAAGAGTCCCCAGGGAACCCACCCAGTTCACTGCCACATCCTGCCCCGCGGAGGCTGCGGCACCCTTGAGCCCTGTGAAGAGCCGCCGGCCTTTTTCTTCTAACTCTCCGTATATCCTTCCCTTGCGAAGCTCCTTTAACGTGGCGAGTCCCGCGGCCATGGCCAGCGGATTTCCTGAAAGCGTCCCGGCCTGATAGATGTTGCCCTCAGGCGCCATGGTCGACATGATTTCTTTTCGTCCGCCATAGGCGCCGACCGGCAAGCCGCCGCCGATGATTTTTCCGAGGCAGGTCAGGTCAGGCTGGATGCCGTACAGTTCCTGAGCGCCCCCGGGACTCACCCTGAAGCCCGTGATCACTTCATCGAAAATCAAAAGAGCTCCGTGTTTCAAGGTGATTTCCCTCAGACCCTTGAGAAAGCCGTCCTCAGGTAACACAACTCCCATGTTGCCCGCGATGGGCTCCACGATAACGGCCGCCACCTCAGGTCCGAAACGATCCATGGCCTCGGTAACCTGCACCAGGTCGTTGAAGCGAAGGGACAGGGTGTGCCCTGCCAGACCTGCAGGGACACCCGGGCAACCGGGTATGCCCAGGGTGGCGACCCCCGAGCCTGCGGAAACGAGCAGGCTGTCTGCGTGGCCGTGATAACACCCTTCAAACTTGATGATCTTCTCCCTGCCCGTGTAGCCCCTTGCCAGGCGGATGGCGCTCATGGTGGCCTCGGTCCCGGAGTTCACCATCCTCACCATTTCGATGGATGGGACCATCTCCGCAATTACCTGCGCCATTTCCACTTCCAGTTGCGTGGGCGCCCCGTAGCTGGTGCCTTTGGAAATCTTTCCCTGCAAAGCTTTCACGACTTTCGGATGGGCATGGCCCAGAATCATGGGCCCCCAGGAGCAAACGTAGTCGATGTATCGTCTCTGGTCCACATCCCACAGGTAACAGCCCTTGGCTCGTGCGATGAAAGGCGGATCCATGCCCACCGCCTTACCCGCCCTCACCGGGCTGTTCACGCCGCCGGGGATCAGTTTTTTCGCTTTTGCAAAGAGCTGTTTTGATTTTGCTCCCATCGCCTCTCTCCGTGTTCTTGCAGGTTGTCAGAAAAGCGGTCAGCAGACAGCTATCAGTTGTAGGAGGGACCTCCCGGTCCCGATGATCGCAAGCAGGAGCTTGCTCCTACAAGTTTCTCGCTTTTCTCGCATTACTCCATTACTCCCCTTCCACTCATCTTCTTCTCAAAAATATTGCATACTCGTCTTTTTGAATTCCTTTTCGCTGAAAAGCAGGACGTAGTCGCTCATCCCAGTCTCAGCCGACATTTTCTCGGCGATTCGGTAGCATTGCTCTTCGCTGTCTCCGTGCACCATGGTGTAGAGGTTATATTTCCAGTCTTTGCGGGATTGCCTCTGGTAGCAATGGGTCACCTCCCGGAAAGCGGCCATGGCCTCCCCCACCTCTTTAATGCGTTCCTCCGGAACCATCCACGCGACCATGGCGTTTGCGCTGAACCCCGCTTCCTGGTGGCGCAAGGTGGCCCCGAATCTCCTGATGATACCCCGTTGCTGCAGGGACTTCACCCTGTCGATGAGTTCGGCTTCTCCCATGCCAAGCTTTTCGGCCATAAGCGCAAATGGCCGGGCATCCAGTGGAATATCCCCCTGGATGAGCTGAATGATTCTCTTGTCGGTCTCGTCGATCATAAATAAATGCCCAAGAATGATGGGAGACCCTTCACGGACTTTGTCGGAATTCCCCAGATGGGGATACCGAATGGCCATTTTCGTGTCAAGGGGAAAAGCGACGAATCAGGCTTGCAAATGAGGCGGGAATCCTGTATTGGTAGTTTTCGTGTGTGTTCCAACTTCAGGGGTGAGGCCTTGCTGGACGGTTATCTGAAGATTGTTGAGCAGAGGATCAAGGAGGCTCTAGAAAGAGGCGAATTCGACGACCTTCCAGGGAAGGGAAAACCCTTAACCCTTGAGGACGACAGCCACATCCCCGAGGACCTTCGAATCGCCTACAAGATCCTTAAGAATGCAGACTGTCTCCCGCCCGAAATCCTGGAAAGAAAAGAAATCATGCAAATGGAAGACATGCTCGCCTCCATTCCGGACGATCTGGAAAGGTACAAACTCATCAAGAAGATCAACTACAGGATCATGAAATTGAACATGTCAGGCAGGAAGTCGCCTCTTCTCGAGGAAAAGCAGCTCTATTTCAAGAAACTCGTTGACAAGTTCGCGCAAAAATAGGTATCTCAACCCCTTAGACCGATTCCGGAGACGCTGCCCATGGACATGAAAAGGGACTACTACGAGGATGTCCAGCTCTTCTCTTCGGGCGTCAAGGTCTTCTGGTTCATCCTCCTTGTGCTCTTCCTCGCCCTTTTCCCCTTCCTTTTCAAGAACTATTACGTGTATGTGGCCAACTATATGGCCATCAACGTCCTCGTCGCCATAGGACTCAATCTCCTGGTGGGGTACACCGGCCAGATTTCCCTGGGCCATTCGGGGTTTTTCGCGATCGGCGCTTACGGCACCATTGTTCTCATGTCCGAGCTGCATTTTCCCTTCATCCTGGCCCTGCCTGCTGCGGGCTTCGTCACCGCGCTTTTCGGGTTTCTCATCGGCCTCCCCGCCCTCCGGCTCGAGGGGCCTTACCTATCCATCGCCACCTTGGGCTTCGGACTCAGCATCACCCGAATCATCGGGCGCATTGATTTTTTCGGGGGCAGGCAGGGACTCCATGCACCGGAGCTCGTCATCGGTCCCTGGCACCTGGATTCGGACAGAGATTTCTACTATCTTCTCATCACCATTACAGTAATCCTGACCCTTGCTGCCCGAAATCTGATCAAGACCAAAGTGGGCCGCGCATTTATAGCCATCCGGGACGCGGACATCGCCGCGGAAACCATGGGCGTCAACCTGATGTACTATAAGACCCTCGCCTTCGCCGTGAGCGCCTTTTACACGGGGGTCGCCGGCGGCCTTTACGCGTTTGTGCTCCGCTTTATTGAACCGGAGCTTTTCAGCCTTCTCATGTCCATTTTGTTTCTGGCCATGGTGGTGGTGGGTGGCTTGGGTTCCATCTTCGGCGCCATCGCCGGGGCGTGCCTCCTTTCCTGGCTGGACCTGGAGCTCCGGAACATTCTCAGCATCCCCTATTTGGGAGCATGGCTGGAAGTTCTTTCCAAAAGCTATTTCTCCATTACCGGGGTCTCAAACATCCAGTTTATCCTGTACGGTCTCATTATGGTGCTGATTATGCTCTTCGAGCCTCTGGGCATCTTCGGCTTCTGGATCCGGACAAAGATCTACTGGCGGACGTGGCCGTTTTAAGCAGGGAGCAGGGAGCGCGGAGCAGGGAGCAGCCGTCTTCGCCTCCGGCTACGCCGCGCTAGGGAGGAGCAGGCAGGAGGGAGCAACAAAAGAGCCGGAATAATGGGAGAAGAAGAATACAGGATACAGCCGCCTTCGCCATAGGCTACGGCGGGCCAGGGAAGACAGAATGGGACGGATGGCAGAACAGGGAGGTTGAACGCTGACCGCGACACGGAGATCGCCACGGCCCCGTCCCGGGGCCTCACGATGACCCGTTCTTTCAACGTCATTGCGAGGAGCGAAGGGACGAAGCAATCTCCTTGGACCAAAGACAGGTGTTTTCTCTTTTTCGTGATTTGTTTTCCGGCTTTCAGGCATTTCAGGCACTTTAGTTCACTTTAGGCAATTTAGGCACTTCATCTATGACCGACTTCCTTCAAATGATTGCTAGCGGTATTGCGGTGGGCAGTTCCTATGCCTTGATGGGTCTTGCCATGGTCATCATTTACAAGACCTCCGAGGTGGTCAACTTCGCCCAGGGTGAAATGTCTCTCCTTTGTGTCTTCTTGACTTACATGGTCCTTGAGTTTCATGGCGTACCTTACTACGCCGCCTTCCCGGGATCGCTTCTCTTTGCCATTTTCGTAGGGTGCTTTCTCGAGTTCACCGTATTGAGAAGGGCCAAGGAGCCGAACGTGCTCGGCATGATCATCATCACGATCGGCCTCGAAATGATCCTCATGGGCTTGGTGTCCTGGAAATTCGGGGCCGATCCCAAGACCATGCCTTTTCCTATCGGTCCTTATGACAGTGTCACCTTCGGAGGATTGTTCATCAGCTCCCTGGAAATCCTGACCTTTATTGTGGCCATCACGCTCATGATCATCCTTTTTCTTTTCTTCAGGTATTCGAAACTGGGGATTGCGATGAAGGCCACCCAGCAAAACTCCATGGCGGCGCGCCTTATGGGCATCAAGACCAAGCGAATCCTGATGATCACCTGGGGCATTTCGTCTCTCGTAGGCTGCACGGCCGGCCTTCTCATCGCGCCGACCACCATGCAGCCTTACATGATGTGGGACCCTATGCTCAAGGGCTTCGCAGCCGCTGTCCTAGGCGGCATGACCTCCCTGCCGGGTTCGGTGTTCGGTGCCTACCTCATCGGCATCATCGAGAATCTTTTCGGAGGCTATGTCTCCATCGAATTCAAGTCTGTCGTGGCGTTTTTCATTATTGTTCTCATCTTGTGTGTAAAGCCGAGCGGGCTCTTTGCTCGCCACTATGTTAAGAAGGTTTAGCCCGGGCACTTATTAATGGTCTCATAATAGTATTGACACCCATTTGCCTCCTTGTCCCGTCCCCGTTCCCGTAGGAGCAAGCTCCTGCTTGCGATGGCATCGCGACCGGGAGGTCGCTCCTACAGGCGAAGGGCATTTCGGTTAGAACGAAGCGTCAATACTATTTGGAGACGGTTCATATTATCTACACACTTCAAGAAAGGAGAGTGCGATGAAGAAGAGAGAAATCTGGGTGTTGGCATGGATATTCGCATTGCTTCTCGGCTTGTCTTTCGGGGCTGCCGCCGAGGAGGGAGTCACGGACACGGTCATCCACATCGGTCAGTGGGGGCCCCAAACCGGGCCTGCTGCCCCTTGGGGAGCGGTGGCCAGGGGGACCGGGGTTCTGTTCCAAATGATCAACGACGAAGGCGGTATCAACGGCCGGAAAATCGAGTACCACATGTTCGATGACGGTTACAACCCTGCCAAGACCAAGGCGGGCGTCAAGGAACTCCAGGAAGGGATAGGCATGTTCGGATGGGCCTCGGGTGTGGGTACGGCATGCGGCCTGTCCGTGAAGGACTATCTCATGGAACGGAAGATCCCCTGGGTAGGTCCTGCTGCCGGCTCGCTCCACTGGATCTCTCCGCCTCAGAAGTATCTTTTTGCCGTCTATCCTCTTTACTATACAGAGGCCCAGATTCTGACCAAGTATGCGATCACGAAAATGGGCAAGAAGAAAGTGGCCATTGCCTACCAGAACGATGACTACGGAAAGAACGGGGTCCAGGGAGCGGAAAAACAACTCTCCAAACAAGGGCTCAAATTGGTTGCCGCCGTGCCCGTGGAACAGGCTGACACGGACATGAAACCTCACATCATGCAGCTCAAGAAAGCGGATGCGGATGTGGTGCTCCTGTGGGTGACCCCTGTACACGCCGTACGCCTCGTCGGCACAGCCGCCGCCATGCAGTTTCAGCCCCAGTGGATGAGCACCAGCACCTGCTCCGACTTCCCCCTGATGATGAACATCAGCAAAGGCCTCTGGAAGGACGTGATCGTTGCCAACTTCGCCGAAGTCCCCGAATCCGAAACGCCCCTGATGAAAAAATATAAAAAGGCCTTTGAAAAATACGCTGCCAAAGGAGAACGGTGGGGCGTCTTCTTCTATGCCGGCATCGGATTTGTCGAACCCATGGTGGAAGGACTCAAGAGGGCCGGCAGAGACCTCACCAGGGAGCGCTTTGTCAAGGAGATGGAGGGCATCAAGGACTTCAAAGGCATCTTCGGCAGGATTGATTATGCGCCCTATGAACCGAGCGATGTGTATTCCAGGCAGGGGCAGAAAGAAGTTTTCTTGAGCCAGTGTCTGGAAAAAGGCGCTTCGAAGCAGTTGACGGACTGGATGGAGCCGGATTGATGCAGCCGCAATCCCCCCTCGCTATCCTTTTTCAAAACCCCGAAAATCCCTCCCCCTTGACGGGGGAGGGTAAGGGTGGGGGTGGAAAACGGGGCATGGGAAACTGGTTGTCGAACAGCGAACGCCTATGACATTCTTCAAGATCGAAAAACTTTCCATTTCCTTCGGGGGCATCGAGGCTCTCCGCGATATCACCCTCGAGGTCAAGCAAGGCGAGATTTACGCCATTATCGGCCCCAACGGCGCGGGCAAAACCACGCTCTTCAATTGCATCAACGGCATCTACAAACCCGGCAAGGGCTCCATCATTTTCAAGGACAAGGAAATCCACGGCAAGAGACCGGACCAGGTCGCCAAACTCAGGATCGCCCGCACCTTTCAAAACATCGAGCTCTTTTCCCACATGAGCACGATGGAAAACCTCATGCTGGGCCGTCACAACTTCATCAGAACCGGCCTTTTGCGCGGTGCGCTGTTGTGGGGCAGGCGGTCGTTTGCCGGGAAGGAGGAAGTTCGTCACCGCAGCAAGGTCGAAGAGATCATCGACCTCCTGGAACTCCAGTCCGTGAGGAACAAGATGGTCGGGTCCCTGCCCTACGGCACCCAGAAGCAGGTGGAACTCGGGAGGGCCCTTGCCCTGGAACCTGAACTCCTTCTCCTTGACGAGCCTTGTGCCGGAATGAACTCTGAAGAGAAGCAGGACATGATCTTCTGGATCAAAGACATCCAGGACACCTTCGGGGTGACGATCCTTCTCATTGAACATGACATGAAAATGGTCATGGACATTTCGGAACGCATTTTGGTCATCAACTTCGGCAGCATGATCACGGAGGGTTCACCGGAGGAGGTCCAGGCGAACCCGGAAGTGCTCAAAGCGTACCTGGGAGAGCATGATGGACTCGGCGCCGTTGCTTGAAATCAAGAATATCGAGACCTATTACGGCCTGATCTATGCGATCCGCGGGGTTTCTCTTTCCGTGGATGTGGGCACGATCACGGCCGTGCTGGGAAACAACGGCGCCGGCAAATCCACCATCCTCAAGACGGTGGTCGGTCTCATCGAGGACCAGCCCGACAAGGGAAGCATCGAGTACATGGGCAGGCGGATCGACGGAAAAGACACGGAAGACATCATCCGCATGGGAATCTCCTATGTTCCTGAGGGGAGGGAGGTCTTTGAAGAGCTGAGCGTCAAGGAAAACCTTCTCATGGGAGCCTACCTGCGGAAAGACCGGATAGGCATCAAGAGCGACTTCGATCTCATCTACCGGCATTTCCCGGTTTTGAAAGCCAGGGAGGCGCAGTGGGCCGGAACCCTCTCCGGAGGAGAACAGCAGATGCTCAGCATCGGCCGGGCCTTGATGAATCGGCCCACCCTTCTTTTCCTCGATGAGCCGTCCCTGGGTCTGTCGCCCATCCTGGTGAGAGAGATTTTCAGCATCATCAAGAACATCAATGAGGACGGAGTCACGATTCTCCTGGTGGAGCAGAACGCAAGAATGGCCCTGAGCATCGCCGATTACGGCCTCATTCTGGAGAACGGCCGCTTTGTCATGAAGGGCGAGGCCAAGGATCTCATGGAGGACAAGGATGTGAAGGAGTTCTACATGGGCATCCGTTCCGAGGAATCCGCCAAGGGATACCAGCGGTGGAAGCGAAAGAAGAGGTGGAGATGAAATCTGCAAAGCAGATTTCATAAACCGATGGAAACATCGCCGAGCATATTCAGAGACACGGTCCGCAAGTATGGCGACCGGGTGGCCATGCGGAAGAAGGAATACGGCCTGTGGCATGACATCACTTGGAACGACTACTACAGGATGGCCATGCATGTGGGTTCCGCCTTGATCTCCATGGGCCTTGAAAAGGGGGACTGCGTGTCCATCATCGGTGACAATTGCCCCGAATGGGTTGTCATCGACATGGCCGCCCAATGTGCAGGCGGTGTGGCCGTGGGCGTCTACGCGACCAATGCCTGGCCCCAGGTGGAGTATGTCATCGAGAACTCGGAATCGAAATTCTTCTTCGTGGAAAACGAGGAACAGCTCGACAAGTGGCTCAACTTCAGGGACAACGTGCCCCATTTGAAGAAGGTCATCGTGTGGGACCTGAAGGGCCTGAGACATTTTCAGGATCCCATGGTGATGACCTACGAAGAGCTGCTCAGGGTCGGCAAACAGGCTTACGAGCAGGATCCTCGGAAGATCGAAAAGCGCATGGACGAGGTCAAGCCCGAAGACACATCCATGCTCATCTACACCTCGGGAACCACCGGCCCCCCAAAAGGGGCGATGCTCTCGCACAGGAACCTGACCTGGATGGGCGGGGCCATTACCAGCGACAATCCCATGTACGACACCGACGAGGTGATGTCCTTCCTGCCTCTCTGCCACGTCTTCGAGCAGCTCTTCTCGGTGCTGGGCCATATCACCCACGGTTTCACCGTGAACTTCATCGAAAGCCTGGACACGGTGACGGACAACATGATCGAAATCTCTCCGACCGTCGGCTACGCCGTGCCCCGGATCTGGGAGAAATATTACTCCGCCATCTACATCAGGATGTCCGATGCCACATGGTTCAAGAGGATCGTCTTCTACCTCGCCCTGAAGATCGGGCAGCGAAGAGCCACCTTGAAAATGAACTTCAAGCCGGTTCCCTCCTACCTCGAGGCGATCTATCATTTGGCTTACTTTGCCGTTTTCAGGAAACTGAAAGAGAGACTGGGGTTCGACAGGATGCGCATCGCCTACTCCGGAGCAGCCCCCATCTCCCCTGACGTGCTCCACTTTTTCCAGTCCATCGGCGTGAACCTGGTTGAGGGCTACGGCCAGACCGAAGGAACCGGCGTCACCTGCGTGTCCCGTGTCGGCCGGGTCAAGTTCGGCACCGTCGGGCCGCCCCTGACCGGAACGGAAGTGAGGATCGCAGAGGACGGCGAAATCCTGGTCAGATCGCCGAGCGTCTTCAAAGGGTATTTCAAGAATCCTGAAGCGACGGCAGAGACCGTGAAAGACGGATGGCTTTATTCGGGCGATGTGGGTGAGATCGACGAGGACGGCTACCTCCGGATCACGGACCGCAAGAAGGACATCATCGTCACCGCCGGGGGGAAAAATATCACGCCCCAGTTCATCGAGAACAAGCTCAAGTTCAGCCCTTACATCAACGATGCCGTGGTCATCGGAGACCGGCGAAAATTCCTCTCGTGCCTGATCATGATCGACGAGGACAACGTGGTCAAGTACGCGCAGGACAACAAGGTTCAGTTCTCGACCTACAAGGACCTGACCCAGGCGCCCGAGATCCTCAAGCTGATCCAGGGTGAAATGGACAAGGTCAATGAGACGCTCTCGCGGGTGGAGCAGGTGAAGAAATTCACCATCTTGCCGAAAAAGCTCTACGAAGAGGACGGCGAAGTGACTCCCACCATGAAGGTGAAGCGGAAGTACGTGAACGAAGCCTTCAAAGACCTGATCGAGGGAATGTACAAGGGGAGGAGTGAGTAGAAGTGCCTAGAGTGCGCTAAAGTGCCTAAAATGCCTAAAATGATGGAGGAAGTAATAGTTCACAAGTTCGTAAGTTCATGAGTCCATGAGCAAGAAGAAAGGCGATCACGTGTAGGAGGGACCTCCCGGTCCCGATCATCGCAAGCAGGAGCTTGCTCCTACAGATGTAGGTAATAAGCTGTTGAGTTCGTAAGTTCATGAGAGGATGAATGATATGGCTCATGAACTCAAGAACTCATTAGCTTACGAACTCCTAGAGCACTTTAGGCACTTTAGATCATTTTAGGCATTTTAGGCACTTCACCGCCGGCATTCCGCCGGCGACTTCAGGCTTCCCACCATGTCCCCGATGTGCCTGATTCCGTGGTCGGCGCAGAACCCTGCCAGGCCCTCCACGATATCCAGGCTTGAACCGGGTTTAACGAAATTGGCCGTGCCGATTTGCACGGCACGGGCCCCCACAATAAGAAACTCCAGGGCATCCCTGTAGTCCATGATCCCCCCCATGCCGATCACGGGAATCTTCACCGCCTGGCTGACCTGGTAAACCATGCGGAGGGCAACAGGCTTGATTGCAGGGCCCGAGAGCCCGCCGAAAATGTTGGCCAGCTTGGGAGTGCGGGTCTCGACGTCAACCGCCATGCCCGTGAGGGTGTTGATCAGGGAGATGATATCGGCCCCTGCTCCTTCCACGGCTTTTGCCACGATCCTGATATCCGTCACATTGGGAGAGAGCTTCACGATGACCGGTTTGTCCGCGTTCCTGACCACTCTCTCGGTAACGCTTGCCGCAACGGCAGGATCAATGCCGAAGGCCATGCCCCCGCACTCCACATTGGGGCAGGAAACATTGACCTCCAAAGCATGCACCCCTTCCACACCCTTGAGGGCTCCGGCCAGTTCTCCATACTCATCGATGTGATGGCCGTAAATGTTGGCGATGACTTTCGTGTCTGTTTTGCGAAGCTCGGGAAGCTTCTCGCTAAGGAAAGTCTCCACGCCGACGTTTGCGAGCCCTATGGCATTCAGCATGCCGCAGGCAGTCTCCACGATCCTGGGCGGAGGGTTGCCCGCCATAGGTTTGAGTGACAGCCCCTTGACCACGATCCCACCGAGGCGATTGAGGTCCATCAGAGATGCATATTCCAGCCCGTACCCGAATGTGCCTGAAGCCGTTATGACGGGATTCTTGAGCTCCAGCGGGCCCAGCTTCGTCGTCAAATCAGGGGTCCATGAGGACATGATCACTTGCTCCAATCGATGGATTCTGCTCTGAACACAGGCCCGTTCTGGCAGACATAATGATAGGTTGCCGAACCTTGCGCGGAAGCCTTCACCGCGCAACCCTGGCACACCCCGAAGCCGCAGGCCATGGCCGATTCCAGCGAAACCTGGCAGGGGATCCCCTTTTTCATCGCCGTCTCAGCCACTTTTTTCAGCATGGGTCTAGGCCCGCAGGCAAAAAGGCTCAAAGAGCGGCCCTTGTGTTCTTCCAGGGAACTCAGGAGCAGATCTGTGACAAACCCGGCATGCCCTTCGGTCCCGTCATCGGTGGCCAGAGACACGGTTTGATTTGGTCCCTTGAAATAGTCCAGGCGGATGATTTCTTGCATCGTGCGAAAGCCCATCATGAATTCCACTTTTCTTGCTCCCAGGGACTGGGCCAGGAACAGAAGAGGAGCCACACCGATGCCCCCTCCCACCAGAACGGGGAGATCCTTTTCACCCGGCGCCGAAAACCCGATGCCCAGAGGCCCGAGAACCGGAAGTTTCTCACCCGGCTGGATGGTTGTCATGATTTCCGTGCCCTTTCCTACAACACGGTAGAGGACCATGAAACACGCTTCATCAATCCCGCAGACAGAGAAAGGACGCCTCAAGAGCGGATCGATGCCGGGTCTAACCCTGATCATGACGAACTGTCCCGGCTTTGTCACGGCGGCCAACTCCGGGGACCGCAGTCCCATGATCCACGTTTCACGGGTCACAGGGCGATTGAACACGATTTCTGTGTACCGGTCGATCATCCCTCCCATGTCCCTTTCTGCCCTAAAGATTTTTGCATTCGGTGCCCGGAACTTTCCAGACAATCTACCTTAGAACGATCCCCAAAAAAAGAAGTGACGACATGATTCACCCGTCGCCAAGAGGGCCGAGTTTTTCTTCTATCGCTGCTTTGACCGAGGAAGGGATTCGTGACGGTCTGGACTTTGCATTGATGCAACCATGGACGGTATAGCCCGAAACAAGAAGCTTGCCGTTGTCGGCCAGCACCTCATAGTCAAAGCGCATGCGGGCGCCTCTGATCTCCGAGATAGCGGTCTTCACTGTGACCATGGCGTCGTATCCGACATTCCCATGATACTTGGCATGAGCTTCGGTGACCACCAGGCTGTAGCCGTCCGCCTCGATCTCTGAATAGGGAAACCCTAGATCGCGCATGAACTCCGCCCGACCGACCTCAAAGAAGGTGAGGTAGTTTCCGTAGTAGACTACGCCCAACCGGTCCGTATCCTTGTACCGGACTCTAATCTTGGTCTCGTGCCAGCCGTCGGAACCCATCATCGCTCCTTCATGAAATCTGCTAAGGCAGATTTCATATAACGCCCCTTCGGGGCTCTGCTTCCGCCCAGGCGGGAGATATCTCAAATCCGATGCGGGCGGATTTCAGGAAGAGACCTCCAGCGGGTCGGTTATCGGGAAACGTTCGGTTTCAGCCATAAGTCTGCACCCGGCCTTGCTGGGTGATTGTAATTTGACAAGAGGTGAAGTCAAGGACATTCTTAACCATTCGTTGACACCCGCGCTCTGCATGTCCTATAGTCCTGCCCCACAAAGGATGCTGGTTGAGCGTTCTAAAAATGACGGTCTCGTAAAAACTCCGAAAACAGAGGCTTGGTCATTGCGAGCCCTTCGACAAGCTCAGGATAAACTCCGCGAAGCCGTTCGGCCTCGAGCTCACGGCCGAGAGGCAATCTCGAAACCAGCCGGATATTCGTGAGATTGCCACGGCGCCTCGCAATGACAGATTGTTTGCCGGAAGCAATTGGGCAGGCGGTTTACGCATGGTCCTCGACCGAAAGATTGCCTTCATTGATCTTCAGAAGGAAAGCGCCGAAATCGAAGAAATCCCGGTTGAAATCCGCAAGAAATTCCTGGGCGGCCGGGGAATCAACATGGCTCTGCTGGCCGAGTCATTTCATCGGATTCGAGACCCCTTCTCGCCTTTCAACCCTCTCATTTTCGGGGCCGGCCTTCTCACCGGAACGTTGGGTTTCGGCTCCAGACTGAACATCACGTCCAGATCGCCTGAATCAGGGCATCTGGGCGACTCCAACATGGGGGGCGACTTCGGCGCCGAACTGGTGAAAACCGGCTTCAGCCACCTGGTTATCACCGGCAGGAGTTCGAGGCCTGTGTACCTCCTGTTGAACAATCACCGCGTGGAAATTCTCGATGCCCAATCCCTCAAAGGCCTGGACACCGTGGAGACACAGAAAAAAATCCGTGATGAGCTGGGGGATTCCGGGGTCCAGGTGGCGTGCATCGGTCTTGCAGGGGAGAACCTGGTCAGATTCGCCTGCGTCCGCTCGGGGATGAAGAATTCCGCGGGCAGGACAGGCATGGGAGCGGTCATGGGCTCCAAGAATCTCAAGGCTGTGGCCGTTCGGGGCGACTTGGATATCCCCATCTCAAATCCGCCCGCCTACCTAACGTACTACCTGGGGCAGCTCAAAAAGCTGATGGCCACAAAGTGGGCGCAAGCTCTCGGAACCCATGGCACCCCCCTGCTCTTTCGCCTTGCCAACGCTTCAGGTTTCCTGAGCGTTCGAAACAACCAGCTCACGTCCGTGGGCGAACAGGGGCACCTTCTCGAAGCAGAGGCCCTGGAACCTTTTTCCAGGGGCATGGTGGCCTGTTTTTCGTGCCCTGTTCACTGCCGGCACCGATTCTTCCTCGATGAAAAAACCAGGGGGGAAGGGCCCGAATACGCTTCCATCGGTTCCCTTGGCACGAAATTGGGGAATCTCGATCTCATGAACATCCTCTATGCCGTCGAACTCTGCAATCGCTACGGCCTGGATACGATCTCCACCGGATCCTACATCGCATGGGCCATGGAGCTGTTTCAACGGGGCATGATCAACGGTGACCTGACAGGCAGGCCCCTCCGGTGGGGAGAAGGAAACACGATCGTGGAACTTCTCCATTTGATTGCAAAAAGAGAGGGCTTCGGCGATGCTCTGGCAGAGGGTCCCGGCGCAGGGGAATCCTTTGGGAAAGGCTCCCAAGATTACCTCCTCGGGGTCAAAAACTTCCCCATCGAAATGACCGACGAGAGGCTCCCCAAGAGTTTCGCCCTGGGCATGGCCACGTCGAGCCGGGGGGCCTGCCACATGAGAAGCCGGCCTTCCATCGACGTGCTGGGTCTGCCGGAACCGGTGCTCAACAAGGTCTACGGAGGTCCGGTAAGCTCCAGGCTCGACGACTATGCCGGGAAAGGAAGAATGGTTTGGTGGCATGAAGTGTTCAATGCCGTCGTCGATTCTCTCGGCATGTGCCGTTTCCTTGGCCTCTTTTCGAGCCCGCACGCCCCACAGTACCGCCAGTTCTCCACCCTGATCCGCCTTTCCACAGGGATGCACCTGAGCCCAGAAGATCTGAGAACGATCGGGCAGAGAATCTCCACCATCGAGAGGTTGATGCTCATGGGAGACGGCCTCAGCCGCAAGGACGACACGCTTCCTCAAAGATATTTTGACGAACCGATTCCTGAAGGGCCTGCCCGGGGACATGCGGTTTCGAGAAAAGGGTTTGACGCAATGCTCGATGAGTACTACCGGCTTCACGGCTGGGACGAACAAGGAATCCCCAAGAAGCGAACCCTGAGACGCCTTGGTTTGGACGATGAGAATCAGAGTCGATAAAAAGCGGTGCACCGGTTGCCACATGTGCGAACTGGTTTGTTCCTTGTTCCACAGCGGAAAAATCAATACGGAGAAATCCGCCATCCGGATCCGGAAGGATGATCTCGACACCAGCATGAATGTGCCTGTCCTTTGCCGCCAGTGCAAAGAAATGACGTGTCTTTCGGACGAAAACGTCGATGAGCGGGAGGAGAGAGGAAAGTTCCTTTGGGATCTGAGCAGGGTCGCCCATTGCCCCTTCAATGCCATCCGGGCCTTTGGCAATGAAGCCTTTCACTGCGATCTATGCGGCGGAACCCCTCAGTGCGTCAAGGTCTGCACGGTGAAGGCGATCACCGTGTCGAGAAATGCCTAAAGTGATCTAAAGTGCCTAAAGTGTCTAAAATGCCGGAAAGCCGAAAACCAATCAGGAAAGCACGAAAAAAAGAAAACCACTGCCTCGGGTCCAAGAATATTGCTTCGTCCCTTCGCTCCTAGCAATGACTTTGAAAGAAGGCGTCATCGCGAGGCCCCGGGACGGGGCCGTGGCGATCTCGGTGTCGCGATCAGCGATCAACCTCCCTGTTCTGCCATCCGTCCCATTCTGTCTTCCCTGGCCCGCCGTAGCCTACGGCGAAGGCGGCTTTATTCTGTATTCTTCTTTCCCCATTGCAATGATCTCCGACACCCTGCTTTCCAGGATCATGACCTCCTGAAGAATGATTTTCAGATATTTCTTGTTGGGATCTTCGTCCGACGTTTTTTCAAACAACCTCCTGGTAAAGCCGCCGATCACGGTCAAAGGGTTTCTAAAATCATGGGCCACCCTGTTGGCAATTCTTCCGAGAGCGGCAAGTCTTTCGGCTTCAACCAATTGCTCGCTCTTGTCTCTCAGCTCCTTTGATCTTTCCTCGATGATCCTTTCCAGTTCTTGGCTGAACCGGGACAGTTCTTCATGGGCTTGTCTAAGCGCTTCTTCAGCTTTCAACCGCTCGGTGACATCCTCTCCGGAGCTCAGTGTGCCGGTTGGCTTTCCGGTTTCATCTCTAATCAGGGTGTTATACCAGGTGATCGTCCTTTCCTCCCCTGCCTTGGTCAGCACCGGGTTTTCATAGTGCTCCAGGGGGTCGATTTCGCCGGAGAGCAATTTACGAAAAACCGCCGCGACCTCCGCCCTTTTCCTTTCCGGCAGAAAATGATCAAACCAGCGCTTGCCCAGGACTTCCCCTTCCCGGTATCCCAGAATCTCGCAGCCTTTCTTGTTGATCAGCGTCACCTCTCCGCGCTCGTTGAGCGCTACGATGGCGACTCCGGCAATGTCGAGATACTTTTGGGCCCTTTCTTTTTCAAGCCGCTCCTTGTCTTCAAAGCGCTTCCGCTCCGCGGCTTGCTTCTCCAAGTCCCTGACCCTCTGCTCCAGTTCTTCATAGTTCGGTCTAGGCATGGGCGGCTCCTCTTTTTTCAGAGGAAATTGTGCGTGTCAAAAAAATCTCCCCTCCTTTGGTGAGAGGGGAGGAAAAGGACCCGGAGTATCTCACTTAAGCTTCGTGGTAGACAGGTTTACCCATTTCCGAAAATTTGAAGTTGTAAAAGACATTGTAGCCGTTGTAATCAAGAATCCTGAGGTCATCCGTTTGCTTCAAGTCACCCATGACGACGTTGAAATGGTTTCCGTATTTTGCTTTGACCTTGTCCAGGGGAAGTTCGGAGGCGATGTACTTGTTGATCCCTTTGGTTGCCAGCTTTTCTACGAGCTTGGAATCCTCCAATGAATCGAAGGTGGTCAAAATGAGAATAGGCCCTGTGCCGGTGAAAATAATTCCTGCTTTCATGGTCAAACCTCCTTTCGCATTGAAACTGAAAAAGGTTCCGTGGTCTAACCCGGCCTCTGTGCTACGAACAGTCGATTTCCCAAAATTTCGTTAAGCATTTTCTCTTGCCGTCTAAAAAAAGCGCCTTTGCTAAAGATCTGGTGATGAGAACCGGTCGCGCCGGGGACATAACAGGAGGGGAAATCTGTTATCTCCCCACCTTGAAATTGATGCTAACATAAGGTGCAAGGCATTTTCAAGAGACTTGGATTTTCCCGGGAGCCTGTCCTTGCAACCCACGGCAATAGGCCTTAAATTTAGGCAATTTGAAACATACTTGATCAACTCGTAAGCGCTCACGGCCGACTGGCTGCCCCCGCGAATGAATGCGCCAAAGGCGCACAAGAACGTAGGGGAGGGCTTGGTCATTGCGAGCGAAGCGAAGCCGTTCGGCCCCGAGCTCACGGCCGAGGGGCAATCTCGTAACTAGCGGCATATCCGTGAGATTGCCACGGCGCTGCGCGCCTCGCAATGACGGTTTCTGACTTTTTACGATTTCATCAAACTTGCTCCGAACAACACATTTGTCCTATGTTGAGGTAATCTCTTGTTTTCACTCAAGGATATAGTGCAATTCCAAGACGCCCGTCGCCAGAGGGAGTTCATTTCAGAGATCAAACAGTTTTCCCTCCTGCTGGGAGGCACGGCCGTCGCCTTGATCCTTTCCCTTTTCTCACCGCTCTTCGCAGAATCTCCCAGGCCGGCAGGTGGTCCGCCGCCCGCGCCGGTCGAAGTATCTTCCGTCATCGAAAAAGAAGTGGTCACGACCGTCACCCTGATCGGAACCGGTGAAGCCTGGCTCGAAACGGTGATCGCTTCCGAACAGTCCGGGCTGGTGAGCGCCATGCTCATCGAAGAAGGGGACCAGGTCAGGAAGGGGCAACCGGTTTGTGAACAGGATACCACGGAGATCAAGCTCAAGATCGAGGCGGCCCGGGCCGAACTGGGCGAAGCGGAGGTGCTGAAAGCTCAGGCTGAAAGCGACTACGACCGGCAAAGAAGGCTTTTTGCCATCAACAGCATTTCCGAAAAGGCTTATGAGGACGCCAAGTTCAAAGCACAGGCGGCCCGGAAAAGAGTGAGCAGTCTCCAGGCCTCTCTCAGTGTTCTGGAAGAACAGTTGAACAACAAGCGAACCCGGGCTCCCGTTTCCGGCTACGTGGTCGAACGCAATTGTTTGGTCGGCCAGTGGCTCGGGGAGGGCCAGCCGGTGGCGACCATTGTCGTCATGGATCCCATTCTTTTCAGGGTGCCGGTTCCCGAACGCTACATCTCCGGTGTGAAGAAAGGCGACATGGCCCAAGTCACCTTTGATGCTCTTCCCGGAAAAACTTTCGAGGGCAAAATTTACGCCGTCATACCCAGAGCCGACGATGCGTCCCGCACCTTTCCCGTGCGGATTGAAATCAGCAATCCCGAAGGCCTGATCAAACCCGGCATGCTCGGCCGGGCTACGCTTCCAACGGGCGAAAAACGAAAGGCCGTCATGGTTCCCAAGGACGCCCTTGTCCTCACGCCGACCGGGACCGTGGTGTACACGGTCGTGGATCAGAAGGCCCGTCTCGTACCCGTGAAAACAGGCGCCGAACACGGCACCCGCATCGAGGTCGACGGAGCGATCAAGCCCGGTCTCGACGTGGTGGTGCGCGGCAATGAAAGGCTCAGACCCGGCCAATCCGTCCAGGTCATAAAAAAGAACCCATGAACCTCACGGAAGCTTCCATCAAGTATCCCGTTTCGGTGATTGTCGGTGTTTTTTTCCTGGTCATCTTCGGCATCCTGTCTCTCCTTCGCATTCCTGTCCAACTCACCCCGGATGTCATCAGACCCCAAATCACCGTCACCACCCTCTGGCCCGGCGCATCCCCCCAGGAAATCGAGCGAGAGATCGTCGACGAGCAGGAACAGTACCTGAAAAGCGTCGAAGGACTCGTTCGAATGACGAGCGAATCAAGCGACGCTCTGGGAAGAATCAACCTCGAGTTTTCCGTTGGAACCGACATTGATGCCGCCCTCCTGAGGGTTTCCACCAAGCTCGACCAGGTCCCTTCCTATCCGCAAGACGCCGATCGTCCGATCATCGTCTCGGCCAGCGAAAACGCTCCCCCCATTGCATGGATCGTGTTGAAGCCTGTCAGAGAGGACATCCCCCACATCAGCACGTTCCGAAACTTCGTGGAGGACAATGTTCAACCCCGACTCGAGCGGATCCCCGGCATCGCTAAAATCAATGTGTACGGGGGCCGGGAACAGGAAATGCAGGTCGTCTTCGACGAGGGGGCCGTGGCCGCCCGCAAGGTGACCATTCAGGAAATGGCCCGGGCTTTGTCGGAAGGGAATCGGAACATTTCCGCCGGCGACCTGGAAGAAGGGAAGCGGCGCTACATCGCTCGCACGGTCGGCGAGTATTTGACGCCCGAAGATGCGGAAAACGTGGTGGTCAAATACCTCGGACAGGCTCCTGTCCGGGTCAAGGACGTAGCCATGGTTCGCTACGGCTTCAAGAGACAGGACAATGTGGTCAGAAACAAAGGCAACGAGACCCTGGCCATCAATGCCATTCGCCAGGCCGGATCCAACGTGCTCCAGGTGATGGCCGGGCTGAAGCAAGCGATTCAGGAACTGAACGACACGCTGCTCGCCGAAAAGGGACTCCAGCTCGAACAGGTCTATGATGAAACGGACTACATCAACAGTGCCATCGGGCTTGTGCGGTCCAACCTTTTCGTGGGAGGATCCCTGGCCGTCATCGCCCTCCTGCTCTTTCTCAGGAGCTTCGCATCCACCCTCATCGTGGCCCTTGCCATTCCCATTTCCATCGTGGGAACCTTCCTCATGATGGTCCTCTTCGGCCGGACGATCAACGTCATCTCCCTTGCCGGATGCGCCTTTGCGGCAGGCATGGTGGTGGACAACTCCATCGTCGTGCTTGAAAACATCTATCGCCATCGCCAGATGGGGGAAAGCAAGATGGAGGCGGCTCTTAAAGGCACCACGGAAGTCTGGGGCGCGGTGCTCGCCAGCACGCTCACCACGGTGGCTGTTTTTCTCCCGGTCATCTTTGTGGAGGAGGAAGCCGGTCAGCTTTTCCGGGATATCGCCATCGCCATCAGCTTCGCGGTGATTCTGAGCCTCGTGGTCTCCGTGACCGTGATCCCTTCCATGGCAAGCCGGATCATTCCGAGGCTTCGGACCGGGGAGAAAGGGTTCCGAAGGCGTATAAAGGGTCTCTTCGGCCTTTCCCGCCTGGGGGAGCGCTTCACCGACGCTGCCGCCGCCCTGGTGTACCGCCTGTGCAGCGGAACTCTTCGCCGCTTGTTCCTCATCATCGGTTTCACCACCCTGTCTTTTGCCATGGCCTGGTTCCTGGCGCCCAAGACGGAATACCTCCCTGAAGGCAATCGCAACCTCATCCTCGGGATCATGATTCCTCCGCCAGGCTACAGCCTCGAAGAGTTCGTGAAAGTGGGCCGGTTTGTAGAAGGCGAAGTTCAGAAGTACTGGGAGGCGGAGCACGGCGAGGCTCTCGACGGTCCTCCCGTTTCCAATTTTTTCTATGTCGCCTTCGGGCAGAGGGTCTTCATGGGAGCGGCAGCCGCGGACCCGCTGCGCGCCCGGGAACTCATTCCTGTTCTGCAGAGGGTTCTCCGAACGATCCCGGGGATGATTCCTATCGTGACCCAGACCAGTCTTTTCGCCCAGACGGCCGGTTCAGGCCGCGCCATTGACGTGGATCTGAGCGGGCCGGATCTTCAGCGGCTGATCACCCTCGGCCAGCGCATCTTCGGGGAAATCATGATGCTCATCCCCGGTTCCCAGTTGAGGCCCATTCCCAGCCTTGACCTCGGAAACCCCGAAATCCAAATCATTCCTGATCGGGACAGGGCAGCCAAAGCCGGCCTTACAGCCCAGGACATCGGCGTCACCGTCGATGCTCTCCTGGACGGCATCAAGGTGGGAGAAGTGAGGCGGTTCGGAAACAAGATCGATCTGACCCTGATGGGCCGGGGAGAGCGGATCAAGAGCACCGAGGACTTCCGCAATCTTCAACTGAACACCCTGGCAGGCGATCGGGTGATTCTGGCCTCTGTAGCCGATATTCGCTTGGTCGCCGGTCCCACCCAGATCAACCGCATTGAAAGACAGAGGTCCATTACCATCCAGGTCATCCCTCCGGAACAGATGCCCCTGGAAGCCGCCATGGAGATCATCCAGACCAGGGTGGTGGCGCCTCTGGAGAAGTCCGGCGACCTGAAGCAACCTTACCTTGTCAATCTCACCGGTACGGCCGATGATTTGACAAGAACAAGGAAAGTTCTCCAGGGAGACTTCCTCCTCGCCCTGGTCATTACCTTTCTGCTCATGGCATCCCTGTTCAGCAGTTTTCTCTATCCTCTGGTCATCATGTTCAGCGTTCCCCTGGCTGCTGCAGGAGGGTTTCTGGGCCTCTACCTCGTCAACCGATTTATCAGCTTCCAGCCCCTGGACGTGCTCACCATGCTCGGATTTGTCATTCTCATCGGCATTGTGGTGAACAACGCCATCCTCATCGTTCATCAGTCGCTCAACTTCATGCGTGAAAGCCGCCTGCCTCACCGCGAGGCGATCAGAGAATCGGTTCGCAGCCGGATCAGGCCTATCTTTATGACAACCCTTACCTCGGTCGCGGGGATGCTCCCTCTCGTTCTCTTTCCCGGCGCAGGATCCGAACTCTACAGGGGCATCGGCAGCGTCATCACCGGAGGGTTGGTGGTCGCCACGCTCTTCACCCTTGTTCTCGTGCCCTCCCTATTCTCTCTGGTGCTGGATCTCAAGCTTCGGCTGGCAGGAGGGAAGGATGGAATGGTGGAATAATGGGATAGAAGCAAACAACCGTTCTCTGGCACCCGATCGCTCCCTGCTCCCTGCTCCTCCCTGGCGCGGCGTAGCCGGAGGCGAAGACGGCTGCTCCCTGCTCAACTCATGAACTTTTCCATCACTTTAGGCACTTCACACCTATCTCGGATTGAATTTCTGGGCGAGTTCGCACTCGAATCGATCCACGCAGATTCGGGAGCAGTAAAACTCTCTCATGATAAACCCGTATTTGTCGACAAAATCATAGACAGCCTGGTCCTTGTTCTCAATGCCATGGAACCACTTGTGCTGGTCCACGTGGCGTTCGATGATCTCTATCTGAGAAGCCAGGATGTCATGCAGGTGTTTGCACTCATTGAACATCACTCAATTCGTCCGTTTCTGAAGTCTTGAAAATTATAGCATTTCAATGGGAACCTGGCAATAGTCGCAAAAAGACAAATCGGCGCGGATCATGGAGCAAAAAGACTTTACATCAAACGGGAAATCGTCTAAAAAATGCTTGTTTCGATCCTTGCGGCAAATAGTAGTTGTTTCAGCAGGTTGTCGTCACTCAGTGTTCATGATGAAAGGAGGCAGAAGCATGAGATTTCGAGGATGGTGGATTGGGATTCTGGCGATGGCACTGGTCTGCTGCCTGGCAGGACCGGGCTTTGGTGCGGACAAGCAAAAGACGCTCACATGGTCTGCCGGCGGACTTGGCGGGGGGTGGTACACCATGGCCGGCGGATTTGCCGACATCATTCATTCGGTTCACAACGATATAGTCGTCAAGGTGGTGCCCGGTGGGGGAACAGTCAACCCTGCCCTTTTGAACAAAAAAGAGGTCGAACTCGGATGGGGCCTTCCCTTCATGAATTTTGCCGGCTACAACGGGGAAGAGCCCTTTGAGTCCAAGCTTGTCGATCTGAGGGCCATTGCAGGCGGCATGAGCATGAACTACTTTCATTTCTATGTGGGAAAGGACACGCCCTACAAGAACCTCGACGAAATCTTCGGCCAGAAAAAGAAGCTTCGCATCGCCATCTCCCCGGCAGGCACGTCCGAGGAGTGGGTGTTCAGGAAGGTCCTCGCTCACTACCAGACCGACTACAAGGCCCTGGAAGATGCGGGATTCACTTTCTTCAGAGGCAACTACTCGGCCCAGGCTCAGCAATTCAAGGACCGCAATGTTGACGCTGTTTTCACTTTCCTGGCCTTGCCGGGTGCCGCGGTTATCGAAGCTTCTGTGGGCCGCGATCTCCTTCTTCTGGATTTTCCTCCTGCCCTTCTGGCCTCGCTGGGTAAATTCGGGATTGTTCCCGGAAAAATCCCGGTCGGGACCTATCCCAAGGTACTCAATATCAAGGATGTAACCACCGCCCGGTCAGGGAGCGTCATCACCACGCACAAAGATCTTCCTGACGATTTGGTCTACCGAATCACCAAGGCGATCAACGATAACCTGGACAAGGTTCACAAGATCCACGCCAGTCTGGCTCCCTACCAGGTGGCCGACGGCATTACCGGCACCGGCATCCCCCTCCATCCCGGGGCGATCAAGTACTACAAGGAGAAAGGGATTCTGAAGTAAGGGCAAACGCCCCTATCTTGACCGGCGCCTCGCTCCGTCAGTCAAAAGGGCGGGGCGCCTTCGCATTTGAACGGGAAGGAGCCGGACGGCAGGAGTTTGGCTGATGCGAGACCTTAAAGGATGGTGGTACCTGCCCATCCTCGTTGTTGGAGTGGTTGCCAGTGCGTTCCACTTCTACACCTCGGGGTTTGGAACCCCTGGGCCGCGCATCCTCAGGGGCACCCACCTTCTCCTGCTCCTTCCCATGGTCTATCTGCTTTTCCCTGCCACGCGAAAGTCCCCGAAAGACCGCCCCAGCATCCTGGACATTGCCATTGCGCTGCTGTGCGTGATTTCCACGTCCTACACGATCTACCATGCTGATCGCCTCAACATGCGCTTCATAGGATACCACGACGTGCGTCTCGAAGAAGTGGTCCTGGGCGGGCTTCTCGCCATCGCGGTCATAGAAGCCTGCCGGAGAGCCATGTCCAAGTGGATGGCTGCCACGATCAGCCTGGTCCTCGTCTATCTCATGACCTGTCAGTATTGGCCCGGCATGTTCCACTACAAGGCTTTCAGCCTGGGCCGGGCCGTCGAAATCCTGTACCTGGCCGGCGACGAAGGCATGTTCGGCTTTCTCACGGGCATCTCCGCCGAAATCCTGTACATTTACATCCTCTTTGCCTCCATCATGACCGCCACGGGAACCGGCGAGTTCCTCATCGAGTTTGCCACCTATGCTGCCGGTTGGGCTCGAGGCGGGTCTGCAAAGATCTCCGTCCTGTCCAGCGCCCTGTATGGAACCGTGAGCGGATCCACGGTCGCCAACGTCTATGCGACCGGCAGTTTCACCATCCCTCTCATGAAACGAAGCGGTTTCTCCCCCAAGGAATCCGCAGCGATCGAGGCCATTTCCGGCACAGGGGGCCAGATCATGCCTCCCATTATGGGGGCCGGCTCATTTATCATGGCCGAGATCACCGGCATCCCCTACTTCAAGATCATCACCCTTGCCGTCATTCCCGCCATCCTCTACTACCTCGGCGTATTTTCCATGGTTCATTTCATTTCCCTGAGGCGGGGAATCAGTGCGGTCCCGGCGGAGTTCCGGCCTTCCACAAAGCGGGTCCTGGCCAGGTCTTACTACTTCCTCCCTTTTATTGTGGTGCTCGGGCTTCTCGCCTACGGCTACTCCCCGGCCAAAGCCGCCTTCCACACCATATGGGTGGCGATGCTTCTGAGTTTCCTGGACAGGCGGACCTGGCTCACCCCTCGCAAATTCCTCGATGCCCTTTCCAGAGCCATGATCAACGCCGGACTCATCGCCGCAATTCTCGCGGGTTCGGGCATGATCGTGGGCACATTGACACGTACCGGGGTAGCTCTCGCCTTCGGCTCGATTTTCCTCAAGGCCTCGATGGGAAACCTCTTGCTCGCCATGCTCCTTGTTTTCGTGGTGGTGAGCATCATCGGAACGGGCATCCCCACCACGGCCTCCTACATCATCTCTGTGACCGTGGGAGCCCAGGCCATGTCCGACCTGGGCGTCCCGTTGCTCGCAGCCCATCTTTTTGTTTTCTACTACGCCGTGCTTGCGGATCTTACTCCGCCCGATGCGGTGACCTCCTTTGCCGCAGCCAATCTGTCAGGCTCCGAACCGATGGCAACGGGCATCGAAGGTTTCAAGCTGGGCATTGCGGGATTTCTCGTTCCCTTTGCGTTTGTTTACCAGCCGGAGCTGCTCCTCAACGGGAGCCCCTTCTCCATCACCGTGAGCGTGGCCGTCACGGCCGTCGGGGTCGTGTTTCTTGCCGGCGGCGTGATCGGGTATTTTGCAAAACCCCTGGGAGCGCTCCAGCGTCTCGCCCTGATCGCCGCAGCCTGCCTGCTCGTTTTCCCTTCTGTGACGCGCGCGGCGATCGGGCTGGTGATAGGTCTCGCAGTGGTCTTGTGGTCCTTCAAAAGGCCCCTTGCCCCGCCGACTTCATTGCCCTAAGATGAGGGAAGCATGAGCGAGCTTCTACCCCGCACAGCCGACGTGATCGTCCTTGGAGGAGGCGTTATCGGCTCCTCCGTGGCCTACCACTTGTCCGGTAAGAAGGTGCGTGTCGTTCTCCTGGAAAAGGGTGATCCCGTTTCAGGCACATCCAGCGCCTGCGACGGGTTGATCTTCCTGCAGTCCAAGAAACCGGGGCCCCATCTCCAACTGGCCATGGCGAGCAGGGCTCGGTTCGACGATCTCCCCGAAGAGCTGGACTCGAACATCGAGCTGCGCCGCGAGGGGGGCATGATCACCGTCGCAACCGAATCCGAACTCCATGCCATGGAGCACTTCGTAGAGGAACAGAGGAAACACGGCCTGGAAGTGTCCCTCGTGGACGGTCACCGTGCAAGGGAAATGGAATCCTGCCTGTCCCGGGAGATCATGGCATCCACGTTCTGTCCTCTCGACGCCCAGGTCAACCCGATCTACCTCACCCTCGCTTTTCTGAAAAGCGCGAAAAGGCAGGGAGCCAGGGCCTTCGCGCACACGCCGGTCACCGGCATCGCGCGCAAAGGGGGCGGCGTTTTTGCAGTTCAAACGCCTCGGGGCGCCATCGAGACAAAGAGGGTCGTGAACGCAGCCGGGGTTTTCGCGCCGGAGATCGGAAAGATGGTCGGCTTGACCATTCCCATCATCCCCAGGCGGGGCCAGCTTCTTGTCACCGAAGCGCTTCCCCCTCTCCTGACGAGGTGCCTGCTCTCCGCAGGGTACATCGCGGCCAAGTATGATCCCGGTCTTGCCGGAAAGGAAAGCCAGGGTGTCTCCATCGAACAGACCGGAAACGGCAATTTTCTCCTGGGTTCGACAAGAGAGTTTGTGGGTTTTGACAGGCGCACCACACCGGATGCCGTGAAGCACATCGTCTTCGAGACGACCCGGATCATCCCCCGCTTGCTGGATGCCCACCTGATCAGGACCTTTGCGGGTTTGAGGCCTTACACGACGGACGGCCTCCCTATCCTGGGAAGGGTCGGCGGGCTGGATGGGTTCTTCATGGCCGCAGGCCATGAGGGGGACGGGATTGCCCTTTCCCCTATCACGGGTAAACTCATCGCCGAGCTCATCGCGGACGGAAAACCCGGCGTCCCGCTGGAGCCCTTCGCCCTTGAGAGGTTTTCTCTCTCATGAGGCGAGATCATGGATCATGAAGAAAAAGCAACCCACACAGGACCTGAGAATCCCCTCGATTTCGAGGGGAAAAAAAATCAGGGTTTTCGTCAATGGCCGGGAGGTCGTCGCCTACGAAGGTGAAACCGTCCTGGCCGTTTTGACCGCGGCCGGTCGCAGAACACTCAGGAAGAGTCTTCACCATGGTGAGGGCCGCGGGGCTTTTTGCGGTATGGGCGTGTGTTATGAATGCCTGGTTTCCATCAACGGCCGGCCCAATCAGCGCGCCTGCATGACCCAAGTGAAAGATCTCATGGAAATCCATGTCGATGACCCGAAAGAAATGTGACGCAGCCATCGTGGGCAGTGGCTTTTCAGGTCTTGTCGCCGCAAACATCCTTGCGGACCGGGGGCTGCGGGTCGTGCTCCTTGACGAGAACCTGCACGTGGGCGGTCAGTTGCTGAGGAGCCTTCCCTGGGGGGGAGTTCTTTCCAGGCCGGACAGGTTCAGACGTTTCGGGTTCGACCTGATCGGCCGGGTCGGAAAGCAACCGATCGAAGTCCTTGAGCGTACGAAGGTCCTCGATATCGTCGAAGAACGTCATCTCGTGATCGAAAAGGACGAAAGCGAGATCGCCGTCGTGGAGCCCCGCATGCTGCTGCTCGCCACGGGGGCAAGGGAACGGTTCCTTCCCTTCAAAGGCTGGACCCTGCCCGGTGTAATCTCTACAGGAGCGGCTCAAATCCTGATGAAAAGCTCCGGAGTTCTTCCCTCCAAGAAAATGCTCATAGCCGGCATGGGACCTCTTCTGCTTTCGGTGGCCGGCGAGTTCCTGAGACATGGAGGCAGGCTCCTGTCTATTCTGGACATGGGTAGAGCTCCGGACAAGGCTCTCATGCTGACACAAGCCTTTCATCAACGGTCGAAGGTCGCCGAGGGCATCCTTGACCTGGCAAGGATTTTCCTGGCCCGAGTCCCTCTTCATCTCGGAACAGCGGTTGTGGAAGCAAGAGGAGGCGCAGAACTCGGTGCGGTTGTCGCCGCCAGGATCGGGAAGGACGGCGGTGTCCGCGGAGGAACCGAGAGGATTTACAGGACCGGGTCTCTTGCCGTGGGCTACGGGTTCACTCCGAACATCGAGCTTGCCCAGCTTGCAGGGTGCACCGTCGACCACGACAAAGCCAGGGGCGGATGGGTGGTTCGAGTGGGAGACGACCTGGAAACCGGCGTGGATCGCGTTTTTGCAGCCGGAGAGATTACGGGCATTGCCGGAGCACTCAAATCCGTTTGTGAAGGTGAACTGGCCGCCTTCGGGATGCTCCGGAAACTGGGAAGAGAGGTTGACTCAAGACGCATGGCCCGTCTCAACCGCGAAAGAGTCCATCATCTTCGCTTCGGCAAGTATTTCAATGCCCTTCACAGGATTCCCTCCCGGGCCATCCTCTCCATCCCCGATGACGTCACGATCTGCCGTTGTGAAGACGTGAGGATGGGTGAGTTGAAAAGCGCGGTCACGGAGGGTCATGGGACCCCTGCGGCTTTGAAGAGAGCGCTCAGGATCGGCATGGGCAATTGCCAGGGCCGCACATGCGGACCCATCGTTTGCGACATCCTGCCGGCCTTGACAAAAAAACCCCAAGAAGTCGTGCCTATTCTTTCTGTGAGAAGCCCTGTAAAGCCTGTTGCCATGCGCTCGTTCTTGAGGTAAAGAAGGGGGTGAAAGGAGCAACCGATGAACCCCGGCGTAGACACCGAAACACAAGAGATGTTCGAAGACATGGCAGAGGATCTGGCAAAGGACCGAAGAAAGGACTCTCCCCGTCGCCAGAAGGACGCTTCCGGTTCCGGCCCCTCCGGAAAGTTCATCCTTCTTCTTGGGCTGGGAGCGGTGATTCTGATCCTCCTCCTCGTTCTCCTGTTCCGCGGGAGCGGCAAACAAGATCTGACCCCCATCCAAAGCCGGCTCGACCAGCTTGAAAAAAGAATAACGCTCCTTGGCGAAAACGGGAAAAGGGTCGAGGCTCTGGATGGGCAAATGAAGTCTTTACAGCAAAGCCAGTCCAGACTCGAAGCTTCCACCAAATCCATAACCGAACGGCTCGAAAAGCTCTCCAGGCAGATGGAGAAGCCGCCGGCCCAGCCTCCTGCCCAAAAAGAAACCGCTCCTGCCAAGACACAGATTCACGAAGTCCGCCCCGGAGACACCCTGTACGGCATCGCCGCCAAGCACGGGATCACGTTGGATCAACTTCTGCGTTTGAACAATTTGAAGAAGAACGCGGCCATTCAACCCGGACAGAAACTCCGGGTTTCTCCTGAACGCCCATAGACCATGCGATTGTCCCTCAACGGCAGGATCATCCAAATCGTGGAACCCGAAAAAACGGGTTCGGAAACAGAGCCCTCGCTCCTCTTTATTCATGGCGCCGGCTGCAACGCCTCGGTGTGGGAAGCCCAGTCGGAGTACTTTGCCGGCAAACATCCGATCTATCTTTTGGAGCTCCCGGGTCACGGCGGTTCCAGCCCGGAAGGGGAAGCGCTCATTTCTTCCTACTCGGCCTGGGTGCGCCTCGCCGCTTCCAGCCTCTTCGCCGGCAAACCCTTTGTGCTCGCCGGACACTCCATGGGAGGAGCGGTCGTCCTGGAGACGGCCGTCGATCCGCCGGAAACCCTCACGGGCATCGTCCTGGTTGGAACCGGGGCCAGGCTTGCCGTAACCCGGATCATCTTTCAAATGCTCCAGGAGGATCCTGAAGCGTTCTTTCATACCATCGGCCAGTTCGCTTTTTCTCCTTCCACGCCCATCGAGAAACGCGAGCTTTTTGTCCGCACCGTGAGGCAGTGCCCCCGGGCGGTGATTTTCAACGATTTCAAAGCCTGTGACGGGTTCGACATCCGGAATCGTCTCGATAGAATTCGCGTTCCAGCACTCATCCTCTGCGGCGCCGACGACCAGTTGACGCCTACGAAGTTCTCAGCCTATCTCCAGGCAAACATCGCCTCCTCGCGCCTCATCACCATTCCGGAGGCTGGGCACCTGGTGATGATCGAGAAACCGGCCGCGGTGAACCAGGCGATCGAAACCTTTCTTGCTGAATGATGAACAAGCGAATCTGGTCAAGACGGCTCCTCCTGCGGTACGGCCTCCTTCAGTTGCCGGGGCTCGCCGCCGTGATAGGTATCATTTTTCTCGTCAGGCACTGGATCGTCTTCCCGGATTACTATGCATGGATCGCTGTCATCCTCTGGGTCGCGAAGGATGCAGTCCTTTTTCCCTATGTCTGGCGCGCCTACGACTGGGATGACCCGAGGCATACCCGAGCTATGATCGGCAAGCGGGGGCAGGTCAAAGAAAAACTCGACCCGGAGGGTACCGTGCAGATAGGAGGCGAACTTTGGAGGGCGGAAACCGAAAATGCCCCACAGCCCGTCGGGGAAGGTGAATGGGTTACGGTTGTAGACATGGACGGCCTCCTGCTCATTGTCAGCCCCGATCACGCTGGAAATGCCGGTTCTACTGTAAAGGGATAGACGCATCTACCTTATATGAAATCTGCCCCGGCAGAATTCATGGCCGCAAGGAAGGTCATGCCCATGAAAAAATGGTTCATCGTACTTTGCCTTATCCTTTTTGTGGTCACGGCAGCAGATGCCAGGACCAAGTCGAAAAAGAAAATCGCCGAAGCCAAGGAGAAGGAACCGCCCTACCAGGCTTACATGGTTGTGGAGGCGACCACCGGCAAGGTTCTTGAAGGTCAGCAGGGGCATTTGAAGTGGCCTCCTGCAAGCATCACGAAGCTTATGGTAGCCCTCCTTGCCATGGAAAAGCTCTCCGCCGGTGAAGTGCGCCTTGAGGACGAGGTGACCATTTCGGGAAGTGCCTCAAAGATGGGCGGAAGCCAGGTTTATCTCAAGGAAGGGGAAGTCTTCACCCTGGAAGAGCTGATGAAGGCCATGCTGGTGGCCTCGGCCAACGATGCCGCCTATGCCATTGCGGAACGTATCGCAGGGAGCGAGGAATCATTCATCCGCATGATGAATGAGAAGGCGAAAGCCTTGGGCATGTCGGATACAACGTTTCGCAGTGTCCACGGCCTTCCTCCATCCAAGGACGAGGACGAAGACATCACCTCTGCTCACGACCTTGCCGTTCTCTCGAGAGCCGTTTTGAAATATCCGAAGATTCTGGAATGGACATCCATCAGACACGACTCCTTCAGGGACGGGATGTTCATTTTGAACAACCACAACAAGCTCCTGGTCAAAATGCCTGGCGCGGATGGTTTGAAAACGGGGTATTACAGGAAAGCCGGGTACAATATCGTCGCCACCGCGGAAAAGAAAAATCTGAGGCTCGTCGCCGTGGTCCTCGGGTGCCCTACTGCAAAAACCAGAGACGCTGTGGCCATAGAGAAATTGAAGGCCAATTTCTCTCTTTACGAAATGGTCCAGGTGGTGAAGAAAGGCGAACTCATCGACCAGGACATCCTTCTCCCCCAGGCCGAAGTGCAGAGGATCAGGGGAATCGCCAAGGACGCCTTTTCTTACCCTGTGCCCTCGAAAAGCAGGAATCTGCTCACCAGGGAGATCCACCTGCCTGAAGAAATCAAAGGGGGAATCAAGGAGGCCCAGAAACTGGGAGACCTGGTGATCAAGTTCCAAAATGAGGAGGTGGGCAGGGTGGACATCGTCGCTCCCAATGCAGTGTCCAAAGCCGGCTTCCTCACCATTTTCCTGAGAAAACTCGGCATAGGGTCGTGAACAAATCTCTTGATGACAACCTTGGGCCCATCCTTGAAAAATCCTCTTAGAACCCTGCGATCCTTGGCGACACCAAGGTGCGTTATCCTCATCTTCTCCATCGTGCTTCTTTCACCCCTCAGGGCTCACGCCCAGTCGCCCGGAGAGCGACCGGACTGGCAGGGCTTCGAGCGCTCTGTCAGAGACGGCAAGATAGCAACTGCGGAGGGTGCGGCCGCTCTCGAATCATGGCGCATTCAACTCGAGAAGGCCTTTCCGCCCGAAGGCTTTGGCAAAGACACGTTCTTTCCCCTCGCTGATCACGGCATCGGCCATATCGGCGGGTCCAACGGCGAAGGATACAGGCCTGCGGGATATCGCTTTCTCGATGGGGACGCTCACAAGGGCCACCCTGCTCAGGACATTTTTATCCTTGACGCCGACCGTGATGGTCTTGAGGACAGGTCCGGGATGCATGCCAAAGTGCTCGCTCTTGCAGACGGTGTGGTGCTTTCAACCTTTGGCGAATGGGAAAACAGGCGGGAATTGAGGGGCGGCAACTATGTCTGGATCTATCACCCTGCATTGAGAATATTCTCTTATTGCGCTCATCTCGACGACCTTATGGTCGGAGTGGGAGACCGCGTCCGAGGAGGAGAACCGATCGCAACGCTCGGTCGATCCGGCAAGAACGCTTCCCTGCCCAGGTCTCCCACGCATCTTCACCTGATGCTTCTCGAGGCTGACGGCATGCACCCCATGGATCCTTACCCTTTGCTCCTGCAAGCCGTGGGCAGGAAGTGAGGCAACCCCCCCAAAAAGTTCTCTTGACATACGGGCGGGCATATCCTATTTTCGCGGCAACTCAAAAATCCGCCTATGAATCGGTCGATCCTCAAAACCGCCAGCTTTTGTCTTCACGTGATCTGCGGCTTCGCATTGGTCGCCCTTTCTTTTCATCACGTGTTCGCAAAGGAAACCGCAACAAAGCGCTACGCATCCCCTCAGAGCAGCCAGCCTCCTCTCACGGACGAAGCGATCCAGGAGGAAATGAAAAAATATCTCGGGACACGCTACAAGCGAGCCGGCGCATCGCGAAAAGGCTTTGATTGCTCCGGTTTCGTAAAAGTCATCTACCGGGAAATCTTCGGAGTGGATCTTCCTCACCAGTCTTCGCAGCAGTCCCGCAGCCGCGAGTTCGAAAGTATTTCGCTCGATTCCCTCCAAACAGGGGACCTTGTTTTTTTCTCCACGAGCCGAAAGAAAAAGGCCATCAACCATGTGGGGATTTATCTTTCCGATGGGAAATTCATCCATGCAGCACGAAGCAAAGGGGTCGTCATTTCAGGACTGAATGACTCCTACTGGCGATCGAAAGTCATCGCTGCGAAGAGACTGGCCGGGCGAATTCCGGTTGAATCCGAGAAGAGCACACTTGACCTGGCCATGTCCGCGGGCCCGGATAGCGCACTGTCTTTTCACTATGAGAAAAGGGAGTCGTTTGGAAACGATCCGGGGAGCCTCTCGATGAGGGGTCAGTTTCATACCATGGAATTGGACTACGCGAAAGCCGTCTATCCTTTCCTGACATCCCATTTCACGGTTTTCCGAGAATATTTTTTCGCCCCGGAGCAAGGGGAGTTGCTCGCCTATCATCCGATTCTGGGCGGCCCCGAACAAACGACGCGGGCCTATGCCCAGGGTTTAAGACTGTCGGGGGGCATCAGGCCGGCGGAGAACATCACAATCGCCCCTTCCCTTTCGTTCTTTGATTATGGTCCAGCCGTGGATGACGCTTCGCTCCCCAGGCTCGCCTTGGGACTCACCCTTGATCTTTTCTCTTCATCGAACGGCTGGTCTCTTTCAACGGGTCTGCGCATGCCGCTGCGCAGGTACTCGTCTTCGGCGCTCGACGAAGATTTTGACGACCATTCCCTGAATCTTTCCCTCACCTATCGTCAGCAGCTATCCAGCCGCGTTTTTCTCTCTATCACCGGTGACAACTTCATCAAGTTTACGCCGGGGTTGAGGGCGCCATCCTCTCGCTCCGACACGGAAGACCAGCACTTCAGCCTCATGCTCCATTTCTTTTATTAAAGAAGGTCATCGTGGGTTGAGCAGGGAGCGCGGAGCAAGGAGCAGGGAGCGACAAAAGACCCGGAACGATGGAATGATGGGAGAAACGCAGGAAACGCATGCCGGTAGGAGCAAGCTCCTGCTTGCGATGATCGGGACCAAGAGGTCCCTCCTACAGAGAGATGGCGCTGTGAGAAAGAACGAATCGTCAATACTATTTCGAGACGGTTAGTAACCGTTATCCGTGATTCGTTCATCGTGAGGCAGAAAAGCTGATCGCTGACCGCTTCCTTTCTCCCTTATGAACTCAAGAACTCAATGACTTTCGAACTCCCTTTGCTGCCCTCTTTCGCCCGATTGCTCCCTGCTCCTTGCTCCATGCTCCCTGCTCAATTCACGAACTCATGAGCTTTCCCCCAACACTCCAACACTCCAATCTTCCATGATTCCCTCTTTTCCCCTGTATCCCCACGTGTCCACCGTGTTCATTTGTGCACGATTTCCGGCTCATGGTGCTGGTGCTGTTTTGTGAGCTAACATCATGGAATGTTTTTCATATTCGTTCTTCCATCCCCCTGGGTACAGATCTTGCTTCCCCTGGGGTATAGACTCGCCCTGGAAATGATCGTCATGAACAAGACATATCACGCGCTGGCCCTGGTGTGCTCACTGGTTCTGGTAAGCGGATTTTTGCTCGCTCCGCCGTGCTACGCATCGGATCCATTTCCCGAGTATTCCTGCATAGAGCCGAATATCCTTTTCTGGATCGACGTGTATACGAAGTATCCGACCAGCAAAGGCATCCTCCACGACAGCAACGATGTGGGAGTCGTCTATGACGTGATCGAACTTTGGCCGCCCGACAAGCACGGAGCCCAAAAGGTCAATAAGAAAAGAATCAAGCTGGCCAAGGAGAAATATAAGAGAATCCTCGCGCAATTGTCTCGGGGCGAAGATCAAAGCCCGGAATCCGCGCGGGTCGCCCGTCTCTTCAGCCCGCAGGCAAGTCGGTCCGTCTTCAAAAAAGCCATGGCCAACATTCGCTGCCAGATCGGCCAGAGCGATCGCTTCCAAGAAGGGCTTCTACGGTCCGGGGCCTACATCGATGACATGAAGGCGATCTTCCGCTCCAACGGGCTCCCTGAAGACCTGGCCTATCTTCCTCACGTGGAATCCTCCTTTAATCTCGAGGCCCACAGCAAAGCCGGGGCTGCCGGCATCTGGCAATTCACCCGCTCAACAGGCAAGCGGTTCATGACCGTGGGCTACGCCCTGGACGAACGGCGCGACCCGATCCGGTCCACCGAGGCCGCGGCGCGGTTGCTGAAAGAAAACCATGAAAAACTGGACAACTGGCCCATGGCCATTACAGCCTACAATCATGGAATGGCAGGCATGCGGCGGGCCAAGCGGGCCAAAGGAAGCTACGAAGAGGTTTTCACGGATTACAGCAACAGGCGTTTCAAATTCGCTTCGAGAAATTTTTACCCTGAATTCCTGGCAGCCAGGCACGTGGCAAAGAACTACCGGCAGTATTTTGGGGCCCTTGAATTGGACGAACCTCTGAGAGCCTGGGAGCACACCATGGAAGGGCACGCTTCGATCACAGATCTCTCGTCCCACTTCGAGGTGGATGTTGAAACCATCCGTGCCTTCAACCCTGCCCTGCGCCGGCCCGTCTTGAATCAGCAGAAATATGTTCCACAGGGGTACACCCTGCGATTGCCTGCCGAGGCGGTAGAGGATCCACGGCTTTTTTCAAGCGAGTTGATGCGGAACATCTATAAGGCTCATCAGAAACCGAGTCAATTCTATCAGGTCAAGAAAGGGGACACGGTCGGCGAGATTGCTCGGGCGCACGGGCTTAAAGTCTCGGACCTGATCGCGGCCAACAACCTGGATTCCAAAGGAACCATTTATGTCAACCAAACGCTTCGACTACCCTTGCCTGAACGAAAGCCTGACCAGGCAGCGAGACTGCGTATGACTTCCATTCCCAATGTCGAAGCACCCATGGTTGATTGAATTTTTCGAACCCCGTATCCGGTTAATGTCTATTCCCCAACCCGACGCAACGAGAGGCTAGCCATGAGCGCATCAAACCCACACCTTCAGATCGGCCTCAGGTTCTGTGAAGTCTGCGGCATGTTCGTGGGAAACATGACAAAGAAGGATTGGGATCGCCTCGGCCACTTCTGCAAGGAATGTGACGAAGCCTACACCGAACCCCTCCTGGTGAAAAGAACTTCTGCCAGCAGGGAATGGGGAGTCCAGAGGACCTAGTATTGCCAGGTCAACAACCCACCTTGAACCAATCCCTCTCCCATGCAAACAAGTTGACAGGAATGCACCATCCCTGTAAAGATCATTTCCTCTGATCGGTCCCTGCCGTCGTGCCTTGGTCAACGTGCGTGGCCCGAAAAGATTTGGAAAAACAAAAAAACCTGACTGCTGAACGCTGGGAACTGATCGCTTCATTGCGAAGTCATCATGATTCGTCATCGATTCTATTACGGATGGGTGGTCGTCGCCGTATCCTTCCTGACCCTGTTCATGGCCCTGGGCATCCGTTATGCCTACGGCGTCTTTTTTGTGGCCATCGTGAGGGAATACGGCTGGACCCGAGGAGCCACGGCGGGCGCCTTCTCCGTGGCCATGATATCCCACGCCCTTTTCGCCCCCGTGACGGGAACGCTCATCGACCGCTACGGCCCGCGCAAGCTCTTCCCCTTAGGGGCGATCTTCCTCACCCTGGGGCTGGTGGCGGCCAGCCGGATCAGCAGCCTCTGGCACCTTTATGTCTTCTTCGGGGTTCTGATCGCGAGCGGGATCAATACCTTGTCCTATTCGCCCCACATGTCGATCATTCCGAAGTGGTTTGTCCGCAAAAGAGGCCTGGCCAGCGGCCTGGTCCTGTCAGGAATCGGAATGGGGACCATGGTCCTTGCGCCCCTGTGCGAAACCGTCATCGAGTCCCTGGGATGGAGAGCCGCCTTCCTGGTGCTTGCCGCCTTGGTCCTGTTTCTGATCTTTCCCATCACGGCCCTCTTCCACCGCCGCTCCCCCGAAGACGTGGGGCAGTGTCCCGAGGATTTTGAAAAGCCCAAGGCGGCTGATGCGTGTCATGGAGATCCGTCAACGCCGCCCCGGAAACCACAAAGGCTGTGGACCTTGAACGAAGCCTTGCGGACGAAGGCGTTCTGGCACACCTTCGCCGTGGTTTTCTGCAACGCCGTGTTTATCAACATGCTCCTGGTTCACCAGGTCGCCCACGTCATCGATGCAGGGTTCAGCGACATGCTGGCGGCATCGGCCCTCGGATTGGTCGGCCTCCTGGGATCCGCAGGCGGAATCCTCGGCGGCCTCCTCTCCGATCGGATCGGGAGGGAAACAGCCTACACCCTGGGAAGCGCTGCCGCCTTGGTCGGGATATTCCTGCTTCTGCTCCTTCGCGATAATACCGGGACCTGGATGCTCTATGGGTTCGTTATCCTTTACGGTGCGGGATATGGAACCACGCTCCCGGTGACCGCCAGCACCACCGGTGACCTCTTTCCGGGAAATTCCCTTGGCCGCATCCTGGCCATACAATCCATGGGCTACGGGCTGGGCGGCGCCATCGGCCCCTATCTCGGCGGGTATTTTTACGATCTTACAGGGAGCTATGCGGTCCCCTTTCTGATCTCGATGCTCACGGTCGCAATCGGAATATACAGCATCTGGATGGCCGCTCCCCGCCACGCAAGAATCTCGGTCTAGCCCTTCCAACAGCGTTGCTCACGGATGGACTTGTGCATAGGGAGCGGCAATGAATACTTCGACCAAAGGTTTTTCAGCCACCCTCGCCACGTTTTTTCTCTGGGGGTTTTTCCCGATCTATTGGAAGTCCCTCCAACATGTCCCGGCCGTGGAGATCCTTGCCCACCGAATTGTGTGGTCTTTCTTTTTCACCCTCCTCATCATCCTGTACCTGGGGAGAACGAGAAAAACGGTCCTCTCCTTTTCAAAGGAACTGGTCACAACCGCCTTCTTGATCAGCGCCAACTGGCTGGTCTACATATGGGCCGTGAACGCGGACAGGATCGTGGAAGCCAGTCTGGGTTATTTCATCAATCCCCTCGCGACGGTGCTTCTGGGCGTCCTATGCTTGAGAGAAAAACTGAGTCGACCTCAAACATTGGCATTCATTCTCGCCGGCATGGGGTTGGTTTTTCTCACGTGGCGACTCGGCAGCGCCCCTTGGGTCGCCTTGCTTCTCGCTTTCACCCTGGCCTTTTACGGCTTGCTGCGAAAGACGGCCAGAGCCGACTCCTTGCCGGGCCTTTTCGTGGAAACTGCTTTGCTCACACCTTTTGCCCTGGCCTACATCCTCTACCTCGTCCTCCGTGAATCAAGCGCCTTTGGCCTTGAAGCTCCGGGAACTGACCTTCTTCTCATTGGGGGCGGATTGATTACTTCGACGACTCTCTTGCTTTTTGTCTATGGCGCAAGAAGGCTCCGTTACACTACCGTCGGTTTTCTGCAGTACCTGCTGCCGACCATGCAGCTCATGGTCGGGGTCTTTATCTATGACGAACCCTTCACCCGGGCTCATCTCATCTCTTTCGGTTTTGTCTGGGGCGGCGTCATTCTCTACTCCTTGTCAAGCATCAGGAAGAGGTGCCCGGACGGCATGGTGCCGGCGGATGGAGAATGACGTCTGGGCGCCCCAGTCAGGATTTCTCGCATTCGCTCGAAATGACACACCAGTGCCGTGTCTCAGAAGTTTTGCACCTAAATATGGCAAGTTGAAATCTTGCAATCAGTTCCATATTTGACCCACTTCGCGCAGACACGGAAATTCGAAGCACGAAATTCGAAATCCGAAACAATGCCAAAACGACAATGTCCAAAAGCTAGAACAAAGAGGAACCAAGCCCGCTTCCATCGTTTTGGTCATTCGTATTTCAATCATTCGAATTTGTTTCGGATTTCGGATTTCGATATTCGGATTTTCAATTTTCGCACCATTCTGAATTGCTAAGAGTCAAATTGCCAAAAAACGACACAGAACTTATGAGACGTGATACTAGCCCCCTTCATCGCTGAGGGCCTTAACTTGTGTCCGCCCTAGCCGGCTTGATACAGCGGTGAAAGGAATGCATGGGCAATTCTCGTTGCAGGTCTATACGATGGTGAGGAGCCGTCGGGGGTTTTCCAGGAGGATGGTTTTGATCTCCGAATCCTGAAAACCCTTCTGCTTCATGTAGGGCACGATGTTCCTGAAGAGGTGGCCGTAGCCGTGCCCTCCGTACGTGACAAGCCTCGTCTTGGTGCAGATGTCCTGAGAGATAAGAATCCGGTCGCAGTACCCCGAGTCGATAAGTGCGCGGATGAATTTCAGCCGCATCCCGTCATTGGGAAGGTCGATGTTCTGAAAGGGATAGTAGGAGGACTCGATGCCGAAAAAATCCCACTCGAGCATGCACCCCGTGCGGGCAAGCCGCACGAGAGCCTCCCCATCAAAAAGGGTCCGGTCCAGGTGGCCCATGATGGTGCGTCCCGGATTCCCGCCCCGCGAGTCGATGAAGCGGATGATTTCAAACGGCGCCTCCGGATCCCTTCCCGGGTGGACGCTGACGGCTGCGCCCGTGGCCTGCTGCGCCTTGATGGCCGCCTCCATCACCCGTTTCTCTGATGAAGTCCACGGGTGGGAGCAGCCGATCTCGCCGATAATGCCGGGGCAGACTCCCGTCCCTTCCGCCCCCTCGGAGAACTCCGATATCATGGCTTCAGCCATGGCGTCCGCTGATCCGCCGGGCGCTTCACTTCCCCAGGAGTCCTCCACGTAGTACCCACAGCCCATGATGATAGGCACCCCGGCTCGTTCAGCCGCGTTCCGAAGCCCTGAGGGGTCCCTTTTCATGCCCCGGCTCGTCTGATCCACCACAGCCCCGCCGCCGTCCGTCTTCATGCGCCTGAGTTCTCTCACAGCCACGTCGTAATCGTTCAGGCGGCAGTTGCCGGGATGCTTGTTCCAGTGATGCCGGATCTCCCACACGTTTTCGAGGGTGATCTCCGTCTCCTCGTGCTCGGAGAAACACGATCCGGCCGGAGTCAGGTCGCACAGGACGTGCTCATGGATCAAGGTGGGACCGAGGTCTTCGGGCTGGATGGGGCCGAGCACGGTCTGCACCTTGCCTTTCAGAGGGTTGCCGGGGTTCATGCTTGCCCTGCCCCTTTTCTCAATGACGCAGAATTTTTGCCATGAATTCGCCGGCCCGATCCGTTTTCGGGTTATCCATGACCTCTTTCGGGCTTCCGATCTCAACGATTCTGCCCTGGTCCATGAAGACGACCTTGTCGGAGATCTCCTTCACAAAGGCCATTTCGTGGGACACGATGATCATGGTCCTCCCTTCCTTGCTCAGCAGACGGATCGTGTCGAGCACCTCGTTGACCAGTTCAGGATCAAGGGCTGACGTGACTTCGTCGAGCAGAAGGATGTCCGGCCGCAAGGCCAGGGCCCGGGCTATGGCGACGCGCTGCTGCTGTCCGCCTGAGAGCTCGTCCGGGTAGGCTTTGATCTTGTCGCCGAGCCCCACCTTTTCCAGCAAGGCGACGGCGTCCTTTTCCACCTGGCGGGAATCCCACTTCTTGATCTTCACGGGCGCGATGGTGACATTCTTCAATACCGTCATGTTCTGGAAAAGGTTGTACTGCTGGAACACAATCGCAAAGTGATCCCTCGCCGCTCGCAGGGACTTCCTGCTTCGGTAGTCGATGGGAGCCTCCTTCAGCAGGACCCTTCCGGAAAGGGGTTTGTTCAGCCCCACAAGAACGCGCAAAAGGGTGCTCTTCCCCGACCCCGACGGGCCGATGAGGCTTACCACATCTCCCTTATCCACATCCAGGTTGATGCCGTTGAGTACCCTGATGGTGCCGTAGGCGGCTTCAACGTTTTCCAGTTTTAGATAGGACAAGTCTCTTCTCCATCCATGCCCCGAACCGAGCGAGGGGATAAGAAATGATGAAGTAAAGGAGCAGCACGGAACCGAATACGAGCATCGCTGAAAACCCCTTGTTGTTCAGGATCTTCCCCGCATAGGTCAGCTCCACCACCCCGATCTGGGAGGCCAGGGCCGTGTCTTTGATGAACAAAATGAAAAAGCTGAAAGCGGGCGGAAGAATCACCTTCCAGGCCTGGGGGAGGATCACCCACCGGAGCGTCTGGATGAGGTTGAGGTTCATGGTCTCCGCCGCCTCCCACTGCTTCACATTGACCGACTCGAGTCCGGATCTCACGATTTCGGCGGTGTAGCTGGCGGCGATGAGACAGACCGAGGTCAGCGCCACCGTGAACACCGTCACATTCCATCCCAGAGCCTGAAAGACGAAGAACACGACCATCAGCGTCACGAGAAAAGGGATCCGCCTGAAAAATTCCACATAGGAAACGCACACCGCCCTGACAGGGAAAAGAAGATTCCCCCGGGTGACACGCACCATGGCGATGAAAAAGCCGATCGCGAGACCCAGCGAGCACCCCACCGCTGAAAGGGCGAGCGTAATCCCTGCGGCTTTGAGGAGGAAAACCACGTTGTAGTAACCAAGGAACCGGGGCAATTCTTCCAGTAGACTCGTCAGCATCAGAACACCTTGGCTTTCACGCGGAACAGCCAGCGCCCCAGGAGGGTCAGGATCAGGCTGGCAACCACGGTCACCAGAAAATAGAGTCCCGCGGTCAGCGAAAAGATTTCGATGGAGCGGAAGGTGACGGCGTTCACATTGAATGCCCGGCCGGTGAGTTCCTCAAGCCCGAAAATGGCCGCCATGGACGTTCCCAGCGTCATAATGATGTACAGGTTGGACAGGGGAGGAAACAGGACCTTGACTACATGGGGCATGATCACGTACCAGACGGACTGAAAAAGGGACATGCCCATGGTCTCGGCCGCCTCCAGCTCGGACCGGTGGACGGAAACAAACCCCGCCCGCTGAATCTCCGTGAGGTAGGCGCCGGCATTCAGTGTCATCCCGAGGAGGACCGCCTCGTAGGATGAGAGGAGGATCCCGATCTCAGGAAGGGCGAAAAACAAAAAATAAATCTGCACCAACTGGGGGGTGTTGGTAAAAAAGGATACATAGGCGCTCACCGCCCCCTTCGTGAACTTCCCCCCGAAGGTCTTGCCCATGGCTCCGAAAAGACCGATGGCCATGCCGCCGCAAAAGGCGAGGAACGCGATCTGCAAACTGATCCAGGCTCCACCGACCAGATAAGGGAGATATTTTAGAACCTGTCCGAATTGCAGGGTATACTGCATCGTCGAAAAAGAAGGTCGAATCCGCTAACTCCCCTCACCCTTTCCCCTCCCGACATGGGAAAGAGGCCGGGGTGAGGGGAGTTGCGCGCGTCAAAATAATTATCGGACTGTTAATAATTGTGGGACCGTCAATAACTGACGGCTTCGTAAAAAGTCCCAACCCGTCATTGCGAGGCGCGAAGCGCCGTGGCAATCTCATGAACAACCGGCTAGTTACGAGATTGCCACGCCATTCCGGCTCGCAATGACAGGCCAAAACAACGAATGCGCTTTTGTTAGAACCACTCGGTGGCTCTGATCTTGTAGACCATGGGCCCCTCGAACCATTTCTCCCACAGTTTGTCGATGGTGCCGTCCCTGTGGAGATCGAAAATGGCCACATTCAGCCAGTCTCTCAACGTGGTGTTGCCCTTGCCGATGCCCAGGCAGCAGAAGTAAACGCTCACCGGGGTCTCCACGACGCGCCAGTTCACGTTCTTATGGGCCTTGGTGTGCTTGTACATGAATTCAATGACCTCGACCATGGCATGTCCGCGGCCCTGGGCAATGGCGCGAATGGCGTCCGGGTAGTTGTCCAGGAGGATAAGCTTTGCCTCAGGCATGTTCTTTTCAATGAACGGCACAGCCGTCGTTCCACGCACCTGGACAAGGGTGATGTCTTTCCGGTTGAACTCCTTGTAGTCTTTGTAGGTGGTTTTGTCGGTGGTCAGCACGCCCAGGACCTCTGTGTGAACCGGGAGGGTGAAATCGATGATCTTTGCGCGGTCCGCAGTCCTGGTCATGGCGCCCATGACAAAATCGATCTTGTCCGCGGCCACAAAGGGGATTCGATCCGGCGAACCGACCTTCACGATTTCGAGTTTCACGCCCAGTTTCTTGGCCACCTCTTCTGCGAATTCTTTGTCAAACCCGTCCACTTCGTTCTTGTCGTTGTAGATGCCGATGGGCGGAAGGGTCGGGTTGATTCCCACCCGGATCACGCCGGCCTTGATCACGTCGTCCAGGGTTCTTGCCTGCACGGCCGATACGCCCAGGGCCAGAACAAACACCAGGCACAGCACCATCCATGTTGCTTTCCATTTCTTCATCGTCCTTTCCTCCTTTTCCTCTTTGGTGTGTGATGTAATGCGTTCCCAAAGGGAACGAGACTCCCTCACTCCAATTCGAGCAAACGCTTCGGATTTGTTGCCGTCATGGTTTTTATCTGCTCCGCCGTGATTCCCAGATCCAGCATGCAGGCAATGAACTCGCGCATGCCTTCCACCGGCGTGGGCAACGTGTAGACACCAAAATCCGTGGCAAGGATAAAGTGCTCGGCCCCCACTTCCTGGATCTCTTCGCTCACCGCCTTGACCCCTGCTCCCGGTCCGGCCTCCATCCCTTCGTCGATGGAGATGTACTCTTTCTCGACGTAGTAGTGGGTTTTGGGGATGGGCGTGGTGTGCGTGAAGGCCGCCAGGGTGTGCTCGAGAAAAGCGCCCTTGGCCGCGGCCTTCTTTTGCTCGGCCACGGTCATGTTCTTGGTCACGGAACTGGCCACCAGCACCTTCCTGATCTCGTAGGCTTCGGCCAGGTCGACAAGGCGCAGAGCTTCCTCGTTGGACACATGGCCCGTGTTCAGGTACACGTGGGGGTGATCGGCGATGAGGCGCAAGATTTCATCCAGTTCCGGCCCCGGGGGCCCGTCGACCGGGATCCTGATGCAGCGCGCCAGTTCCTCTTCCCGGAATTTCGGGTAGATCTCCGCCAGGGGCTTGAACTTCCCATCCACCATGTGGCCTTCCTTGCCCGCCTGGTAGTAGGTGGAATGGGCACCGAAGCTCACATACTTCGCTCCCGAGCCGTAGTAGAGGGCGGTTTTCACGGCCCTGGGATTCATGCCCCCGTAGACGGTGTTCAGGATGATTCCCCCGAAAACCAGGAAGTCGGGAATCACCCGGTTCACCAGCCACGCCGTGCCCGTGGACATCTCGAACACATCCATGTACACGATGGCCAGCATGCCCGCGTCCTTGGCCTCCTGGGCCGCCTGAAAGGGATCGACCCGGCGGGGGCTGCTCGGAAGGTGGGGGCCCGCATGAACGTGAATGTCGATCGCCCCCCGAAGCAGATCACGGGAAAGCTCAAAAGAACGTCCTTCAGGTAATATCATCATCTCCTCCTTTGATGAAATCTGCTGAGCAGATTTCATAGAACGCCCCTTCGGGGCTCGAATCAGGTCTCCATCACTACAGTGTTCGGTGTTCGCTCACTCCCTCTCGATTCGCAGTTTCTTCTGCCCTTCTCTCTGGCACCGCGCCGAGACCTTCGCAAAGGCTTCGAGGTTTTCCGTGATCTGCCCGAAAAGGTTGCTCGGACGCCAGCCCACGGGCAGCAAGATCCTGCTGTCCCTGCCGTAAAAAATGCCGAAATCGTACACCGGGTGGGGAACCCCCTGCCACTCGTAGGGACCATAGCCGTTCCAGACCAGGTCTCCGGGGATGGGGAAAACGATCTGGTTTTCCCGGGGCAGGCCCAGGGCCCGCCGGTCCAGTCGATCCTCGGGCACGGCAAAGGACAACTCCCTTCCCGTCCACATGGCATGGACGGCATATCCTTCGAAAGGCTTTTCCAGCGCCTCCCAGAGGAGCCGGCAGGTCTCCGGCGCCTTGTCCTCGAAAAACACGGCACCGGCCGAAACGTTCTCATCCACAAAGGTCAATCGGATTTTCTTCATCGCTTCTCAGTCTCCTTTGTCCCCTTAAACACCTTCTTGGGCGGTGTGGCATACAGCCCCGCCTTGCTGTGCACAAGGCCAAGGTCAACCATGGCCTCGGCCAGCTTGAAGGCCACGGAAGTCGGATCGAGAACCTTTACCTTGAGTTTTTCCTCGATCTCAGGAGCGTAGCCGGCCATGCCGCCGCACCCCAGGATGATTACTTCCGCACCGTCTTCCTCTACGGCCCGCCTGGCCACGTCGAAGATCTTCCTTTTCGTTTTTTCCGGATCCGCATCCGTCTCGGCCACGGAAAGATCCAGGCTCCGCACCGAAGCTAGGAAGTGGCTCATCCCCCTCATGTGCACGTGCTCCCGTTTCGACGCAATGCGCTCTCTTCTCGGCGTGAGCACCGTGAACCTCGCGCCCAGCATGGCCGCCGCGTGAAGGGTCGCCTCCTCGATGCCTAAAACAGGGACCGAGGATATTTCCTTGGCCGCGTCCAGGCCGGGATCTGAGAAGCACGCGAGGACTATGGCGTCATAGCCTTCCTCATTGGCCTTTCGCACAAGCTCCAGGGTGGGCGGAACGGCATACGCCTCGTCATAGGCGGACTCGATGGTTTCAGGGCCCCGGTCCGGGCACAGGACCGTCAGTTCCGTGTCCTTGCGTTTGATGGGGACGAGAGCATCACGGATGTGGTCCGTCATGCTCACCGAGGTGTTGGGGTTGATCACCAAGATACGCATAATCCTTTCCTTTCGAGATGAAACGGGTCACTGCCTGCGATGAGCGTCGACGGCCCTGGCAAGCCTCTTGACCCCTTCGTCGATTTGTTCCGGAGTCAGGGCGCAAAAAGGCAGCCTCACGAAGTTCTCTCCCTTGCCGTCCGTGAAAAAGCCCCTTCCGTCCGTGAGGACAATGCCGAACTGCCGAGCGTTTTCCACGACCCCTCTCCCGTCCCCGTTCTCGGGAAGGGTGGCTGAAATGAAGAAACCGCCCTCGGGCCTGATCCACTCGGCCCCTTCCAGGTGCTTTTCCAGGGCCGACAGCATGGCTTCCAACCGCGGGCGGTAGAGGGCCTTGAGCCGATCGATGTTCGGGTCCAGCAATCCTCTCCGGCAGTACTCGTAGGTGATGCCTTCGGTCACCAGCGTGGGGTGGATATACGTGTCCTCGCTCCACTTGTGGAACCTGGGCATCATGTCCTTGGGCCCGATCAGGAAGCCCACGCGCATGCCCGGGCTCAGGATCTTGCTGAAGGAGCAGATGTGCAGCACCTTTTCCGGAAAAAGCTCTCTCAGGGTCGGCAATTCCTCACCGCGGTACCTCAGGAACCGGTAAGGGGAATCCTCGATCAGGGTGAAGTCGTATTCTCCGGCGAGGCGGACCAGTTCTTTTCTTTTTTCCAGGGAAGCGGTCACTCCCGAGGGATTCTGGAAGTCTGGGATGATGTAGAAAACCTTCGGCGGACGCTTCTTGAGCTCTTTTTTCAGGGCCTCCATGTCGACCCCGTCCGGCTCAAGGGGAATGCCCCTGAGATCGGCCCCAATCCGCCTCATGGCGGTGATGGCCCTGTCGTAGCTCGGATACTCCAGGTAAACCGTGTCGCCGGGGTTGACCATCACCGACCCGATGAAGGTGAAAAACTCCATGGAGCTGTTGCCGATGAGGACCTGGTCCACATGCACCCCGTACCTGTCGGCAATCCACTCCCGGAGCGGCCGGTACCCGGAGTAGTGCCCATACTGAAACAGAACCTTGCCTTCCTGCCTGAAGATCGTGTTCGCACACTCCACGATGTCTGCGATGGGCAGCGCCTCTTCCGCAGGATTCCCCCGGGTCAATGAGATGACATTCCCGCCTGCCTGTTCCATGGTCTCCTCGCTTTCCTTGGCCGGCTCAAACAAGGCTCCGGCCCTTGTCAAAGGCCTCCAGGTTGATGCGTGCGGCCTTGGCCGGAACTTTTTCCCCCACTACGTCCTTCCATACTCCGGGCTCGCTTTTCAACAACCCGGACAGGGCGCCCAGGATCACGATGTTGAAGGTCCTCACATCGCCGAGATCCAGGGCCGTCCTCGTGCCCGGGATGACGTGCACGGTCTTGGCCGCCTTTTGCAGCTCCTGCATGATATTTTCCCGTGACGGATACTCCGCTTCCCCGGAGCTCACGGTCATGGGGTCGATGCGATAATCGTTGGCCACCACCACACCCTGGCGTTTCAGGCTGGAGAGCCTCCTCAGGGTTTCCAGCCACTCGAACCCGATCAGAAAATCCGCTTCTCCGTCGCCCACCACCGGCGCATGCACCTTTTGAGCCCACTGGATGTGGCTCACCACGCTTCCGCCCCGAACCGCAAGACCGAGGATGTCGGATTTCTTGGTGTCGTACCCGAGCCGAATCCCCACCTCGGACAGAATGTCGCTGGCCAGGATCGTTCCCTGTCCGCCCACGCCTGCAATAAGGAATTTGTAGCTTTTCTTTTTCATGGTCTCTTCACTTGCCCTAATGGAGGTTCATGGATGGCGCCCTTCGGGCACACCTGGCTGCAGACGCCGCAGCCCGTGCACAGGAGAGGGTCGATCTTCGTCTTTTTTTTGCCGGTCTTTTCGTAGCGTTCCTCTGCCTTCACGATGGCCGGGCACCCCATGCGGGAACAGGTGCCGCAAGCTACGCACAGGTCCGTCTCCACCACGTGGGCCGGCCGGGGATTGCGCGACACGAAGACACACTCACCCCTGGCCACGAGCACCGCCGTCCCCTTGAAGGCGATGCACGATTTCAGGGCTTTTTCCATGGCCTTCACGTCGAAAGCATCCACGGTCATCACCTTTTCCACGCCCATGGCCTTCACCAGCGCAGGGATGTCCACGCGCCTGGTCGGTTCTCCGGACAGGGTGTAGTCGTTTCCTGGATGATCCTGGTGGCCTGTCATGGCCGTGGTGCTGTTGTCCATGATAATGACCGTGCCCAGGCCCTTGTTGTGGACCATGTTCAGGAGCGCGGGCATGCCGGCATGAAAAAACGTGCCGTCCCCGATGGTGGCCACGGCCGGTTCGGGCAGGCCGGACTTTCCCATACCGTGGAGCACGCCGATGCTCGCGCCCATGGCGCCCATGGTGTGCTGGGCCCTGAAGGGGGGCAGCGTGCCGAGGTTGTAGCACCCGATGTCCCCTGCCACCGGCAGCTTCATCTTGTTCAGGAGGTAGAAGCTGGTGCGATGGGGGCACCCCGGGCAAAGCACCGGGCTGCGGCCGGGCAGGTTTTCCAACGGAGGAGCAGGGGGTTCCTCCTTATCTTTGGAAAGCATGCCCCCCTCTATTGCGCAGCGCCGGATCGTGGCGGGGAGCAACTCATCGACCGAGGGAAAGATCTCCTTTCCAACAGCTTGGATTCCCATGGCCCTCACCTGCTCCTCGATGAAGGGATCCAGCTCTTCGATGACGATCACCTTCCTGACGCCCTTTGCGAAACCTTGAATCATGCGCCGGGGCAGAGGATAGGTCATGCCCAGCTTCAGGAAGGAAGCCTTGGGGAACACCTCTTTGGCATACTCGTACACCACGCCGCTCGCAATGATCCCCAGGTCGCGGTCCCCCCATTCGATGCGGTTCCAGGGGAAGGTCTCCGCATACAGGGCCATGTCCTTCAGCCGCTTCTCGACCACGGGGTGCCGCTTTTTCGCATAGAGGCACATGGAATTGTACTTTTCCAGGTTCCTCGTAAAGGGAGGCACCGCTCCCCTGGGCGTTTCCGTCTCGCCCAGGAGGACCACCGACTTGGAGTGGGACGTGCGCATGGTGGTTCGGATGAGCACCGGGGTGTCGAACTCCTCGCTCATGGCCATACCCTGAATCACGAAGTCTTTGGCTTCCTGGCTGTCCGCAGGTTCCAGAAGCGGGAGCTTTCCCAGCTTTGCGTAGTGCCGGTTGTCCTGTTCGTTCTGGGAACTGAACATGCCCGGATCGTCGGCCGTGACCACCACGAGGCCCGCTTCCAGGCCGGTGTACACCGTGTAGAAAAGAGCGTCGGAAAGCACGTTCATGCCGACCTGCTTGGTCGTCACCATGGCGCGCCTTCCCGAGTAGGCCGCACCTGCCGCCACATCCATGGCCACCTTCTCGTTCACCGACCACTCGGCGTAGATGGTTTTGTACTTGGCCACGTTTTCGAGGATCTCGGAACTGGGCGTCCCGGGATACCCGGCGGCAACCTGGATGCCGGCTTCAAAGGCGCCCCTGGCAATCGCTTCATTGCCCGAAAGCAGGGCCCTTTTCATGTCTTTTCCTGCTGCTTCTTTTTTGGCTCGCACCATGTCTTCTCTCCGTCCCGGGATGGCCCCGGATTACGCTACTCCAGCCTCCATCACCACATCAACCGCGCGGACGCCCCCTTGGCCCGGAAGCACCATGAGCGGATTCAGATCCAAGGAGAAGAGCCTGTCCCGGAGGTCGCAGGCCATTTGCCCCACCTGGACCAGGGCCTGAGCAAGGGAGTCGGTGTCCGCCCCCTCCTTTCCCCTGTACCCCTCGAGCAGGGCCTTGCCCCTGAGCGAGGCGATCATGTCCTTTGCCTCCCCTAGGGTCACGGGAGGAATCCGGATGCACCGGTCCTGGAACAATTCCACCAGCACACCTCCTGTGCCCAGAACCAGGGCCGGACCAAAGGAAGGATCCCTGAAAATGCCCACAAGCACTTCCGTCGCGCCAGCCGGAACCATCTCCTGGACGAGGATGCCCTCGAGGGCGGCATGAGGGGCAACCTGCCCAAGCCTTTGCTTCAGGGATTCAAAGCACGCCCTCAGGTCCGCCTGGTCTTTGACGTTGAGCTTCAGGAGTCCTGCATCGCTTTTGTGGGGGATGAGAGGTGACAGGGCCTTGAGCGCCACCGGGTACCCCATGGCCTCGGCGGCCTTTGCCGCCTCGTCACTGCTTTGCGTCAGCGCTTCTCTCACGCCTTTGATGCCGTAGGCCGAAAGAATCGCCATGCTTCGGCCGTAGGGCATGACCCGTTTTTCTCCGTCCAGTTCCTTCAGGACAGCCTCGAAGGACGCCGGACTGCTCCCCGCGACCCCCTCCTGCGCCTTTGCCCTTGTCCTCCGGCATTCAGCATACCGGACGAGATGGTGGATCGCTGACAGGCTCTCCCGCGTCCCCTGTAGAAAGGGGACATTGCCCTTTTCGAGGATCCCCCGGATGAAGGGATCCAGCCCGCCTGAAACATGGCTGAAGGCCAGCACCGGCTTGTTTCCCGAAGCCGCCTGCACGGCGGCCCTCGCCACCTCGGCGTACTGGTTCACCTGGGTCTCCGCCATGCCCGGCGGAGCGTCCTGGGAAACGGCGACGAGATCGATGTTCTCCTCCTCCACGAGCACCTCGAGGCAGGCCGGGTAGGCTGCGGCCAGGTCACCGCTTCCCCAGGCGTCCAGGGGGTTTCCCACAGCCGAGTAAGGGGGAAGCCTTCTGCGGAGTTCTTGTTTCGACGCCTCGGAAAGCTCGGGAAAAGTGAAGCAAAGATCCCGGGCAAGGTCTCCCATGAGTCCGATCTCTCCGCCTGAAACCGTGATGGCCCCCACGCGGTTTCCCCGGGGAAGACGTCTCCCCAGGTGCACGAAGGCTTCCGCGGTTTCCATCAACTCATCGAGATCATTGACGCGAATGACCCCCAGCTTCCTGAATAGCGCCTCTTGCACGTCGTCCGATCCTGCCAGGGCGCCGGTGTGGGTGATCACGGTTCTCTGCGCCAGTTCGGAACGGCCCACTTTCACCACGATGATCGGCTTTCCTATATCGAAGGCCCTTTCGCATACCCGCACAAAAGCCTCGGGCCGGCGGAACCCTTCGATGAACGCCGCAATGACCTTGGTCCGAGGGTCGTCCAGGAAGTGAGCCATGTAGTCCACGGCGTCGAGCACCGCCTCGTTGCCGCTCGAGACCAGGGTGCTGAACCCCAAACCCCGGTTGCTGTTCACGAGCGCGAGAATCACCGAACCGCTCTGGGCCACCACGGCGATGCCGCCCCTCTGCAGGGTCGGGGACAAAGGCGCGCTGAAGGTGCCCACCCCGTCAAGAAGGTTGACAAAGCCCACGCAGTTCGGCCCGCAGAACATCATCCCGCGGTCGAGGCAGATCTCCCTCAATCGCTTTTGCCTCTCCGCCCCTTGTTGACCGGTTTCCGCAAATCCGCTCGCAAAGGCCCACGCGGCGCGGATCCCCCGCCCTGCAGCCTCCTCGAGAATCGAAGGCACATGCGAATGCCCCAGGAGAATCGCCACACAGTCGATGGGGATATCATCGGGCACGTCTTTCAGGGAAGCATAGGTCTTAAGACCGAAAAGGTCGGTGTAACGCGGATTGACGGGGATGATCCTCCCCTGGTACCCGAGCCGCCGCAGGTTGTCGATCACAAAAGAGCCGGCCCCCGGCTTTTCCGAAGCGCCCACAACGGCGATGGACGCGGGGTTGAGCAATGGGCTGAGATCTTTTTCTTTCATCATCACCTAACCTGTCACCCGACTTTGGAACCTATCTCGGCGGCGAGTCGAACCAGGGACGGCCTCAGGCCGTTCAGTTTCTTCAGGCTCAGACGCGTGCTGGGGCCTGAAATGCTCAGGGCCGCCAGGACCCTTCCCGACACCCCCCTGATGGGGGCCGCAACGCAGCGGATCCCTTCTCCAAGCTCCCGGTCATCGAGGGAAAAGCCTCTCTCCCGGACGCTCTTCAGGTCTTTCTTCAGCTTTTCCGGAGAGGTCGCGGTCTTGCTCGTGAAGCCTCTCAATCCATGCTGCTGGATGTGCCGGTCGAGTTCTTCTTCCGCCAGGTCCGCGAGAAACACCTTGCCCATGGCCGTGCAGTGGGCAGGAAGACCTGTGCCAATGCCGAGATCCGTCCTGAGGGGGTCCGAGCTCTCCACCCGCTCGACCACGATCACCTTGCCGCCCATGAAGAGGCCGAGGTTCACGGTCTCACCGCACTGCCTGGAGAGCGCCTCCATGTAAGGCCTCACCAGATGCAGCGAGAACTTGCGGTTCCTCGCCGACACGCCGAGTTGAAAAATCTTCAACGTGGGGTAGTACTTCTTGCTGTACCCGTCCTTTTCAACATAGCCCGTCCGGCTCAGGACGGTCAAAAACCGGTGGATGGAGCTCTTCTTCTCGTTCAGCCTTCGCGTGAGTTCCGTGAGGGTCACGGGGCCCTCCGAGCAGATGTTTTCGAGCACCTGAAAGACCTTGACCGTGGATTTCATGCTAGTCCACATTGTGGAACTACAGTTCTCATGGTGGGAATACCCTAGGATGTTGCCCTTTCCTTGTCAATGCATTTTTTGGGGCCTGAGGGCTTTTCCGCGTCTGTGCCCGGGCCAAATTTCCGCGCCTCCCAAGGCATGACCGGGCTTCCCGTGACGCCCAATTTGCCCATTGACACCAAAAGGGAATCTTCCTATACTCCTTTTCTCATCACACGGTCGGCCCGGGTGCTCGGAGACCCTGCAGCACCCGATAGCGTTGTGTCTCAGGGATTCCTTTGCAGTTTTGTCATTTTGAGCGAATGCGAGAAATCTTTCCATATCCTCGGCTTATTAAGATCCCTCCATTCCGTCGAGATGACAGACTGCCGGTGAGACGATACACCGGCGTGCCGCATCATCCAACCATCTAACAAGAAAGGAAGAGATCATGAAAAAGGGACTTGTCATTCTTCTCGCGCTTCTCCTCGCTGGAGCTCTGGGTGTCATCGCGGGCGCCAAGGTCGCCTGCGCCGCCGGCGAAAAGACCATCAAAGTCGGTGTGAACAGCGAAAACCCGCCCTGGATCTTTGCCAAAGACGGCAAAATGACGGGCTTCGAGGCGGATCTGCTGGAGGAGTTCGCCAAGCGGGCCGGCTACAAGATCGAATACAAATCCGCGCCCTTTGCCACCGTGCTGACCGGTGTCCAGTCCGGCCAGTGGGAGGTCGCCATGTCCTCCATCTGGATCAAGAAGGAGCGCGCCGAAGTGATGGATTTCGCCGACCCTTACTACGACGCACAGATCGGTCTCATGGTGCGCAAGGCCGGCGGGATCACCAGCTTCGGCCAAATGAAGGGCAAGACCTTCGGCGCCGACACGGGCTCGGCCAACGAATCGTGGCTTCTTGAGGCCAAGAAGAAATACGGCCCCTACGAGATCAAGAGCTATGACTACTGGGTCGACGCGGCCCTCGACCTGGAAACGGGCCGGATCGACGGCGTGGTCGTGGATGCGCCCATCGCGCTTTACTACATCAAGGAGCACCCCAAGTCAGGGTTGATCATGCCCCTTTACATCGACGACTATCACTTTGCCCAGGCCCTGGCTTTCAAGAAAGGGTCGCCGCTGCGAAATGAGTTCAACAAGGTCCAGAACCAGATGAAAAAGGACGGGGCCCTGCTCAAGATCCATCAGAAGTGGTTCGGCGCCGATCCGCCCAAAGACAGCTCGGTCATCAACGTCGTTCCGCCCTATATGCCGAACGAAAAACCGAAGATGTAATCCTTAGATATTGGGTCGTGGATTCACAGGTTGTTTTCCTTTTGAAAGAGAGAGTTTTGTAGGAGCAAGCTCCTGCTTGCGATAATCTCGCTTTCGATGGAGGCTACGACCCTTGAAGGTTTCCCCGATGGCTCTGCGCACGGGGAAACCCTCTTTAAGGTCCCCTGATGAGTGCCACCCCGCTGCTCAGCGACACAGAAAAGAAGTTCATTCGCAGGCATCCAAGCTGGTCTCTCTGGCTGAGGCGTCCGCTGAATGTCTTTTTCACCTTCGCCCTCCTGGCCGCCTATGCCGCATTCCTGCTTCCCGACAAGGAAACCTCCCCACCCTTCTGGCTCTATTTCAGCATTGCCCTCTTCATTCTTCTCGCCCTGGGATCCAGCGGGAACGTTCTGGCAGACCCGGACAAACCGGAAGTTCTGAAGATGGGGGTGGCTCTTCTTTTGATCGCCCTGCTCTGCTGGCTCTTTTACCGGTACTCCGGAGCGCAGTGGGACAGGCTGAGGGAATTTTTCTTTAACTGGGAGAAACTCAAGGGCAACTGGTGGCTGCTGCGCAACGGCCTGGGCGTCACCCTGTTGCTCGCCTTCATTTCAGCCCTGGGCAGCGTCGTGGTGGGCCTTCTTGTCGCCGTTTTGCGTTCCTTTGACAGCCGCACACTGAACCTTTTCCTCATCGCCTATGTGGATATCTTTCGTTCCGTGCCCATGATCGTGATCATGGTCGTCCTCTTCTTTGCCCTGCCTTTCGCAGGCATCTCGCTGGGATCGATCACCACGACGGTGGTGGCCCTGTCGCTCGGCTACGGGGCCTATGCATCCGAGTCCTTCCGTGCCGGCATCGAATCCGTGCATGCGGGTCAGATCGAAGCGGCGCGCTCCCTCGGGCTGTCGCGGTGGCAGACCATTCGCATGATCATTTTGCCCCAGGCCGTTCCGGTGGTGATTCCGCCTTTGACCGGCAACCTGGTGGCCATGCTGAAGGACACGGCCGTGGCTTCTCTCGTGGCGGCTCCGGAACTGCTCAAGCGGGCCCGGGAGCTTTACACGAGCAAGACCAATCCCACGCCGCTGGTGGCGGCGGCGTTGATCTATCTCGCCGTGCTGATCCCTCTCGTGCGGGTCGTCAACGTCCTTGAAAACAGGCTGAAGCGATGAGCGGTGCCATGAATGATTCCGACATCATGATCGAGGTCGTCGACCTCCACAAACACTTCAAGGACCTCCATGTCCTCAAAGGAGTCAGCACGGTGGTCACCCGTTCCGAGGTGGTGGCGATCATGGGCCCCTCCGGAGGGGGGAAAAGCACTTTTCTTCGCTGTTTGAACCGCCTGGAGGAACCCAGCTCGGGCCACATTTACATCGAAGGCGTCGACATCATGGCCCCGTACATCGACATCAACCGGGTGCGCACCGAGATCGGCATGGTCTTCCAGAGCTTCAATCTTTTTCCGCACCTGACCGCCCTTGAAAACATCAAACTGGCGCCGGTCCACGTGCGCAAGATATCCGAGAAGGAGGCTGATGAGCGCGGCATGGCCCTGCTCGACAAGGTAGGGCTGGTGGACAAGGCTCACGTGTACCCGGAACAGCTTTCCGGCGGGCAGCAGCAGCGCGTGGCCATTGCCCGCGCCCTGGCCATGCAGCCTCAGATCATGTTCTTCGATGAGCCGACCTCGGCCCTGGATCCGGAAATGATCGGCGAAGTGCTGGACGTCATGCGCACCATGGCCAAGGAGGGCATGACCATGATGGTGGTCAGCCATGAGATGGGCTTCATCCGCGAGGCGGCCGACCGCATCCTCTTTCTCGCGGACGGGCTGATCGTCGAGGAGGGAACGCCCGACCGGATTTTCAGCGATTCCCGGCACCAGAGGACAAAAGAATTTCTGAGCAAGATTCTCTAGCCGGAAAAGGTCCCGCACCCATGACACAGACAAAGCCCCTTGCTGCAACTGCTTCACGCCTGGCCGACGTCAGGGAAAAGATGGGACACATCCCTCTCATTCGGCGGGACGGCTTTGTCTTCGGATTCCTGGCCCTTTTGACGGTGTACGGCGCCTTCCTCCTTCCCCCGAGCGGTCCTCCGGAGGCGGCCGGGTTGGGAGTCATTGCCCTTTTCACTGCCCTTGTTCTCGCCTGGGTCGCCCTGGTTTTCACGGACGAGCTCAAGCCCGAAATCATGAAGACAGTCGCGGTTTTCGCCCTCCTCGCGGTCCTGGGTTGGATGTACTACCGCTACTCAACGGCCCGATGGGGGGAGATGATCCATCTCTTCTTCAATTGGGGCGTCATTGAAAAGGCATGGCCCACGCTGGTCAAGGGCTTTTGGACCACGGTGATCCTCGCCGTTGCCTCCGCGATCATGAGCACCGTCATCGGGCTCCTGCTGGCGGTGCTCCGTTCTTTCAACAATGTCGTGTTGAACACCTTCATCATCGCCTACGTCGACTTTTTCCGGGCCATGCCGATCATCGTGCTCATGATGCTGATCTACTATGCCCTCCCCTTCCTGGGCATCCGGTTGAGCGCCGTCATGTCCGGCATCCTGGCTCTCGGATTGAACAGTTCAGCCTACGTCAGTGAGATCTTCCGCGCCGGTTTTCTCTCGATAAAGAGAGGCCAGATCGAGGCTGCCCACGCCCTGGGCATGAACGCCGTCCAGACCATGCGCCTGGTCATTCTGCCTCAGGCCTTTCGTGTGATCATACCGCCCCTGGTGAGCAATTACGTTGCCAGCGCAAAAGACACGGCCCTCGCATCGGCGATTTCGGTCACCGAACTGTTGAAGGCCGGCCTGTCCCAGAAGTCATTGCTCGCCAACCCCTCGCCGCTCATCTTCGTGACCGTGCTTTACCTGGTCATGTTCGTCCCCCTCACCAGGTTCTCCGGGCTCGTTGAAAGAAAGATGAAGGCAGGCCGGCGCCGGGTCCGCGTTTAGCCCACGGTTACTTGACGGAGCGGTACCAGTTTTCCGGGTACACATCGTCTTCCCACACCCGTTCAACGGGCGGGATGTTTTCTATCCCCAAAATCTCGGTGATGAAACACTCCAGCACACCCTTGACGATGGACCCCTGCTCCAGGTGCCCCCCGAAGGTCGGGCAGTTCCATCCCCCGCCGGCCACAAAGTGAATGGCAGGGAAAGGCTCTTCCTTGCCGTCTTTGCCGGGCCGGGGGTGAATGATGCCGCCCATGGCCAGGATCATGCTCAGGTTCTGCACCTCGGCACAACCCTCGCGATGCCAGTAGTCGGGCTGTTTGTAATCGGGGATCCAGACCAGGTATTTTGCCGGCTGCAGCCCACCCATGAAACAGGCATGAATCTTGGCGAACTTGATCTTCCGGTCCACGGCGAACTTCTGGATGGCCAGGAAGACATCCGCCCCTGTGGTCAAGCGAATGATGAACTCCCTCCCTCGCTCCGCCTGAACAAAGTGATAGTCATCCGGCGTCCGTGCATCGAGTTCCCATTCCGGTGTCATGCTTTTCTCCTCCCATGGTCGTCTTTTCGTCGGTCAAGAAATGCTCGCGAAATGTCGCTGATGCTCGCAGAGTTCAGCCCCTTAATCAAGCGATTATTGCTCTGTCCATCCCTTTCCTCTTGATTCTTGACTCCCTGCGCTGCAATTCATAGAATAAATCATTTTGGTGTCTTCCCGATCCTGTTCATCCTGTCAAAAAATCTTTTTCCGACAGGCGCGATCCGGACCATCACCCCCGGAGGTTCTCAATGTCCCGACACACACCGATATCCTCTCAGATTACCTTTCTCTACTTCGATGACCTGTTCGCGGCCGCACCCTTTTTCGAGGATGTCCTGAAGCTGGAAATCGTCGACCGCCAGGAAGCCGCTAAGATCTATCGCATCGCCGGAGGCGCCTTCCTGGGGATCGTGGACGGCGCCAAGGGTCATTGGCGTGCGCAAGCACAAAACGCCGTGCTGATCACCCTGGTCGTGGACGATGTGAAGGCCTGGTACGATGACCTGAAGCAAAAGGGCTTGAAGATGCTTACTGGAATCCAGAAGCCTGAAATCGCTCCTGTGGAATGTTTTTTCTTCGAGGGTCCCGGCGGATACCACTTCGAGGTGCAGCGTTTTCTCGACCCTGAGACGGCGGCAAAATTCGCGTGAGACAAGCCTGCACCAGCCTCAGTTCATGCCGGCATACCAAAATCCCTCCCGGCCGCCTTTGCCCCCTTTAGGTAAAAAGGGGGGGAAGGGGAATTTTTGGGAAAGCGGTTTGGTATCTGTCCCATGAGATGAAGCCACTGCGCATGCCCATCTGACGCGATCAAGGGAGATAGAGAATGACGAGCAATTCGGCCGGTCTTTGCCCCGGGTTTGAAAGATGGTGATCCAGGTTCGAGTTAAAGCGAAGACTCTCTTTTGCGGCCAGCTTTTTCTTCTCATTCTCAACCGTGAGCTCCGCCTCGCCGGAAAGGACATACACGAACTCCTCGCCCTCGTGCCGATATCCAACACCCTCGTGGGCCGTCCCCGGCGGGATGGTGACCGAAAAGGCCATGAGGTGGCTGTTTGCATCAGGGGATGTGAGCGTATCGTAGGAATAATGCTCGGTCCGCTTGGCGCCTTCCCTCAGGCGCCGGTCAGAGGGAGCCTCGGCCTGGAGAAAGACGCCGGAGTCCAGCCGTAGGGCGCCGGCCAGTCGAATGAGCAGGGCGACAGGGGGTTCTACCTGACCATCCTCAACCCATTCCAGGTACTCATCAAGGCACCCGGCCTTGTCCGCCAACTCCTTGACGCTGAGTCCCCTTTCCTCACGGGCTGACCTGATTCGCTGTCCGATCGATCCGGGTTGCTGCGTTACCATTTCCTTGTCTCCTTTCAGGATATTGAGGCCTGCAACGTGATGCTTTCCTTTCACGCCTCTCGGTTTGTGTCCTGCTTCATGAAGGGAACAAAAAGAGTATAGGGCGATCGGACCGGTGTGTCAATGTGTCGGATCCTCACAAATGAGCCTCTTTTTCAAGACTCCCGAAATTAGTCCTTGACACGATGGGCTGGACGTTTATACTGTACAGTAGTTTTTGATCTGGTTTTGGCCGTTATGCCCAGAGCCTGCAAACAAGGCTCTGGGCTTTTTTTGTCCTCCTTTGGGAGGACGGGCCGGGAATGAGATCCCGGTTCTCATTAAAATAAAGGAGTATCAATGAATTTCGAGTCGTTCCATTTACACCCTCATATTGAATCAGGTATCAAGGCCCTTTGTTACACGGCACCTACATCGATTCAAGAGCAATCCATCCCATCCATTCTTAAGGGCCGGGACATCATCGGGCTGGCCCAAACCGGTACCGGCAAAACAGCCGCCTTTGTCCTTCCTCTCATGCAGCGCCTTATTGCAGGGCCGCGGAAAGGGGTTCGTGCGCTGATCGTGGCCCCGACCCGGGAACTGGCGGAGCAGATCCACGAGGCTGTCGGCCAGTTGGGCCGGTATACCCCACTGAAAAGTGTCGCCATTTACGGCGGCGTGAACAAGAATACCCAGATCAGGAACCTCCGTAACGGAGCACAAATCGTTGTGGCCTGTCCGGGGCGCCTGCTCGATCTGATGGACCAAGGGGCGGTAAGTCTAGCCCAGGTGGAGGTTCTCGTGCTGGACGAGGCAGACCGGATGTTCGACATGGGCTTCCTCCCGGATATACGGAAGATCATGAGGCGAGTCCCGGTTCAGCGGCAGACGCTCCTTTTCTCAGCGACCATGCCGGATGACATCCGCGATTTGGCGAAAGAAATCCTCAAGAATCCGCTCACCGTCCAGGTCGGTGAAAACGTGCCGGTCCCGACCGTCTCCCACGCCGTGTATCCGGTGGAGCCGCACCTCAAGACAGCGCTTCTGGTGAAGCTCTTGCGCCGCACGGACACGAAGTCGGTGCTCATCTTTACACGCACGAAACACCGGGCCACAAGACTGTCGACACAGATCAAACGCGCTGGTTTTGCTGCCGCCTCACTTCAGGGCGACCTCACGCAACAGAATCGCCAAAAAGCGCTCAGCGGTTTCCGCAACGGGACCTACCGGATCCTTGTCGCCACCGACATCGCGGCCCGAGGCATCGATGTCACCGGGATATCGCACGTGATCAATTACGACATGCCTGACACCGTTGATGCATACACGCATCGCATCGGCCGCACCGGACGCGCCGCCAGGACCGGAGAAGCGCTCTCCTTTGTGACACGCAACGAGAGTGCCTTTTTGTGGAGCATCGAGAGTGTTCTCGGTGAAAAGCTGGAAACCCGGACGCTGGAGGACTTCGATTACAGCGTGCCTGCCCCGCAAGGTGACGGCGCCTTCCTGCGTTCACGCTACCCGGGAAGCCCCAACGGCTTTTCGAAGCATGCCAAACAGCCCCTGGTTCCGCGGCCTGCCCTTTCCTCCCCTGCAGCACAGTCTGGTTCAGAGCTCCCCGGCGGATCTGGAAGTTTTTTCCGTGGAGCGCTCCCGTTCATTTCATCCAGACCGCGTTTGCATCAGAATCGCCGTGCGAGGTGATGCGCAATACTTTGGCGGAGATTGGATGATCTTTCCGCCCTGCGTTCAAACTGCGAGGCCCCATTTTAGCCGCATTCTTCTGAGCTGCAGCTCGGTTCCTCCGGCCCGGGGCTGAGTTGCAGCCTACGGCTAAAAACTGCACAGGAGAATCTATTTTGGCACAGATCATGACAACGAAAGAAGTGGCGAAGTATCTAAAACTGCATGCCATAACCATATGCAAATTATCCAAAGAAGGGAAGATCCCTTCAATTCGAATCGGCAGGGTCTGGCGATTTGACAAGGACGTCATCGATGCTTGGATCGCCGAAGGCCGGATGGAATAACGGACGATCTCATCTTTTACATTGCTTTTACAAAACCTTCCATCCTTCTCCTGGATACGGCTTTCCTGGTGAAAAGGGCATCCAAGGCAGCAAGGCATTCGCCTGCACTATGATACCCTGCAGCTCGGCGGAAGGAAGCGGAAATGCCGCTTTTGCGGAACTGCGGGCAGCTTCATGAACGAGAACCAACAAGGAGGTCTAAATAGAAAACACGATGACACTATTACTCACGTCTGTGTTCGGCCCCTATGGTGTCGATGATGAATATGGGGAAAAAGAAAACAAGATGGAACTGTTTCACAACCAGGTGACCCGGGAGCAGGGGATTTTTTCATACCGGTTCAATCATGGAAGCCAGGGGCTCTATTTCCTGGCTGAAAATGTGGACATGCCCACAGCGGTCCTGGATTTTCCGACCTTTGGGCGATTCAAGAAGGAATTGAAAAAAGGATACGACTACATCGGGATCAGTTTTATTATTCCCAATTTCAAGAAAGCCAGAAAGATGGCCCGGGCCGTCCGGGACCTGTCGCCGAAATCCAAGATCATCCTGGGGGGGCACGGGGTCAATATCCCCGGCATCGAATCGATGATCGATCATGATTTCATATGCAAGGGGGAAGGCGTCTACTACCTGAGAGAGCTTTTCAAGGAGCAGGTTCACAAACCGATCAAGCATCCCCTCGGGTACAGCTCCTTCAACCGGCAAGTCATGGGTGCGCCATGGGCGCCTGATTCCGGCATTCTCATAACGGGCGTGGGATGTGTAAACAAGTGCCGGTTTTGTGCCACGTCCCATTTCTTCGGCAGTTACGTCCCGTACCTGAAGACCGGCCAGGACATCTTTGACGTCTGTTGCAGATACGAAGATGAGATGCACGTGACGGACTTCGGAGTGCTGGATGAAAATTTCCTCAAGATGAAGGATCGCGCCCTCGAACTCCTGGAACTGATGGAAAGACACCAGCGCCGATTTACCTTTGCGATCTTCAGTTCCGCCGAGACCCTGAAGGAGTTGGGCGACCTGGACCTTCTCGTCCGGCTGGGCATTACGTTTATATGGGTGGGGGTTGAATCAAAGAACGGCCCCTATGCGAAGAACAAGAACACGGATTTCACGGTTCTCTTCTCGGAATTGAGGAAAAGGGGAATCAGCGTCCTGGCATCCTCCATTTTGTTCAACGAGGAACACGACAAGAATTCGATCTGGGAGGATGTCGACTACGTGACATCGCTGAAGCCGGATTATGTGCAATTTTCACCGCTGGGACCGATCCCGGGAACCAAGTTGTACGAGGACTACGAGAAGCAGGGAAAACTGCTTCCTGCGGTTCCCTATGAATCCCAACACGGCCAGGGAAAGATATGGTTTTGTCATGATCATTTTTCCAGGGAGGAATCGGAAGCGTTCCTGCGTCTTGCCTTTGAGATCGACTACAACAGGAACGGCGCTTCCATGTTGCGGGCCATCAAGACCACTCTGGCCGGCTATGCCTACTGCAGGACTCACGCCGACAAAGCAATCCGCAGCCGTGTGGAGGGGTTCAAGAAGAGACTCAAAATGATGCGGTATTTTCTCACCGCTTCGACCATCTTTGTTCAAAACCGGCAGAGTGAAATCCTTTTGAGGGAAATCAAGAAATCCTTTCGGACGCAACTGGGCCGGACCAGGCCTCTCGGCATGGCCCTATCCTTGCTTGTAGTCTGTTACAGCATCAAGGAGTACCTGCGATGTCGAATCGTCGGCGATGCGAGGGTGCCTCAGACATCCTATCTTCCGCTGAGCCGGGTGTTCAGGGAAGGCGTCAAACCCGCGAGGTCGCCGGAAGCGGCAATCGGTGCGACCAAGGCTGCATGCATCTGGTCTGGACAGGCCGGCCGTTAGCAGTCAATCCTTGCCCCCGCTCATCCGGATAGGATATATCTTTGGGCATGAATCAGATTAGTGCTGTGTCTCAAAAGTTCTGCACACGAAAATGGCAATCTTAGCTGCTTGAATTGAGCTTCCTATTTAACCCACTTACTGGAGACACGCAAATTCGAAGCACGAAATCCGAAATCCGAAACAATCTCAAAACGACAATGTCCAAAATCCAAAACAAACCGTAATTAAACCAGGTTCTCTTTTGTTTTGGCCATTTCTATTTTGATCATTCGAATTTGTTTCGAGTTTCGATATTCGAATTTCGAATTTAGAGAATCCATTAGATTTTCAATTTTCGCATGGATTGAATTGCCAAAAAACGACACACAATTTATGCGACATGATACTAGGGAGGACGATCGTTGCCGTATCCTGGGCCTGGACATCGGGTCCGTTTCCCTGTCGATCGCCGAGATCGGTCTGAATAGGGAGATCCTCAAGACAGCCTATCGATTTCATCATGGCGACATCAGGGCAACGCTCAGGGAGGCCTTGAATGGGTATGACCTGGCTGGAATGTGCAGGGTAGCCGCCACCTCTTCGACCCCTTCCATTCTCAGGGCAAGCAAGCGATACGACAATCGGGTAGCCGTCATGGAGGCGGCCCGCCATTTTCATCGGCATATCGGCTCCATCCTGGTTGTCGGGGGTGAAGCCTTCGGCCTGATCGGTTTTGACGGGAAGGGCAGATACCGAAGTTTCCGAACCAACACGTCCTGCGCCGCGGGAACAGGCAGTTTTCTCGATCAACAGGCGCGAAGGCTGAACCTGGAAAGTGCGGCGGCACTGAGCGAGAAGGCCTCCTGCAACCGGGGAACCGTACCGAAGATTGCCTCGAGGTGCGCCGTTTTCGCCAAGACGGACCTGGTTCACGCCCAGCAGGAAGGATACAGCCTGGAGCAAATCTGTGACGGGTTGTGCTACGGGCTGGCAAGGAACATTGTGGACACGCTTTGCATGGACAGGGACGCCCACGCCCCGATCATCTTCACGGGCGGCGTATCCAGGAACAGGGCCGTGGTCCATCACATTGAATCCATGACCGGGAAAAGGATTCTTGTGGACGAGTCGGGCATGTACGGAGCCATCGGGGCGGCCTTTCTTCTTGCCGGCGAAAAGCACGAAGAGGATTTCCTGATCCTCAGGTCACCGGACGATCTGCTCTTACCCGAAACCCCTCGCAAAAAGTACTTCCACGACCCCCTCCAATTGACCCTTTCCCATTATCCCGATTTCGGGGGTGTCGAATCCTACGAATACACCATCGCCGGTATTGCCTTTTCACACCCTGTGGAGGTCGATATCTATCAAGGGCTTGAACCGGCCTCCGGCCACGAGGTGTACCTCGGTGTGGACATCGGCTCCACAAGCACCAAGGCCGTGCTCATGGATGGGGGCGGCCGGGTCCTTGCCGGCTTTTACACCGCCACGGCCGGAAGGCCGGTTGCCGCGGTTCAGAGGGTATTTTCCGCCATAGAGGACATGAGGGAGAAAAAGCGGATGAGCCTGCGGTTCCTGGGTGCGGGAACGACCGGGTCAGGGAGGAAATTCGCAGGAAAAATCATTGGGGCGGACATCATCATTGACGAGATTACGGCCCACGCCCGGGCCGCCTGCGAGATCAATCCGGACGCGGACACCATCATCGAGATCGGCGGCCAGGACTCGAAATTCACCACCCTGAAAAAGGGGCGGGTGACCTTTTCGATCATGAACAATGTCTGCGCCGCGGGAACGGGGAGCTTCATCGAGGAGCAGGCCCGGAAACTGGGATGCCCGCTGGCGGAGTACTCCTCCAGAACGGAGGGTCGCAGGTCCCCCATTGTGAGCGATCGGTGTACGGTGTTCATGGAAAGGGACATGAACCATTATCTGTCCGAGGGATACGCCGTGGACGAGGTGCTTGCCTCCGTTCTTCACGCCGTAAGGGAAAACTACCTCACCAAAGTCGCCATCGAGGGCAGCATCGGGAACACGGTCTTCTTCCAGGGGGCCACGGCAAAGAACCGCTCGCTCGTGGCCGCCTTCGAACAACGCCTCAAAAAGCCCATCCATGTCTCCCGGTACTGCCATCTGACCGGCGCCCTGGGGGCCGCCCTTGCGCTCTCGGATCAGGCCGTCACCAAGACCGGGTTCCGGGGAACGGCCGTTCACAGGGACACGATAAAGGTATCCAGTGAAACCTGCGAACTCTGCACCAATCACTGCAAGATATCGGTAGCCGAGGTGGGCGGTGAAAAGGTCGCCCACGGGTTCCTGTGTGGCCGGGACTACGACACGAAGCGATACGTGGGCAAGAACCTCTCGGGCTTCGACCTGCTCAAGGAGAGAAGAAAGATCTTCTCCTTCGAACCCGCACGGAAATCGGCTAACGGAATCACCGTGGGCATTCCCGCGGCCCTCCATCTTTTTGAGGATCTTCCCCTGTGGCGGAAATTTTTCGACCTTCTTTCCATCAGGACCGTGACAAGTGAAGGCTACAGCGAAGCCCTCAAGGAAGGGAAACACCTGGCGGGAGCTGAATTCTGTGCGCCCATGGCGGCGCTTCACGGGCACGTCCGTTATCTGACGGACAAGTCGGACTTCATCTTTCTGCCTTTCTATCTGGAGAAAAAGGCCGCAGGCAAAGGGGTTCGGCGACAGTATTGCTACTATACGCAGTTTTCACCCTCTCTGATATCCCCATCTCTCACCCCCCTTGTTCATTCCCTTCACGGTTCGTTCCATACAAAAATTGAACTCCACGGGATGGTCAAATCCATCGCAGGGTCCCGCATCGGTTTCCTGGATGTTTCCAGGGCCTATGACAAGGCCTGCGAGTACAGGCAGTCCTGTCTGGTGAGATGGAAAGCCATTTACCAAAAGGAGTCCCAAAGCCGAGAGACCGCGCACGTGGTCTTGCTGGGAAGGCCCTACACTGTTCTCTCCAGGTTCATGAACAAGGGGATTCCCGACATTTTCGCCTCCCTCGGTATCCGGGTCTTCTTTCAGGACATGCTGTCCTGCTCGGGTGAAGCGGTGGAACCGGTTCGCAAGCTCTTGGATGAAATACACTGGCATTACGCCTCGGAAATCCTGGAGGCTGCCCAGGTCGTGGCCGGGTCCGAAGGAGCCTACCCGGTTCTGGTGACTTCCTTCCGGTGCTCACCGGATTCCTTTGCCATAGACTATTTCAAGAAGATCATGGAGGCCCATGAAAAGCCCTACCTCATCCTGCAACTGGATGAACACGAATCCAGTGTGGGGTATGAGACAAGGATTGAAGCAGCCATTCGGGCTTTTGAAAATCATCGTTCTTCCGCAACCGGCAGAAAAGCCGTCGTTTACACCCCATCGCTCTTTCCGGTGAAGGAGAGGAAACTCCTTGACAGGACGCTCGTGATTCCAAACTGGGACGACATCACCCTGAAACTCATGGTTGCAAACCTCCAACGGGAGGGGATCGACGCAAGGCTGATGGAGGGGACTGAAACAAGTATCCAGAAAAGCCTGGCTCGCAACACGGGCCAGTGCATCCCCCTGAACATCATCGCCCAGGAATTCGTCGACTACGTGAAGAGCCATGATCTGGATCCTGCAAAAACGTTGCTCTGGATGGTCTCCTCACAGATCGCGTGCAATATCGGGCTCTTTCCCCATCACCTCAAGAGACTCTTTCATGCCTATGGAGGGGGGTTGGAGAAGGCCGGGGTCTATGTGGGGACCATGTCGTTCATCGACATTTCCCTCAAACTGCCCATCAACACCTATTTCGCCTACCTGTTCGGTGGTTTCATCCGAAAGATCGGGTGCAGGCTGAGGCCCTATGAGAAAACCAGGGGAGCAACGGACAGGGTGATCAAGGACAGCATGGACATCCTGGTGCGCGCTTTCCTCGGAAAGCGCGCAAAAGAGGAAGCGCTCGCCGAGGTGATCTCCCTTTTCGAAGCCGTCGAAATATCCCGTGAACAGAAGCCGAAGGTGGCCGTCTTCGGCGACCTGTACGTACGGGACAACGACGTGATGAACCAGGATCTCATCCGCTTCATCGAAAGGCACAACGCAGAAGTGATCGTAACGCCTTACCCGTCGTATGTCCAGATGATCGCAGGGGCCTACCTCAAAAAGTGGTTTCTTGAGGGCCGTTACCTGGATGTTCTGTCTTCAAAGGCATTGATGTCCACCGTAACCAGGATGGAGAGGACCTACCACAAGACCTTCGCCCGGATTCTGGAAGACCCGGCTCCCGGGTACGATGAAAGCCCGGAGAATATTCTCTCCGAATACGGCGTCAGGATCGAACACACCGGCGAGTCCATGGACAACCTTCTCAAGATATTCTACATCAAAAGGCACTACCCGGATGTGTCCCTCTTCGTACAGACAAGCCCAGCCTTCTGCTGCCCTTCTCTGGTTACCGAGGCGATGGCGAAAAAGATAGAGCAGAGAACGGGGGTCCCCGTTGTATCCATCACCTACGACGGAACCTCCGGCAACAAGAACGAGGCCCTTGTCCCCTACCTCGCCCATCTGAACAGAAAAACAGATTGAAAACGGCGAATGTCGACTTCACTCTCTCCCAAAAAAAAGCGCCAAGGCGCTCTGAATCGCGCAACCGGCCAAATCCCTCATCAGCTTTCCGTTCTTTCGGACCGGAGCTTGCTGGTGCAGGTCATCGTGTTTCGGATCAGGGGGGCGATAAATCATCGCCCGTATCCGCCTTGTTGGCCATTGTCCCCGGCACTATTTCATCAGCAGCAGGCTCAGAGCCATGACCAGCATCCCCGCGACCAACCCGAAAAGGCTTTCGTGTCCCTTGCCATACGCTCTGCTGGTGGGCAGCAGTTCATCCAGACTGACGTAAACCATGATGCCCGCCACCCCGCCAAAGAGGATTCCCATTAACTGGTGGGGAATCAACCCGCTCTCGCCCCCCAGGAAGATGCGAATCGCCACATATGCCATTCCAGCCCCCACAGGTTCAGCCAATCCGCTGAGCAGCGAGTACGCGAACGCCTTCCGGCGATTTCCGGTGGCATAGAAGATTGGAACTGAAACGCTGATTCCTTCAGGGATGTTATGCAGCGCGATCGCGATGGCAATGGTAACGCCGAGGCTTGGGTCCTGAAGTGCGGCGAGGAACGTTGCCAAACCCTCGGGAAAATTGTGGATGCCTATGGCCAATGCCGTGAATAGGCCCATTCGCATCAGTTTGGGATGAGTGATGCCACGATGGTGGATAGCTCCAGCCGACCCCTCATACGTTTCTGCGGCCGCCGCATCGAAATCCCGCGGCGGCCCCGGAGCATGGCGAAGCAGCATCGTCTCAACTTCCGTGCGGGTCTCGTGCGGGTTTTGGGACATGGGGATCAGTTGGTCGATCATGCCGATCACGAACATCCCCCCGAAGAACGATGCGGCATTCATCCAATGCCCCCAGCCCTTGCCATATTGCTCCGTGAGAGACGCATCGCCTTTGTAAAAAATCTCTACGAACGATACGTAGAGCATTACGCCAGCCGAAAAGCCCGTTGCCACGGAGAGAAAACGATAATTGGTTCTCCTGGCCATGAACGCGATGACACTGCCAATTCCAGTGGCCATGCCCGCAAACAGGGTTAGCCCCATTGCAATCCACACTTCATTCATTGTCTTTTACGGCTTCCTCACAACAAGCGCTCCTCAGGACGTCCTTACAGGGACATGCAAAGACCAAGTGTTTGGCACAGTAGGCTGTCAAATCAGGTCACGATCGATTATGGATTTGAGGGGATTTACTGGATTGTACCATAAAATGGCATGAGTGCAAGATTCTCCTGGGTTCTCGGCGTTCCCTCGAGAATCCGGGTTTCAAGTCAGCCTGCCCGGCCATCAACTTGTCTGGAAGCTCAAACCCTCTCCCTCTGCCGTGGCAGGGAGCGCCTGAAAACAAGGGAAGTCCTGTGCCTCCCGGTTCAGGGGTTCTTGGTGAACCTCGAACCGCAGAAGCACCTGTGGCATGACTTCACAAAATCAAAGAAGGCCGGCTTTCAGCCGGAGCCGAATCTTGTCCCCGGCTCCGGCCTGTAGAGCCTTGGTGGGTTGTAGAGGGATTCAGGATTCCTTCCCCGGATTTCGCATTGCCCAATCCGGATTATTCAACGTGGTTGATGTGTATCCGGGCTCAGCGTGCCCCGGTCCGGATACTCTCCTTCACGTCCGGAACGGCCTGCTTGAGGTACCGGTAAAAGTCGCTGTCCGTGGTCAGGATCAGGACGGAATTCTTGTTCGATCCCTCTCTGTAGACTTCCAGGGTGCGGTGGAAGGCGTAGAACTCGGGATTGCGACCGAAGGAGTCACCGTAGATCCGCGTCGCCTCCGCATCGCCCTTGCCGTGGATCTCCTGCACTCGACGGTAGGCGGTGGAGCGGATCTGGCGCAGCTCTTTCTCCATCGTCCCGAGAATCTCAGCGCTCCGCCCTTCTCCCTCTGAGCGGAACTGCGCGGCGATGCGCTTCCGCTCCGAGACCATCCGGGCATACACCTTCTCTCGAACGCTCTCCACGTAGTCGAGCCGTTTGATGCGCACGTCCACCAGCTCGATCCCATATTGGGGGATGATCCTCCGGGCCTCGGCCAAAATGGTCCTGGTGATCTCTTCCCGGCCGCGGGTGATCTCTTTCCTGAGCTCCTCCTCCTGCTCTGCCGGGACTTCCTTGAGGACTTCTTGCTCGGGGACTTCCCACGAGGCGCTGCGAACCAGTTCGACGAGTTCACTGCTCGACACCTGGTCACGGACCACGGAGTCGATGATATCATCCAGGCGAGACTGAGCTCCCGTTTCCGTGGCCACGTTCTCCAGGAACTTCTTCGCATCAACGATGCGCCAGCGGGCCGTGGTGTCCACCCAGATGAACTCCCGCCCTTTGGTCGGAATCTGGTTCGGATCCCCATCCCAGATCAGGAGGCGCTTCTCGAAACGTCTGACCTCTTGCACAAAGGGCAGCTTGATGTGCAGGCCCGCCTCGGTCACCGGCTCCCCGACCGGTCGGCCGAACTGAACGATGACCGCCTGCTGTCCCTCCTCCAGCGCGTAAAACGTACCAAGGAGTCCGAGGCCGATCGCGGCCAAGAGGACGATGAGCGACACCTTCAACGCAGTTTTCATGGCTTGCCTCCTTCCACCATCGCCTTTGCTCCGGACTCCAGGGGGAGCCATGGCACCAGGGCCTTCTGTTCAGTGTCTACGATATAGACCCCTTTCATCTCCGCCAGGAAGCTGGCCAGGGATTCCAGGTAGAGGCGCCGGCGCGTGACTTCCGGGGCCTGCGTATACTCTTCCAGGATGGCATTGAAACGGTTGGCCTCTCCACTGGCCCGGTTGACCCGCTCGAGGGCGTAGCCTTCGGCCTCGCTGATGCTCTGGGTCGCCACCCCTCGGGCTTTGGGAATTTCCTTGTTGGCCTGCTCCTGGGCCTGGTTGATCGTCCGTTCCCTGTCCTGGCGGGCCTCGTTGACCTCGTTGAACGCGGGTTTTACCGCATCCGGGGGGGTTACATCCTGGAGTTCCACGGTCACCAGGCGAACACCGGTTTCATATTCCGTTAAGATTTTCTGAATCTCCACCTTTGCCTCGCTGGAGACCTCCACCCGGCCCACCGTCAGCACGTCGCTCCCGAGCCGGTTCCCGACCACCCGGCGCATGACCGCCTCGGTAATGTCCCGGATCGTTTTCGGCGTCTCCCGCACATAGAACAGGAACCGGACAGGGTCCTCGATGCGGTACTGGATGATCCACTGGACATCGATGACGTTGAGGTCTCCCGTCAGCATGAGGGATTCGGCCTTATAGGCCTTGTTATCCGCATACTGCGTCCGCCGGCCCGGGGAAGCAGCCGCGGTCCGGAAACCGAATTCCTCCTTGAGCACCCGGGCCGTAGGCACGGTGCGGATTGCTTCGATCCCGTAAGGCAACTTGAAGTGTAGACCCGGGCCGACCGTGCGAACGACCTTTCCGAAGCGCTGCACGATCCCGGTCTCTTCCGGCTGGACCGTGAACCACGCCGACCACAGCAAGATCAGCGCCACCACGATGGCGATGAAAATAGCGATCGGGCCTCCCCTGAAGCCCCGCCATTGCCGCATGAGCTTTGCAAGGACCTCCTCTAGGGACGGGGCTTGTCCCTGGGGACGAAAATCTTCTCCGACCATGAAACACCTCCTTCTGCCACGAGAGTCTTCGTGGCATGGTCAATAAGAGTAAAAATCCGGGTCCAGAGGGCCCGGTTTTGGTCTAAGCCCAGAGGGCATGATTGGCGGGTGTAGCCTCGCCGAAATCCGAATACCCGCCTGCCAAAGTCTCTTACGGCGGGCAGGTCGAAATACGAAACAAATTCGAATACCAAATGTCCTAACGACAAAAACAAAACGAGAATCGCGGTACCAGATACGCTTATGGCTTGGGTCATTGGAATTTTTGTCATTATGTATTGTTTCGTATTTCGAATTTCGTGCTTCGAATTTAGAGCCTTCTCACTTCCACAGGCATAGCCAATTGTCTCTAACCTGGCCCTCAGGACCAGGGTTCGTGAACTGTACTGGAGCGGACATTGCCGTGATCAATATCTTCGGCGACAGAGAGAAGCCGGCGTTGTCCTGCGGTTCATTGAATATTATTCAATCTCGAGATCTTGCGGAAATGATGGCCGTAGATCGCGAAAGTGACGGCCAGTGTGAACAGTTGCGGGCGCCGAAAAAGCGTCCATAACAACATCTTCCAGTATTGGAATCGCTCTTTGCCAAGAACACCCAGGCGGATACTTGAACGCAGGACGGCCAGCACCCGTTGAAAATCCAGGGGCGGTCTGATCTTCGGCCGCTCATACTCGCGAAGGAAGGTCATGGCCCGTCGATAGTAATGTTTTGGAGAGTAAATGTTCTGCATGATGTTTCTGTATCCCTCTCGCAGCGCATCGAGACCCATTTTCGGGACGATGTTGGTCGTGCCGTCTACGTTGTCGCCGGAGATGGAGCCGGTCAGCCGGCCTTCCTCCCTCATGCGCTCATAAAGCCTTGTGCCGGGAGGAGCATTCAGCAGGCCCACCATGGCCGTCACGATTCCGCTTTTCTGGATGAACTCGATCTGCCGCTGGAAGATGGAAGGGGTGTCACTGTCGAAGCCCACGATGAAACCTCCCTGCACCTGCAGTCCGGCTCGCTGCATGAGCTTTACACTCTCCAGCAGGTCCCGGTTTTTGTTCTGCTGTTTGTTGCATTCAGCCAGGCTTTCTGCATTGGGCGTTTCGATTCCGATGAAGACCCCGTCGAATCCGGCTTCAACCATCATCTCCATGAGCGGTTCATCGTCGGCCAGATTGACCGAGGCTTCCGTGTTGAAAGGGAACCCCTTCTTGTCTTTCTGCCATTCGATGAGTGCGGGCAGAAGATGGGCCTTGAGATAGGCTTTATTGCCGATGAAGTTGTCATCCACAAAGAAGACCTGCCCGCGCCACCCCAGATCGTAAAGGCCGTCCAGCTCGGCAATAATCTGTTGGGTTTCTTTCAGACGCGGCCGGTGCCCGAACAGAGCCGTCACGTTGCAGAATTCACAGTTGAACGGACACCCCCGGGAAAACTGGATGCTCATCGAAGCATAGTGTTTCAAATTCGCCAACTCCCACACAGGAGCAGGGGTTTTTCGAAGGTCACAAAACTCGGAAGTCTCGTAGATGCGATCGGCGCATCCATTCTCCAGATCCTCGAGAAAACGAGGGAGGGTCAACTCGGCTTCATTGAGGACAAAATGGTCCACATTCTCGAACTGATCGTATTCCGCGGTAAAGAGCGGCCCGCCCGCAACGACCTTGAGTCCCGCCGCCTTGCACTGTGCAATGACTTGACGCGCCGAGTCTCGTTGCACGACCATGCCGCCGATCAATGCGCAATCCGCCCAAGCCATGTCATTTTCAGTGAGCTTGGTCACATTCATATCAACAAGCTTCTTTGGCCATTCTTCAGGGAGCAACCCTGCCAGGGTCAGAAGGCCGAGAGGAGGCAGGGCCGCCCTCTTGCGAATGAACTTAAGGGCATGCTTGAAACTCCAGAAGGTGTCGGGAAACTCCGGGTAGATCAAGAGAACTTTCACAACTGAACCTCCCATCCTGAAAATTCTGCCTGACGAGTGCGCAGGATTGACGCCGGGGCATTCCTTGTTGAATGATTGATTCAAAGGACCTGAGCATACGCTTCAACAGCAAGAAAGCATAAAGTCACGATCCATATTCACTATCATTATATTTTTATCTTTTGCCCGAATTGTCTATAGGGAGACCACTCATTTTGCCGGGAGAAAATCCCGAGGGGCGGGGGAAATCCCTAGTCTTTCCATTCGTCCACGTTTATCAAACCAAGCCTTGCGGCATAGCGAGCCAGCTCAAGGGCGCTGCGGAGCCCGAGCTTGTTCATGATGTTGGTGCGGTGGTTCTCGACCGTTTTGGGGGAAATGAAAAGCTGATCTGCGATTTCCTTGATGGAAAGGGCTTTGGCCAGCAGAGACATGATCTCTTGCTCGCGAGGAGTCAGGCTCCTGTACGCAACATCTTTGATGCTTGTTATCTCCTTTTCCGGGCTTCTTATGAGCTCCTCAACCACTTGAGGAGACAGGGAGCTATCGAGATAATAGTCGCCTTTCAAGACGGATTCCAGTGCGTTTTGGAGCCTTGCAGCCGCTGAATCCTTGACCATATACCCGGTCGCACCAGCCTTGAACGCCTGAGCCACATAGTCGATTCCGGCGTGCATGCTGATGACCAGGATCCGTGTGTCAGGCAGAGCCGTTCTTATTCTCCGTGCCAGATCAAGGCCGCTCTCATCGGGCAGCGAGATGTCCAGAAGCGAGAGATCAGGCTTGAGTGCTTCGGCCATCCGCAGCCCTTCCCGCGCCGACCCTGCCTCGCCTACCACCTCGAACATGGCGTTTCGTCCTATGATGACCTTGAGGCCTTCCCTGACCAACGGGTGGTCATCGACAATCAGGATGGTTTTCTTCTTCACCGGGTCCTCCTCTGCATACGTTTAGTATCACGTCTCAGAAATTGTGTGTCACTTCTCGGCAATTTGGTTTCTTGTCTATTCAAGGTGATTCGAGCATTGAAAATCCGAATATCGAAATTCGAAATCCGAAACAATACCAAAACTGCAATGTTCTAAATGCGCATCAAAACATGGCCGCACCGGGCGCTCTCCTGTTTTGGTCATTCGAATTTGAGTCATTGGACTTTGTTTCGAATTTCGGGCTTCGGACTTCGAATTTCCGTGTCTCTGGGTCGTGGGTCAAGTATACAGCTTGACCCAAGATTTCAAACGGCCATTTTCAAGGGCAGAATTTTTGAGACACGGCGTTAGCACTTCCATGATACGATGACCGACGTTCCCCCTCCCTTGCGGGATTGTATGGTAAGAGATCCCCCTGAAAGATAAGCTCGCTCTTTCATGCTGCTCAATCCTATCCCGTTCCCCAGTCCGCGTGAACCCCTATCATCCGCATCAAAACCAGCCCCGTCATCCTCGACGGCGAGCTCAACTCCGCCCGACTCTTTCCTCAGGGAGATCGTCACGTTTCTTGCCTGGCTGTGCTTGGACACGTTGTTGAGCGCTTCCTGCAAAATCCTGTAAACGACGATCTTATACTTCTCGGGTATATCCTTTTCCTTTACGGTGACTTTAAATGTCACGCGAAGCTCATGATTCGCTGCCTGAAATTCTTCACAATAACGTTGAATCGCGATGATAATCCCTAAGTCATCCAGGATGGAGGGCCGGAGATGGTAGATAATTTTTCGAAGTTCAGCAATGCAATCCCCGAGCATGCTGAAGATACGCTCAAGGGACACGCCAGGCGGGGGACTGGGTGCCATTACACTGAGCTTCGCTTCCAAGAACATCCTGACCGCGGAGAGACTCTGTGCGATGGTGTCGTGCAGGTCCAGTGCGATGGCTTTCCTTTCGTCCTCTTGGATCGTCAGGAGTCGTGAGGAAAGCAAATGCAATTCGCCCATTGATCTTTCCAGCGCTTCCTCCGCGCCCTTGCGTTCTTGTATTTCTTTTTGAAGCCGAGCGTTTGCCGCCCTCAGATCAGCCGTTCGTTCCTCAATTCTTCGTTCCAGCTCGCGATGCGCTTCAACGAGCGCCAGTTCCGCGCGCCTCCGCTCAGTGATATCCATGACGGCCGTTCGAAGCCGTGTCGAATTCTCCCCATCCCCCGTCACTGCGACACTCTGCATCTGAGCATAAAATAATCGATCATTTTTCGCTTTGAGCTCGATCTCGCAAACCTGCTTGGTTCCGGTTTCGAGCGCTCGCCTGCGGTGCGAGTAAAATACATCCTGAGAACCCGGCGCAACAAACCGGGAGAATCCTTTCTTGACCAGGGCTGCCCTGTCTGAACCCAGCAGATCGGCGCCGGCTAGATTCACTTCGAGAATCAAGCCTTTCTCATCCAACGTAAAGTACCCGATGGGGGCAAAGTCGTAGAGGTCGAAGTACCTGTCCCTGGACTCCGCAAGTTCCGTCTGCGCATTGCGAAGCTCCTCGTTCTGCATTTCCAACTCAATTTGGTGAACACGCAGTTCCTGGATCAGCTTTTGGACATCCTTATCGGGAGAGGCCCTGGAATCCAAAGATCTCTTGCGGAGAGATTTCTCTGCGCGGCTTCGGAGTTCCCCGAACCCCTGCTCATCTCTTGCGCCGGTCTTTTTCACGCCATGATCCCTTTGACTTAACTCCTCTCCGCGGTCACGTCTTCGATGGCAAGCAGGATCAGTGCCCTGTTGGTCTTTTCCGTAGCGATTTTCCGCGCATTGAGACGCATTTTCCTGAAGCCAATATCGGGAAATCGGTGCTCGACCTCATAGTCTTCAAAAACCTTGTTTTCCGGAATGATTTTTTCAAGAAGCTCACGCAGCCTGGGGATGTTCCACTGCCGATTTCCAAGATCGCAGACGAACCGGCCTTCGGTGCTCCCGGGGTTTACCTGAAACGTTCTGTAGAAGCTGCGGTTTGCCGAGACAACCCTCAAATCCTCGTTCAGCACGAGCAGGGGTTCACGCAGGGTGGCAATGATGGCCTCTGCATAATCACGAGCCTCCTGAAGAGACTGGTTCAGCGATTCGATTTTTTCGGCAGCCGTCTTCCGGTCATAGATGTCAAGGAAACTGACGACCACGCCGTCGATAGCGTTGTCGATGGTTCGATAAGGCAATACCCTCATCAAATACCAGCGCCCATCCTTTCCCTCCACTTCCAGTTCCTTGAGCCCCGGTTTTCTGAGCACCTCTTCTGCATCCTCGGCCAGGTTGCCGTATTTGAGGTTCGAAACCACATGGCTGATGGGGCGTCCGATATCCGAGTGAATCAGATGGACCACCTTTGCGGCGTGGGACGTGAAGCGTTTGATCTTCAGCTCGCTGTCCAGAAAAATGGTCGGGATTTCAGTGCTGTCCAACAGGTTTCTCATATCATCATTGACCCTTGAGAGCTCATCCACCTTGGTCTGGAGCTCCGTGTTCACCGTCACGAGTTCCTCATTAAGTGATTGCTGCTCCTCTTTGGACGTCTCCAGTTCCTCGTTGGCGCTTTGCAGTTCCTCGTTTGTCGACTGAAGCTCTTCATTGGTTGCGCTGAGTGCTTCGTTGATCGTCTCCAGCTCTTCAATGGTGCTCTGAAGGCTTTCCTTCGTGTACTGCAACTCCTGCTCGACGACTTCAAGCCGCTTGTGGGACTTCTTCCTTGACCGGCCTTTGGCTTCGGCTTCCATGACCTTTCCGGCAGATTCCACGTCTTCAAATATGACCATCAACAGCCCGGCCGGCACACCCCGCTCCCTCACAGGCTTCACGTAAACATCAACGGATTGCAATTCGCCGTTGCTTCTAACCCGCAGACCTTTTAAGGAAATGTCCTTTTTCCCCTCGATCGCCTTGCGAATGGCGAGGGAGAGTTCTCCTCGCAACCCCTCTCGTGCCATGTCGAGGATATTGAACTTGGCTTCACCCTGCGCGGGCTCCAGGTATTTGCCGGTCCTTCCATGAACGTATTGGATGTCGCCGTCTTCGTTGATGAGCACGCTCGGAGGCGCATAACTCTTTGTCAGGAAGCCCTCGGCCAGCCCGCGAATGCCTGTTTCGCCTCCTTTACGGCGATGAATCTCAGAAGACTTTTCTGCCGGTGCCATGGGTGGAAATTCCAGGACCCTGGGGCCGGCGGATGCGGTATCTTTCCGGGTGAAGATCTTCCACTTCCTGTCTGACGCGGAGAAGAGATTCACGGCTCCCCCGATCGTTTCGGAAGAACCCAGAAAAAGAACGCCCTTCGGTTTCAGGCTGAAGTGAAAAAGGGGCAAGAGCTTTTTCTGCAATACCGAGTCGAGATAAATGAGCAGATTCCTGCAGCAGATCACATCCAGCTTTGTGAAAGGCGGGTCTTTGATGATGTTATGGGGTGCAAAAACCAGCATTTCCCGGACGTTCTTCTTGACCCGGTAGGTGCTGTCCTCCTTTGAAAAGAACCGCCTCAGGCGATCGGCGTTCACATCAGCCGTGATGCTTTCCGGGTAGATCCCGACCCGGGCCGTGGCAATGGCATCCGCATCGATATCCGTGGCAAAGATCTGCATGCTGAGGTGTCGATCCAGCGTCTCCACGCACTCGCTCATGATCATGGCCACGGAGTAAGCCTCTTCACCGCTCGAACACCCGGGCACCCAGACTCGAAGGGACTCGCTGTCCGGCTTGTCTGCGAGGTATCCCGGCAGTATCTTTTCTTTCAGGATTTCGAAGGCTTCAGGGTCCCTGAAGAAACGGGTCACACCGATCAGGAGTTCTTTGAACAGGGTTTCAACCTCCCGGGGATTTTCCTGAAGGTAGCGGACGTAGTTGGAGAGGTGATCGAGCCGGTGGACATCCATCCTTCTCTCCACGCGCCTCCAGACCGTATTGGGTTTATAAAGGGAAAAGTCATGGCCTGTTTGGGCTCTGAGGAGGATATAGATTTTTTGCATCGCATCAGGCACATCGCCGGCATTGGGAAAGCCACTTGTCGCGGGGGCCGCCCCGTGCGTTGTGCGTCTTACATACTCGATCAGGTGCTTCCCCATCTTTTCCGGAGGCAAAACATAGTCTGCAAGTCCAGTCTCAATGGCACTCCTCGGCATGCTGTCGTACTTGGCGGTCTCCGGGGTCTGGACCATGGCCATCCCGAGATCTTCCTTGATCGCTCTCAGGCCGAGCGCGCCGTCCGTCCCCATACCGGACAGAACCATGCAAATCGCTTTTCCCCTTTGGTCTTGCGCTAATGACCGGAAAAAATAGTTGATGGGCAACCGCACGGCCCGGCTCCCGGTCGGTTCGATGAGCTGGAGAGTTCCATGAAGCATGGCCAGGTCTTTGTTGGGCGGAACGATGTAGACGGTGTTGGGCAGGACCCTTAAGCCATCCTCTACCTGCATGACCTTCATACGGGTGCACTTCTGGACAAGCTGAGGCAAAATGCTGGCATGGGTTGGGTCGAGATGGGGAACCAGGACAAAAGCCATGCCGGGATTGTCCGGCATGTTGCGGAAAACCGCCTCAAACGCCTCCAGCCCCCCTGCCGAGGCGCCCATGCCGACGATGTAAAAGGCTTGCGATGTGTGAGGAGGGCCAGGTGTCTTGTCTGCTCCCGGTTTTGGAGGGGCCTTCTTCTTTGCGGTTTTTCTCTTTGCCGCCGCTTTGGGCTTCTCTTTCCTCTCAGCCACGGTGCGCACCCTTTTTTGCCTTATTAATTTGCCATAGGATTCATTTTTTGGAAAGTTTTTTCTCCCACTTAGAATTCGAGCAAAAATAACTTCACATTTTGCTTAAAAGAGCCGTTCATGCTTCGATACCTCGCGCCGTCGCCTTAGCGGCTTTGGCGCGTCGGCGACAGGCCGAACCGTTCTTGGTTCATTCTGCAAAGTTATTTTTGCGCAGGCCCTCAGCTTGTTGAGGCTTTACCCGGCATCTCTCTAGATTCCGGGGCCATGTCCCTTTTCCAATTCCGCGACGTTTCCCTTGAAATTGGAGATCTCCCTGTTCAAGCTCCTTGCATCGAGCGATTTCCTCACCAGCTTGGGTACGGCCAGAACCGCCACAATCGCCCCGCCGATCAGAGAAGCATAAAGAATCAAGGCTGAGACAGACATCTCAACATTCCAGGTGATGAATTTCAACTCCAGAGGCATGCTGTTCTGCACGCTGGTGATGACAAGTCCCAGGAGAAGGAAGAAAACCACACTTAACGAAAAATACATGATGTGCCTCCTTTAAGCCCTAACCGCAACCCTTGGGAGGCCCTCCGAGAGGGCTGCCCCCGCCAAGCACATGGGAACGCATAGGGTTGCGGCAGGTCTTATCCTGTGCCGATTCGATAATGAGCGTATGGCTTCGCTCAAGACTGTATTCTTTCCTTCTCCTCTTTAGCTGCCTCTTCTTCTCGCATCCTTTTTTCCATTTTCGCCAGAAGCTCGGCTGTGCTCTTTCTGAAATCTTTGGTCCCCCCGGTTCTTTGAAAGGCCACAACCGCAATGACCAAAGCCGCAATCGCGATGATAAAAGTCACAATTGTCATGGAAAACCCTCCTTTCTCTTCTTGGTTAAGAGGTAAAGTAACAGACCCGGTCGGCGGACGGCTCCTTGAGCCCTCGTTTCAGAGCGGTCCCTTCCGCGTGAGCCTGGCTCAACCGGAGATCTCGATCTATGCAGCCTTATCCATGATTCGAACTCTCCCGATTTTGCACTCGGGGCAGCGTGTGTCTGCTTCAGAGGCTGAAAAGGTTTTCCTGCATACGTCACACCTGACTTCCGTCTTCATCAGATCTTTTTCTCGAATGTTCTCATTCATTTTGTTTCCTCCTGCTGCCGAGCTGCGAATGTTTCACTTCCGGTAAAAATGCTCCCTAATTCTGGACATCCTGCAACCGCCAATCTCCAGAGGCCTTAATTGGAGCGATCCAAATTCTCTTCGTACCCTAGCCCTTGACGGTCTCGTAAAAAGTCAAAATAGGCGTCACCCCGGCGAAAGCCGGGGTCCAGAAGTCCTTGGTATTCCTGGATTCCGGCTTTCGCCGGAATGACAGAAAAGCGCGGTTTCTGACTTTTTACGAATTCATCAGCCCTTCTTTCTCGAAAAAAGCAGGAGCGCACCGCCAGCCACAATCCCCGCCACCCCGGCCCACACAGGGATGTTGATGCTCTGTCTGTCCTTTACCGACAGCTCGATGGGGCCCAATTTGGCCTCATGGGTGTTCTTGGTGTAGCTGAAACCTCCAAACACCAGCCCAAGGATACCGGCCACGATGAGCACGATTGCCGCAATTTTGGTTGCATTCATTATTTGAATTTCGAAACTGCACCGTGATAGGCCGCCTTGACTTCATGATATTCCTCCTTCCGGATTTCGGTATGACGCTCTAGCGACAGAAGATTCGCAAGCCGATCACCGGATTAACCCGAGAATGCCAAAGACAATGAGATAGTGTTATTCCTCTGCTGCAGGCTGTCTATAGGGAGATCGCTCATTTTGTTGGGTGAAATCCCCGTGAGGCGGGAAAAGGTCCCGGAAAGGTCGGTTCGACGCAATCTGCACTCCTGGTACGTAACCAGACGCCCTACCCTGTTTCTTGCCACCAATAGCGCCGTTTCGTTACCACCTGTGGTTACGTCTCCGTTATGGTTTTGATTCTTCCATCTCTTTCTCGGAGATAGGAGTGCCGGAAGCCTCCGGCAAGAGATTCTCCCCGTCCTTCAGTGGTTGTGCCTGCTTCGCCTGTTCCTCGATGACGACAGCTTCGCTGTATAAGCCGGCTTCCGCTTTCGTGGACACCGTGTCGAGATCTTCGTGCAGCGATTCAGCCGGGAGCAGTTTTTTCGGCTTAGCACCTTGGGCATCCGCCTGTTGCCCTTTGAGCACGGTCACGGTGACGCCTTGAGGGAACACAACCTCCCGGGCTTCGTCGGGCATTGAGATGCCATGTTTTTGAAAGGCGCGTTTCACCAGCCGGATCACCGAAGAGCGCACCTTCAACCAACTGTGTTTGCGGCCGTTGAGCCAAAAGTAGATGCGCAGGTTAACTGTAGACGCCCCCAGGCTCTCCACAAGCACCGAGGGTTGGGGGTCGTTCAGAACGGCAGGGTGGTCCTCCAGCACTTTCCGTGCAATCTCCTGGGCCTCGTTGATCACATCGTCATAGCCGACGCCGACAACGAAGTCCTCCCGCCGGTTGGAGGTCGTGGTGAAGTTGCGAAGGTTGTTCTTGTAAACGCCGGCGTTTGGGATCTGTACGAGGTTGCCATCAAGGGTCATCAAGATCGTCGTGCGCATGTTCAACTGCTGAACGTACCCGGTCTCGCCGCAAACCTGGACCAAGTCGCCCGTCTCGAAAGGCCGCTGCATGCTGAGGAAGATGCTGGCCAGGAAGTTCTCGGTGATTTCCCGGAATGCAATGCCGACGACCAGACCGATCAGGCCGGTCCCACCGACCACCGTCAATGCCAGTTGGCTGAGTCCAAAAACTCTCAGAATGAGATAGGCGCCGCAGAGGAAAACGAGCCCGCCCACGCCCCGGGCAATCACATTTTGCAGGAGTTTGGTCCGAACCCGTCGGCGAAGGAATGCCCTGGCTCCTCCTGCTGTCAGCATGCCGGCGCCCATCGACAACACCAGGATGAGCAGTCCAAACACGATAAAGGGAAGGGAGAGGATGAACTCGCGCCATAATGTCAACAGTCCCCTGGACGCCAGACGGAAATCCCATACCGGCGGCTCGAGTATCTCCATCCGGTTGACCACGGCGACGACGTCCTGGGTGTTGCGCGCCAGATCACCGGCCCACTTTTTAAGCTCTTCGGACTCCACCTGACCGTTGAGAAAGACGACTCCTTCCTCGACCAAGACTTGTGGGTCGGTGAACCAGTTGGCGGTATCCAGGATATTCTGCAGCCGCTTGAGAATCTCTTCATCGCGCGCAACGGGGTTTATATCCACATTCGTGGGCGCCGAGGCGAGCTCTTCTTTGGCGGGAGCGGCCACTTTGTGCGGTTCACCGGCTTTGCTGAGCGGTTCCTGCGCCATGACCGTCCAGCTCAGAACACTGTACACAGCGCCGAGCAATAGAGCCTGCGAAACCGGTTTAATTCGCGTCATGTCCGCTTCCTCCGAAATGAATGACCAGTTTATTGTATCTGGAATCGGGGCCGCTTTTGATGTCAAACCCCATCTTTTTTCCGAGCGCGAGCATGTTTTTGTTATCATGTAACACGAGGCCGTGTCCCGTTTTAAAGCCTTGCTTTTCGGCAATGGACAGGCATTTTTTTGCAAACCGCCGCGCACGGCTCACCGCAAGTGCGCTGCTGCTTGGTTTGGATGGTCTCCTGATTGAACTGTTTGAGGTAATGATTCATGATAAACCTTTGGTGAAGGTCCCTGCGCGCTTCCCGGCTCCAGTGGATGGTGCGGTAATTGAAGGCCAGGATATCGCCGTCCATGGCGGCGTAATTGACTCCGAAAGTGCCGCCCGTATTGAATCTCGGGTCGTTACGGTACTTGGTGGTGACCTCCATGTCCTTGGCTGCCATCCGCTGGTTGAATTTGTCCTGGAACCATTCGTCCGCAACGGAGCGATCGCGAAAATCTTCGTCGATATGGGTTCCGCCGTATATGATGCCCACAAGGCCATGCTCCCTTACGCTTTCAATACCGCAACACCGCTGCAAGAAGCGCCTGGTCAGGGACTTTTTCCGGCAAAACGGCGTAAACCATACCTCCTTTCAACAGGGACTGGATCGCCGCCAAATCGAGGAGGTCGTCATCGCCGGGTTCAGGGGAGTCGTGCACATAAACCCTGTCGTTTTCCGAATCAAACCGACCCCACACCTGCACGCCGAGAGCGACGAACAGCACATCCACCCGTCCTTGATAGGCCGCCGAAACCGTTTCCTTCACATTGGTTGTCGTCTGTCCGGTGCCTGCCAGTTGATGGTAGCGGGCTGCCGACTCCTCCCACGCTTTCTTGAACACCGGCTCCACCAGTGCCCATGCCTGACCATGGAGTTCCTCGGGCTTCAAACTCTCGGGATTTCCCGGAATCCCTCCTTCCATCAAATGCGGATAGGTGTTCGCCTCCCTGTAAATGGGAAAAAGCGAGTCGACCCCGGCCAGGACCAGTGGTGATTGTCCGTCGGGAAGCAAATCGTGCAAGTGCTTGTCGATCATACGAAACCAGCGGAGGATCCTGTCCTTGGTTTCGTTGCTCACGTCATGCCCATGGAACATTGCCGCGCGGCTTCCTTTTCCCGATGGCGTGCCCGTATGAAACTGTAATTGCTTCTCTATGGATACCTCCGGAAAGGCTTCGGAGAGGCTTTGGGCCATAGCCTCCAGCTCGATCTCGTCCACAGTATGCCTTGTGCCTTCCAGCAGCCGAACCTGGTTCTGACTGAGGGCCAGGGTGTAAAAAAGGCCATCGCTGGCTAAAATCGGAAGCAGCGGTTTTACATGAAAACGATGGGAAACCACCACCAGTTCCTTGAAGGCCATCGGCAGTCTGAAAAAGTGTAATCTGTCTGCGGAAAAAAATACGGCCAGGCCGTCGCTTTGCCGCTGCCAGAAAGTCCGATCCTGCAAAAGCCCCCGGGACCCTTTGAGCAACTCCTGAACCTCCGAAGAGCGCAAACCTTTTGTCGTAAGGCTTTCTTCCGCCTCCCGAAGCAGATTCTTGAAACGAATCGGGTCCTGTTCCATATCCCGGCCTGCCCGGTGCGTCGGCATAAACAGCGAGACACACCAGCCGGAATGTCTGTTCAGAAACGCTTGCTTCAATATATTGATCGTGATTCTATCCATAGGCGAAGTCACCTTTCATACGTTCTTGGCATTTCGTCTGTATATCGACACATCATCTATCCCAGGTTGGAATTGACGAAATCCCAATTGATGAGGTTCTTGATAAAGGAATCAAGATAGTCGCCACGTCCAGCCGCTGCCGAACTGAATCAGGGCGGCATCGCACCTGTGAAATTTATGAAGCGCGCCTGCAGGCTCTCCACAATCTAAGAGACCAGAGATCTCCATCCCGGTTCTTCCATCATGGGCTGAAAGAACATGATATAGGGGCCTCGGATCAGATGGGCCATGACCCCGTCGTCATGGATCTTCCTGATGCCTGTATTTACGAGCACCTTCCCGAAGCCAAGTTGAGCCAATTCCGGCGTCTCCCATTCGCTGTGGATAAGGTATTCCGGCGGAGTGGGCATGGCATCCGGGGTCTTGAACAATGGCTTTGGATTCTTAGGTGGATTGGCCCCCAGGGTCTGCAAGCTCTCCGCCATGGATTGGGGATCCATCATGAAGCTCCCCAGAGCACAGACCCCCATCTGTTTGAGGATCATATATCCCAGGAAGCCTGTTGAGTCGGACAAGGCCTCCATGGTGGCGACCGCCCCCTCCTCGAAGGCCTTTTCCTTTCCGGGCATCGCCGTATGCTCGGCAATGGCCACGCACCGCATGGGAGTTGCAAAACGAATGAATTCTTTTTTTTGCTGGATATCTCCGGCAAGGTCCGCAATCTGGCCCATGGACCTGATGGGGGCCATCCTTGCCTTCACGATTGTGTAGACCGGTTCCCAGGGACCTTCGACCACCATGCCAAGGCAGCTCCCGCAAAGCTCAAAGACCCTGTCAAACTGCTGAACGTGAAATTCATCGTGGTCTTCCCACGTCTTCCACATGGTATATTGATAGTTGCGGACGGGATTCAGTTCCTTTTCCATGTGAACCTTTCCCCCGCCGTATCTCCCGGCAAAGGGCAGGATTCCGGTCTGGATGTTTGCCTGGAAGCCCACGAATCCGGGGTGGGTGGCAGTGGTGATGCAGACCCTGGGGCCGACCTTCTTCATGACTCGGAAACTTTCATCGTCATTGGTCACCTTTGACATATTGAGCGCCAGGTAGATGGGACTCTCTGGTTCCTTGGCCGCTTGTTGTGCACCGGCAAAAGGAATCCTTCCGGCAAAAGCAGCGCTCCCGGCTGCCAGGGCGGCCATTTTCATGAAATGCCTTCGATCCAATCCTTTTGACTTTTCCATCATTACCTCCCTCCTTTCATGCGTTTTTGGCTTTTCGTCTGTATTACTCCCATGCTGGTTCGACATATCATCTATCCCAGGTTGGAATTGGCGAAATCCCAATTGATGAGGTTCTTGATAAAGGAATCAAGATAGTCGCTACGCCTGTTTTGATAGTCGAGATAGTACGCATGCTCCCAAACATCTACCGTCAACAGAGGCTTCAGGCCATGGGCAATGGGGGCGTCCGCGTTGGATGTCTTCATGACCTCCAACTTCCCATTTTTCAGCACAAGCCAGCCCCAGCCGCTGCCGAACTGGGCCAATGCCGCAGTCGCCAACGCCTTCTTGCATGCATCCACGGTGCCGAAGGAAGCCTCGATCTTTTGCTTCAACACTGCGGGTGGTTCACCACCGCCCTTCGGCCTCAGGCTGCGCCAGTAAAACGTGTGGTTCCAGGTTTGCGCTGCATTATTGAATATCGCAGTCTTGTCGGCTTTGCCGGCCGTCTGGGTGATGATTTTCTCCAACGGCAGGTTCGCAAAATCCGTTCCTGCTGCCAGCTTGTTCAGGTTATCGACATATGCCCTGTGATGCTTGCCGTAGTGGAAACCAATCGTATTTGCGGAGATTACGGGATCCAGCGCGTTATCCGCGTAGGGCAGGGGCGGCAGGACATGGGGAGATGCACTTTTGATCTTGTCGGTGTTCATCATTTTTTCCTCCTAGCTCTTTTCCTCTCCCGGGCACCCATCGGCTTCGAGCGCTTCGCGCACGCGCGCTATCTGCGCGTTTATCCTCCCACTGTCATGGGCGGACTCCACGGTACGCTCGGCTATCTCGGCGACCCATTGCACTTGATCGCGAAGCGCTCGCCTGCGATTCGGGTCGCCGATCAAACCGGCAAGGGTTTGAAAGGCGCCGAGCATCTGCAACATGATGGCGACATTGCCCCTGGCGTTGCTTCGAATCTGGTCGAATGATTCGGCCAGCAAGCTTTCAAAGCTCGGCCCTTTGGCGATCACTCGCAGTTCCCCGTCCTCGTAACGGCGCGATGGGGGGAGTTGCCGAGGCGCAATCCGCGCCAGAATCGCCGTAAGATAATCCACGCACGTCACGGCCGTCGTCGTGTCGATGACGCCGGGGGAAAGTGCTTTCAACGCCACATCCACGATCTGCCTGATGCCGAAGCCCGCATCCTGTTCCACCGTGCGGTGGCTGCTGATGCTGAAAGTCGCCTGCAGGGCGGCAATCGTCTCTTGATCCGGCGGGTCTTTTAAAGCGAGTGAGGCCAGCGTGGTGTCCCGGACAACGAACTCGCCGATGCCGTACTCCATCCGCACGATGGTTTTCCTGTCTCTCGCCAGGCGCAGGAGCGCTGCGTTATTCACGTTCTGAATGTAACCGCTCTGCCTGGCCGAGACGGCACGCCAATTCCGCTCGGATAGTGAGCACAGCGTTTGGTCATCATCGTCTTCGCCCGGCCCTTGTCCAAGTTTTTCCGGAAAAAGCCGGTCGATGGCCGCGATGGTTTCCTGAGCGGCCGAGGCGATAATGCTGGAAGCCTGGATCGAAGAGGCGATGTGATGAATGAAGAACATAAGGGCGCCAACACCTCCAAGCGCCAGCACGACGCCGAAGAACACCGCCAGGCTTGGAACAAATGCGCCTTCATCGCCGCCGCGAATGGTGCGCAACACGATCAGGCAATACGTGAAAATTCCGGCAAAGATCCCGAGCACGGACTGCGTGACGCGGCTGCGCATGAAATTTCGCAGGATGCGCGAGGTGTACTGGCTCGATGCCAGCGCCAGCGTCATCAGGGTCATCGAAAACGTGACGCCCACCACGGACATCATCGAACCGGCAATCGTGGACATCATCCCGCGCGCGCCTTCCGCCCCGGCGCCGAACATGCGCGGCCAACGGGTTAGCCATCGGTCGCTCCCGGCGGAGTCTGCTTCGATCAACGCTATCGCGAAGGCAATGCTGACCACGACGATCAGCGAAGGCATAAACCAAAAGCTCGACCGCAGATTGCTCCAGATTTGCTTGAACTTATTCATGGGTAATGACCAGTGAGATCCAGAACCGTTTCAGGAAATCCGCCGCCATGTGAGCATGGTGATCGCCACCCTTATGGCCTTCATAACCCTTGCTTGCCTTATGCCCATCCTGTTTCAGTCCCTGATGGCCTTCGTGTATTTCATGGCCTTCATGTTATGAGAAACCACCGGATGAATCATGGCCCCCGTGTTTGTGAGTATTCTTTTTTGCCATGTTTTCGTCCTCGTCTCAGATGTTGAGTTGCCCGATAATTTCTTTTAAGGCTTCGCCAGAAGCCCGGAGTTTGTGTTTTTCCACTTCATTCATGCCTATGTCAATGTGCTTGGAAATGCCGTTCATGTTAAGAACGGCGGGTATACTCAGGCAACCATCTGATATATCGTGATAATTATTGATCAGGGTGGAAATTGACCAGACCTCCTCTCGGAAAACACTATGGGTCCTGCGAATACCATTCTCAGTTAAAACCACAATTTTACGCCGACCACAAAAGAGGTGGCGTCGATATCATCGCCGTCGGCCTCCGCCAGATCCGCCGTTTCACCGAGCTTCCGATTCCAGGAAACGCCGATATAGAGGGCGAATTCCCGACGGAATTCGTAGCGCAGCCGGACGCCCAGTTCGATGTCGTTGATGCCCTGGCCGACCCCGTATTCTTCGACCTCCTGTAAGGCAATGCTGCTCTCGAATCGTGGCTGCAGGATCAGCCTCTGGCTGAGAAGCAGGTCAAATTCGGCCTCAAAGCCAGCCGAGACGTCACCGTCCTCGCTGATGTAAGCGGTCGCCTCCACCTCGAACCAAAGCGGTGCAAGTCCCTGAACGCCAAACGCGGCGAATGTTCGGTCGGGGTCGGGCTTGAAATCGTGGCGGATGCCGACCTGTGCGTCCCAAAAGGAAGCAATGTTGCGGCTATAGAACAACTCGGTTTGAGCCTCCTCGAATTTTTCTTGATCGATCAGCCATGTCCCCTCGCTCTTGAACCATAACTTGTTGTAGTCCGCGCCGACCCAGGCCTGCACATCCCAAAGCAGCAAGTCTTTTCCTTCTGCGGTCTGGAATTCCAGGCGGTCTGCGCGAAAAACGGCGAAGACCTCGTTGTCGTGAACATTCACACCGAAGTTTTCCTGGGCCCCTGATTGTGCATCGTCGGCGTATTGTCGAATCGCTTCATCTTTCTCCGGGTGGGTATCCACCTCGTGATAGTCTGCTGGAAAGCCCCGATCCTCGGGATTCGTAAAGGAGCTGTCCGCGGCCAGGGCTGCTGCCGGCAAAAACGCCAGAAACAGAATTATCAACCAAGTTTTCATTGCAGTCCTTCTCCTTTCAAGCAACCCGAACGACCTGGAACATACCCGCTTCCATGTGGTAGAGCAGGTGGCAGTGAAAGGCCCAGTCGCCTTTTTCGATCGGCGTGATCAGGGCGGAGAGCACCTCGCCGGGTTTGGTTAGAATCGTGTGCTTGAACGGGAGTTTGCCGGTGCTGTTTTCAAGCTGCATCCACATGCCGTGCAGGTGGATGGGATGCTCCATCATGGTATGGTTGACCAAAAAGAGACGAAGCCGTTCGTTGTGCCGAAACAGGTAGGGCCCGGGATGTTCGCTAAACTTTTTGCCATCAAATGAGAACATGTACCGCTCCATGTTGGCGGTGATGTTGATGGTCATCTCCCGGTCGACGGTTTCAGAGTATGGCTGAGGTTCAGTGGAAACGAGATCGTCGTAGGTGAGGACCCGCCAGCCGTCCCCGCCCAGGCCGAGGCCCGGATCGTCGAGGCGGTATTTGGGATTCATGATCACCATGGCCACATTTGTATTTCCCTTGTCCGGCATGAAAGGCGTCGGACCGTTGGGGCCTGGGATTCGTGGATCGTGCCGCTGAGGATTGTTCCCGTCACTCATCTTGCCATGACTCATGTCGGTCATCCCGCCGTGGGTCATGCCCCCCATGCCGATATCTTCCAACCGCCTTACGGGACGCGGCCGCAGTGCGGGCACCGGTGCCTCCATTCCCGCTTCAGGGGCCAGAGTGCCTCGGGTGTAACCGCCGCGATCCAAAGATTCTGCGAAAAGGGTAAATGCCCGATCTTCTCTGGGTCGCACCAGCACATCGTAGGTTTCGGCTACCCCAATGCGAAACTCGTGAACCGGAACCGGGCGCACCGCCTTGCCGTCGGCCATGACCACTTCCATGTCCAGACCCGGAATGCGCACATCGTAGTTGGTGGTGGTGGAGGCGTTGATGAAGCGCAGGCGGATTGTTTCGCCCGGGTTGAAAAGGGCCGTCCAGTTCATGTCCGGCGAGTGGCCGTTCATGAGGTACGTGTAGGTGTAAGCGGTCACGTCGGCCAAATCGACGGGGCTCATTCGCATCCTGCCCCAGGCCGTGCGGTCTGCGACCGTATCGGCAAAGCCGCGTTCACCGATGTCGTTGAAAAAATCCCATACAGTGCGGCGCTGGAAATTATAATAATGACCCACCAGATTAATGTGGCGGAAGATCGTCTCCGGGTCTTCGAAGGTCCAGTCGGAAAGCACCACCGGGTAGTCGCGATCGAATTCGAACGGTTCCCCATCTTTCGGGTCGATGATCAGGGGGCCATAGGTGCCGGTCTGCTCCTGGAAGCGGGAGTGGCTGTGGTACCAATAGGTGCCGGCCTGTTTGACCCGGTATCGGTATTCGTAGGTCTCACCCGGCTGGATGCCGTCAAAATTCACTCCCGGTACACCGTCCATGCGAAACGGTACCAGGATTCCGTGCCAGTGGATAGATGAATGTTCTGTGTCCATCAGTCGGTTGGTCACACTGAGGATCACATCGTCGCCTTCCCGCAGATGCACCAACGGCCCTGGAACCGTGTCGTTGATGCCGGTGGATATCCCTTCACGCCCGTCGATCCGAATCGGTGAATAACCGATGGTAAGGTCGTAACGGCTTTTGTGGGCAGCTCTCTTGATCCCGGAGTTTACGGTAAGCGCCCATGCCGGCAGAGGCAGGACGCAGTGAATCCCCGCCAGAAAGAGTCCCGCTCCGGTGGCCTTGATAAAATCACGCCGGGAGATGTTTTTGTTGCCGCTCATGCCACTTTCCTTCCGTGCATCCGCTTGAATCCTGTCAGCGTTGCAACCCTTTGGAAAAGAGTGCAGCACCGCCGCACAGGTGTTCAACTCTTCTTCTTAAAGTACGCTCTCAAATCGGAATTCGATCCGACAGCGCTTTTACCTTCTCAGGATCTGGGTTTTTCTGGTCCCAGAGCGTCTCCAACTCCATTTGTTTCCCACTCAGCTCCTGTCGCAGCGGCAAAGTCTCCAGCATAAACCGGGAGTGCATCTGACGCCACTGCTCGCGCTGTTCAGGGGGCATGTCCTGCCAGCCTTGCGGGTCAGGACCCATCCCCTTGCCATACCCGCGCATCCCGCGGCCCATGTCGCGATCATTGCCCATCATTCCAGGTCCTCGACCGTGATACCCCGATCCTGGGCCCATCATTCCCTGCCCCATTCCTTCGGTTCCATATTCGGAACCTGAAGAGGATGGGCTTCGTGTTTGCGCCGTTTGGTTTTCGGCCGCCCACAAGGGGACGGACATAAACAACGACATTGCCAAAAAGATCAATATCATTCTTCTCATGATCAATTTCCTTTCCGCTCAGAGTTTCCATTCTCAGGGGAATCATGGATTTTCGATGCCATAAAGGTTACTTATAATCCCTGGGTCTCCAGTTTCTTAAGCTGTTCCTGGGTGAGGACACTTTTTAATTTGCGAAGGTAATCCAAACTCGTCAGAAACATCTCGGCCTTGGCTTCAGCTTCTTTGACGAACACTTCTTTTACTTGCTGGGGGTTTACCTCTTGGTCCCAGCGCAGTCCGGCCAGCTCGATTTGCAGTTTCATGCGCTGCGCCCAAAGATCCGCCATTTTCTCCAATCGTTCCCGTGCCAGGCCGCGCACCTGGTCCCACTGCTCGGGCGTCAGGTTCAGGCTCTCGAGCATGCGGGCCATGTGAGCCATGCCGCGGGGCGCGCCGGCACGGCCTTTCATTCCGGCACCCATTTGCCCCATCATTTTTCCCATGCCGCCGGGCCCGCCCGTCATATGCGACATCATCATGCGCATCATGCCTTGGTCCATCATGCCCATCATCCCCTGACCGCTCGCATCATCCGGTCCGGCCATCATTCCCATCATCCCAGGGCCGCTGCCGGATGCAGGACCCGGCATCTCGCCGGAGCCGGGGGATTCGGTTGAAGCCGGCGCTTTTTCCGTGGCGCCCGGTTGATGATGCTCTTCTACAGCCATACTGCTTTGGACCCCAAGCAAACCGAATGCCCAAAAAACAGCGGTTACAACCAACACGTTCATCAGCAAAGATTTCCTCTTCATCGCTTGCTCCTTTCCCACTGAAAAAATTGTTGTTTTTAATATGCTTTGCCACTTCCATAGCTCTTGCCATATTCATTCATGGGTATAAATTTATTCAATCCGGTGTATCCTGTATATATTCAGGTTTAATAATAGTATCTGCGCTCGGGGATATCATCTCGTCGCCCATTTCCGGTGGTTCAAGAGCTCTCAGGTTTGTGAAGGGAGGCGAGAATCACGCCGAAGATCATCTCAGAACGAATCGTTGTTTTACCTGTCATGTATTCTGGATAACCATTTTCAGCTTTTGGTCAATTGTCTCGGCAATTTCACGCAGTTCAGAATTATCTATCGCTTGCATCGATGCGATCGGCTTGATGGCCGCAATCTCTACGTCGCCATCGGCCGTTTCCTGAACGATGACATTGCATGGCAACATCATGCCGACTTTGTCCTCAGCCTGCAGCGCCTTGTAAGCAAAAGGTGGATTGCAGGCACCCAGTATCCGGTAATTTCTGAAGTCAACATCAAGCTTTTTCATCTTCGGAATCTCCTCTTTCTGTAAAGCGTTCCCTTCTTTTTTATCCCGCAAGCAGAACCGAATCCCTGCCCGTGAATAAAATTCCTCCCTTTCCGGCGTGTCCGGAATTGTCGATAGGGGACCGCATTCCATCCTTCGATCAATCGCTTTTTCCGGCGTTGCCCGACGACGTTTCTGAATCGGGTCTCCGTTCGAAGACAATGACCCGTTCACCCGACCGCCACAGCTTTCCGATGCCCCAGGTACACAGGCCGAAACCGACGGCCAACACCGCAACGGCTGCGGCATGATTGCCGAACAGATCCGTTAGGGTGATCTGCCCCATGTTGGTAGGATCGTATAAAATGGGGATCAGCGTCTCGTGCAACTGGGCGAAAAGGGCCGTGCCGGCCAGTCCGCCCAGCAGGGCAAAGACCGCATCCATACGTCCCTCGCCGGCGGCCGCCCAAGTGGTGCCGGGGCAGTACCCGGTCAGCCCCCACCCGATGCCGAAGATCACTGAGGCCAGCCCCGTGGCCACGATGCTGGTGGGCAGGGCCAGAGTACGCCCCACGCCGATCGACTGGAGCCCGAAGAGGCCCACGGCGGACAAGGCCACCGCCAGAACCATGAACCGGGGGATGTCCGCGTCCAGCATCAGGTGCGATCGGGCCATTCGATGGGCGTCGGTGGCGCCGATGCGCTGGATGACGAATCCGAAGGCGATACCCGAAAAGAGTCCCAGCCAAATATCTGTCATTGGATCTCCTCCTTTTCCGCAATCTTTCCGAAGATCAGACGGGCGGTGAGCATGGCTACGGCAAAGATGACGACGCCGAAATAAAGGCCGCTGACGGCCAGTTGTGTCGACCCGGAGATGAACAGCCCCAGGGTACAGCCGCCGGCCAGTCGCGATCCGAAGAGGATCAGGAAGCCGCCGAAAAACGTGGCCGCGTACCGCTTTGCCCGGCTGTCGCCGAAGCGCTTCTTCCAGATGGGCGGCATATCGCGCACCGGAATTTCTTTGGATGTCCGCCCGGCGATAAAGCCGCCGAGGGCCATGCCCAGCACAAAGGCAAAAAGCCACGAGCCGGGGCCGGGAATGGCCTTGTAGTGGGCCTTGGCCGCCGCGTAATCCGGCGCCGTCCACTCAAAAAAGCCTTTGAGGGTGCTGACGAATCCGCTGGACGAGGCCGGAGGCCCGTAGGTCGCAAAAATAAAGACGATGATGCCCGCCAGGGCAAACGCGGCCGGGACCCATTTCCAATAGGGGATTCGCTGTTTGTTGTTGTGTTCCATGTGGTTTATCCTCCGCAGGAGACGTACCCGCTTTTGAGACCGCGGCCGTCCCCGGATGCATCGGCCGCGCCGCTTCTTGGGGTCGTCTTTCCCCGACGGTTGAAGGCGGCGGATGGGGACGTCGTCCCCGGCAATGCATCGCCTGTAAGGACGTTTTCCGCGGTTTCAACAGGGTAGTAATAGCGTTTATTGCCCCATTCCATCCAAGAAGGCTCATAGAGCATAACGTCCTCGAAGCCCATGAGCCGGAGGATGAAATATCCGAATGAGCCGCGTCGGGCCGAATGGCAGTAAGTGATGACGGCCCTGCCGGGGTCGAGGCCTCTGTAGAGTTCCCGCAACGCCGCGTACGGCTTGATCGCCTTGATGTCGGGGGTGGTCCAGTTGAGGGTGTAGTCGTTGTTGGTTGCGCTCGGGACATGTCCCAGCTTGAGCACCCTGCCGTCCAACCCGGTATTGGGCGCTTCGCCCAGGTATTCCGCCCGGGACCGGACATCCAGGATCTGATAATAGGGATCACCGAGCCGCGGCATCATGTACTCGGCCTTCACCCATTTACGCAGGATGATCTGGTCCGACGGGGCCTGGTAGAGGACCACCTCGGGCTTGCGGGGTGTAGACACCGTTTCTCCACCGGCATCGATCCAGCCGTCGATGCCCCGCTCCAGCACCTTCATGTTCTTGTGGCCCAGCAGGTCAAGAACCCAGAAGATGTAGGAGCTGGTGGCGCCCCCGTCCCGTTTCACCGAGTCGTAAAGCACCACGGTGTCGTTCCGGGCGATGCCGTGCTCGCCTAGCAGTTGCTGGGCACGCTCGATGCCCACGAACAACCCGCCCCGGTTGCCCGCGGTATCGTCGTACTGAAATTGCCGCCAGGGCATGCGGACGGCGCCGGGAATCAATTTACCCTCAACGTATTTGTCCATTCGGACATCCACGATTACAAGGGACGCGTCCCCCTTGTGGGATTTCAGCCACTCGGCGGTAGCCAGGAAACCGGCGTTGGGATAATCTTCAGCGGCTCCGCCGCTGATCGCCGAGGCCGCCGACCAGTAGACGCCGAGCAGCAAAATCGCGGCGATCGCCACATAACGGATCAATTTGCCGTTTTTCATGTCTTTTTATCCCTCCCGTTTAGTCTGGTATCTTCAATGCTTTCGCGTCGGTCCGGAAAGGTGCCGTTCAATTGCCCTTTTCCGGTCCCCTGTCGAATTCGATGATCCTGGCAAAATCCCGGTCCGGCCCTTTGCGGACCCGGTGATACAGGGGGCTTTTTTCCCCGACCCGTCCCCCCATGTCATAGGTGAATTCGGAGACGGCCACATGGCGAATCCAATATCCGGTCAAAACCGGCCCCACACCGTCGTAACAGGAGTGAAAATGCACAAAGTCGTCCACGGGCTCCGGCCGCGTGTTGCGCCAGGCTTCGGGCGCTTGCTGAAAAAATACCGGATGGATCCTGTCCCGGGTGGAGATTGCGACATCGGCCCGGGGCAGCGTCACCCGCAGCGCGGTGCCTTCGTATAGTTTCGCCCCGTCGGTCATGTCCGAACTGTAGAACCGGTTTTCGTTGAAACAGACGAATCGCAACCGGCTCAGATTCCCGGGGTCCTCCGGTCGAAAATAATAGCCCACAAAGGGTCCGAACCCGATCCTCCGGCCGTCAGGCACCTGCTCCAGCCTGGCCATGTACCCATGAGGCACGACAACAACGCCGTCCGATGCCCCGTCGGTCCCCTGATCGGACCGGCAACCGGACATCACCGCCGCACACGCACAGGTCAGAAGCAACGTCAGAATTGTGGCCTTGTAAATTCCAGTTTTCATAAAGTTCCTAATATATCGTCTGCCTGAGGTGTCTTCCGGTTTCACGGCTTTCGGCAGTCGGGCAAAAGAGATCAGGGTTCGCCTTTAAAAGGTATTCTCACCTCGACCCAGTGTTCCCGGCGGTCGTCAACCAGGGGAATCGCCTTGTCGGGTCGCTCGACTCCGTCAACGCTCACACCCGCCCCGCCTTTGTCCGTATGCATTTGCTGAACCTCGATGCGGTAGACGGTCTCCCGATATCGGTAGTGCACCTTGAACCCCTCCCAATCCGCGGGAAGGCAAGGTGCGACATGCAGCTTGTCCACTTCGAGCCTCAGCCCAAGAAGCGATTCAACAATCAACCGGTACATCCAGGCGGCCGAACCCGTGTACCATGTCCAGCCGCCGCGGCCGGTATGCGGCGGTACTGCGTAGACGTCGGCCGCAACAACGTAGGGTTCCACTTTGTAGGTGGCAGCCTCCTCGCTCGATCTTGCGTGGTTGACCGGGTTGATCATGCTAAAGAGCTCCCACGCGCGCCGGTTGTCACCCAAGCGAGCGAAGGCCATTGCCGTCCAGATGGCCGCATGCGTATACTGCCCGCCGTTTTCTCTAACTCCCGGGACGTACCCTTTGATGTAGCCGGGATTTAGCTCTGACTTGTCGAAGGGCGGGTCCAGAAGTTGGATCAGTCCATGCTCGCGGCGAACAAGGCGCCCATCCACCGCTTCCATGGCCGTGCGCGAGCGCTCGGCATCTCCCGCGCCGGATAGAACGGACCAGCTTTGAGCAATCGAATCAATCCGGCATTCGGGGTTGCTTGCCGAGCCAAGCGGCGAGCCGTCATCGAAGTAGGCGCGGCGGTACCACTCTCCATCCCAGCCGTTCCGTTCCAGATTCGCGCGCAGCTGAGCCGCCTCCCTCCGGCAACGGTCGACAAAAGAACGGTCACCCCGCGCCCGGGCAACCTCCGTGAACTGCATGAGCACTTCATAAAGGAAAAACCCCAGCCAGACGCTTTCGCCCCTGCCGTGTTCGCCCACCAGGTTCATCCCGTCGTTCCAGTCCCCGGAGCCGATGAGCGGAAGGCCGTGCTCACCCAGCTTGAAGCCCCTCGTGACGGCTCGCACACAGTGTTCGTACAAACTGGCCGATTCTTCAGACCGGCCGGGTAGATCGTAATACGAGTCCTGCTCCGCCTCTACCGGGCGGCCTTCGATGAAGTGGATGGGTTCCTCCATGACGCCCGTGTCCCCTGTGTGCAGAACGTATCGGCTTGCCGCCAATGGGAGCCACAGGTAATCATCCGAACAGTGGGTACGCACGCCCCGGCCCGAGGGGGGATGCCACCAATGCTGGACATCTCCCTCCAAATACTGATGGGCCGCGCAGCGGAGCAGGTGCTCGCGCACGAGGTGTGGCTCGGCGTGGATCAGCGCCATCACGTCCTGCAACTGATCGCGGAAACCGAAGGCCCCACCCGGCTGGTAGGTTCCGCTCCGCGCCCAAAGACGGCACGCCAGGGTCTGGTACAAGAGCCAGCCGTTCGTCAGCACGTTGAGGGACGGGTCCGGTGTTTCCACCTGCACGGCCCCGAGAGTGTGCTTCCAATACTGCCACACCGCTTCGAGCGCGCCGCGCGCCGCAGCAGATCCCCGGAAGCGATACGCCAGGTTGCGGGCCTCCTCTTCGTCTCGCCCTGCGCCGAGCGTGAAAATGAACTCACGCGCTTCCCCGTCGTCGATCTCGAAGGGCACGTGGATCGCGGCGCAGGGATCCAAACCGGCCCCCACTTTGCCGGAAAGCCGTGTCCGAGTCATGGCCGCCGGACTCCGAAGCGTGCCGTTACGCCCGATAAACTCCGTCCGATCGCCGCTCACGGTCCGAGTCGCATCGTCCACGTTGAAAAAGGCAACCCGGCCGCCGAACTCTGTGTGGTATGGGTTCCGCGCGAAAAGCGCGCCGCTGCCCGGATCCACTTCGGTGATGACGTGCATGGCCGATTTCGGCCGCAGATCTCCCAGCACCCATGCCACGTATCCCGTGACTGAGAGCCGGCGGGATCGTCCGCACTCGTTTCGCACTTTCAGCACCGCGAACTTGACGGATGCGTCCAGGGCCACGGAAACCCACAGCTCTGAGCGGATGCCGCGTTCCACGTGTTCGAAGACGCTGTAGCCGAATCCATGCCGGCTGACGTAAGGCATCGCCCCGCGGCGGGGCAGCGGCGTGGGAGACCAGAAGTCGCCCCTTTCTTCGTCACGGATGTAAAAGGCTTCTCCGCTCGAATCGCTCACGGGATCGTTGGTCCAGGGCGTCAGACGAAACTCGTGGGCATTTTCGTTCCAGGTGCAGCCCGAACCGCTCTCCGAGATAAGGGTCCCGAAGTCCGGGTTCGCGAGCACATTCACCCATGGCGCCGGAGTGACTTGCCCGTGCGCGGTCGTGATGACATACTCGCGCCCATCCTGGGTGAATCCTCCCAACCCGTTGAAGAAGAGCAGGTCGTGGCGAGGCAAGGCAGCCGTCGGCGCGGGTTCGGGGAGGCGCGTCCGAGTCGGAGTGAGGCGCGGCACGGTGACTTCCCCAAGGCCGCGTCGGGTGATCTGCTCCGCCAGCGCACCCCGAGTGTCGGTGAGGATGGCCCGAGCGACCGTTTGGATCAGAATGCGGTCCTCGTTCGATATCTGCGCCGCAGGTCTTACAAAGATCCCCCCGGGTCGATCCGTCACGTTGGCTTCGATGCCGGCGGCGATGAGCCCTAGAATCTGTTCGTGAAGGGCCTGCCGGTAACCGGCGTGATCTTCGTTCCAGATGACCAGGTCGACCGCCAATCCTTTCAGGCGCCAGTACGCGTGGGCCTGCACCAGTTGGCGTGCCACGCCGATATTGGCCGGGTCGCCAATCTGCAGCAACACGATCGGTAAGTCGCCTGAGATGGAGTAGCCCCATAGATCGGATTGCCCGCGGCGGTTCTTGATGAGGAGGCTCGGGTCGGCGCGCAGGGAGGCATTGGCGTAAAGGATCGAGCCGGCAAGGCGCCCATAGAGTTGCGCGTCGGCCTCGGTGGCATCGATCTGCCGCAACACCACCTGGCTGTGTGACCACGCCAGGTCGAAGACGCGGTCGGCGAGACGCCGATCCTGGTATTTCCCGACGAGGACCAGGCACGCATCGCGGGTCTCGCCGATGCCGGAGACGATATTGATTGTCGCCGTTTCTTCCGGATCGAGCGTGACGCGATAACGGATGGCGACAATCGGATCGAGCACGGAACCCTCGCTGCCCGAGAGCGCCGCAGGCCCGTTCATCGCCTGGGGGTCGGCGACGGTGTTGCCGCGGCCGATGAACCGGCTGCGGTCTGTCTCATAGGAAACTTCTCCGATTTCCGCCCCGTGCATGGCCATCAGGTGAAGCATCCATGGGGTGGGTTCGCCGAGGGAGCGGGGCCTGCGAGTGCAGAGAATCGCCCGCTCCCGGCGGAGGATCTCTGTCTGAACAAAGAGATTGCTGAACGCCGGGTGCAGGGCGTCCGCGTCCGGCGAGGCGAGAACGACTTCCGCGTAACTCGTGACCTCGATGGTCCGGCGTGTCCGCGATCGGTTGGCGAGCTTGATTCGGCGCAGCTCGATATCATCCTCGGGCGAAACAGCGATTTCCGTATGGGTATCGATGCCATGGGCACGGCAGCGGAACTCCGCTCGCGCCTCCGAAAGAATCGCCTCGTATGTCTCCGACCCCTTGAGCGTCGGCTGATAGGAGGTCGACCAGAACTCCCCGGTCGTCATGTCGCGAAGGTAACAGAAGGTGCCCCAGGGATCAGAGGTGCTGTCTTCGCGCCAGCGTGTGACGGCCAGGTCCTTCCAGCGGCTATAACCGCCTCCTGCGTTCGTAATCATCACATGGTATTTGCCGTTCGAGAGCAACTGCACTTCCGGTGTCGGCGTGTGCGGGCTGCTGAAAACACGCACCGGCGTCTCCAAACCCCCGGGAGTCGTGTGGACGTCGGAGAGCTCGGCGGTGTGCCAATAGGAGGCAGTGGCCTTGGGAACCCGCTCCTGGAGCAAAAGCGTCGTCGCTTGGAACATAGGATCCGACTCGAATCGCTTCTGCATCGGACGGTCCAGGAGCAGATAGGCCAGAGAGAGAAGGCTCATGCCCTCGTGATGGGCCATGAACGACCGGACCACGGCGCTCGGTTTTCCACGCGCAAGCCGGGACGGGGTGTAGTCGATCGCTTCGAAGAATCCGTATGCTCCTTCCAGCCCTTCAGCGGCGAGTCGCTGCAGATTGATGCACGCCTCCTCGGGCGCCACCATCAGGGCCAGGGCCGAGGCATAGGGAGCAATGACCCAATCGTCGGCCAATCCCCTTTTGAGCCCCAGACCGGGAACGCCAAACGCGCGGTACTGGTAGTTGCGATGAACGTCGATCGCGTTGTAGCCCGATTCCGAAATCCCCCACGGCAGCCCCAGGCTCCTCCCGTAGGCGATCTGCCTTTCCACCGCCGCCTGGTAGGTCTGGTTGAGCAGTGTGTCACCGTACGTCGGCATCACCAGCAGCGGCATGAGGTACTCGAACATCGAACCGCTCCACGAAAGGAGAATCGGTTCTCCCCCGGCGGTGGTGAGCAGGCGTCCCAGAGCAAACCAGCTCTCCTGCGGCAGTTGCCCCTGAGCAATGGCCACGAAAGTGCACAATCTCGCTTCCGATGCCAGAAGATCATAGTAACTCGGGTCCAGCCGGCGCTCCGCAACGTTGTAGCCGATCGACAGCAGATGACGCGCCTTGTCGAACAGGAAGTCATACTCCATATCGGCCAATTCACCGGTTTGCTGCGCCAGGCGATCAATGGCCGCCATCCTGTCTTTGGCACGAAGGCTTGCCTGGGTGATAAACCGCCTGACCTCTCCCAGCCATTCCCTCTCCCCGGGGGTTGCGTCCGAGCCAAGGCGATCTTCGACAGCCGGCAGTAATGCTACATCCAATCTCGCCAGTTCCCGCAGCGTGGGGACCTCGTCGAGGCCACGAAACCCCTTGAACCGGTCCGGAGAAGCCGGCAGCAAGGTCCAGGGCGCGAGAAACGTCAGCTCATCGAGGGCATCCCGGCATTGCCGAACAAGTGCGCGCGCCCACCACTCCATGGTTTGGCTCTCGAAGTCAGTCTCGAGGCTGTGGACCACCTCCGCGGCAGCCGTCGCCAGCTGTTCGAGGCACGCTCGCGCCCCCGCAAGCGTAACGGGCAGGGAAGCGGACAGGGACGCCAGCTCTTTCTGAAGCGGAGCGAGCAGGGCCGCAGCGCCTTCTCCCGCAGTGTCCACGAGAACCCCTAGGGTGTCGCTGAGTCCCTCAAACCATCGCTTTTCCAGGATCCGGTGATCGGGAAGGGCGAGCAGACCCGGCCGCAAGGTCAGCAGATGGCCCGCGAGGTTCCCGCTGTCCACCGTCGAAATGTACGCGGGAGGCAGTGTTTTCAGAGACTGCGTGTCGTACCAGTTGTAGAAGTGGCCCTGGTGGCGTTCCAGGGATTCCATGGTGTGGAAGGCCTTTGCCGTGCGCTCGATGAGTTGCCCGGCGGGAATGTAGCCGAAGTCGTAAGCGGACAAATTCGCAAGGAGCGCCAGTCCCATGTTGGTCGGCGATGTGCGATGCGCGACCACTGGAGCGGAATGCTCTTGATAGTTATCCGGCGGAAGCCAATGGTCTTCCGGAGAGACGAAAGTCTCGAAGAACGCCCAGGTCTTTCTGGAAAGCTTCCGGAGAAACAGGGCCTGATCGGCCGTCAGTCTTGTTCGCCGGTCGGCAAGAGGCCGGCTGATCCACCAGGCGATGGCAGGAGAGGCGAGCCAGAGGACGAGGATGGGCCCGGCTACGGCGAGCGCGGCCGGCCTCGAAAAAGTCAGAAAAATCACCTCAGCAGCGGCTAGGGCGGGGGCAAACCACATTGCCCGAAACGAGGCGCCGAGGTCCGTGCGGCTTAGGCGACCCGCATCGTTTGACGGGTTCCACTCCAGAAGTCGTCTGTGGGTGACCCACATTCGCCATCCCGTGCGCACAATCGCATCAAGACTGAAGAAGGCCTCATAGGGGAGGCAGGCGAGGGTAAAGGCCGCCTGAGCAAAGTCCCGGCCGGCGGAGCGCAGCGTGACCATAAGATGCTGACGCAGCCGCGCATCGCCCGGTTTCTGAAACAGATCCGGAAAGGAGGCCATCCCGGGGGGGATCAGGAGGGCTCCGATTACGGCGAGCGTCCATAGCCAACTCGGGGACAGGATGTTCCACCCGAGGAGCAGCAATAGGGTCAACGCCGCCGGCACGAGGCTCCGACGAAGATTGTCGAAAATCTTCCATCGGGACGCCCCGGAGAGGGGATTCTTCCGGCGGCTTCCATCGAGGCCTGGAACGCTTGGCCACAGCCAGCGGGCAATTTGCCAATCCCCGCGAATCCAGCGGTGCCGGCGGCTCACGTCCGCGCTGTAGCGGGATGGATATTCCTCGTACAACAGCACATCGCTGAGCAGCCCCGCCCGCGCGTGGCATCCCTCCACAAGGTCATGGCTGAGAATCCGGTTCTCGGGAAAGCGTCCCTTGAGGGCCCGCTCGAACGCATCCACATCATAGATCCCCTTGCCGATGAATGAGCCTTCACCGAACAGGTCCTGGTACACATCGGAGACCACCCGGGTATACGGGTCAATACCCGGCTCACTCCCGCACAATCGCGCGTAGCGCGACCGGTTCACTCCCGGCAGGCTCTCGGCCACCCGGGGCTGAAGGATGCCGTACCCCTCACCGACCCGCTCTCTGTCTTCGTTGTACCGCGCCCGATTCAGCGGGTGCGCCATCGCTCCCACAAACTGCCAGGCCGAATCGCGGGGAAGCTGCGTATCCGTGTCCAGGGTGATCACATACTTCACGTTCGATAACACGGCAATATCCCCGACGATGAGGGAGAACCGATCCCTTGGTCCGCCGCGCAGAAGCGAATTCAAATCCGCAAGCTTCCCCCGCTTCCGCTCGTACCCCATCCAAACGTGCTCCTGAGGATTCCAGCGGCGCGGGCGATGAAACAGGAAGAACGTGTCCGCTTTTGGGCCCCGGTATTTCTCGTTCAACTCTTGAATTCTCTTTTCCGCCAGCCGGAACAAAGGGCCATCCTCCGGAAGCGTCTCCTCAGGGGCATCCCGGAAATCCGTCAGCAGGCCGAAGTGCAGGTGCTCGTCTCGATTGGCCAGAAATCGAACTTCCAGCGCCTCGACCAGATCCTCGATGTTTTGCGCACTTGTGAGCATCGTCGGGATCACGGCCAGGGCGCGTGATTCCGGAGGAATTCCTCCGGAAAAATCCATTCGTGGCAACAAGCGCGGCGTCGCCAGCAATGTCGCCAGCCAGTTTACCAGCGCCACGGCCAGGTGACTTGCGCCGAGCAGCAAGGGGAGACCGATCAGAGCGACGAACCAATCCTGGGCCCCCATGGCATGCGCCTTCGCCAACAGACTCCCGGTGAAAAGCGCCGTCATTACCGTGATGAGGCCCAGATAGAAGACCAAAGGACCTTGGCGGCTCGCTCGTCGGAGAGCCTCAAGGGGAGATCGGCGGACCCTCGCCGCTCCTTCGAGTTGCCGCAACCCCTCGTCGATCAGGTAAAACCCGACATGGGCTGTTCGATCGTCACGGTTATCCTTGGCGGCGGCCTCCCCGGCCAACCGGATCGCTTCGCGCGCCACCTCGCTTTCGGACACCGGGCTGCTCTTTGCGATCTTTTCCACGACATGACGGTAGCGATCGCGGGTGGCAAAATCCATCCTGCCGTAGAGGCCGCCGGGATCCGAACGCAGGGTCTCTTCGACAGCGCTCATCGTCTCGACGAACTCACGCCAGTCCATGGCTCCCAGAAATCGGAGGCTGCCGATGCTGTTGCTTAGGGAAACCTGATCGGCGGCCTGTTGTTGGTTCTCCGACTGCACCAGTCGCTCAATCGTCAGACCGGATTCGGAAAGCCGTTGCTCGATCCAGGTGAGCGGCAAGGCCAACGCAGGGCTTTGCCCCTGCAGCCGCCGCGAGAATTCCGCGACAAAGGAACTCACCAGCCGCGGGTCCGACCGGGCCATACCCGCAATCACGAGAATCAGGCTCTTCGGGTCTTTCTCCGCGATCTCCGTCATTTGGTCCGCCCAGGTTTCGGCGCGGCTGCGGTCCGCCCGGTCGGCGGCGATCCGCGCTGCAACTCGGCGCAGATTCTCGATCAGGGCGAGGCGCAGCATGATCGGAACGGCCCACAATTCGCCGAGTTTCAGGACGGTCACGGTCTGGTAGGCGGCCACGAATCCGCTGAGACTTTCCGGATCCGCCCGCCCGTCGCCGTGCGAGATGATCTCCAGCGCAATGTCGTACACGCGCGGAAGCCCGGCCGATGGGCCGTTCAGCAAGCGCGGCAGTTCCCGGCTGTAACCCTTGGGCAAGTGTCGCCTTGCCATGCGAATCTGTTCTTCAATCAGATAGAAATTGTCGAGCAGCCATTCACCGGCCGGCACAATCCGGCGCTTGGCCTTAACCGCCTCGGTCAGCAGGTTGCGGGCTCCAATCAGGACCCCTTCATTCTCAGCCAGCCGCGTGAGAAGTCGGTCGGAAGCGCGTCCCGAACTCAGTCTGTGCGAATCCGCCAGCGCTTTTCCGTGCCGCCTCATCTGGTCGCTGCTGAACAGTTCCGACCGCAGCGGCGGCTCGTCGCCGACATACTCTTGTGCAAGGCCGGTGCTGCCGACACGTGCCCTAAAATCAAACAAGGACCGGAGAATTCTCTTGCCGCGCACCTTCACTCCTCTCGGTATCTCCTTCATATGCGATGCCATGCTCCATCCGCTTTCTTCCGGCGGATTCGGGGGCTCAATCACGGCAAACTCGATGTTCTCAGGATTTGTCGAATTCGGCCACAGCCTTGTTGTAGGCGTTACCCAACTCCTCCAGGGCCGCTTCGATACCTGATTTTATTTGCTCCCACGCACTTCCGCTGGAAGAGCTCAGTTCCTTCAACTTTTCCGACACCTCATCCCGTTTTTGACCCAATGCCGCAAGCTGCTGTTCGGCTTTCGCCTTCGCATCCCCCCCAAGCTTTTCCGTCTTTGCCTGCAGTTGATCAATTTCCTTCTTGTATTCAGCCAGTCTGGTTTCCGTCTGTTCCCGAAAGGCCTCCATCTGCTCCTTGGTGTAGGCCTTGGTTGTATCATAAGCTTCCTTGGCCTCCTTCTTGACATCTTCCCCGGATGTGGCCCCGGATTTGCTTTGGGTCTGTTCCTTCTCACCGCATCCCGGCAAAGCCCCCAGGGCGAGCAGCAGTATCATTGCCAATAGTCCCTTTACCAAAATGACTCTCTTCATTGTAAAATCCTCCCTTTCAGGTATTCTTTCTCTAGCCGAAATCACTATACTGGAACCGGATTCTGAAACTCATCCACACGCCGATCTCAAGCGGGTGTAAGGAGTACCCTCAACAGTAAGGACGTAAAAAATGTGATCCTCGCTATATTGATATTGTTCTTTGCTTGTGGAAGTTTGTCTATAGGGGGGCCGCCCGTTCTGCTGGGATAACTTCCCGCAAGGCGGGAAAAGATCCCGTAACCTGGCGTTCCGATCATGCTTTAGCTTCCGATCCAGAGGCAACCGGGAGGTTCTCCGGTCTTGATGTTTATTGCGGCACTTTGTACCGCTGAAGAAGCGAGAATCAAGCGACGGATTTGGGGTGGTGAATAACCTGTTGCGCTAGCCGGCAAGCCACAACCTCCCTCAGAGAGGGAGGCTTGGAGTTTGGACATTGGGAGCTACGCATAGGTGCAGCGCATCAGACTTTTAGCCGTACAGGCATTCAAAACCCCCAGGTGCTTGAATCACGAATCGAGGGCCAGCCAGCCTGATCGGTTGAGCGGGGCAAAAAGTTCGGGTTCGCCTTCCGCATGTGGAAGAAATCCAGGCGACGGTGTAGGTGGGCTGCGCTTTGGCGCTTCAGGGCGGTGGCCTGGGCTTTACCCGCCGATCAAACAACCTTCATCGTCATTCGCCTAAGCCCTGCCCGGTTCGGACTCAACACTTACCCTTCTTTCCGCCTTCTTGGGGGCCGGCACCCTTGCCGGTCCCTCGGCCCTTACCCTTGCCACGACCATCACGGGGTCCCTTGCCTTTCGGCCCTTTACCGTCTCTGTTAGGCATAGTATCACCTCCTCTCATCTCTTATTTGATGTTCACATGATATCCCCTTCCCCTATTATGTTGCGGATGTTCTGCTCCCGACGCCATAGATCAGGACCCATGAACCGAGAACTCGGGAGGTGCAGACGGAGCTGTGAAGAGAGCCCCGCTCGGTCTGGTCGCTCTGGCGCCCTCCTTGCCTGCCGGGAAGCGATCCCCGTAACTCATTGCGAGCCCAACCTGCCGAGAATTGGACAATCCTGCAACATGTCGACGGATCGTGCCATATTTTCGCCGACATAATATGAGACTAACCACCTATCTACGTCTCCGCCAATAGTAACCGCCGCCCCCGCCGAACACCAAGATCAACACGACGACGACAATGATGAGCGTTGTGGTATCCATTGGAATTTCCTCCGTTTACTTTGCTGAACCTCTGTGTCAATGTCGCAATCTTTCGTTGGCCGCACCCTTCACATCCTTCACGGCGCCTTCGACTTGACCTCAACTCATCAGCCTGCGGGTGGACATCCTGAAAGGGCCGGTCCTGCGCCTTACCATCACATCAAAAAGCCCATGCCATTATCAGAACCAAAAAGGCAACCCCGATGAATTCCAACAACGCTTGGCTGCTTCTCATTTTGAGTTCCTTTCTCCTCGATGTGCGCGAATTGCAATTAACTCTTCTTTCTCGAAAAAAGCAGGAGCGCACCGCCCGCCACAATTCCCGCCACCCCGGCCCACACAGGGACGTTGATCGTCTGCCTGTCCTTTACCGACAGCTCGATGGGGCCCAGCTTGGCCTCATGGGTGTTCTTGGTGTAGCTGAAACCGCCGTACACCAGCCCAAGGATACCGGCCACGATGAGCACGATTGCCGCAATTTTGGTTGCATTCATTTCTTCGCCTCCTATTAAAAGCATCCTCAGTCAGCAAAATTGAAGGTCTTGCGGTGAACGCCCATCATGGCTCAAAGGAAGATAGAATTGCGTCCATCTGATTTTCGATTTCGCGGCGCCTTTCGAAAGGCATTGAAAAAAAGATCTCAGGCTTTTCGAGAAAGGCAATCACAAAATCGGCCAGGTCCGCCCCAATGCCGGCCAATCTCATAAAATCAGATTTGGAACCGGCGCTCCCGCTCTCTTCATTCATGTCTTCACCGTGTTTTGCCATATCGTTCAACAGCTCCCGGCTCTAATTGAATTTCGAAACCGCATCGTGATAGGCGGCCTTGACTTCAGCCCAGGTTTTTTCCGCACCTCCTTTGACGGCTTCCCATGCCTCATCCCCGGAGGTCTTCAACTCCTCAAACGTCGTCTTGGCCTTATCCTGTTTGTGCTCCAAGGTCTCGATGGTTTTGTAGTAATCGATCTTCGCGTCGGCCTTGGCATTCTCCGCCTTGGCTTTGAGCAGAGCGATCTCCGCGTCCCATTCCTTCAACTGGGTATCGAACTTTTCCTCGTATGCCTTTCTTTTGTCACTCATGGGACCCTCCTATTGGCTGAAAGTTCTGTTTCTCATCAGCCTTTCTTGTTTATTCTCAGACACCTCTTTTGATTCTCTTGCTCAGCATGGTGTCGCTATTTCACGATCAGATCATTCTTCACGTTCGTCTTCGTCCTTGGATAACCTGGACCAGCACCACGATGATGGCGATGACCAAGAGGGCATGAATGACTCCTCCCATGGTGTAGCCGGTCATCAATCCCAGCGCCCACAACACCAAGAGAACTACAAAGATAGTCCAAAGCATGTTCGTCTCCTTTCAAGCATTCCGAAAATCTTTTTGCGGACTTTATTTTCCTACGACCTTTTTGACCTGGCCGATCTTTTCCTGCGCTTTCCCGGCTCTCTTTTCGTCTTTGCCTTTGGCTTCAAGGCCTTGATTCATGGTAACTTTTCCGGCCATCTCCTTGATCTTACCCTTCACCTTATGCCACTTGCCTTCCGCCTCGTCCCTTGCGCTTGACTTCATGATATTCCTCCTTCTGGATTTCGGTGTGACGCTCTAGCGACAGAAGATTCGCATGCCGATCACCGGATTAACCCGAGAATGCCAAATACTATGAGATAGTGTTCTTTCTTTGCAGCAGTCTGTCTATAGGAAGATCGATCATTTTGTTGGGTGAAATCCCCATGAGGCGGGAAAAGGTCCCGAAAGTTATTGCTGAGGGAGCCTTTACGCGAGTTCACAATTTGAATATACGTTAGTGTATTTGCGAATCGAAGCACTAAGGGACCGGATAATGTTGTATTCGAGGCCTCCGCTGTCAACGGAACGAAAAGGATGCCATTCAAAAGATGCCGTTGTTTTCTTCGGTGCAACTTTCTTTTCAGTTTCATTTGACGATGACCGGCAGAAAAGATGCACGCACACTTCGGAATCCAGGTAAGTGCCAAGCCTCTAACTCCCTTTTGTTTAATGATGACCTTTGGATCTAGGAAGGCCTCACAGGGTCTGGCACCTAATCTCTGCCCATCAAAAAGCCCATTGCATTACCAGAACCAACAAGGCAACTGCGATGAATTCCAACAACACTTGACTGCTTCTCATCTCGAGCTTCTTTCTTCACCATGCGTGCGAATCGCAATAAGCCGCTTTCCCTGCTTTTCCATTTCCCTCGGATCCCTCTGCCAAATTGCTTACAGTACTTCCCTTCTCGCTCTTGCCGCTGCTACGGTGTGGAACACGATTTCATAGGGTTCTTGGAGAAGGTTCATCGCCCCCCGAAGTATCCTGAACCGCTCCGACTTCAGGTGGGTATTGAGGTTCGTCCGGGTATCCCATTCCTCAAGAATACAGAGTTCATTTTCGTTCTCCATACTCCGATACGAGTCGCAGCGTCGGCACCCTCTCTCTCCTCAGGGAGCCGATCAGCGAAACAATCGTCTGCGAAAGCTCCAAGCGCTTTTCGGAAAGGACCTTCATTCGTATGAGAACAGGAGCATGCAAATCGCACTTGCAAGTGGCAAGCCAACTACCGGGGAAAGCCAGGAGATTGGAATCATCCTTTAGTAACGAGGGATTAGAGGAATAGGAGAAAAGCATGGAGAAGAGTGAAACGATTTGTTGGCCCTCAATATGTGGTGGAACCTCCGTATATTGAGGGAACCTTTGAGGAGCCAGATCCACATGCTCGGGAACGCCTGCAATGGCGGGATAGCTCTCCACACCCAATACCTTGCTCGTATGGGGGTTTACCGGAAATATCCTCCTCTCTTTTGACCGGAGCAGGTTCTCAAGGATTGTCCGTCCGACGGCGCCTTCCTTCTCAGTTG
>Ga0209163_1000139_pt1 | contig 172602 bp, 148 predicted proteins | sample MTBAKSrepl2MetaG_FD_187457 | JGI IMG/M metagenome (GOLD analysis project Ga0209163, IMG submission 187457) | Enrichment culture microbial communities om Arthur Kill intertidal strait, New Jersey, USA, that are MTBE-degrading - MTBE-AKS2 (Arthur... | ecosystem: Environmental > Aquatic > Marine...
CCTCTCCCGAATTGCGCCTCGGGAGTACGCTGTCCTTTTCGCTTCGCTCAAGAGGACTGTCCTTTCATTTTGAATTTTTATACTTTCTGTCTCATATGTAGGGCGTACATCTGGACTTTTTTCATTTTTGCGAGGTTGAGGACTTTTTCTAGTTCTTCGTCGGTGAGGTGACGGGCTTCGATGTAGCCGTTGTCTACGGCTTCGTTGAAGATTTCGTAACCTATGGCTGAGCGGGTGAGGACTGTTGTCCAGCCTTTGGGGCTGCCTACACCGCCGAAGGAGATGTCTGCGTTTTCAGAGGCCAGGTCTGTGCAGAACTGGCAGGATGAACTGCGGTATTCGTCGAAGTCGCTGAGTTCCAGGATGTGTTCTTTTCCGTCTTTCAGCGTAATTTCGAACTTTCCTTTCCGGATTTTCATGGCCTCCACGTTTTCGAGCGCGATCCCATAGCTTTCCAGTACCGCTTTGATGCCCTCATAGGCGAAGGTGTCCATGCAGAAGAGGCCCAGTTTCAGGATTTTTGCCCGCATGAAGAGGTGCAGTAAGCCGTAAGAGCTTTTCTGCATCTTTGTGACGGCGTCGATGTTGCAGCTCGTTCCCACAAAGGCGATGCTCTGCATTCCCTGTTTGATTGCGCTCATCAGGGCTTCAAGTGTCATTGAGTGGGAATAGACGCTTCCTCCACTTTCAAGGATCTCCTTCCTGGTTTTTGCTACTTTGGGTATGGGTTTCCAGGGTTCTTCTTTTGAGCGGGTTGTGACCACAGCGCAGTCGATCAGTCCCTCGTCCAGGGCATACAGGAGGAGGGAGGTCACAACTCCGCCGTCCTGTCCCTTCATTTCGGGAATAGCAGACTTTGCGGCGTAGGCGTATCGGAAGCTTCCGATTAGCCCTTCTTCGGTGGTAATCGTCCTCGGACACTGGTAATAACAGACCCCGCAGGCTTTGCAGGGACCTACCAGTTTTGGTGCCCCATTCTCAATGGTTATGTACTCGCAGTTTGCTGCACAGGCTCCGCAAAGGGTGCAGATTCCTGGTTTTATGATGTCTTTTTTCAGTTTTCCGAAGGAAATCTTTTCCTTTTCGCTCAGGTTTCGCTTGAGCCGGATAACACTCTTTTCCAGTACATCGAACTTCTGCTTGCATTCGGGACTGCAGAAATAATAGGTTTTTCCCCCGTAGTCCGAAATGTATTCACTGTTTTCAGGTATTATTTTCTTGCAGATGGGATCCAGTGGCATTAATGGCCTCCGATTCAGGTTTACACGAAAAATGCAATAAGTATACACATTTTTATAATTGTATCCTTTATAATTTATGCTCTTTATAATTATGTGTTGCAATTTAATCTTACTGGCATGTGGAGCCCGGAAGTGCCTGATTCACGTAATCTGGTTAAGATAATAGAGTGTGAATATAATGTAAAAACAGAATTGAAACAGAAGCGAGTTGACTACTTAAACCTTTTTTGCAAAGGTTATTATAGGCTCTGGTTAATACCTTCTTCAAACTTCAGATAAATTATGGTCTTGTTAGATCTTTTTACGTGATTCTGAAGAAGCAGCACTCTGGAAGTATTCCTATGCTAAAATTTCGGTTTCAAAGTGATGTTTTCAATTCATTTTCATCGGCTTTAGTGAAGTTCAATGATCTTCAAATAAGCCTTCGAATAAGCTCGAATTGATCTTCAAATAACTTGAATAATCCTCGAATAATCTTTGAATAAACTCGAATAATCCTCGAATAATCTTTGAATAAACTCGAATAACCTTCAAATAAGCTTAAATTGTCTTTTTAAATAAAGCCTGAAAAATAATCTATCTCCGAATTGCATTTAATCACAGACCCTCAGGAAGGTACAAAAAATGGCTCTTAAACCCAGAATTGCAGAATCTCCTCAGGTTCGTTTGATCGACCTCAAATCAAAACCGTTCTTTATTGTGGCCTCCGTAGAAGTCGGAAACACCACCACCAAATGTATCCTTACGGCTACCAACATGGATACTGGCAGGACTCATATCATAAACAAGGTCTTACGGATGACAAGGGATGTCCGTCCTCCCAAATCCGGAGAAGTCATATTCGGAAGAACGCTTACGGGTGTAGAGCTTACGCGCGAATCCGTTGCGGAGCTGGTAAAGGGCACCCTGACCGAATCTCTGGAAAAAGCCAGCCTGGATATAAAGACTGACCTTAACTTTGTGGTGCGCTCAACAGGTGTTGTTGCAGGTTTTGATTCCCCGGAGGAAGTGGGCGAATTTATCAAGGCCCTGGCAGACGGCTGCCTGATGGCAGGAGTCCCTCCAAAGAATATGACTCCTCCAATGTCCATCTCGAATATCTCTAAAAAACTCCAGAAATACAGTAAGCTGGAAAAAGTCATCTTTGACGGGGCTGTAGCCGGCGTTGTGCCTCCTATCGGCTCTACAGGAGTTGAAATTGTTGCAAACGAAATGGAAGGAGAGCTTGCAACAGCAGGAATCAAGGAAGCGGCTAAACTGACAGATGTCGATTTCAGGAACCCCTGCATCTCAATTGACTTCGGGACGACCCTTGACGGCAGGATAACAAGCCCTGACCTGCCGTACGCAAAAACAATCGGAAACTTCTGCGGTTATGCAGGTGCAATCCCTGACGCCATTATTCGGGGCTCGAAAATTGTTGATTCCAGGGTGGGCACCGCTCTGGAAGTTTTTGAGAAACAGAAACCCCCGTCTTTCCTTACTTTGAAGATGAAGGCTAAAGCTATCGGAGATTATGCAAAGCGCATTCATGAGCTTATAATAATTGAAAAAGTCCCGGCGGATAGGAAAAGATACGGCAGCGTTCCTGTAAGGCCTGATGCAGCCGAGGAGATAGGGGTAACCCTTATAGGTTGCGATGTGGGGGAAAACGGCTCAAATATGGGAAAACTGAGTGCAATAGGCCTGGAGATCTGTAAAAGTCATGGACTACCGATTGTTTATGCTGTTATTGACGAGGTAATGGCAGGAGTGGTGTGCAGGCTTATAGAGGTTGCAAAGAAAGAAGGGCTCATTTTTGAAGATACCACTTTCGGAATTACAGGCAGAGCAGGGATTACCGGGAATAAGCCTAAATTAATCCTGAGCTGCCTTGAGAATATGAACCTTGCCCCCAAAATCGATGAGAGAGTAGTCTTTGTGGATGACGGGCTTGCCAGAGGTGCGGCAGTCATGGCCCGCTGCATGAATTCTCTGGGAATCCCGCAACAACCGCTTGGCGGCAGGCACGGTGGAAAATGCATTCTTGCACAGCGGATCAAAATGCAGGAAAGATGAATGTCAGTTGCATTGTGCAATTAGAAACGATGGTTGAGGAGTTGAGGAATAAAGTACAGGCAGGAAGAATTAGCCTCCTGCCCCTCCTCCTCCGGCTTTTCCAAGATCAAATGCCTGCATTGTTTCCCTTTCTTTCCTGAACCTTTCTTCCAGTTCCTCGGCAGTAAACTCCCTTTGTTCTCTCTTTTCTGCAGGTTTGATATCCGTAAATTCCAGAGTTTCTTCTCTGTACCAGAGGTCGGTACTTTCGAGCAGGACCCAAACTTTTCCATTTTCATCCTTTTTAATCTCGCTAACCCTGCTCACTGTATCGCTATTTACATATTTGACAGCATTTCCCACTCGGATGGGTTTTTTGTTGCGCCCTACTGCTGTGATCTCCTCAGCATCAGCCATGCTTTCACCTCGAGGGCTTCCAGGACGCTGGCATTTGGCCCTGAAAGTCCGTTCTTTCTTTACGTACAAATAACTGCTCGTACAAATAACTGCTAATAGGTTATTCAGGCCCTTTAATAAAGCTTGTGTGGTTTAAACTTCAAAAGCCTCCGGTAAAGTCCGGAATGACTTAATAGAGGCTTCTGAGTTTGAAAAAATAAAAAAAAGAATTTAAAGGTTTGCTGATCGCTCAGCACATGTTACCTTTTTTATTGGTTAACCTTTTTACTGGTTGATTTCGCTTCTGAGTTCTCCCATGAGGGCAACCCTTTCGGCAAACGCATTGTGCCTGTGTATGCTCTCTTCGTTAATCTGTTTGATAGTGATCACAGCATTATCGGGAAGGTTCGGGAACTCTTTTACAATATTGTCTGCCATTGCCCTTACACAATCTTCCACAAACTTCGGGTTCATGTGTGCGGTTTCCACGACAACCTTTTCGTCTGAGCGTTTCAGAACTTCATAGACGCTTGAACTCATGGAGCGCTCGATGATCTTGATTATGTTCTCAAGGGAAACGTCAAAATCGTGTGCTACCTTGATTGAGATAATACCTCTTCCGCGCTGGTTGTGGGTCGCCATTGGCACTTTTTCCAGGAACTTTATAATTGTATCCCTGTCAACTCCAAGTTCGGTTAGCTCGTTTGCAGCCTTATCTCTCATTATCTCCTGAGCGCAGGGACAGGCAGTCATTCCGACCACTTCGGCTCCGATGAGCTTTTTCACATCAAAGTAGTTTTTATCGCCGTCACCCCTTACAGCCGAAGCTTCGGCAAAGATATTAACGACTTCCTGGCACTTGATCCCTGTTGAAGGGGAGGCGCGCCTTATCATATATTCGCTTTTCATTCTTACTTCAGCCTGATTTGCATATTCGTGGCGGCCAAGCAGATTGTGTGCGATATCGCTGCATAGTTGTTCTATTTCATACACCGGTGTACTGAGCACCTTCTCCAGTACTTCGTCTACAGCTTCGAAGTTCCTTGAGAGATTTGCTCCCTTGCGGTCTGAAGGCAGGTCAACAAAGACATCAAAAGTTGAAATCAGCACTATCGGACGCTTGTCCTTTCGTTTGATTTCAACCAGCTTTTTCATGTTTGTTACCCCAACACGGGTGAGGTTGATAGCTATGCTTGGTTTGCTGGCCTGGACATCCGGGAGGTTGAAAGTACAGTGTTCCATATTTAACCAGATCCGTGAAAAGATGAGTGTGTGCTTGATTTGTAGAATCAATACTTAACAAATACATATTTTTATTATATGCATTTGGAAAAATATAGTGACCATAAGAAGTAATAGCATGTAAAGTTTGTGCTTTCCAGGCTCTTTTCCAAATGTACAATATAATATATTTTTCAAGAGTCTCTAAAAACCCTTTCCTGAATCATATTTTGAGGCGAATTTTTAACAAAGAATAAATATTTAAATATTTCCCATGTTTCTAACAATATAGAAAAATTTAGCTTATATACCCCGTATAAATTAAGTGCATTTTCGTATAAACCACTAACTAAAGGCAACATCCTGAAGAAAGATTTTATATACTTTAAAATTTAATCAGTGTCTAGCAATACAATTTGCGAGGTGACCTTTATGTCCAACACAAGAAATTTTGTTTTACGAGACGAAGAAGGCAATGAGCATGGAGTTTTCACTGGAAAACAGCCTCGGCAGGCTGCTCTGAAAGCTGCAAACCGGGGTTCCGGTACTAAATCCAAACCGGATGTCATCCGCCTCAGAGAACGCGGGACAAAGAAGGTGCACGTTTTCAAGGCATGGAAGGAACTTGTCGCAGCCCCCAAAAATAGGCCTGACTGGATGCCTGAGAAAATCAGCAAGCCCTTTGTCAAGAAAGAAAAGATCGAAAAAATCGAGTAAATCGAGTAAATCGAGTAAATCCATATCCCTCACATACCCTGTAAACCGGGGTTCTTTATTTTTCTTTTTGATATCCAGATACGGAATTAGCCTGGACAGGTCCTACTTTTATGCTATCCGGGCTGGCTTATTTCTATATCCTATACTCCTCTAATTTTTATAATTTCTATCTTCCCGTAAATTTTTAAGAAATTTTGTGTTAATTTGTTTTTTACAGAATTCCTCTGAGCCTGTACCCGGGATGTTCAACGATAAGTTTAAAAAGAGATTTTCTGATTCCTAAATCATGGAACTCAAAAGAGAGAATGTGCTTATTGAAGCCCTGCCTTATATGCAGGAGTTCTATGATTCAATCATGGTTATCAAAGTGGGTGGGAACGCAATGGTCAGCGCCCAGATCATGGAGGATATCATAAAGGATATCGTTCTCCTGCGTTATGTGGGGATCAAACCCGTTATCGTACACGGCGGCGGCCCTGAAATAACTGAAAAAATGGAGCGCATGGGCAAAAAGGCCGAGTTTTTCCAGGGGCTCCGTATCACAGACGATGAAACTATGGAAATTGCCAGGATGGTTCTGGTAGGGAATATCAATACTAAAATTGTGTCCCTTATCGGGATGTTCGGCGGCAAAGGTGTCGGATTTACAGGCTACGACGGGCGAATGATCCTTGGCCACAAACAGGCTGCAAAACGTGTAATTGTCGATGGCGTGGAAACTGAGGTGGATATAGGTTGGGTCGGGGAAAGCGAGGTTATAAACCCTGAAATTCTCCACATTATGCTTGAAAAAGGCTATATTCCTGTTATCTCTCCGATCGCCGTGGACACAAAAGGCAATGCCCTGAACATTAATGCTGATACGGTTGCAGGAGACATTGCAGCGGCGTTGAAAGCTAAAAAATTGATACTTATGACCGATGTTTCCGGTCTGCTGAGAAACATTAAAGACCCGAGCAGCCGCATCTCCCGCGTAAATCTGGATGGAATTGATCCCCTTATCGAGGAAGGAATTATCAGCGGGGGCATGATTCCCAAAATCAAAGGCGCTGCTGTTGCGGTTAAAAGCGGGGTAGAGAGAGCCCATATCATAAATGGGAGCGTTTCCCACTCCATGCTTCTTGAACTCTTCACAGACGGCGGAGTAGGGACTATGATCTACGGGCCGGACCACCCTCCGGAGTAACAGCGGGTTACCATTGGCCTTTAACTTCTGGCGAAAGAAATACTTTGTGGTGAGGGCAGCCATGGATTTACTCATCAGGCCGGTCAGGCTGAGCGACTCTGAGGACATTAATGAAATGAGAAGGCAGGAAGATGTCAGGGCGAATACACTTGCCCTGGCAACCGAAACCATTGCCTTTACCGAAGGGTTCCTGAAGAGTCTGGGAAGCGATGACCATGTGCTGGTAGCCGAACTTGATGGAAAGGTCGTAGGGATGGTGGGAGTCCATCTCTTCAAAAGTGCAAGGCAAAGGCATGTAGCTTCCATGGGCATGATGGTAAGGGCGGAATATCAGGGGCAGGGCATTGGAAAAAAGCTGCTGGAAAACATTCTGGACCTTGCAGATAATTGGCTCATGCTTGTAAGGGTCGAGCTTGACGTTACCTCAGACAACGAAAGAGCAATTCACCTGTATAACTCATTCGGGTTTGAGCTTGAAGGAAAAAAGAAATATTCAATAATAAAGGACGGGAAGTATGCTGACCTTCTCATGATGGCCAGGTACAGGATTCCCGCTCAGTTTAAATAAAAAAGGATTTTTTCAAGCGGAATTTTTCCGTGGTTTCAGTCTAAAATGGGTGCCCCATAGGTAAAGTCTTCAATTTCCAGGACTTTTTTCCAGAGTTCTTTACATTCGCAGTCTGTTGTACTGAGGTCTGCAGGGTTCTGGGTGAGTGAAAAAGTCCGGAGGGAATCGGCAACTTCCGAGCTGCAGATTTTACAGTTGTGAGGACCGCGTTTTGAGCCTGCGCCGACAGGGTCTGACATCAGGGGGAGCTCAGGGTGGGTGGCTTTTGCCTTCCGGAGGATTTCAATTATGCTCCAGAGCCAGGGAGGGCGGTACTGACCTTTTTCCCAGAGGGCTTCGACAAGGGTACCTTTCTGGACGTTGCAGAGGTTGATGGATATGGTATCAGCATAAGGAGCCGCATCATCTATGGAACGTATGATATCTTCCATTGCCTGTTTTTCGGAGAGGAAGAGAGGCTTGAGCATAAGGTAGGCTTTTATGGTTACTCCGTACTTTTTTGCAATTTCTGCTGCACGGACAAAGTCCTGGAAGGTGAAACCCTTGTTAATGGAATCCCTTCGGATCCTATCCGAGCTCGTTTCCAGCCCGAATGCGAGTTCGAAAGGTTTATCTTTCAGGATGCTGAGGCAGGCCTGTACGTTCTCTTCTGTTACATAATTAGGGCGGGTCTCAACAAGCACTTTGGTAACCCTGGGATCTTCTGCAAGGTTTTTAAGGATTGCATCCCTGGCTTCAGGAAGGACTTCCTGTTCGTCAAGGAAACTGCCTGAGGTGAAGATCTTGACCATGAACTCAGAGAACTTTTCAGCTTTCTTCATTGCTTTCTCAAGCTGTGCCGTGTAGTCTTCGAGGGTCGGAGGCTCACTTGCACAGTCATAGACGTAGCCGCACATCGTACAGCCGCCGGCTTTTCCCCAGCGGCAGCCTGCGCTTTTGAAGATTACAGTGAGGGTCTTTGTTTGAACCCCATTTACAAGGTCTGTTCCGGTCCAGCTTGCCGCAGGTTCATTTGTAGGTGAAGGCTTTACTTTAATCCGCTGCCGGATATCCAGTACTGCTTTATTAAGGGACATGGGCTTAGAACTCGCTATATGGATTAGTACTCACTTTATTATTCACTGCATTTATATGCTGCATTTCTGCATTATTTGCAAAAAAAGTTGCAGAAGCCTGAACAGGCTTCGTTTTTGATCACTCAATTTTGATTAATATTTTCCAATTTTCCTGTCCTTTGTTTTCCGGTTTTACTCAAACTCGATAGTTGCAGGCGGTTTTGGTGTGATATCGTACACTACCCTGGCTACCTTCGGAATTTCGGAAGTGATCCTGGCTTCCAGATGCTTGAGCACATCCCACGGAAGTTCGAGGGCTTCTGCAGTCATTCCGTCCCTTGACCCCACAGCCCTTACAGCCACGATCCAGCCGTAAGCCCGGACATCTCCTTTCACTCCGGTGCCTTTGCCGAGCACGGCAGCAAAAGTCTGCCAGGGGCAGAACCTCTCAAGAAGCTCCTCTTCTACAATGAAGTTTGCATCCCGCACGACTTCAAGCTTCTCTTCGGTAACTTCCCCGAGGATGCGCACAGCAAGCCCCGGACCCGGGAAAGGCATCCTCTCGCAGATCTCTTCAGGCAGCTGAAGGGCCCAGGCAACTTCCCTTACCTCATCTTTGTAAAGGTCCTCGATAGGCTCAACAATTTTCTTGAAGTCCATTACGCTCGGCAGCCCTCCCACATTGTGGTGGGACTTGATCCCGCCTTCGGACTCGATCCTGTCAGGATAGATCGTGCCTTGGATCAGGTAATCGGCTGCAAGTTTCTTTGCCTCGTCTTCAAAAACGCGGATAAAGGTCTCACCAACAGCTTTCCGTTTCTCTTCAGGGTCCGTAACTCCAGCCAGGGCTGCAAGGAACCTGTCCTTTGCATACACGACGTGCAGGTTCATGTGCGAGAAAATGTGCTTTATCCTCTCGGTTTCCCCTTTCCTCATGAGCCCGGTATCAATATAGATCGGCTGCAGCCTCTCTCCTATTGCCCTGTAAGCCAGTTCCGCACAAACAGAACTATCCACGCCTCCGGAAAGTGCGATAATTGCATTCCCGTCTTTTATCTCCTGGCTGATTTTCTCAACTGCCTTTGGAATGAATTTTTCGGGTTTTACCATTGAAGTGCTCCTTCGAGTGAATCTTTCCTTTGAAGAAATGATCGTGATTGGTGAATTGTATGAGAATAATTAAGGTTTGATTATATTTTATTGTGATATATGAGTCAGTGCATGGGGTTTTTGATATTTAAAGGTATAGTTAGAGAATCCTTCGATTTCCTTCTCCTTTAATTCCGATAATTTTTAAAGTTATTCTCCTTCTCTTGAAGGCTGGAGTTTACCCGTTTTTACTATTTTTTCCATAATATTTAACGTCTCCAGGGCCCCTCCTGAAATCTCTTTTTTATCTTACTGGCCAGTAACTTACTGGCTGGTAAGACCTCTTATCGTGTAAACTTTTGTTTTTCACGAGCATGTGGAAATGCAGGTACCAGAGGAGAATAAAAAGATTCGAGAGAAAAATCGGACAAAAAGAATCAATGGAAGAAACTTTTCTGAGAATTATGTGCTAGTTTTTAAGCCCTGATGATTGCCTTCTAACCTCGTTCAAAAAACAAAAAATTACTCTTATATACGAAGCTTTTCCAAAAACATTGCTATCACGAAGAAATGAGGAATTGGTGATAGGAATGGCTAATGAAGACTATGAGATGATCGATAAGCTTGAGAGTATTGCAAAATCCCTGGAAAGCATGGCAGAATCTCAGAAGAGAATGGCCGATATTCTGGAGTTGCTGGTACAGGAAAAAGAACTCATAGATTTGAAGTAGTGGGGATCTGCTGAAAACAAAAAATAAAATTAAGCGAAAAAACATCAGAACAAAGGATCAGAACACAGGTGTTGATTTTAATTTAACTGGAGGACATTTGCTTTCGACAGTTAAAGGGGACTTTTCCGGGGAAGACTGCTGTAAGTGCCAGGTTTATTTTCAGGGTCGAAGGGATGCTGGAAATTTTGAAAAAGGAAAATAAATTCTGCATTTGTTTTTCCGGAGTCTTGTTTGAGATTTCCAGGACTTCTTCCGAAAAGTTTCCTCTGAAGCATTTATTTTTGTTTCTTGTTTTAAAAGCTTGATTTCAGTCCGTATATTCACTCCGTATATTATTCAGTATATTATTCAGTATATTATTCAGTATATTTGCTCCGTATATTATTCAATATATTCGCTCCGTATATTTGCTCAGTATGTTCTTTCAGCATATCATTTAGTATGTCCGCTCAGTATATCCACCCAATATAGAGTTTCTTCTATCAATCCTGAAATATGGGACTCTTAAGGGAGATAGTATTATCCGGATAAATTTTTCCTGAAATACTATGTAATGGCTTTGTCAGATATGTTCTACTTTCTACGTGGCAGTGGGTTGTAAGCAAAATTCGAGTTCTATCTGAAAACTTAAAGATAATATCAGGAGAACGGCAGATTAATATAGAAATCGGAAATATAATCCATAACTAGATACTAAATAATCATGTTTCTTAATATTTGTTCTTGCACTTATATATCAGTACATCTCAAATTAAGAACAGGGGATTTGGAACTTTGGATGCAGAAAAAGCGTTAAAGTTGTGGACAGCTCTGATGTTTGTACTGATGCTTGGACTGACGTTTATTCTACTTATGATCATTGCTGGTTAAGAATAAACAGTATCGGTAGAGATATCCTTTCGCCTTCAGAGGAGACATTTAGCGGGATTATCCCGTTTTTGATGGATGCCCAGATCCGGTTGAGTTAGAATACATCAGGTTAAAATGGGTATATCTGAGATCGACCGGGACTAAAATCGGCTGGATATAAACTCGATGAATATAAATATGGCCGGACATAAACTAAGTGAATATAAAAACGGTCTGATGTAAAGTGACAGCCGAATCTAAAATCCAGTAGTTGATCCAGGGTATTTTGCAAATGGTGGAAGTAAAGCTTGACATGTGCGGCGATATTTCTTTCCCCTCCTTCCTTACCTCTTATCAGGCGTTGTTCCCAGGCGCTGAGGATGCCTGATTTTAGAGGCCTGGTAGCCGCTCCATTCCCCCCGTTCTTTACTTCCACATTTGCTTTTCCGCCTAGGCGGCCTCGCCTTTTCTCCTTAAGTCCTATCATCTCAGGAAGAAAGGCACCATCATCGTTACGTTTATGTGAGTTTTTGTTCCCTTGTCAGGGTACTTCAAGTTTTATGGTACCCGGGGGCGGGAGTAGGGGATGGGAGTAATCTTCATGTTCAGCGAATAACTCTGGTCAATATTCGGGATGAACAAGTCGCCTGACCTGCAGTCTTTCTTGTTGACTTCCGGACTGCAGTTCCAAAGTTCACCGGTTTCAAATTCGAGGTGTTCTCTCAACATGATGGATTTCTCAATAAAGTTAAACGCTATCATCACATAAATTTCTTTCTAAAGTAAGGCTCTCAAATATCTCAGTAAAACAGCTTCATATTTTTATCTCTCCTTTTTTTAAAAAAGAAATTTATCTCTCGTTTTTTGAGCGCAAGTGAATACCTTTTTGGATCCCGAATGAAATACTTTCACCCTGCATACCTGCAACTTAAATAAGATGAGTCCGAAACATCCCAGCACTGTGGATCCACAACTAAGTATATCTATTGTGCAAGTGTTGTAAATTGATTTCATGGGGATATCTTATAGTTGACTTATGCGTTGGCAGATGCATTGACTTTCAAAGAGCTCCCCGAAACTTTATATTCTGGCATAGTACGAGTTCTGCAAATTCAGGGATGAGATAATGGGCATTGATTACGGGGTATTAAAAGATAGTAAAAATGAGCTTGAGTCCAGGGTATTGCTGTCTGCCAGAATGCATTCCGTACTCCGCCAGTACTTCGGATATACTGCTTTTCGCCCCCTGCAGGAGGAAATTATCGGGGATGTCCTGGACCGAAAAGACGTCTTCGTGCTTATGCCTACGGGAGGGGGCAAGTCGATCTGCTACCAGCTGCCTGCCCTTCTCCTGGGCGGGGTCACTGTTGTGGTTTCTCCCCTGATCTCCCTGATGAAAGACCAGGTTGACGGGCTTGAAGCAAACGGGATTGCCGCAGCCTGCATGAACAGTACCCAGAGTGCCAGAGAAATCCGGGACATTAAAACAGCTTTTCTGGAAAACAGGTTGAAGATACTCTATATCGCACCTGAGAGGCTCATGATGCCCGGGACCTTTGCCTTCCTGAAGAAGGGCAAGGTTAGCCTTTTTGCAATAGATGAGGCGCACTGTATTTCGGAATGGGGTCATGACTTCCGTCCAGAGTACCGGAAACTGAAACTCCTGAGGGACCCGAAGACAGGCTTTCCTGATGTGCCGGTTATCGCACTCACGGCTACAGCCACCGGCAGGGTAAGAAAAGACATCATATCTCAGCTCGGACTTGATATTGACCCGGAAAAAGGTCCTTACGTTGCCAGCTTTAACCGAAGCAACCTTTACTACGAGGTCAGACCGAAGAAAGATACTTTTTCCGAGATTACCGATTACCTGCTCAGGCACAGGGGTGAAGCCGGAATCATTTACTGCCAGAGCCGGAACAACGTGGAAACCCTTACAAAAAAACTGAACCTTGCCGGGTTCAGGGCGCTTCCCTATCATGCCGGACTTTCCGATTCGGAACGCTCCCGAAACCAGGAGATGTTCATAAAAGATGACGTGGACATAATAGTGGCTACAATCGCTTTCGGGATGGGGATAAACAAGTCCAATGTCCGCTTTGTAATACACTACGACCTCCCCCGGAACCTTGAAAGTTATTACCAGGAAACAGGACGGGGGGGCAGGGATGGCAGCCCATGTGAATGCATCCTTTTTTTCAGCAGGGGAGACCGCTTTAAAATTGAGTACTTTATCGCGCAGAAAACAAATGAGAAAGAAAAGGATATCTCCCTTGTGCAGTTAAGGCAGATGGTGGCCTACTGCGAAGGAAATAAGTGCAGGCGCCAGACTCTCCTGGAGTATTTCGGGGAAGAGCTTTCAGCTCCGTGCGGGAACTGTGATACCTGCCTCAGGCCTAAAGACACTTTTGACGGGACTGAAGCTGCCAGAAAACTGATCGCCTGTATCCAGGAATTGAACCAGCGTTTTGGAACGAACTATGTTATTGATGTGCTCACAGGTTCAAAGAATAAAAAGATCAAGCAAAACCGCCATGAAAAGCTGAAATCCCATGGCAGCGGTAAGGAGTTTACAAAGGAGCAGTGGAGGTCTCTTGCTTCTGAAATGCTGAACACCGGGTTTCTTGAGGTCAGCGGGGCGCAGTACCCTGTCCTGAAACTGAACTCTATGAGCAGGAAAATTTTGAATGGTTCGCAGAGCGTTGAGCTTGTCTGTCCCGAGGGTTTCATGCCTGGAGCCGAAGAGAGTTTTGTCCCTCCAGCCCCTGCAGGCAAGATCAAAGCGAAAACTGAAGATAATATACAGCCTCCTGCAACTGAATACTCAACTGCTACCGATATTCTTAAAAAAGCAAAGTCCAGGGGACTTCCAAAATCGGGGACAGAGCATGACCCCATTCTTTTTGAGAGGCTAAAAGCCCTGAGAAAACAGATCGCCTTAAAGAAAAATCTCCCTCCATACATCATTTTTTCCGATACTAGCCTGAAGGAGATGGCTTCAAAGTTCCCGCAAAGCCCTGAAGAGTTCCATTCTATCACAGGGGTAGGAGACCATAAACTCCGGAAATACGGGGACGATTTCCTTAAGGAGATAGAGGATTACTGCAGGGACTACGGTTTGGGTTCTGCAGAGAAAGCTGAAGACTCCGGAGATAGCGAGACCGAACCTGAAAAACAAAGGGAAGTCTTAAAGGGCCGGAACCGCAAAAGTGCATTTTCTGAACTCGAAATTGAAACCGAAGGGCTCGGGCTTGCAACTCCTTCTCCGGATGCCGGTAAAGAGAAAGCATCAGGAACATCATCCTCCGGCATCCTTCCTGAAAACCCTTCCGAAGCTTGCAGCTTGCCCGCAAAGAGAGTAAGGTATCTGGATATGAGTATCCAGGATTGGTCGGAAGCAGATTCTTCTCCTTCTCCATCCGGGGGCCTTATTGAAATTAACCCTGAAGAAAAAGAACGTCCATTCATAACAGATTCTTTTAAACCTGATAGTCTTGAGGCAGACTCTTCTGAACAGGATTCTTTTGAAATGGATTCTTTTGAAATGGGCTTTCTTGATATTGGTTCCCAAGAAACAGTTCTCTCTGAAATCGATCCATCTGAGCCCGATCTTTTTGAAAGGGTCTCACTTGAAAAGACTTATTCACTCTATTTGCAGGGGCTCGATATCGGTGAAATTGCAGAAATCGAGGGTTTGAGCATAAAAAATGTTTACCGGCAATTTGAAAGACTGATACTTGCCGGGAAGGTCCGAAAAATTGAAGGGCTTGTGCCGCCGGAAAGGCAGCAGCAAATAAAAACGGCAGTGGAAATATTGGAGAGTGAATTTGACTCCCTGCTCAGGGCAAGGATGGGAGAGAACTGCCAGGAAGAAGAACTGAAGCTTATAAGAGCTTTCCTTCTGTCAAAAATGTTTTTCTCATTCTGAGGGGCCGATTTCCTTTATTTTTTCCATGATTTCGATTCGTGGTTGAGGGGGATACTCGCTCTTGCGGGTAAGAGGATACTTTCATTCCATTTTTTTAAATTCGGATTTTCTGGGTCGTTGAGTTTCGAATATTCATGCAAATGGCCGTTTCTGGTAGTCTTCGCTGATAAAATATCCTGAAATTGGTTTTCCCGGATTTTTCTCCTGGGACAATTTTTAATCTTTTTCAGTACCGAATCGTTTTTTTAATAGCGACCCGTACTTTTATGGGGAAGCACAGGGGAGAAAAGTAGCACAATCGAGCTTATCAGTTCGATGGGGGCCAGAAAAACTTGGAGAATGAACCTTTCGAAGCAGGCGAAGGCGAAATGCTCGAAACCGGGGACGAAACAAAGAGCCTGCAGGAACAGGTAGAGGAGCAAAAAGCAAAACCTGTTTTGTTCGGGACCTTTGAGGGTGTCTTTGTTCCTACCCTGCTTACCATCCTCGGGGTGATCATGTACCTGCGGGAGGGATGGGTCGTGGGAAATGCGGGGCTGCTCGGAGCCTGGCTGATCATCCTGATCTCTTTTGCCATTACAGCCTGTACAGGGCTTTCTCTCTCCTCGATCACCACAAATATCCGCATAGGAGCTGGAGGAGCTTTTTCCATCATTTCCCAGTCTCTTGGGCTTGAAGTTGGGGGCAGTATAGGAATTCCTCTCTATCTTTCCCAGGCGCTGGCAGTTTCCATGTACATTTTCGGGATCAGAGCTGGCTGGAGATGGATTTTTCCCGGGCATCCTGCCATTTATATCGACCTTGCAGCCTTTACCCTTCTCTTCGTTATCGCCTACATTAGTGCCAGGCTCGCGTTCCGGATCCAGTACTTTATCCTTGTCGTGATTGTGGCTTCACTGGTTTCCGTTTTCTGGACAGGGTTTGGAGATTCAATGCAGGAGCCTGTGCAGCTATGGGGGACTTTTCCGGGCTCGCCTGAAACTGGATTTGTGGGGATCGGGTTCTGGGAGGTTTTTGCAGTTTACTTCCCCGCAGCAACCGGGATCATGGCAGGAGCCAACATGTCTGGAGAACTCAAAAACCCCCGGAAAAGCATTCCTCTTGGCACCCTGAGTGTCATAGGTATCAGCCTCTGCATCTACCTGGCTCTGGCTTACTGGTTTGCCCGTTCTGCAACTCCTGAGGAACTGGTAAGCAACTATACCATTATATTTGAAAAAGCGGCTTTTGGACCCATTGTGGTTGCAGGGCTGCTTGGGGCTACTTTTTCTTCGGCCCTTAACTCCATTGTGGGAGCCCCGAGAATTCTGCAGGCCCTGGGAGAGCATGGGATTTTGCCGAAAAGCGAATGGTTTTCCCAAAAAACCGATAGAGGAGAACCCCGAAATGCCATTCTGTTTACAGGGGCGATTGTACTCGGAGCCCTTATGCTTCGGAACCTTAATTCTGTAGCGCCTCTGATTACCATGTTTTTCCTGATCACTTATTCCATGATCAATGTGGTGGTCTTTATCGAGCAGAACCTGAAACTGGTGAGTTTCAGGCCCCTTTTCAAAATCCCCCTCTCCGTGTCCTTTCTGGGGGCGGCAGGCAGTCTTTTTGCAATGTTCATCATTAACCCGGGTTTTAGCTTCCTGGCAGTGGTTGTGGTTCTTCTGATCCATAGCTATCTCCTCCGCAAGCACCTGAAAGCTCCTTTCGGGGATGTTCGAAGTGGGCTCTTTGTGGCAGTTGCCGAGTGGGCGGCAAAGAAAACAAACTCTTTTACTTCTTCCAGCGAGCGGACCTGGAAAGCTAATCTCCTTGTACCTGTGGAAGACCCCCGTGAGCTCTTGGGAACTTTTAATTTCCTCAGAGACATCGCCTACCCCAAAGGTTCGGTCAAACTCTTGGGCCTGACAGGCAAAACAGATGAAGAAAACCTTCTCTCTCAGCTGTCTTCAATAAGCGAGGGCTTTCAGGAAGAAGGGGTTTTTTCTTCTTGGACCATTATTGATACTGCAGAATTCGAAGAGAACCTGGTCGCAGGCATGGAAGCACTTACAGGTTCTTTTTTCCGCCCCAGTATTCTCTTTTTAAGCCTCCCCGAAAGCAGGGACAGGGACGAGAAGATCCGGGAAATCATAAGGAAAGCTTCCCTGTACAGGATGGGAGTGCTTCTTTTTTCAAAGCATCCTCAAGCTGGGCTAGGAAGACAAAATTTAATTAATCTCTGGGTTGAGAATAGGGGTCTTGATTGGGAAATCAGCATGGAACTTGGAAACATGGACCTTGCCCTGCTCACAGCATATAAGCTCAAGAACAACTGGAAAGCTTCCCTTAGCTTTATGACCTTCGCTCCCACTGCCATCCAAGCCCAGGCCGCCGAAAACTTCCTGCAGTCCCTGGCTGAACTGGCCCGGATCCCAAACGTAAAGATGCAGGTTCTGCGTGAAGGTCCTATAAAAAGCTCGAAACTCCTTTCGCATCCCTGCACATCTTCAGCCTCGACCCCAATCCGGACCTGGATCTGGCCAGACACCTGATGGAAAAAGCTGGCTCTTCATGCATTTTTGCCCTGGATTCCGGGGAGGAAAACGCCCTTGCCTGAGAAAGGCTTTCAAGATACTTTTATCATTTCTCCCGGTCCTTCCTGTCAGAAGCACAGGCTACAGACATCCTCGAATATTTCGGGGAGGAAATTTCCGGAGCATGCGGAAACTGTGACTCCTGCCTCAGTCTAAAGACACTTTTGTTAGGGCAAAAACTGCCAGGAAGAGGAAATAAGCTTATAAGGGCTTTCCTCCTCTCAAAAATGCTTTCCTCAGTTTGAAGAGCCCGAAAGAAGCTCTTTTCGATAAATTATTTTGTGTTTTCTTTCATTTATTACGAGGATAATGGCTGAATCCCCTTCTTTTAGTTCAACCCCTTCAGGAAGAGGCAGTTTCATCTGGTTCGCTACTTCCAGGACAACAGGCGGATCAGGGCTGATTTCATACTCGACGCCGTTATACTGGAGGTAGACTCCGTTGCTTTCCCCTAAATTAAGCGGGTCTCCTCCTTTATGTTCTATTTTAAGGTTCTTCGAATCGATTATCTGGACATCCAGTTGCGTAAAAGTCCCTGATTTCAGAGCTCTTTCCGTACTTCCTCCGAGGAGCACGGCTCCCCCCATGAGAGCGAGGAGTCCCACGCACAGCATCGCAAGAGCAATAACTACAGCTCGATTTACGGCTTTTTCATCACACATGAATTTATTTATGGGCCTGCTTAAGGCTTTACCTGAGGACCCATTTATGAATTTACTTAAGAATCCTGAACCCGAAATAGCTTCACCCCCATTGTAGAAGCAATTTGAATTCTTCATATTAATTTATTAATATTGTTATGCATTTTCATATATAAAAAAGTTTCAAAACTCTTTTAGTCTTTAATAAATTTTTAATAAATTCTTAATAAGTCTTTATAGTTCTGTGATTATTTTCCTGCAAGAACATAAAACCAGGTAAGAACTTCCGTTAAGAAATAGTAAATGAGATCTCCCAATATCGCTGCCAGAACAAAACCTGCTGTTATAGGGATCATGAACGGAAGGCCCGGAGTTACCCAGACAGTGCCGTCAAGGAGCCCCTGCTCTTCGTGGACTTCAAGTCTGGAGATCATATTCTGGTTTACATTAATTCCCCTGCCTGCAAAAAAAGGATTTAATTTCCCGTTATTCAGCTCAAAACGTTCAGCTAACCGGATATGCCTGCCTTTCTCCAGAAGTCCCCGCAGATCCTTAATGTTTATCCTGTATGCAAAGAGCATGTAAAATGGCTTTTTGAGCATATCAGGAGTAAAATGAAGAACGTTGTAACAGAAAATTCCTAAAGGAACGATAGCTGTAAGAAGGAAGGAATTTTCAAGAACCGTAAGTGAAAAGAGCCCTGCGGGAGGAAATCCGAGCAGGGGAAAAGTGTAGCCGTCGAACTCCAGGACAGGGTAAATCGGGACAAGAGTCCCGATCACTATCAGGGCTTTTGCGTCTGCACCTCCGAAAACCCTTATCCTGAAAAGCAGATAAGCCAGAAAAAAACTGGAAATAAAAGAGAAAATTAGCTGGAACAGAAAGGAAATTCCCCCCTCCATAATTTCATATATTAAGAAACCTGAGAGGGAAAGAAGCATAAGCTTCCATACACGGTTTGGGACCCTGCGGGTTTTCAGGTCCAGGTAGGAAGAGTAAAGGAGAAAAGGCAGACAGGCTGCCAGTTTCAAAACTTCTATCATGTGTAGTTTTCTGCTCTTTTGCTTTTGTGTTTCTCCAGTTACAATCTTTTTTCGTACTGGTTTTTATTATTTTCTGTGTTTTCTTCAGTTTTCTATTCTTCTTCCGTTTTCCGTATTTTTTCTGCTTTTTGATTTCTTCATTTTCTTCCGTTTTTTGTATTTTCAGTTCAATTTTTATTCCCGGATTTTCCTCCCGATTTTATGGTTTTCGGAGGCTTTTCCGGCATATAGGAGCTTTTCGGGATAGGTTTTTTCACAGTTTTTCCCATTTCTTGAGCTCCATGATTTCTGAAAGGGTTCCCCCCCTCCGGATCTCATCGAAGATTCTCTTTTCGGTTTTATTTACTTCCTTTGCCCTTCTTGCAAGTTCATAGGCCTGTTCCTTCGGGACAACTACAACTCCGCTTTCATCGCCGATTATATAGTCCCCGGGTTTTACAGTCTGGCTTCCACAGGTGATTTCAGCATTGATTTCCCCAAAACCTTTCGGGTCCCCGGCATTGGGGACTGTATTGCTGGTATAAATTGGGAGCCCGAGCGTTTCGACCTCGTCAATGTCTCTTACAGCTCCTTCTATCACCACACCCGCAATTCCCTTATTCAGGCTGCTCAGGGTTGCAAGCCCTCCCCAGCAGGCAATGTCCTTACTTTCATTATAAATTACTATTACATCTCCTTCTTTTGCGATATCAATGGCTTCGACCGTTTTTGCCCAGTCTCCGGCAAAAGACTGGACCGTAACTGCAGTTCCCACCATTTTTCCTCTTACGAGAGGGTGGATGCCTTTCATTGCTCCTTTTCTGTGCATCGCATCCGAGATATTTGAGGTGGAGACTTCCTTAAAGATCTCCCTTATTTCCTGGTCTACGGTCCCCCTGTCACGGATATCTACAGACTCGGGAGAGTCCACACTCTGCCTTATTTTTTTTGCAGCTTCGGTCACATTGTCAGAACGGGTTATGTTCCCTCCAACTATTACAATCCTGGCACCTGCTTTGACTGCCTGAGCTGCACTTTCGGCGTCAAGCCCTCCGGCTACTGCAAGCTGGACACTCACTTTTTCTGAAATTTCCATTAAAATGGATATCGGGTCTTTTCCAACCATCTGCTGGTCGATGCCTACATGGACGTTCACATAGTCCACACCCAGAGCTTCGAGATCCACTGCCCGTTTTACAGGATCCGGGGCTGAGATAAGGTCTGCCATCAGCCGGACCCCATATTTGTGGGCTGAACGGAGCGCGTCAAGAATTGTAGAATCATCTGCACTGCCAAGGATGATGACCACATCCGCACCGGCTTTTGCAGCCATCTCAACTTCCATGGCTCCGGTGTCTACGGTTTTCATGTCGGCAAGAATTGTCCTGTCCGGAAAAGCTTTCCTCATGGTGCGGATTGCGTCCATGCCCTCACTTTTGATCAGGGGGGTCCCTATCTCGATCCAGTCAGCACCTCCTGCGACTGCTTCCTTTGCAATCTCAACTGCGCGGTCAAGTTCCAGAAGATCAAGTGCAACCTGAATTATGGGAACGATAGTATCACCTCTATCGGGAAACCGAGAAATGTGAAAAATTGAGTTTTTGCATCGGTTTCCTCCTGGTTTTATTTTTTTCAAATTTTATTATATGTTTAAATTTTCACTATACTCTTAAATTATCAGTATGACTTTTATTACCTTTTTTTATTCACCTGTTACCCCTGTGCATTTCTTACTGCCCATTTTCAGTATGTGAGTTCTTCATTATCTATATTGCTTTTTATTCTGGATATTTTTCCTTTGAGTGTTTTTGTTTTTTGAGTGTTTTTGTTTTTTGAGTGTTTTTGTTTTTTGAGTGTTTTTGTTTTTGCGGTTTCACATTCTCAACCGAAAATTCGACATTTAATAGTTGTCGCGAAAATTTTTTACCAGGGAGAACAATTTAGTTGTCGGGGATAGATTATGGACCTTAAAACAGAAGAAAAAGAAGACTTCTCCCAAAAATATATCACTGAGGAAGAACGCAGACAGCTGTTATCGGCTCTACATTCCCGTCTCTTCTGGGTCGGGCAGTATATTCCGGATTATGTGGAAATTGAAGGGAAAACATACCCGCTTCATAACTATGTATGGGAACTGATCCAGAAAGAAAACCTTACTGAAGGTGAAAAATCCCAGATAGATAAATGCATCGATATTATTTCGGAAAAAGAAAGAGAGGACGAAAAGGAGCTTGAAGAGAAACCTCTTACACAGGCCCAGGCCCAGGCTCTCTACCACGAGACTGCAGGCCTGTTGCGTGCGATAATGGACCTGAAAGAAATCGAAACCGGGGCTCTTAAAGAGAGTGCAAAACGCTTCCAGGAGAAATTTGTCAGCCAGCGGGTAAAGGATGCCAGGCTCTGGCTTGAATTCATAAAGAACGTCTCAAAGTAAAATGGCATAACCGATATGCAAGGCAATGTTTAATTGTTGCAGCGCTAACATGGAAAATTTTCGGAGCAAAGGTTATATCTCTGGGAATCATTTATGAAAAACGGATGTCATTTAAGAACAGGCACGTCATCTCAATGAAAGATTTTTCGCGGGAAGAAATCGACTATGTTCTGGATACCGCAGAAAAACTTGAACCTGTAGCCAGGGGCGATGAAAGATCCCGGCTGCTGGACGGAAAAATTGTTTCTCTTCTTTTTTTTGAACCAAGCACAAGAACAAGGCTGTCTTTTGAGGTTGCTACGCGGAGGCTTGGAGGCCAGGTCCTGAACCTGGGCTCGGTTGAGGCAAGCTCTGTCATGAAGGGGGAAAACCTTGCAGATACTATCCGAGTAATCAGTAAATATGCTGACCTTATCGTGCTGCGCCATCCCCTTGACGGGTCGGCACGCATGGCTGCGGAATTTGCAAGTGTCCCTGTGATCAATGGGGGAGACGGCTCTGTCCATCACCCTACCCAAACTTTTCTTGACCTTTACACAATCCGCAGGGAAAGCCATCTTGAAGGCCTGAAAATCGCTATGGCGGGAGACCTTAAATACGGAAGGACCGTCCATTCCCTCTGCCATGCCCTGTCCCTTTATGGGGCGGAAATGACCTTTGTTTCACCTCCGGAACTCCGGATGCCTTCTGAAATTGTCAGGGATCTTAAGAAGCAAAAGATCCGGGTAAAGGAAACCGATTCTCTTGAGGAGATAATAGGAGATGTCGAAGTCCTGTACATGACAAGAGTTCAGAGGGAGCGTTTCCCGGATCCAGAAGAATACGAAAAGGTTAAAAACAGGCTGAAGGTCACAGGCGACCTTTTAAAAGCCGCAGATCCCAACCTCAAGATCCTTCATCCTCTTCCCAGGGTAAATGAGATTGCTCCTGAGGTGGACGCAACTCCTCATGCATGTTATTTCGAGCAGGCTTTCTACGGAGTCCCGATAAGGATGGCACTGCTTGCTCTGGCAATGGGGGTGATTGAGTGAAAGAAAAAAGGGACCTGAAGATCCAGGCAATTGAGAACGGGACTGTAATTGACCACATAACAGCCGGACAGGCTCTAAATGTCCTGCGCATCCTGGGAATTTCCAGTGCTTTTCGGACAACTGTCAGTTTTGTTATGAACGCTCCCGGGGCGAGAGGCAAAAAAGACGTTGTTAAGATCGAGGGTAAGGAACTCAGTGTTGAGGAACTTAACCGAATAGCCCTTATCTCTCCCAAAGCTACGATTAATATTATAAGGGATTTTGAAGTGGTTCAGAAAAATAAAGTCGTGCTTCCGTCTTATGTGGAAGGCGTTGTCCGCTGTATGAATTCAAACTGCATCTCCAACAGCAGCGAACCCATAAAATCCAAATTTTCAGTACTTCAGTCCGACGAAGAAGGAGTTTCCCTTCACTGCCTGTACTGCGAGCACGTAATCTCCGAAGAGATTGCGGAAAATCTGCTGTAAGGTTTCTTTGTGAAAATTTTGCCTTAAGGTTTTTTCTTGGAAAAAAGTACAGCTTCTAAAAAATTAAAAATTTGCTGTAACCGGAAGGAGAATCCAAATCCGGTTAGAAAAGTAATTTTTTATTTCGTTTTTATCCTGAAGCCCCACCGGAAAACCGGTGGGATAAAGGAATAACTGTTTGAATAGAATTTCAGATCGGTCAGGTTTTTAGATCTATTGATCCTGTTCTTTAATTATACTGTCCGTTGTTGTAGGCATCAAGCTTCAGGTATATGTCTTCTCCGCTCGGAATCTCGCCACATCCGACTTTTGTCCTGTCCTGCCAGGGAGAACTGTTTGCTCTTATAGGGCTTTCATCTTTGTCATAGTAGTATTTACTCATCCAAAGGTCTCCCTCACTAATTTTGTTTTTTACATCATAGGACTGGCAGCAGTTTACTCCATTCAGTTTTGCGGCGATAAGTGCGTCGAACATGGTGTAAACCTTATCTCCTTTCACGGGGTGCTGCATAATGGCTATTGCCTCATCTACGGAATAGGTCTTGTAACCATCGCAGGTACCAATTGTGATTGTCTGCACGGGCCATGCTTCCGGGTGGTTTTTCCAGTAACCAGGGCTTTTAGGTGTACATTCGGTAGTTCCACAGTCGCAGGCTGCTGCAACCCCACTCAATGCGATCAAACAGGCTGTAAGTATTAAGATTTTAGTCAAATACCTCATGTTTTGCACTCCCTTTACTATCAATGTGGGGGAATGATCTTACAGGCCCAGATAAGGAAATATTATTTTTAATTATTCTATCTCTTCCCCAGGCTCCCTACCTGATTGCCAGTCAGTCCAAATTCCCCAAATGATAATAATACTCTGAATTATTTAATACTTTTCTGTATAAAATTAATATTTATGTTTTGGATGGAATAAATCCTTAATTATACCGCTGCTATGAAAGAATCATTTTCTCTTCTTTTTTAAGGCATAATGCTATTGTTTTTTTGGCCAAAAAAGCGGAATGGACGATAATCGAACATGAAACTCTCTCAATTATTTTGTAACTGCTGATAAAAAATTAATACTGTGGAACGAAAATTTAGTAAAAAAATGAATATAGAAAATTTCGAGTGCAGTGTAACCGGTTTGAAAATGTGATAAATTCTTGCGCCAGAGTAAGGGTTAAAAGGTATGGGGTCTGAAATCTAAAAAGTTTTCTGGTACTATTGATCTATCAGTTCAGCTTTGTACCAGGGAGAAAAAGACAAATATTCCTCCTCGATCCAGAGCCGGTCAGATATCTGTATTTAATGGTCCAAGATCAAGGAGGATTTGTCCAGTTTTTCTGCTTATTTTCTTCTCGCTTTTAAGGCCTTTTAATAGTTTCCGTTATTAAACTGGTCAAGTGTTTCAGCCCAGGCAATCGCTTCGGGACTGTCTGAGGGGCTTACTTTGTTTTCCTGACCTGCCAGCCATGCCTCAGCTTCCTCTATAATATCCATAAGCTCATCAAAGTCTGTCTCCGGGCATGCTCCATTTTCAATATTCAGTCTGGCTGCAATGAGCTGATGGGCCAGTATCATCCGGGCGTCATTCTTCACAGGCTGCTTGAGTACGCCTATCAGGGCATCCTTGCCATCGTAAAGAGTGTTTCCAATGTATAATGTAAAAGGATCCATTGGTGTGAGCGGGTCGTCCACCCAGGCATCCGGATGGTTCTTCCAGTACCCTTGAGTGAGGGGCTCCTTACATACTTTTTTGCAGAGCCCGGCATCCCATACAACGTCGTAATTACAGTGAGGGAGATTTACGTAGTCTACGAATCCGTAATTCCCGCTATCTGTGGATGCATCGCTATCTTTACCCGCCGGGCTGAATAAGTAGCCGACGGGAGCTATAAATTTCACTTTGTAATTACCTACGTTACCGTCTCCGAAAGTATAGTCTCCGTTAGAATCCGTTGTTGTGTAATAAGGTTGCTGTGGAGCCCACTGGCCAGAAACCTGTTGCTTATACAGTTCTACCCTGACCCCTTCGAATCCGGGTTCGTTAGAATTCCGGATTCCGTCGCAGTTCTGGTCGTACCATACAGAACCATTAATAACTCCGGCTGTCGCAACCCCGCTCAGTAAAATTAGACACGCCGTGAACATTGTTATTCTTGTCAAAAACCTCAAGTTTTTCCTCCTTTTTTGGTGTGTCGGGAAACTAAAAGCCTTCCTGATCAGCTTGAAAAAAATAGTCGATTTCCTGAATCTCTTCCCTGATAATTTTATCTCTAATTCTCTGATAACCAGTTAGCCTGCACTTTCCCATTAGCTTTAAGCTCCTTAATTATTTAGCACTTTTCTGTATCGAGTTTTGAAACGAGTAACGGGCGAATCACTCAGGGTAATATTTATGGTTGTTTGTATATCTCTTCTTTTTAAACTCCCGATTGAAACTGTTTTTCCGGAGTCGGAATGGAAAAGAATATGAGACCGGGCGGACAACCATAAAAGTAGATCTGGATTTGAGGAAAAAATTTATGCTGAAAGATGAGAACGAAACAAACGAAACAGAGGCAGAATACATCAGTTATCAGGAGCGAAACAAACTCCTCTGGAGCCTCAGGAGCGAGTTTGCATGGGCCGGGAAAAAAATCCCTGAAAGCGTGGAGATAGAAGGAGAGGAGTACAGGCTTCTGGACATGATCAGGGCTCTTGGAGAAAAGGAATTGCTCGAACCGGAAGAAGCTGCCGAAATCAGGGCTCTTATCCCAAAACTGAAGGAAAGGGCAAAAGCAGACGAAGAACTGCTCGAAACCGAAGAACTTACACGGGTTGAGGCAGAAGCCCTTTATGAAGAAGCGGTCGGACTTTTGAGGGCGGCAATGGAGCTGAAGGATAAGCTTGAGGGGAAAGGCGGGGAAAAAAGCGTTGATGAATTTAAGCGGATGCTCAATACCCAGAAGGTAGTGGATGAAAAGCGCTTTCAGGAGCTTATTAAAAGTTTGAAGTAACGAGTTTGTTTTCTAGTTTTCCTATTTGTTTTTAGTTGCTTAAGAGCCATGATTTCAAATAATTCATTTTGCTTTTGGATAATCCTTTTTTCAACTCTTCTTTTTTTATTCAGTTTCATTTTTAAGAATTGATGTAAGTTCTTCCGGTTTTTCAATATAGAATTCCAGATTCAAGTCTGAGAGTGTAGTAACTTTAAGAGTCCGTTTATAAGGCGTTATGAGTTCGAAGATGTAATAAAGCGTGAGTAGAAACGCAATTACCTGGAATTCCCCCAGAAATAGGCTGAACTTTGCGGAAACCGGAGCTGCTTCTCTCAACTGCAAACCTCTGATAATCCCTTCTATGGCCTGAAATAGTTGAGTTGCAAGGGCAGTAAGGAATAATAAGCGAATTGGCCATCGATAGGAATGGTTTTTGTTCTTTGATGCCAAGGTCTGCAGGATGTCATCTTTTCGCAGCACGAGAGGCTTGAACAGGTGTCTGCGAATGATTACCTTTTCAGGAGTTAACATCACAGTATTACGGTTATAAAGAATTAAAGCCAAAAAAGCCAGATACATGATAAAGAAGGGAAAGATATCGAGAAAGAAATTTCCATAAAAACATATTCCCGAAATGATAAAAACTATCATTGCTGGAATAACCATTCTTATAATTCCTATATCTCTGGAAAGGCTGACCTGTGCTTTCAGAACTTTACCCTCCTCCAGACCTGCGGCAGGGGGTACTATCTGGCTCCTGTTTTCCGGTTTAAAACTGCAGAACCAGTCTTTTTTCCTTTCTTCTTGGAGGGAATTTTTCATCTGGCACCAGCCCATCAGTTTTCTGAAGTATTTCACAAAAACCATTTCATGCGCCTTCACAAATGCCTTTCAATGGACGATTTCAGCTCTGCAGCCGAGGTTTCGTCCGTGATTATTTTTTTGGTTTTGATGTATAGTTTAGTATTCAGATTCCAAAGTTGAGAAGCTTTGTAAGCTCTTCCGGTTTTTCGGTATATATCCAAAGTTTCAGGTTTGAGTATGTGGTCACTTTAAGAGTCTGCTGATAAGGCGCTCGTAGCTCAAAGTCGTAAAAAAACACAAGAAGATATGTCGCTATCAAGGACTGTGAAAGAAATAAGCTGAGTTTTGCGGAGGCTGAGGCTGCTGCTTCCAGTTGCAAATCCCTTACAATCCTTTCTACGGTGCGAAGCAATATAATGGGAAGGGTAACAAGAAAAACTAAGCGCGTCGGCCAGCGCAGGGAACGGTTTTCGTTTCTTGTCACCGATATTTGTATGATATCCTTCTTTTCAATCACAACTGGCTTACGTATAGGTCTTTTAACTATGATTTTTTCAGGCATTACCGTAACAGTACTGGGATGATGGGAAACTAATAGCACTATGAGGGGTAAATACAGAATAAGCTCTGAAAGGATAATTAAAAAAGAGCTTTCGGGACTATATGTCCATAGAAGTAAGGAGATTATTAATGCAAAGAGAATGATTATTACAGCCCACCATTCTGGAAAAAGGTTTACCTGCACCTTAAAAATTCTATTTCCCTGAAGGTCTACGGGAGAGGAACCCAACTCAACAATCCTATTTTCTAATTTAAAATCAGGGTAGTTGTTTTCCTGATTTCTTTTCCCAAGGGAATTTTTCATCGGGCACCAGCCCATTAATTTTCGGAAAGCTTCGATCACAGTCATTTCATACGCCCTCACGATGCCTTTCAATAGACGACTTAATCTCTGCAGCCGAGGCTTCATCTGTGATCAGGGAATAGTAGGGAGTCAATTCATACCATCTTTTGTGTCTGGTCTTGATGTACAGCTGCGTATTCAGGTCCCGGAATTGGGCTTTTTGTTTCCGATCTCCAAATAGTATGAAGGGGAGCATGGAGATCAATAGCAAGGGTATTTTCCATTCTCCTTTTACTACAGTCATGTGGTAGAACAAGAATACGCAAAAAATTCCACCGATAATCAGAAGAAGGGTCATTTCCTTTGAACGCTTTTCAATCCTGTATGAATCCACTATTTCAATCTCTTCATAAGGAATTTCCAATCTCTTCAGTTTGAAGGCCTGCAGATGTACCCCGAATCTATCTACAAGAACTGCTGCATCGAGGGTTTTGAGAAATAGTAAGTAGTAACCACTGTTCAGCAGTAAGAGGCCGATCAGGAAGAAATAAACGTCCTCCGGATATCTTAGAAGCATGCTGATGCCTGTATAAAATAAGAAAAAAATAAGAGTTGTATTTGCACGAAAAACTACATTTGAAGTTCGGAACTCCGGTGAATTCCCTGTTTTTCCTGAAACTAGAACCAGGTTTTTAGAGCTATGGGGATATTCCGTTTGCGGTACCATTTTTCTGCAAACCGGGCACCATCCCATCAGTTTTTGGAGATATTCGATAAAAGCCATTTCATATACCCTCGCAGTGCCTTTCAATGGACGATTTCAGCTCTGCGGCCGAGGCTTCATCCGTGACTAATGAATAGTAAGGAGTCCATTCATACCATTTTTTGTGTCCGGTCTTGATGTACAGCTGCGTATTCAGGTTCCGGAACCGAGTCTTTTGTTTCCGCTCTGCAAAAAGTAGGAGGGGGAGAAGGGAGATCAGTAGTATAGGTACATTCCAGTCTCCTTTTCCTACAGCTATGTAGGCCACGAACCCGCAAATAGCAATGCCCCCAATTCCCAGGAGAATAGATGCTTTCTTTGAACGTTTTTCAAGCCTGTATAATGTTATGCTTTCAATTTCTTCGTAAGGGATTTCAAATTTCTTCAGTCTGAAAGCCTGCAGATGTACCCCTAATTTATTTACAAGAACTGCTGTGTCGAAGGTTTTGAGAATTAGGAAGTAAAAAGAAATGTTAAACAAAAAGAGGCCTGTCAGGAAGAAAAGAATTTCCTCCGGATACTCAAGGGAAAGGAGCAGCCTGAAACTTATCATGAAATATATCAGGAACAGAGTTGTGTTTGCAGGAAAAAGTACATTTGAAGTTCGGAACTCGGGGAGATTTCCTGTTTTTCCGGAAACTGGGGTCGTATTTGCAAAGGAACAGAATTGTCTTGTTTGCGGTGCCATTTTTCCGCAAACCGGGCACCATCCCATCAGTTTTTTTATATGCTCAAAAGCAACAGGTTTGACAGGCATTTATTTTCTCTCCCGAACGATGTACGATTTCTTCCATGTCCCGTAACTTTTGTTGAGATAAATCGTTTTGTGGTTTTTTTTCTCCCAATATATTAGCTGGGAATAGCTAAGCCACATCCCTACAATGAGACCTCCTCCAAATGAAAACATTGCTTGCAGGGCAGTTTCCTGGGTTTTAAGATAAAGGCTAAATATCAAAATCAAAAATACATACGAAAGTACATAATACAGTTTTTTCTTATTCGAATAGTCAATTATCGGTTGTTTTACCAGGGCATCGTATCTTTTCATTTGAGCCTTCCAGTAGAATATGACAAAAAACAGAGAGACTAAAGATCCAGTGAGTAAGAAGGTCAGGTTTATACCCAGCTGATTAATCACCGGGATATACACAAGTGTAAGAAAAGTATTAATTAGAAGGGTTTGAATGCTTGTTTTCCGAAGCCAGTCAGGATTTTTCAGATCCCCATTTTCTTTTCCTGCTCTTTCAGGAATATCAAAATTGAAATTCTCTAAGCTAACATTCCGCCTGGCTTCAGCTGCTCTGGCATTCGGACACCAGCCCATCAATTTTTTAATGTATTCGGTATTCGGGTTCACAGTTTTCCCTCCTTTTCTCCAAGGGCGTACATCTTCTGGAACCCTTTTTCACTTTTTATATAAATTTTCATTTGTTTTTTCTTCTCCCAGTAAATTAGCTGAAAATAACTTCCCCACATCAGGATCAAAGCCCCCGCAATGAAAGAATACAGTGACTGAGCGTTAAGAGAAAGGGTTGTATGAGACAGGATATGGGGCAGGAAAACCATGAACAAAATCAAACCTAAAATTATGACTGAGACAACCCGGAAGAATGTTTTTTTAAAGGACGAAACAACAGCAGGTTTTTTTGCCAGGGTATCGTACTTATTCATCTGCTTTTTCCAACCGAGCAAATGGGTAAGTAAAGAAAGTGAAAGGCCTAGAAGGAAAGCCTCTGAGTTTATACCCTTTTGGGATAGCAAATTTATGAGATAAAAAGTAAAGAATAGTGCTGGTAGAAGGATTCTGACGTCAAACCTGGAAAAGAGTCTGGAGAGTTGGCTCAGAACCCCCTGATTCCTGGCTTTTTCTCCTCCGGATTGAGCATATGCTTCAAAATTGGCAGGGCTAATTCGAGATCCGGTTTCGAGTGTTTTTGCATTCGGACACCAGCCCATCAGTTTTTTAATGTAGCTGGACTCCCGGCTCATAGTTCTCCCCCCTTTTCTCCAAGGACATACAGTTTGTGCTGTCCCTTCTCTCTCTTCACATACATTTTTACATGGTTTTTCCTCTCCCAGTAAATTAGCTGGAAATAGAAACCCCACATCAGGATCATAGTTCCTGAAAAGAAAGAGTACAGTATCTGGTCGTTAAAAAGATAAGCTGCATAAGATGAGATATAAGGCAAGAAAGCTATGAGCAAAGTTAAACCTAAAAATGGGAGTAAGAAAACACAGAAGAATGTTTTTCTAAAGGAAGGAGAAATAACAGTTTTTTCTTTTGCGGCGTCGTATTGATGCATCTGCTTTTTCCAGCCGAGCAAATAGATCGGTAAAGAAAGTAAAAGGCCAAGAAGGAAAGCTTCTGTGTTTATACCTTTTTGAAATAGGTTTATATAGACAGGAGCAAAGAACATTGGTAGCAGGAGGAGTTGGGTGTCAAGCCTGGAATGAGGGCTTGGAATCTCAGGACTTCTTTCTTTTTCTTCTCCCAATCGACCATATACTTCAAAATCAGCAGAGCCAATTCGGGGTCCGGTTTCAAGTTTTTTTGCATTTGGGCACCATCCCATAAGCTTTTTTATGTATTCCAGAGTCATGGTCTTTACTCCGTTCCCTTATTTACGATGTAGATCTCCGGCATGTTACGCCCGTAGATAAGCACGACCTTTTTATTTTTCTTTTCCCAGTATATGGCTGTAAGATAAAAGAGAAAAGCTGTCACAAAAAAGCCGGAGATTAATGTCAACGTGGACATCCAGCCAAAAGATAAACTTCCACCAAGCAGTAACATCAGCTGTAATGAATAAATTTTATTAAAGTAATACAGCAAGGCTGCCAAACAGAAGGCGGACATAAAAGTAAAGATGAAGCCCCAGCTAAATTGTGAAAATAAAAGATACAGTATTATCAAAGAAAGTATTAAATTTATAACTCTCAGTTTTGGCGGTATACTTTTCAATTTCATCTTGATTTTTTTACTGGAGTTTTCCATTCTATTTATGTTGTCCAGGTTATGCCAGTCCGAGATGCAAAGGTACAGGTTAAAAGCGATTCCTATAATCAGCCCAAATATGAAAGCTTCATCTCTGAAATTAATTCTCTGGAATCCAATCCAGAGTACGGAAAAGAGTGTCAGCCCGGAGTATATTAATGCCCTATTATGGCGCTTATTCCACCAACCGGAGGGTAAAGTAGGAGAATTTTCGGAACTTTTTGGAGCAGCTATGCTGGAAATGGCAAAGAGTTTTTTCTTCTCGGGAGAGTTTGAAGTTGCGTAGGGGCACCATCCCATGAGCTTTTTGATATATTCCAGGGTCATGGTTGTTACCCCGTCCCCGCATTTACGATGCGGATCTCTGACATTTTACGGTCATATACAAGCACTATTTTTCCATTCCTCTTTTCCCAGTATACATCCGTAAGGTAATACAGAAAAGCTGTCAAACAAATGCCGGCTATGCCAGATGAAAATACCGTGTTGAGTGAACCTAAGTAAAAAAGAAACACCATGGGAGAGAAATCAAACTTAAAGTAGTACAACAAAGCTATCAAACAAAAAGCAGAAATTAAAAATAAAACGAATCCCCAGTTAAATTGTGAAAATAAGAGATACAGTATTACCAATGCTATTATTATATTTATTAACTTTATTATTTTCTCTTTTGACGATACAGTTATAATTTTTCTTTGTCTGCTTGAGTTCTTTATGTCATCCAGATAACTCCAGGTCCAGATACAGAGGCTCAGGTTAAAAATAATTCCTAAAATTACCCCGGACATGAAACGTTCATCCACGGGGCTAACTCTCTGGAATCTGATCAAATATATGGAAAAGAGAGTGAACACGGAGGAATCTATTAATGACCTGTTATGACGTTTGTTCCACCAGCCGGGAGATGGAACCGGAGAATTCCCGGCATCTTTTCCTCCGGATTGGTTATCAACTTCCAAATATTCAGGGCAGATGGAATGCCTGGTTTCAAATGCTTTAGCATTAGGACACCATCCCATCAGTTTTTTGATATATTCCAGGGTCATGGTCATCACTCTGCGTCCTTATTTATAACGTAGATCTCTGGCGTGTAATACCCTTCCAAAATGACGATTTTTTTATTCTTCTTTTCCCAGTATACATCCGTGAGATAATAAAGAAAAGCTGTCAAACAAAAGCCGGAAGTACAAGTTAAACTGAAAGTTAAAACGAATTTCCATCCAAGAGATGAAGATTCTATAAGCAGTGATGTCAGGCCCAGTATTCCAGCTATAGTTATCAATTTATTTTTTATCTGAAACTTTTTGTTTGAGTTTTTTATTTTATCCAGGAAACGCCAGTTCCAGATGCAAAGAAGCGGGTTAAAAATAATTCCGAGAATTAACCCCAGTATAAAAGCTTCACTTATGAAAGATTCTCCCTGGAATCCAATCCAATATATAGAAAAGAAAGTCAGCCCGGTGGACATTATTAATAACCTATTATGGCGCTTGTTCCACCAGCTGGGAGATGAAATCGGAGAATTCCTGGCATCTCTATCTCTGGATTGGTTATTAGCTTCCAAATATTCGGGGTGAATTGAATGTTGAGTTTTAAGTGTTTTAGCGTTGGGGCACCAACCCATCAGTTTCTTTATACTCTCTGTGAATACATCCATCGTTTCCCCTTCTTTCAGTTTTAACTGTCTAAGCTCAGGCCTGTTCCACCAATTCTTTTAATTTTCCAAATAATTCATCAGCTAGTTTTGTGGGGTCTTCCGCACTCTGGAGTTTAAGTTGCATTTCTTCTGCAAAGTCCCAGAGGAGTTCGATACATTCCCTGTACCTGTCGCAGGATCCGCATTCTCCTTCGTGTTCATACCAGACCTGCATTCCGTGTTTTGTTGAGACAAAGATTATTGCGTTGGCTTTGAAAGGAGTTGATCTTCCGAAGAGGATTCCTTTCTTTGAGTCCAGTTTCTCCACTTCTATCCTGTTTGCCCCGGCCATCTCAAGCAGAGTCTCTTCTATACGTTTATCCATACTGAGGAGGGCTCTCGAGACTGCCTGTCTGGAGACCCCGAAATGCTTTGCAATATTGATGTTTGGGAGTCCGTTTCGGCTCAGAACCCAGAATTCAAACTGTTTTTCACCTGCCGGAAGGAACATAAGTAAACATGGGAATGTTGACTATATATACTTTTCTATCTTCTTAACTTTTTTGAGCTACTCTGATGAAAATCTTTGTCTGATAGGAAATCCCGGAGTTTTGTTCAGAATAGTTTGATGATATGGCCATAAAGAATATATGGAACAAGGTTAAAATTCGTTTACAAATATGAATATTTATTGAATAGTATATAATTCCAATTAGGTATTATGCTAATATAAGTTAGAAGCTGTGGATAGGTTGAGGTATCTATGCTAGAAGAGGATTGTTCAGATAAAAATTTAGAGATTCTATTCCTTTCGGAAGATTCTCGAAAACTAGTACAGACTCTTTCTAATACAAACTCTCTAAAAATCCTGAAGCTTCTGGAAACTAAGGATATGTCAGCAGGCGAGCTTGCAGAAAAACTCAGTTTGGGCTTAAGCACTCTCAAATACAATCTTGATTCTCTTTTAGATGCAGGTATGATAAGAGTTTCAGATGTTAAATGGAGCCAGAGGGGCAGAAAAATAAAGATTTACGAGCCGGTTGAAAAAATAATAGTTCTTGTGCCGGGCTGCAGGGATATCTGCAAGGAAGAAATCCTTGGCATGTTCTTAAAAAATACTCAAGAAAACTTCTGCATCGACGGAGATTAATATTTTTTAAAATTTGTTGAAAACTGATACTATCTGTCCTCTCAGACTGCAGAAGTAACTGGATGTGGTGGGTCTCAATCTGTTCAAAATATGTTGTTTTGATAATATCTGAGTTTTTGAGATTAACTTTCTTTTATATTATTCGCAAATGAAATAAAAGTAAAAACATGAGTATAAAGAGGTCGAATAGTGACTCAAAGATCAAACTCTACTGTTATCTTGATAGTTGTAATACTTATTGTGGCGTCAGTACTTTTTTATTCCTATTTCATGGGCCAGCTCCTCTGGGGCATTATAGCTGCGGGAATGATTATTCTGATTGCAGGTATGCTACTTTTTTTGCCGATTATTGCAGATCCTTTGAGCTCCTCCTATTACAGGGGAAATGAGAAATCCGAATCTTTTGGCGTTGAATCTACATGTCTAGGCGATTCCAGAGTTTATGAAAGGCCATTTTTCTTCATCGGTGTGCCTTTAATTATGATTGCGTTTGGAGGTGTGTTTTCTAAGTACGAGAGTATATTTTCCATAGCATATGAGAGCGGAACAACATTGGTTCTATATCATGGACTCTGTTTTGTTTCAAAAGATGACAAACTTAGCATTAGGGGTAAATGGTACAGGGGAAAAAAGCTCGGAATCCAGGGAAATATCGTTGTTGCGGACAGAGTTGAAAACCTGAGTTCCGGAATTGTATTTGAAAAAGTATGATGTTGTTCGAGTTTCATTACTTGAGGTTCCTTACTTGAGGTTCAGTAATTCAGATCATGTGGAATCATTATGAGAAGTTTTAGAAGAAAGCTAATGCTCGGAATTTCCCTATTGGTATTGATATTCATACTTCTTTTTTTGGTCATCCCCTATCTCATAGCCGGACCTCCTACTCCTCTTTTCCACGTTAGAAACCATGATGCAGGGGTTCATGAACTCCGGGTAGAGATATATGACCTGGAAAATAATTCCTTACTCGACAAAACATATGAGATTTCGGCAGGTGAGGAAGTTTACCGTCCCAAACCTTTCAGGTTCCGTGTGCCAGGATTTGAGGTTGTGGATTATACGTTCAAATTCACTCTTGACAACATGTCCACGGAAACCTACCAGACAAATATCCAGCCCTGGAACACTGTTGAAGTAGAACTTTACTCTGAGTATGCGGAAGGTCAGCCCCTTTCCATAGGAGAGATAACTGTTTAAGTTTTCTTTCAGTTTTTTCAGCAAAAAATAAGTTTTTCGGGTTTTTTGGTTCCTGAAAGCTTGTTTTTTGGCTTTCCGGATTAATTTTCAAACTTCCCAATGATTGTGACTTTTCGTTGCAGTTTTTTGAAAACATATGCAGGCAAGTGTTTCCAAGTATAATTGGAAAATCATTTCCAATAAACACAAATCTGTTTTTCGAAACTTTTGTCAAAAATCTATATTATCGATGCCAGCCAAAGAAAAACTACCCAACAGGTAGGTCCCTTCGGGCTTCTCCTATCTCAAAGTTTGCAGATAGATGATAAGAAGCTTGAGGAGCATGAAGAAACTGCTTGAGATGAACCGTCATGAATGGCGATCCGTCAGAATATACAGAAAATTCTGTGAAGAAATCCTGGATCAGATCATTATTTAATCGCAAAATCGGGTATAAATCCAGATCGTAGCACAGGATACAACCTCAAACCTCAGATCCTTGCAAAGGCGCGGGTCTCAGAACGAATATAATTACAGATTTCAGTAAGCAAGGATAGTGAAAATATGGATAACGATTCCGAAGAACAGTTGTTGAAAATCCTTTCAAATCCTATCAGAGCTACAATCATAAAAAAGCTATATGATGATAGTCTCACATTCACGCATCTCATGCAGCTCACAGGCTGTAAAACTGGCCAGCTCAGTTTTCACCTTAAGAAGCTCGATTATCTTGTGGAACAAGACGAACTGAAACGCTACAGGCTCTCGAAAAAGGGAAAGGAGAATGTGGAAACTATTCTTCCCATGCTTGGAAACGGTGAGAAGGAAAATAACTATTCCTGGGACAATTTATCAGGAGAGGAAGATAACGTTCAACTGGGTTACGCCTTTAAGCAATTCTGGGCCTCTCTTGGTTTACTCATTTTCAGTTTCTTCTCTGCAGTAAAACATGGGGTTCTATATTTTCTTAACAGTCTCAAAGAAAAGGATTGGTCTGACAGCACGAATCGGAACTCGCAAAGCTTACTTTCAGTCATTAAAGGCCGCATAAGCTCAACCCCGAAAGCCATTCGGAAATCCCTGAATCCAATTCTCTGCTATTTCTTTCTGATACTGGGACTCCTGTTCTTCATCCCTGCTGTGTTCTCATTTGCGCACCCTGCGTTTGACTCTACAATTGATTCTGCGGCCAGGATAATGGCTTACGAGATGACTCCTGAGGAAATCAGCCTTGCAAATGAACTTTACGAAAATGAGATGCTTTTATATCAGCGAAATTATCAGGAAAACAGTTATTCACCGCTAATGCGTAAAGCTATGTATTATGAACGTTCAGTGGGATTCCCGCTTTCAACCCAGAAAATAGAATCCTGGAATGAAGCCAAGGTGCCCTCAAGGGTCCAGTTTTTTAACGATTTCGCGCTTTCAGGTCTTGGCCTCTCTCTAGTTCTGCTATTGCTTGGGGGAATCCTGGCTTACAGGCGAAATTCCCTTTTCAGGAGAGTTATCAATTCCATAATAACGACCTCTATACTTCTGATCTTGATTACGTTATTCATACTTCTGGAAACGAATGCGTTTTTTGCATGGGGAAACAGCCATCTTGACCTGGCAGCATTGAAGGGTTTTTCACTTATGCTAAAACACCTTATTGCTCTGCTTTTTCTACTCTTGTTTTCGTCGATAGCCTGGCTTCTGTTTCTGAAAACGAAGGAACGAAAGGGCCACTTGGAGAAGGAGCTTGAGGTAATAAACAAACCTTTTCCTCCAGTTTCTGAAACAGAAATTCCTTCAGAAGAAACCCTGGAAGAAGAAACCCTGGAAGAAGAAACCCTGGACGGAGAAGGGCATTGCATTGAAAAGGACCGGGTTTATCTGGAAGAGAGAATCACTGGAGCAGGAGATGCTGACTATGCGGAAAAACTTCTCGCAAAAGGTGATTGTGATGGGATCTATTGCTGGGATGAAAAGAAAGGGACTGTAGATGGTTGATGAAAGCTGCCATTTTGGCATAAGTATGCTGATCCGGTTTGAATGATCATCAGACAGGTGCATCAGATCGATGAAAAAGAGACGTGGTCTTCTACAGGAATGGATAACAACGAGCATACTATCATAAGGAATGAAGGATAAAATGGATCCAAAAAAGCTTGCTTTTTATCTCTGGTTATTTCTGATTACATGGGGGATAACCGTATATCTTTTTTTTCCTGAGACAATAAACCTCCTTTTCTTGGAGGATCTCTCCGAAAAATACCATTACATTGCCTTGTGTATTTATTTTCTTCTTCTATCTGTTAGAGGGCTGACCCTGATCCCTTCGACTCCCCTGTTGCTGGCAGGAGTCCTGCTTTTTGATCCTCTCGAAATTTTTGTCGTGAGCCTGGCAGGGATACTGGTTTCCTCTACAATCGTTTATTATTTTTCAAAATATCTGGGCTTGGCTGCATATTTCGAGACCAGGTATGGAAAGTACGTTCAAAAAATAAAGTATGGGCTTGCAGATAATGAATTGCCGATTATAGTTGGGTGGAGTTTTTTCCCGCTTGTCCCAACGGATTTAATAGTATATGCTGGGTCGACACTGAGAATACATATTTTTAAATGTCTTCTAGGAGTCTTTGTGGGCGAAGCAGTATTAAATGCACTTTATATCTTTTCCGCAAACATCATCCTTCATGCTTAAGGTTTCGATCTCTAATTGCTGCATAAGATCTCTATTACCGGAATACTTGCTTGCAGGCAGGTGTCCGTGTCTGTGTTGTGGGATGATATGGTGTTTTTCAGACTTCAGGGGCTGGACCTCTGCAAGCAAGCACCATCCTATTTCCTATTTTTTATAATTTATACTTTTCGCTGCGGTTGACATAAAAATTATTTCCAGTGAAAGAATGATATTTCAAAAAGCCCGAAAAAGTCCGAAAAAGCTCGAGAAAATCAGATGAAAAAGAAGAACTCTGGGCCAGTTAAGGCCTGGAATAGAGGTTGGTCTGAATGATTTCAGACACAAACCTCTACAATTAATTCCTTCAAATTAAGCTTTACAGCCCGAGCACATCGTCCATGGAATAGATTCCGGGATTCTGCTCGCAGATCCATTCGGCTGCGCGGACCGCACCTTTGGCAAAGATCTGGCGGGAATGGGCCATGTGCCGGATCTCGATCCTTTCGGAGTTTCCTACAAAGAGTACTGTATGGTCTCCGGTGATATCTCCCCCGCGCACTGCATGGATGCCGATTTCTTTTCCGCGGGGGGCGATCCCTTCCCTACCGTATACGTATTCTTTGCCGCCCAGAACTTCACTGATCACATCAGCTGCCCGAAGAGCGGTCCCGCTCGGAGCATCTTTTTTCTGGTTGTGATGAGCTTCGATAATCTCGATGTCATAGTCCGAAAGATACTTCGCAGCTTCTCTAACGATCTTGAAAAAGACGTTAACGCCTACGGAATAGTTCGGAGATATAACCGCACGTACCTGGTTTTTCCGGATAGCTTCATCAATAACTGCCCGCTGTTCCGGAGTCAGGCCCGTAGTTCCTATTATAAGGTTTACTCCGCACCCTGCGGCAATGGGAGCGTTTACAATGGTTGCCCCGGCTGCAGTAAAGTCGATAAGGACATCAGCCTGAGTCTTTTTCAAAACTGTTTCGAGGTCTTTTACGTCCGAAATCTGGATTCCCAGGTTGCCCACGTGGGCAAACTCTCCTGCATCCTTCCCGATGTTGCCTATGTCAAAAGCGGCAACGAGCTGCATGTCGGTGGAGCAGGTAATGTTTTCTATAATTAAGGAGCCCATTCTGCCGCAGGCTCCGAGTACTGCTGCATTAATCATTTCATTACCCCCAGTTTCTTGAGCTCACTTACGAGCTTTAACTGGTTGGCATCGCTCATCGGAGCAAGGGGAAGCCTCAGGTGTCCGCTTGCAAGCCCGATAAGTTCTGCGGCTTTCTTAGCCGGGATCGGGTTTGTCTCAAGGAAAAGGGCGCGGATCAGAGGGGCTATCTCGAAATGGATCTTTCTTGCAGTCTCGTAATCTCCCCTGAGGGCTGCATTTACCATTCCTGACATTTTGTCAGGCACAATGTTTGCAGCAACTGAAATGACTCCGCTGCCTCCCAGGGAAATAATCGGAAGTGTCAGCCCGTCCTCGCCTGAAAGGACTACGAAATCGTCATCTATAGTCTGCTCAAGGATCTGGGATACTTTGCCGACATTCCCGCTGGCTTCTTTGATTCCCACGATGTTTTCTACCTTTGCAAGTTTGGTGATAACATCCACGGGCATATCCTGCCCTGTCCTTGAGGGGACGTTGTAGAGAATCATAGGGATATCTACGGCCTCTGCAATCTTCTTGAAGTGTGCAAGCAAGCCTGCAGGATTAGGCTTATTGTAATATGGAGAGATGAGAAGTACGCCGTCAACACCCGCATCTGCGGCATGTTTTGTGAACTGGAGGGCTTCTCCTGTGTTGTTTGAACCTGTTCCTGCAACTACAGGAACCTTTGCGCACTCCACTGCAATGTCGATAACCTCTTCATGCTCCAAAGCGGAAAGGGTTGCCGATTCTCCGGTTGTGCCACAGGGCACGATTCCTGAAACCCCTCCCTCTTCCACAAATGCTATATTCCTTCGTAGGCCTTCCCTGTCAATCCTGTCATCTTTCGTAAAAGGAGTGATCAGGGCAGGCATTGCTCCTTCAAACATATAGATATCCCTGCCTGTTCCCGGAAGTAAGTTCTTAATCTGTTCAGTAACTGATTCAGTAGACTTTCATGCGTGCAACTTTTCTTGTGACGTAGCCTGCAACCCTGTTTCTAATTATTTTGCTTTCAATGGTTGTATACTTTGTCACAAGGGCTTTGTTGGTCTCAAAGTCCTTTGTAAAAACGTCTCCGTAGTTTTCAAGCAGGCTGAATGCAGTTCTTTTGATGTTTGTCTCTCTTATATTTCCCATCGTATCTCCTCTTGGTTTTTTGTTTTTTATTCCAGTTATTCAAGTTTTTGTGGTTTATCTAACCATGTTTCCCTGTGAATTCTGGTTAACGTGAAGCGGTTAACGTGAAGTCGGAGAAGGAAGCAGTTCCATAATATGGGGTTTTTTCTATCTCCTATTGGTGATTTAGCGGAAACTGGATACAAAAATTTGACTATACTGATTTTGTCGACTAATAGGTAACTTGAGATTTATAAGTTTTGGGGTGAAAAAGTATTTTCGGGAATGCTTCTGCCTTTTCTGTAAATGTTTTTTTCTTCTGCCTTTTCTGGTAGGGGGATGCTTTACAGAAAATTTTAGTTGGTTAGCCTTGTTATTTAGTCAGCTTGTCTCCTTAAAAAGACGTTCTTGTATTTCACCCCGTTTCTTTTTCCCTATCTATCTCAGCCTTTCCCTTCTGATTCCTTCTCTCCCTTATTCCGGCTTTTCCTTTTAGTCTTTTTCCTGTTCCCTTTTTCCTGTTTATTTTTACTTATCCTTTCTAGCCCTTCAATTTTTGTTTAATCCTGCCTTTTTGTTACTTCCTTTTAACCTGCTTCTCTTTACATAATCAGTCTTTCCAAGAAAGCGGTCAAGTGTCCCTGCATTTGTGAAAACAGGCTCTCTTGCCCCTTTCCGATTTACAGTAAGCCCGAATAAAACAATTAGCAGGCCAATTTCCGGTTTTGCTTCAATGCTAATTGCCCCTATGAGGATCAGGGAAGAAGCTGCAAGCCCCTTAAGGGCACCTTTCCTGTAAGAAATATAGCCCGTCCTTTTAAAAATTCGGATATCCCGAATTGTCAGGAAGAGGACTACGAAATAGGCAAGCATTGCAATTTCCAGATACATTCTTTTCTCCATTTTCTTTTTGGTTTCTCACTTTTTACCTCTTACAGGTTGTTTCTCAAGAGCCCAACCGGTATCGGGGTAAATCGCGCGGATAATTTTTCAGGGTTTATTGCAAGATCGATATCAAAGTATGGTTTCTCAGTATTACAATACGGGTGAATAATAATGTATAATATTGGATTTGAATTATATTGGATTTGAATTTCAGCTATGAAATAGTATACGGGTGGATAATATTGGAATTAAAATATTTGGCTATACGAATATTAGTAAGGGTTGATAATACTGGATATTAAAATATTTTCGGTTATGTAAATAATATTACCGATAGTAGTTACAGCCCGGCAGTCTTAATCTCGGATAATAATCAAAATCAGGTACCTGTATTATATATAAAACCAGCAGGTTTGGTTCTTCCTATTATTCACAGCATCCCCGGGTTAAGCAGCCCGGTCAGAAGCAAAAACCCGAGGAAAAGAGGCTGGTGGATAAAGTATATGAACAGAGAATGTTCTCCGATCCGGGAAAGGAGTTTAGAAAGCAAAAATTTGTCGGCTTCAGGGGCTTCAAACTGCCTATTCCCACCTTTATAAAGGGAGTTTCCAAGGAAAATTCCTGCAAGGAGCACCCCAAACCAGGGGAACAGAGGAAAATAGTCAAGGGTCGTGAAGCCTTCAGGCCTGAAGCCCATCCAGAGAAGGGCAGAAAATCCGAAAGTCCTCTCTTTGAGATAAAATCCTATAAGTGCAAAAAACAGGCCGAAGAGCAGATTTTCTTTTCCGTATTTCAGGAAAGGGTAGGCAAGCACTGCTGAGACTCCGAAAAAGTGCAGGATCCCAAAGAGAATATACTGTCCCGGAAAAAAAATCCAGGTTATCCCTGTAATTATCATTCCCATTGAAAAAAGTCTCAGCCCTCTTTTCAGGTATTTTGAAAAATTTTCCTCAGGCTTTCTCGGGGCTCTACTGGCAAGAGCTCTTGACCGGCTTATGGAAAGCGCGGTTCCGGAGATCAGGATGAAAAGGAAAGCTGACCCCCTTCCTATGTAGAGTAAAGTTCCGGACCTTAACTCGACATCGGCAAGCCCGAAAAAATCGAGGTCATAGAGAAAATGGTATCCAAGCATTAAAATAACGGCAAAACCCCTCAGGCAATCAATTTCCCAGAAGCGGTTTGAGTGCCTTTCCATAAACTTTTTCTCCGAAATGCCCTGAAATCCCGTAATTCAATACTTTTGACTCCCTGTAAAGATAGCTACACTTATATATTCTGCGGGACACAGGGCATGAAGAGATCAGTAACCCTTACTTTTTCCTCCTGAATACCAGTAAAATCCCAACTCCTGCTACGATTCCGGCAAGCAAATAGAAGAAACTGAGGGCCTGATTCTCATGCTCTTGAATTTCCTTTTTTTTTGCCGAATCTTTTGGGGGGACTTCTCCGGCAGTTGCAGACGTAGCAGTATCTTCATCCCACGAACTTGCAGCCAGGTGAATGCTGCGTTTGTCTTCATTTTCGCTGTCTGTTAGTTCCTTATCTGTGGATTCCTTCCCTGTAAGTGCCCTCAGTTCGGAAGTTTCTCTTTCCTCTGACTCTTCGGATGCCCGGACCTGCGAAGAAGTCGGGGGGGCCTGCAGGACAGGGGAGTTTCCCTTTGCGTTAAAGATGATTTCCCTTTTCGAATCTCCCACTTTGATTTCAAGCTTTCCTGAAGGAACTGACCCGGTAACATACCTGTAGCTAAACTTCCCATCCGTTCCGGCGTTCACTCTTTGAATTATTGTGACTTTCAGGTTAACACTTGAAGCCCCGTCTTCTGCTATGCCGTCTACTTTTACCTTATATGTTCCCGGAGCAACTCCGGAATAGGACACAGCAGCTATCCCGTCATCAGCCCAGGAGCTCTCGGTTTTTGAGAGAACCATTTTCATTTTCGCTTTAAGGCTCTCTACACCTTCTGCTCTTACAGTAAAGAGGTTATTAAAATTAAGAATTTCAACGTTTTCGAACTCGTAATTGTACTCTCTCAGGTATACTGGCACGGTTTTTTCAAAGGAAACCGAAACTTCCACTTCTTCTTCAGGGGAGGCAAGCCCGCTGATTATAAGGGTATCCCCGATTTCAGGGTTCTCGGGGCTTAGTTCCCAACCTGTTACCTTTGCAGAGGCAGGAGAAGCTGTAGCTCCTAAAAATAGGGTTAGTATAATTAGTAAACAAAACAGGGACTCCGGTCCTGCTTTGTTTGGTTTGAGCATCATAGACTTCATAAATTTTCTTCCGTATTTTAATCTCAACTAACTTAGTTAAGTTATGTGCTCTGTCATATATAGTTTCTTTTATACTTTTTTCAACAGTTTTTATATCAGACCCAGGCCAGGCCCCAGGTGAGGGATTAGCCCGAATAAAAATATGTTTATAAAACCGTGGATCATTACTACGAGAGCAAGGCTCTTTGTCCTGTAAAAGAAATATCCGAGTACGCCTCCTGCAAGAAAAGTATATGCCATCTCGTAAGGAGTGCCATAGCTTGAATGCATTATCCCGAATAAGAGGCTTGCAAGCAGGATGCCTCCCGCAGGGCCCAGGAACTCTTCCAGTCTTGTCTGGATAATTCCTCTGAAGATGAATTCTTCTGTAAGGCCAATTACAAAAATCATTATAATTGTGAGTTCCAGCAGGTTAATTAGTGAAAGATCAGGAATAAGAGGGCTGGCCTGGATGAATAAATTTTCTAACTCTGCAAAAATCAGGCCTGCAAGGATAGAAAAAGGCAGATAAATTTTCATTTTCTTGAGTAAATCTACTTTACTCTCTCCTGGGATTTTCTGATGAACGGATATGATAGTTGCCGGAATTGTCATGGGTGCATATATGAATACGAAAGTGTAAAGGTTGGATCCAAAGAAGATCGGCATTGAAAGGTTTACAAGGCGAAGAATGGGCAGGAGTATGAGGGCCTGGTGAATCTTGCGTATCTCCAGTTTTTTTGAGACTATTATTAAAAGTGAAAGGATTATGAGGAGCAGGGTATAGGTTATTGCGGCTTCTTTTATTCTTCCGCTAAAGAGTAACAGTTCGGCAAAAGCAATAACAATAACAGGAGCCCCTGCGGAAAATATCTTTTTTAAGAAGCCATTCTTTTCATCGGTCTGCATTTTAAACATTTTCCCAAGCTCCGGCAAAGAGATCTTTCCTGCTTCCAGCTCCGAGGGCGGATATTCTGGAGGTGCCATCTTCAGGCCTCCTTTGTAACATTAATCCAGAGATGCACATTCCTGTAAGGTACGTTTTTCTCAGTATCATTAAAAAGCAGAAACTCCAGTTTCATATTCTTTCCCTCAACAGGCGGAGTAAAAGTGACTGGCTCTTTCCAGGATACGTTATCTTCGAGACTGATATATTTCTGGTTTTCCGGAAGAGGCAGGGGACGATTTTCAAGCCTCAATTCCATTGTATAATCCACAGCCCTGTGCTCATGGTTTGTAATTCCCACCACAACCGTACCACTGTCCCCCAGCGTGTAGTTTGTGGGGTAGTTTTCAGCCATCCCTCCAGGCCCCAGGATGTAGAACTCGGTGAATGCCTCCCCTTCTTTGGGATTTCCTATGACATAAGCAAGGCTGCCGAGAGAGGCCAGAACCAGAATTACCAGTAAAATTGAAAAGACTCTGTCGGCTCCGTGCTCCTCCAGGAACTCTGCCTTCAGGGCAAGGATTGAAGCTTTAAACGGGACTTCAAAGGCTTCAGCTTCAGGCAGCTGGAGTCTTCTGTAGTATGCTGCCCCGCACATGAGAAGCGTAAAAATCGAAAGCCCTGTGAGCACAGGAACTTCCCTGATTCCCCAGTCAGTGTAGTTCATTCCAAGTCCCATGAGTGGGACTACGGCAATGCTTAACCCTAAGGAGAGCAGGGCCCTCTCAATTCCTTCAAGGTCTTTTTTTGCAGGAAGAAGAGCCCCTATCAGGGCATATCCCGGTAAGAAGAGGACCAGGAGAAGTCCAAGGATTGTGCGCAGAAAGCTTTCGCTCAGTACGGGCACAAGCACGAAGATATCAGTAAGGATGACAAGACCTGCCACAAGCAGCAGATCCAGAGGCAATTGTCTGTTTCCAGCCATTTTTATCACTGCGAAAATATTTAGTATACTCTCTTCCTACAATTTATACTTATGTAAGCTTTCCGCCAGGCTTCTATAAATCATTCCCTTTATATCTCTTTATACATATATTTTGTGCAATTTTATGCAAATTACTCGTTTTTTCCCTTTTTTCAACTAGCGTTCTATCAGACATTATTGCTGTAGAATAATGGAAAATCTAAAAGGAATAATCGACCTAGTAAATTATCCTGATAAACCGGGAAGTAAGCCACCAATTTGGACCTGTTTTCTGGAAATTATCCAGATCCCTCAAGCTTTATGGCTAACTGTACTTTACTGATCAGCTGGTTGATCGTAATGACCTGAATTCCCCAATTTTTTTTGATTCCCCTGTATCCATAAGGCTTCTTTCGATGAAAAATTTTTCCCTTCCGAAGGGCTTTCCTCCTTTATCTCCATTTCTTCTATCTGTCACTATTTTATCCCGAACTATGGAATTTTCAGGCCGGCATGGAAAATTTTATTTTGTACCTTTTCCTTCTCTCGGAACATGAAAGTGCTGGTTACAGGAGGAGCAGGTTTCATCGGCTCCCATATAGCTGAGTATTTCGCAGAAGCAGGACATAGTGTGAGGATACTTGATAATCTCACTACGGGTTTTTCCCGAAATGTCCCTCAGCACAGGAATGTCGAATTCGTTCAGGGGGATATCTGTGATTCCTCTTCGGTCGAAAAAGCTGTCTCGGGCATGGACTGCGTCTTTCATGAAGCTGCTCTCGTATCAGTGCCGCTAAGCTGTGAAAAGCCAGTTGAGGCTTTCCGGATAAATACTCTTGGAACACTTAATGTATTGCAGGCATGTGTCAGGGCAGGAGTCGAAAAATTTGTGACCGCATCCTCAGCTGCAGTTTATGGAAATAACCCTGAACTTCCCAAAAGGGAGACTATGTATCCTGAACCTGCTTCGCCTTATGCAATCTCCAAGCTTGATGGAGAATATCTGGCAAGAATGTTTTATGAAGAACACGGGCTTCGGACTACCTGCCTGCGCTACTTCAATGTCTATGGTCCGCGTCAGGACCCAAAATCTCCGTACGCCGCCGTGATCCCCATTTTTTTAGAAAGGGCAAAGGCAGGAAAGGACCTTGTCATTTACGGTGACGGGCTTCAGAGCAGGGACTTCGTTCATGTAAAAGACGTTGTCAGGGCAAACGCAGCAGCCCTCGAGCACGGGGATGGTCAGTTCTTCAATGTGGCTATGGGAAAAAGCGTAACAGTCCTCGAGCTTGCTGAGAATATTATTAAACTGACCGGCTCCTCAAGCCAGATCGTCCATGCCGAGTCAAGGGCAGGAGACGTTCGGGACTCCAGGGCAGATGTCTCAAAAATCTCTGGCTGGTGGAAAGGCGAGATCGAACTGGAACAGGGGTTAAAGAGCCTGATTTAAGTCTGAAGATATCTGAAAGGGCATTAATTCCTGAAAAATAACACGTTGTTAAATACAGATAATTTCTTCAAAAAAGAATTTCTTAAAAAAGGGATTTAAACAGGAGAAATTACATCTCCTGCTCTTCTTTACTTTTCAGAATCTTTTCCTTCGTTGTTCGAGTCTGCTTTTTTCTTTATAATTGTCCCAATCGCGATGATTACAAGGAAACCTATAAAGAAACTGGCAATTTTTAATACGGAGTTTCCGTTTTCTTTAGAAGGCACTTCAGATCCCATAACTAATTCTGAGTCTCCCTGCTGTTCTTCAATTAAAGTGGACTGCCCCTCTTCTCCTGCTGGTCCAATCTCAAGGATATTCTTACTGGCTGTAATTGCAAATGGGGAAAATCCAGGAGTTTCAGCTTCGAAGTAGGTGTACTCATCATCTTCGCCTACTTTTCCCGTATTAAGGGAGTCCCACTGGTCGCCATTGAAATGCTGAAGGGTTATTGTATCCATATTAATGTTGTTTTCAGTTATCCATTTCTTGTTCACCTTGAAGCCCACAATGGCGTTTTCAATGTTCTTCGAATTTGCAAAACCGCTGTTTCCTACCTGGATATTAAGGTGTTTGTAGACTTCTCCTTTAGGCTCGATGGGAACAGATGAGGATCTTCCTTTCAGTTCCTCAATAATAGCTGTTATACTACCTGCGCTCTTCTTGGCGTTAAACTCCACATAGCCGACAGAAACGGCTTTATTTTCGAACTCAAATGTTATTCTTTTTCCACTTGAGACATACACCTTACAGATCTCTTTTATTTTGATATTTTTTACGGGCTCATCGTTTTCTTCTTCGTCATCATCGTTGTTTGAGCTTCCATTTGATTTGATATGGACCATCTGCTGGGAGAGCCCTACCAGTCCCTTTTCAGGGCTATATGCTCCTACAAAAAGGTAGTAAACGCCTGGATGCAGATCGAAAGTAGTAAGTGATAGATTCTTATCACCGGGTTCCCCTATTGCTATGGAGCCCTTTCCTTCTCCTATAAGGGTCTGGATTTCTGTCTGAAGTTCATTTTTGGTCAACTTTGACCTGTAGTTTGAAGAGGTAATTTCAAATTCCTCAATAATATCCAGATCGTTTACTGTTACTGAAGTCCCGTCCCTTGTACCGTCGGAGTTAATTTCTATGTTCGCTTCGTATGCCTGTTTCCTTATGAATACAGCTCCGTAGGTGCAATCTTCATCGGAGTCGTCGTTTACCAGTTCAATGCTTATATCCAGGTCCTTTCCTTCTTTTATACTTGTGGGGGAAGAAACGTCCAGTTCATATTCCGTTACCACAAAAGCTGTAGAAGAAAGGACTGTAATGCTTCCATCATTGTTTTGCTGAACCATAACTATGCAGTACTGTCCTGCATCATGGCATCCGAGGTCGTATGATAAATCTCCATAATTTCCGAGTTCAGCATTATACTTCTCATATTCTCCCTCAACACTATCCTGGAAAAGGCTGTTTAAATTTTCGATGTCTCCTGTCTGGAAGGCGTCAAAAAGCTTGTATATACAGTCTGAGGTCACTTTGAACAGATAGATCTCTACCTCTCCATCAAGCCCGGACTCTCCGTGGAAATTCATGATCACATTTTCGTCAGGTAGGTAAACCGGATGGTTGGTATAGGAAGCAGTTGAAGGGTATCTTATCGTATAACTTTCTTCTTCGTCCTTATTTAGAGTCCCGGATACTCCGCCACATTCCTCATATTTCGGGCCTTTATATGTGATTCTTATCGGTTGAGGGAGCTGGATACTTCTATCAGCATTTGTGTTTTCCAGTGTAATCCAGTTTCCATCTGCCGGGTTGCTGGTATGGTCCAGGAAGTAAACCACTTTATCAGCAAAATTCAAATTGCCAATAGGGTTTACGTCTGTTTCTTCACCTCCTGCCACTGCTGGTATAGAGGCTAATATGAATATCGTCAGTATAAGTATCAATAGACTTTTTCTCAATTTACATTCCTCCATTTTTTTTCCCCATATTTGTTTGTTTCATCATTTTCAGATCGCAAATTGTTTGCATGCTATCTGGCTGAAATTTATTTTTTTTCAATTCTTTTAAAATAAATAGCAAGTGTTAAAAATGCTGCTCCCATCCCCCCAAGCATGTAGGTTGTATCCACAGGTAGTCCTGCTTTTTCAACAGGTTCGGGCTCCTGAGCTTCTCCGCCGGTTACTTCTTCAGGGATCTGTTCTGGACCTGACACAATTCCAGTTTCCTCTATGTCCTCGGTTTCTTCAGGAGTATCTGAAGGTGTCTGCTCCTTAATAGACTCTATATCCTCTGAAGAATAATCCGATGTCATAGCTGAAGTCTTCTTTTCCTGAAGGGCTACCTTTTTTGCGATACCCCCTACAGTTATTTCAAAGTCCCCTGGAGGAACAGCTTTTGTATTATAGGAATAACTGAAATCTCCTTCCGAATCCGCTTTTATCTGCTGGACCGCGGTGATTTTCAGATTCACAGTCGAGGCTCCGCTTCTGGCATTTCCATCCATCTTTATCTGGTAGGTTCCCGGCGGGACACTTGACTGCGTTACAGTTGCGGTGTTTCCGGAAGCTTCCGAACTCTTTGTCACCCAGATTAGTATTTTTACCCTGACATTGAGGTCTCTGGCTCCGGTGGCCTGGACTGTAAAGCGGTTGTCAAATCCTTCCGGGATCTTCACTCCTTCAAGAATGTACTCGTATTCTCCCCCGGATACCGAAACTTCCTTTTCAAAAGTGACCTTTACTTCGATTTCCTCTTCCGGAGAGGCACTCCCTTTAATTCGAAGGGTATCTCCAACAACGGGTTTTTCAGGGGATAAATCCCAGCTGCTAGCCGCTGCAGCGGCAGGTGAAATTGTTAGTAGGGCCAGAATTAAGACTGAAAGGTAGGTGATCATAAAGGCGTGTTCTTTTCGCCTTTTATGTAGATGAATGGATTTTTTCACGGGAACTGCTCCTTTCAAACAAGGACTTAATCATTATTTATAATGTGTAAACAATTAAATTTTTAAATGTGTTTGGTGAGGTCAGCTATTTATAATAGTGCTGATTTCAACTACTTTCTAAACTTTTACTTTGCCGAACTTCGCATAAATTTTTATTAACAGCTGCCTTAAATTTCTGCAAATTATCACTAAAATTTTCCTTTTTGTTTGTTTTTGAATATTATGTCTTAGTTTTGCAGACTTTCTTGACTTTTTAACTTCAATAGTCCACACATTTTCTATCCTGACTTCCTATTATTTTTTTCTTAAATGTCTTAGTAATGTTATTTAATGTTTATATTCTTTTCTCGAATTTCTCCTGTGATCTTATAATTATTTTTAGCTTTCAAAGCTAAATGTAATATTAAAATCCTTAGTTTGATATTGATTTTTCTCAATATCTTCCTCTCCTCTGTGAAGTTCTCGTCTATACCTCTGTATAGCAATCTAATCAATATAATATCTTAATCGTTTAATATCTCGAGAAACTTTTTTATAGTATGTGGTCTTTATATCGACTAATTTCACAAAACATTGGTTTAAAACTAATTAGTTATTTATGGGAGGTATCTTGTGCTATTGAGCATAATTTCATCAAGTGCAATTTCTTCAAGTGCGATTTCTATGGTTACGAGTCCCGGACTTCCTCAATACGGTGCCGCGGTAGTTGCAGGGCTGATCATCCTTCTCTCTTTAAAGGAGGTACTTTCAGCATCCGAACATTGGAACAGGTCGCTTGCCAGTTCCTTTAATCTGGCAATCATGCCGATGCTCTTCGCTTTTGCTGCAATTGTCTTTTTCAAGATTGGAGCGGTTATCTAAATTCCGGGCTTCCGGAACTATCTCCTCTGTTTTTTTCTTTGTTAAATTTTTTCGTGCATTTTTGCACTACATTTTCTTTTTTAGTGATTTTTCAGTGTTTTAGCTGAGATTTTCTTCTTCATATTTCTTTTTAAAGTTGCTCTCTGTATATTCTCAAATTTTTGTTTTGTTTAAGTTCTTTTCATTAAAATAGAGCAGATAGATGTCAGAGTTTTTATGCATTCAGAATAAGGTCATGAATCTGGAATACCTGGAAGATTGAAATACGGGAACATTCTGAATCTATAAAAAACGCACATGGAATTCTCCGAATAACAGGCACAAAAAATGAAAGTGCATAAAGTACTTTCATGCCAAAAGAAAACAATATAAGAATGGCTAAAGTAAAATGACTTGAGGAAAGGATAAATGGTGAAAATGATAAAAGCCATGGAGACTGAAAATGGAGGGGTCTGAATAGAAATCGACTGAAAAAGGATACATTTTAATGACTGTCTTCAGAGATATGAGCCGGGTTTTGCAAATCTTTATTGTCTATTTTTTTATGTCAGTTCTTTAATCTATCCGGGTTATTGATGCCGGGTTTTTCTGAAATTTCGGTGTCTTAAATCAAGTAATTTCTCCCTCATGATGCTTATTATATGTTTTATCTCCAAGTACCTCGCAACTCTAATTCTTATATTACTTCTACTTAATTTTAAAAATATACTTTATTGGCTTGATGGACTGGCAGGGGGTCTACATCCTCTTAAAATTTAAGAATTGGTAAAAAGTATTTATAGTATGTTGTATTATTACATCAATAGTCTAACCTTATGCCAATAATCTATCATTATATCAGTGATTCTTTTGTACCTCGGGTATATGTTTTAATGTTTACAGGGGTGTCTGTATGTTGCTAAGCATAATTTCATCGAGTGCAATTTCCTCAAGTGCGATTTCCATGATTACAAGTCCCGGACTTCCTCAGTATGGTGCATCTGTAGTTGTCGGGCTTATCGTTCTCCTTTCCCTTAAGGAAGTCCTTTCCGCATCCAAATACTGGAATAAATATATTAACAGTTCTTTCAATCTGGCAATTATTCCCTTACTTCTAAGTTTTATGGGAATTGTCTTTTTCCAGGTTGCCGAGATTATTTAACTCCAGTTTTTGAGAAAACTCCTTCAATTTCTTTTTTATTCGATTTTTTTTCCTGGTGGACTTTTTATGTCTCCTTTTTTCTCCTCTGTTGTGATCTTTTCTTCAGGCCTTACTTAAAACTGTATTTTTTTCTTTTTCCTTTTCGGGTTCGTTTAAGGTTTTCCAGAGATATTTTTCAAAGGCAGAAATGAAATAAAATCTGGTGCCTATGGCCTGGGGAAGTTTTTCTAAAAAGGAGTTTTTATACTGTCTCTTCCACCGAGAGTTCAGAAACCAGACCAGATGCTTAGCTGGTGAGGCAGGATCCCGAAAAGGAAAACGTTGACAAAACCGTGGAGTACAGCAATAAAAGGCAGACTTTTTGTTTTATAGAAGGCAAGGCCCATGATAAATCCTACGAAACCTGTATAAAGAATTTCCTGGATAGTGCCGTATCCTGAGTGCATGAGCCCGAACAGGACACTTGTAACTAACAGTGCTTCCCAAATACTTAGTGCGTTCTCGAGTCTGGTCTGCAGGATTGACCTGAAGATCAGTTCTTCGATAAGGCCCACGAAAAAAACCATTACAATGATAAGCTTAAACAGGTTTGTAAAGGTGAGATCGGGGATCAGGTATCCTGTCCTGATGGTTAGATACTCTCCAAATCCCAGTAGAAACCCCAGGGGGACAGAGAGAAACATGTAGGGTACTATGTGCTTCAGGGTAATTCCGATCTGTTCCAGGGAATCCCGCTGATGAAGTACAATGACAGCTACAGGAATTGCCAGGGGGCCGTAGATAAAAACGAAGGTATAAAGGGTGGTATTAAAAAAGATGGGCATTGACAGGTTTATCAGCCTGAGCACCGGCAGAAGCATAAATGCCTGGTAAATTTTGTGTATTTCCGGGTCTTTTAATACTATGTTGGAAAGAGAAAGAGCAATTAAAGTGAATATATGTATCCAGACAGCTGCTCCCATCCTCCCTGAAAAGATAAGAAGTTCTGCAAGGGATATGCTCAGGACAGGGACTGCGGTAAGGAACCTTAGTTTTCTGGCTTCTAATTTTTCCTGATCGGTCTTTTCAGCCCCATCTGTTTTCCAGATTTTACGTGAAAGAAGGTTTTTCAAGGGATTTTTGGCAAGTTCTGGATCTCCCGAAGTCGTACGCAAATATGCAAGAAGAATCAAAGCTGCTGCTCCTATCCCTCCTGCGGTATAAATTATGTTTATACGTTGTCCGATTTTCGGAGCGGGTTCAGGATTTTCATATGGAGTTAAAATATCTCCTGAATCTTCTGTTTCTCCCTGAGTTTCGGCATGTACCTGCTCTGAAATGGGCCCCATCTCTGGCGAACTGGATAACTCCGGGTTGCTACTTGATGCGGCTTCTGGAGAAATTGCCAGTAGAGCCAGAATCAGAACTGACACGATAATCAGAAAATTCAGTTCTTTTTGCCTTTTAGGAGAATTGATTAATTTTTGCACAGAAATTGCTCCTCTTTCAAATCTGGATGGATTCTGATCTATTTGTGTATATCTTATTAAAGGTTTTTTACTGGTTTCTTATTATTAAATCTCAGGAATATCATGCAGCTCTTATATTGACACAATCTTTTATTGTAATTATTATATAAAGTTTTGTCGACAGTCAGGGTTCTATCGGGCATGCGTTGACTTCTATGAACTTCTTTAACCCAAATTTGACAGAAGCATACAGTTTATAATGTCTAGGTGGGCTTCATGCTTCTGTTTTCATCATACAATTCAAAGTTTTGTCTGGCATCTTATGATTTTTTGACATTTTCCATATTACTAAAATGTAATGTGTCGATGCGATGTGTTTTGTGTAATAAAATACTCTATTAATTTACAGAATCTGTCAAATTAGGGTTTTAAAACTGGAATTGCAAAACTTTTCGTCTCTATTCCTTACTTCCTGTTTGAGTCAGATACTGTTTTTGATCCATAAGCAAAAAAGTTCACAATCCATTGCTTAAGGATTGAGGCTTTCAGAATGAGTTTCTACCTTGCCGAAAAGCTGTTGCGAGACTAAACTCAAAGAACTTTATATGGAGGATTCGGTCAGAATAATTGAGTTTCTTCAACCGGAATCCCTGGAATAAGGGCAGATAAAGCTTAAAAGCTGACATTCTATTTTTTATGGGATGGCCTGAGCATAATGCTCTGGCTCCTCAGTCACTTCTTTGAAGTCGCAGGGACTTCCTTTGCAGCCCCAACTCCCTGTTGAATCCTCAACTCTCTGTCGAGTTTACATTTACCCAGAGGTGGAGGTCCCTGTAAGGTACATCCTTGTCAGTCTCGTTGAAGAGCAGGAATTCGAGCTTCATATCCTTTCCCTCTACCGGAGGAGTGAGCGTTAGAGACTTTTCCCAGGTTTCGTTATGGGCAAGCGTGACCTGCTGCATATCTTCTGGCAGGGGCAGGGATCTGTTTTCAAGCCTTAGTTCCATTGTATAATTTACTGGCCTGTACTCATGGTTTACGATTCCAACAATCACTTTTCCGCTTTCCCCAAGTGTGTAGTTTGTCGGGTAATTGTCAGCCATCCCTTCAGGCCCGAGGATGTAGAACTCTGTGAAGTGTTCGCCTTCTTTCGGGGTAATTATCACATACACAAGAGTTGTGACCGATAGGAGGATAGAAAGAACCAGAATGATTGTAAGGGCTCTGTCAAGTCCGGGTTCCGGTTTTTCCAGGATTTCGGCTTTAAGTGAGAGTGCCATTTCCCTGAAGGGTACTTTAAACGCATCAGCTTCGGGAAGTTTTCCCCGCCTCAGGTAAGCAAGCCCGCACATTGCAAAGGTGAAAATTGACAGGCTTATCAGGATTGGAAGAAGCCTTATCCCCCAGGGCGTGTAGTTAAGCCCGAGACCGATCAGGGGCACGACTGCAATGCTCAGCCCAAAGGAAAGGGCTGTCCTTTCGATCCCATCGAGGTCGGACTTTGCAGGAAAGAGTGCAGCAATCAGGGCGTACCCTGGCAGGAAAAGTACAAGGGGAAGACCAAGTATATTGCGGAGCACAGTTTCACTTAATCCGGGCATGAGCACAAAGAGATCGGTAAGGATCACAAGCCCGATAACAGTCAAGAGGTCTGAAGGAATTTTTTTCCCGGTCATTCAGGTCATCCGGCGTATAAATTTTAAAAAATTATTATATTTCTCCAGTTTCTTTAGGAGAGTAACTATTTTTTTCTCATACATTTTATTCTTTCGCTCTTTTTCGTTATATTCATCATTTTCAGTAATTTTTGCTCAATCATATTTGCTTACCCGGCAGTTCTATTATTTTATTTATATGTATATTTTTTGATTGAACTTTATTAATTTTTGAATATATTTTTTCTATCAATCCTGAAAAACAGATTCAATTTATCGTTTTCAAATCTATCCATTTTACTTTTTTTCTATTTTTCCTGCAGATGCGGCAAGTAAGATCTTGAGTTAAATTTTACTCTAAAGTTTCAGGCCGATAGAAATAAATTTCTGAGACTCTAGAAAAGCCTGCGGCACTTACGTGTGGAAATTTTGTGCTCTTATGATATTGCTTTTCTTAAAATCAGTTTTTTATTTTTGATTACTTATATTTTTCACTCTCGTATTTCAAATGTTTTTTCCAGGCGTGTATCTCAATCATATAATGTTATATTTTTCGAACTAAAGCTCGGCCGATGTTATTATTACTTATCTATTATTCTGCTTCAGTGTGTCTGTCAATAAATTTATATATTCGCGTTCCAGATGTCAATCTAAAAAATTAAAGTATATTCGGGATTCAAACAGTCAGGCCTCCAGTGGTATTGACTGGATTTTGAGCCGCTATAATTGTTTCTACTTAATAATGTAAATTTCAAAGGGGTCATAAAAATGAGTAACGAACTGATTGTGGGCAATAGTAACCAGTACCAGGCCCATATAGAGAACCCACATCTCAGGGAAGCATTCTCTCAAAATATAACTGTCATCCTTCCAGCTTACAACGAAGAAGGCTCTATCGGGAGTATTGTTCTTCTTTCCAAACTCTATGCCGATAATGTAATCGTTATCGATGATGGCAGCACTGACCGAACAGCTGAAATTGCAAGAAAAGCTGGAGCCGAAGTAATTGCTCATAATACTAATAAAGGAAAAGCGGAAGCTCTCAAAACAGGCTTTACAGCTGCAATCAATCTCGGTGCCGATATTGTAGTTACTATGGATTCCGATGGGCAGCATAACCCTGCCGATATTCCAAGGCTCGTTGCTCCCATCCTTGAAGGAAATGCTGAAATGGTCAACGGCAGCCGCTATCTTAATTATCCGGGAAAAAACGTCCCCATCTACCGTCGTGTCGGCCAGACCCTGCAGGACACCACTGCAAAAATGAATTTTAACCTCAAAATAACTGACACGCAGAGCGGCTTCCGTGCCTTTACAGCTTCAACAAAGAACATTTTCCGTTTCATTGGTAAAAAAACATCTATAGAACGCGAAATGCTTGCAGATGCAGGGAGGTCAGGTCTCCGCATAACCGAAGTTGAGATCGGAACCCTTGACGGACCTGAAAGCGTGATCAGAAACCCGGCAAAGTATCTTGTTGGAGTTCTGAAAACCGTGGTTGAGGATATAGAAACCAACAGGCCTCTGTACTTCTACTCTGTACCGGGTTTTGGCCTTGCAACATGCGGCTTCTATATGGGGTTCAAGTTCCTTGAAGCCTTTTTCCTTGGCAGTGCAAACCTTAGCTTCGGGCACACATTCCTCATGTTTTTCCTGGCCTTTGCAGGTGCATATCTGACTATCAGGGGAATAATAGAGCATTCGATGGCCGGGGCAACCAGGCAAACCGAGCCCACGTAATCATTCACCAACTGGATAATAATTCAATTCAACTAATGGTCATTTTCTTCAACAAATGATCATTTCCTTCTATAATTATTCAGGTGCACAAACAGGAATATTAAAACAAATTTATTTGTTGTTTTTTATACTTCTGGCGCCTGAATAATTATGACACAATTTATATATTCATTATTTCCTTAATTTATAGTCCAACATCTTAAATTTAATTAGATACTTATAATTCAATCTTTAAATATATTATTGACTGGGGTTATTCGAATGAATAATGAACTGATTATGGGCAAGAGCGCCCAACCAATCACAAAAAAAGAGGAAAATCCAAATGCGAGAGGTCCATCCCCTCAAAACATAACCGTTGTCCTCCCGGCCTATAACGAGGAGTTTTCCATCGGTAGCGTGGTTCTCCGGGCAAAGAAATTTGCTGATAGAGTAGTTGTAGTCGACAATGCAAGTTCCGATAATACAGTTGAGGTAGCTGAACTTGCAGGTGCAGAAATAATTCGAAACACCAGGCATAAAGGATTTGATTTTCCAATCAAAACAGGCATTGAACATGCTACAGATTCTGAGGCCCTCTTGTTCATGGATGTCAATATTTGTCATGAACCTAAACTGATTCCTAAAATGCTTGAACCTATTCAAAAAAATGATTTTGATATGGTAATTGGAACCTGTTTTAGCAAATCAAATCGATTACCGGAAAATGTGTCTTTTTTAAATAAGAAACAGATGGAAAGTGGGCCTGTAGGATTCTTTGTTTTCTCTAAAAAATGCTTTGAGATATTATTATTAAGTTCCTCTAATATTTACACTTCTTCTGTAAATGCTATTCTCTCTTTTGCTGAAAACAATAATCTGAAGGCAAAACATCTAAACCTTGAAGAGGAGCACACATTCAGTCTATTTAAAAGGTACAAAATTGGAGTTGTAGTGCCAGCATACAATGAGGAAGTTTTGCTAGGCGAAACAATTAAAGGGATTCCGGAGTACGTGAGCCGTATCTACATAGTAGACGACTGTAGTTCTGACCGTACTCCTGAAGTGATCAAAAGCCTGAAAGATCCCCGAGTTGTTTCCTTGAGGCATGAGGTGAATATGGGTGCTGGAAAGTCGGTAATTGACGGATATAAAATGGCTCTGGCAGACAGGATGGACATAGTCGTTGTAATGGACGGCGACAACCAGATGGACCCTGCCCAGATGCCCCGCCTTTTAATGCCTATAATAGAAGGAAAAGCCGATTACACTAAAGGAAACAGGCTTATAACCAAAGAAGCCAGGGAAGGCATGAGCGCTTGGCGTTTCTTCGGAAACACCTTACTTTCACTGCTGACCAAAATCGGGAGCGGCTATTGGGACTTAATGGATCCCCAGAATGGTTATGCTGCTGCATCTCGAAAAGCTCTGGAAACAATAGACCTTGATTCTGTTTATACCTATTACGGTTACGTAAATGACATCCTGATAAAGCTCAACGCTTACGGCATGAGGGTAAACGATGTTGTAATCCCTGCTCGCTATGGAAACGAAAAGTCCTCTATAAATTACCGTAAATACATCTTGAAAGTAGCTCCCATGCTCTTCAACGGTTTCTTATGGAGACTGAAAACAAAATATGTGCTTTTAAGCTTCCATCCGCTTGTGTTTTTCTATGTTGCAAGCATGGCACTTCTGCCTGCTGGACTGATATTTGATTTCTGGATTCTTGTACAAAAGCTGATGAGAAATCCCGTTTCTCCAAACTATCCATTGCTGGGCGTATTTATGACTCTGATGGGTATACAGCTGTTGTTTTTTGCAATGTTTTTTGATATGCAGTCAGACATCAGCAAGAAACTTGATCGGAGTTTCTAATCATAATTTTTTTGTTTATTGGAGTTGAAAAATTTGAGGGTTCTCATAGATATCGGACATCCAGGTCACGTACATTTCTTTAAAAACACCATTTGGAGCCTCCGTGAAAAAGGCCATGAAGTAATGGTTACTTCTAGAGATAAAGAGGTGACTATTGATCTGTTAAATGCTTACTGCATTCCTCACAATATTTTAACATCTACTGCTTCTGAGAAAGGTAGTGTATTTAAAGAATGGATGGTTCGAGATTGCAAATTTCTTAATGTTGCAAGAAAATTTAATCCCGATATTTTGGCAGGAATTATTAATCCATGTGTAGCACATGCTTCCTGGGTACTTGGAAAAAAAGCTTTTATCTTTAATGATACTGAACATCAAAAGTTTGCTCGAAAAATAATAAATCCATTTGTTGAGAACGTTTATACTCCTTCCTGCTTTTATGAAGACTTTGGGAAAAAACAGGTTCGATATCAGGGGTATCATGAACTTGCATACCTGCACCCGAATCGCTTTTCTCCAAATCCTGCCGTTCTTGAAGAAATGGGATTGAAAGAAACCGATACAATAATTATTTTAAGATTTGTTTCCTGGAAAGCTCACCATGATGTCGGACAGGCCGGAATTAAAAATAAAGTGAAATTAGTGAGCGAACTGGAAAAGTATGGGCATGTATTCATAACTTCTGAGCAGCCTTTAGGGTCTGAACTAGACAAATATAAAATAAGGGTTTCTCCCGAAAAACTCCATGATCTTCTCTATTATGCTACTCTTTACATCGGTGAAGGAGCCACAACAGCTTCTGAATGTGCTGTTTTAGGCACTCACGCTGTCTATGTGAACACATTAAGAACCGGTTATACAAACGAGGAAGAATCAAAATACGATCTTGTTTTTAATTTTTCAGAAGGGCAGAATATGGAAGAGGAAGCTTTCAAAAAAGCACTGGATTTACTTGAAAATCCAAACTTAAAGTCTGAAGGCAGAGTAAAGAGAGATAAACTGCTCAATGATAAGATTGATGTTACGGATTTTATGGTAAAAGAAATGGAAAATGCTGTTTTTTAAAGGTAAGGGGTCTTATATGAAAAATTTAATAGAGAAAATAAATGAGAGAACTGCATCTCCAAGTACTCTAAATGTATACATTCTGAAAGTGGATTCAAATATTGAAAAACAAGAGTCTTCCAGAGAATGAGAGTATGATTATGAATTTTGATCAGTTTATCAATAAGAATCTACTAGTATTGACACCTGCTTATCCTAATGGAACTGGTAGCTATATAGGGAATAGTTTTGTAAAAAATCAAGTTGATGAATTGAAAAAGTATTTTAAAGAAGTTGTTGTCATATCTCCTGTCCCTTTCAGCTTTGAACAATATCCTAAAGATAAATTGTGTAGTAACTATAGTTACGATAATGTTAGGGTTTATTATCCTAGATCTTTTTATATACCGATTCGTTATTTTAGAAACGTATTGGTTGATAACCGCCTTCAAGTTATTGAGGGCTTAATAAAAAAAGAGAAAGTTTCTTTTGATATTATTCATGCTCATTTCACCTGGCCATCTGGATATATTGGAGTTAAACTAAAATCTAAATATAATGTGCCTGTAGTCATAACACTTCATGCTAATTCAGCACGCTTCTATCAGGAAGTGAATATGAACTATTCACCTTTAAACTATGCTTGGAAAAATGCTGATGCATTAATTCGAGTTAACCAAAAAGATGTACCTGTATTGAAGAAATTCAATGAAAATTCATTTTCGATTCCAAATGGTTTTCCATCAAAGCTTAGGCCACTTGATCAAAAAGAATGCAGAGAATCTTTGGGTCTTCCTCAGAATGCAAAAATTATTTTTACACTAGGTTGGTTAATTGAGAGAAAAGGATTTAATTACCTTATCGATGCAATGGATATCATTTTCAAAAAAAGGCGAGATGTTCTTTGCTTTATAGGCGGGTCTGGTAAATTAAAAGATAAATTACAGGGTCAGATAAACGACTTAAAATTGGAGGACAATGTAAAATTAATTGGATTCATCCCCGATGAAGTATTACCTCTTTGGATGAATGCTTGCGACATTTTTGTACTTCCAAGCTTAAGTGAAGGAAATCCTACTGTTATGTTTGAGTGTTTAGGATGTGGAAAACCATTTGTTGGAACTAAAGTAGGTGGTGTTCCAGAGATCATTGGGTCTGATGATTATGGGTTGCTTGTTGAGCTCAGGAACACTCAAGACCTAGCTAATAAAATTGAAGTTGCTCTAAATAAAAGCTGGAATAAAGGTAAAATATTAAATTACGCAGAACAATATCGGTGGGAAAATATAGCATACCAAGTTCAACAAGTTTATTGTCATTCATTACAAAAACATGCTATCTTTGAATCTTAAAAACATAACTTTCCCAAATTTACGATCCGTTATCAAATATTGGATATAATATGTGAACAACTATGAAAGCTAGCTCTAAAATTCAAAGATTAATAAATCTATATATGCTTAAAAAACATTTGAATTATAAGCTTATTGCTATTTTATCTCTTCTATTTAGTACATTAGCTACAGAAATTGCATTCCAAAACCCAGCACAAGGTTACGAATTATCAATATACGATTCTACTCCTTCAATGGTATGGTTCAGCCTAATAATAAGTATAATTGGGGCTCTTTTTATAATAATACTTCCAATATCTATGGATAAACGTATATCAAGTAATCTTTGGATTACAGGTATGTTTATTTTACTGTTGAATCGTATGATTTTATTATACATTCCATATATTAGAGGTTATTTTTCGTGGAGAGCAGACAACATTACACATTTAGGTCTTCTTATAGATGTACTTGTTTCTGGATTTGTCCCTTCTAAAAATCCATATCCTATAACTCATATTTTTTTAGCGATGGTTTATATTGTCACAGATGTATCCCGGAATATTATAGTTAATTATAGTACAGGCATTTTTTCTACTTTTTACGTTATATCGATATATTTGCTGGCAACAGCTATCTTGCATACTAAAAAAGAACAGATATTAGCAGTTACATCAGTTGTAGTAGTGTTTTTTTCATATAATCTTTACCTAATGCCTAATGGATGGTCCCAATTATACCTACCTTTGTTTGTATTTATATTTTTTAAATCTTTGGAAAAACATAACACTCCTCAATACAAACTGCTGTTAGTTTTATTATTAATTATGTATCCCTATTTTCATCCGCTTTCATCACTTTACGTCATTTTTATGCTAATTATTATTGGTATAGTTAACTTTTTTATATACTTGTATTTATCCAACTATAAATATGATGGGGAAGTAACTAGTCAAAAATGGTATTCATTTAGAGGACAATTATTTCGTGATTCTATCAAAAGTTTGAGGACTAGATTCATAAGGGCCTCGACATTAATACGACACGCTAAATATCATTTCTCATTTACAACTGTCTTAATTGAAATTGCAATTCTCATTCCTTGGATTTTATCCCTTCAATCATTTCAACTTAATTTAAGAATGTTCTATAATTCTGTCCTATCCGGTACTAGACTGGAAGTTATTGAAGGAATGCAAAATACTTTAGATAAAATTAATATCTCTGGAATGGATTTTGCTCAACTTTTGATAAAGTCTGAAGGAGCTAATTTCATATTCTTGGGATTGTTTGCTGTTAATTTACTCATATTAGCTAAAGAGAAACATAATTTGCAAAAACATAAAAACCTACTAATTTTATCAAGTATAACTATTTTCACAGGATTTATTTATGCAGCATATTTGTTCGGAATTGTTCCAGGTCTCCATGCCATAGCAGCTGGAAGAATAAAATCATACATCACATTATTTACTCCTATATCAGCAGGATTTGTTTTCATTTATCTTCAAAAAAAATTTGTCGTAAAAAAAGTGAATCTTTTTCCTATAATATGTATTCTTATCATTCTTGCTGCGTCCACATTGTCTATATATAACTTATATCCCTCTCCACATGTAATTTACCCTACTCCTTCAATAACACAAATGGATATGCAAGGAGGAAAATGGTTTATATCTCATCACAATAAGGAGATTTTAACCGTCGACATTATTAGTCCCATTTATAGATTTATAGACGGAGCCGTAGGAACAAATGAAAGAACAGTTATTATTGGATCTATCTATCAACATAAAACTGTCCCAGACCATTTTAACTATACTGAAGACACGAATAAATTAGGTCAATCATATTTAGATGATAAATATATGATGATTACAATGTTTGATACTATAATATATGATACTGTTTGGAGTATGATAGATAGATTCGATTCTCAAGATTTTGATCGGTTATTAGATGATACTTCTGTTGAGAAGTTGTACTCTAATGGTGAAACAGAAATTTTTTTCATACATTCTATAGTATAATTATAGTTTAAAATTAATCGCTCTTTAAGGTTAAATATATGTATAAACAATTTTCAGTTTTAAGGATAGTATGGGAATTTCCTCCCAAAATTGGTGGTTCAGTTACTCATGTTTCTGAATTAGCAAGGCAAATTGACCCTTACTTACAAAATCAGATTATTTTTGCACCATATACTAAAGATTGTGAGATTTTCGATAAATCTTTTCCAGTTCAAGTAATCAGACAAAAAGTTCCAAAGTTATTTAATTTTAGGATTCCTATTATAGAAAATATGTTTTATTCTTTATATATAAAAAGGGTTATACAGATCATTAAAGAGAATGATATTAACATCATACACTTTCATTCTCCTTTATTAGCTTCATATTTTATTCCACATATAAGGGCATATGATAAAAGTTTGAAGATTTTTGTAATGTGCCATGGGTGGCCTGGTAAAAAAGATCATAAGTTTGGAATATCATATTATTTTGGAAATAAATTAATTCCCTTATTTCCCCCTAATAAATATTTCATATTGAATGATGGAAGTCAAATACATGAACTTCAATCAATTTTAGATAAAAAAAGTATCCCGTGGGATATCGTATATCATGGAATTGATACTGATCTTTTTAAACCTGCTGAATATTCACTTTCCCCTAACTCTTTCAATATTCTATTTCCACATAGACCAATCCCTATAAAAAGACCTGACATTGCTATTAATATATTTAAAAAGTTTATGAATAGAATAAACGATTATAATATTTCTTTATTATGCCTAAGTGCAAGTTACTCTGAAAAATTAATAGGACTTGCTAAGAAAGAAGGTATTGAAAATAACGTTCAATTTTTAAACGAACTTTCAGGAGACGAATTGATTAATTGCATAAATAATAGCTCTGTTGTTATTGGGACATCACTGAATAGTAATAATGGACGTGCAATTCAAGAAGCTATGGCTTGTGAAAAACCAGTTGTCGTGTTTAATAATAACGAAAATATGTCAAATCTAATTGAAAATATGGAAAATGGAATTTTGATCGATTCTGGAAATATTGATTATTTCGTAGAATCACTAGTATTATTATACAACAAATCTGAATTAAGGAGTAAAATGGGCATAAATGCAAGAAAGACGATTATAGAAAATAGGAGTTGGGAAAAAAGAATTAAAACAGAACTATCAGTATATCAAGACACGGCTTAAATTATCTTTTGTAGATTATTTCATAAATCAAGTTTCTTTTTAAAAGGGTATCCATATGGCAAATTTTTTAGTTAATGTTTTAAAACTCGTTTCTGGAAGTGTACTTGCTCAGGCCTTAGGTATTCTTCTCATTCCTATAATTACCAGAATCTACAGCCCAGATGATTTTGGAGTATTACAGCTTTTTACTGCTATTTCAGGCATTGTTGCAGCCCTTTCTTGTCTTTCATACCAGCTTTCCATAATGTTGCCTAAAAAAGACGAAGACGCTGCAAATATTGTCGTGCTTTGTGTTATTTTAATAGTAATTACATCTGCAATTAGTGGAATTATATCTATATTTTTCGCAGATCAGATTGGCCAAGTTCTCAATACTCCCCAAATTTCAAATTATCTGATATTCCTCTCGCCTGTCATTTTTTTAAATGGGCTCTTTTTTGTAATGAATTATTGGTTATCAAGAAAACTCAGATACGGGACCATTGCCTATTCCCGCGTTTCTAACTCTGCGGTTTCCAAGTTGACTCAGATCGGAATCGGCTGTGCATTCGCATCTCCTCTGGGTCTAATCTTTGGTCTGGTTGTGGGGTATGTTACTGCGGATTTTTTAATGTTGCGAGGAGGCAAAAATGATTTAGATTCATTTAAACATGTTTCAGCAATAAAGATTAAAGAGTTGTCGGCCAGGTATAAAGATTTCCCATTATTCTCTTCTTGGTCAACAGTAGCAAATTCGATTTCTACTCAAACTCCATCATTTATGCTTGCATTCTTTTATGGTACCGCAGTTGTAGGTCAATATGGTCTCGCCAATATGGCCGTCAACTTACCTATGGGGATAGTTGGAGCAGCTATTGGTCAAGTTTTTTTTCAGAAAGCAAGCGAACAAAAAAATATGGTTGGTAGTATAAAAAATGTTGTAAGTGAAGTTCATAAAAAACTAGTTTCTATAGGAATATTTCCTATGCTGGTATTAATGATTTTAAGTGAAGAAATATTTAGTTTTGTTTTTGGTGCGGAATGGAGTATTGCAGGAACATATGCTAAAATTCTGATTCCATGGACTTTTTTAGTGTTTATTTCTTCTCCATTATCAACATTGTTTAGCGTACTTGAAAAACAGAAGGTTGGATTATCTTTTAATCTGACTCTTTTAATCTCTAGAATTATTGCATTATACATAGGAGGACGTTATGGGTCCCCTATTTTCACACTGTCTTTATTCTCTATTACAGGGGTCGTGTTTTGGGGTTGGATGAATCTCTATATACTTAAGGTATCTGATGTTAAGTTTATTGAAGGTATTTGTATCTTCACTAAATATGCAACAATAGCTTTTGTAATATCTCTGCCTGTGTTTATTACGAAATATCTTTCATTGTCCCTTCACATTCTGATTGTTTCTGTGGGAATTTCTACGATTCTTTATTATATGTTCATTATTTACGAAGATGCGAGCTTAAGAAGCAAATTATCTCATGTTATAGAAGGGGTAAAAATATGAGTTTGGATATTCAATTATTAAATCCTTATTTTCAATGGGAAAGACAAACATTCAAAGAAATTATTTATTTTTTTAAAGGCAATATTCTTTATATAAATGAATATTTGACATCAGAGAACTTTATATATTTAGTATCCTCGCTGAATTTGAGTTATGAAAAATTCCAGTTTGATGAACTCAATACATTTTTACGAAATCTAAATGGAGAATATGCTCTTATTATTGAAAGTCCATATGAAGTAATTTGTGCTGTTGATAGAATCCGAAGTATCCCTCTCTTTTATTCCCTCATAATGAGCACTTAATAATTTTGATGATGCATATTATCTCAAGAATTAAATAAAATCGAATTAAAAAACTAAAATTTTTTATCGGTGTTACTATGTTTAAAAAATTGATACAAAGAGTAAATTATATTGGTTTAAAAAATACTATCATTTACTTTTTTTTTCAGAGAATAATAAGAATTAATTCGCATGTTCCATGGCCAGTTCATTTTTCAAGTATTGTATTCTATCCGGAAAAAATAAAAATCAATCATTGGAGACCTTACCCTGGTTATATGGTAGGATGTTATATTCAAGCAATTAATGGAATTGAAATTGGTAAAAATGTTAGAATTGGACCTGGGATAAAAATTATTTCGGCTAATCATGATACGCAGGATTTTAATAAACATCTCGCTGAAAAACCAATAAAAATTGGAGATAATTGTTGGATAGGGGCAAATTCTGTAATACTTCCTGGTGTTGAACTGGGGGATCATACAATTGTAGCAGCAGGGGCGGTAGTTTCAAAAAGTTTTTTGGAGGGAGATTGTATTATCGGTGGAGTTCCTGCGAAGGTTATTAAAAAAATAGGTAAATATGTAGGGGCGGATCAGATGTAATGTTTGAAAATTGCGCAAAAGATATTTTATTTTATGAGTTCATCCTAAAACTCAGAGTGCTTTTCGAATCTGAAATCCCGAATAATCGATCACTTTATGGATAATTACATAAGTTTTAAAATTGTTACTGAGTAAAAGTAGAATGGCTATGACCTTAGTTTCGCATTTTTAAGCACATCAGATTCAAAGTATAATTTATAAACCGCAATCATCTGACTTCCTACATTTGTGAAAAAGTATATATGTGCCTAAAAAAACGGAAGTTAGGCTACAGATGCTATATTAAAAATAGCAGGACATTTACTTGATAAATACTCAATAAGAGCTCATCCCAAAACTAATTTAATTCCAGCACACATAAGAATTTCAGAATTAATTTCATGATCCGAAACCCAACGAATTATTCCTGATTAGATCTCTAGAGGCGTAATATTGAGTTTTGGGATCTGCTCTAAGTATAATTTTTCTAGTTTTGTAATAAGGAGAATTAAGGAGAATTTTATGAACTTTTACAAATTCAGTAAGTTATTTTTCAAAAAAAGGCTCATTTTTATTATTAATTCTGACTATTATGACAGTTTAAACTTTATTGAAACAAAAAGTAGTCTTTCGTTTGAGTTGGTTTCTGCAAGCAATTTTCACAAGCTAGCTGGTATTTATGAGTCTTCCGAAAACGATCCAAAATTAAAAATTTTTAAAAATAGACTTAATTACCCTAATATTTGGAAATGTGTGATTGCTATTCTAGATGAAAAACCAATTGGTTGCCATTGGATATTATTACCTACAAAGAATAAATTTTTTTACGATAGCTTTGAATTAGATAACAAATCCGCTTTATTTTGCGGTGTATATGTGAATCCTAACTACAGAGGAAAGCGTGTCTATAATTCGATGCAGTGCTTTGTTTATAATATGTGGATTAGTGATTTTTCCGATCGGAATGTTATAACAATAGTTGAGGAAAAAAATAAGTATTCTTTAAAGAGTAATCTTCGTATTGGACTAAAAACCAAAGGTGTGAATTATCTTTTCAAATTTTTTGGAAAAAATATTCTTTCAGTCTATTACTCGCCTAATCATAAAATTCGAATATGGAACGTAATGAAAAGGAAAAATGAAAACTATGACGCAAAATCCGGCAATAATTTTTAATTGCTACCTGAACGGCCTAAGTATAATTCAGGAATTAGGCCAAAAAAAGATAAAGTGTATAGCAATGGACTGTGTCCGTGATATAGGAACTTATTCGAAATATGCTCAGTATCAGGAATGTCCTGATCCATTGGAAAATGAGAATAATTTTGTTCGTTTTTTATATGATTTTTGCAAGAAACTAGATTCTAAACCAGTTCTTTTTCCAACCAACGATCACTGGGCTGTAGCCATTTCCAAGAATAAATCATTACTATCTGAAGTTTCGATTCCTATCGTGGCGGATTGGAATACAGTAAAAATCTTAATCAACAAAGATCTATTTTACAAAATTGGAGCTGAAAATAATTATTTGACTCCTCGTTGTTGGAGTTTTGCTGATCTTAATAACTTAAATGAGGTTGATTTTCCCATTGTGGCAAAACCTACTTTTAGGAGAATTTCTTCTAATGAAGATTTAACATACATTACGGAAAATATGGATAGATTAAGGTTTAATATTATTAAAAACAAGACCGAGTTAAATGCTTTTATCAAAAGAGAAGAAGAATTCATTGATAGACTTATTTTTCAAGAGTATATAGATGGAATGTCTGACAGTATGTATACTGTTGGTATCTATGCAAACGATTGCTTTGAGATCTTAGGTTTGTTTACGGGGCATAAGGTAAGAGGCTATCCTGCTGATAGCGGCGATTGTAAAGTAGGCGAATGTATTAAAGTTCCTTATTATGTAATTGAAAATACAAAAAAAATAGTTAAGGAACTTAAATATTCAGGAATTGCGGAATTTGAGTACAAAAAAGATTCTATATCTGGCGAATTTAAACTAATTGAAGTAAATCCAAGGTCTTGGTCATGGATAGGAATTACACCAGCATGTGGAGTTAGTCTACCCCTGATAGCTTATAATGATTCATGCGGGCAAAAAGTAGAGTTTACTGAAAGCAATTTAAAAGATGGTTCTGTAAAGTATGTGAGAATAATCCCAGACTTCTTTAATTGTAACTTTAAATATAAAAAAAGCTATCCACAATGGAACATGACTTTTTTAGAGTGGATAAAAGATATAAATACAGGAAAGATAGTTTTTGCAGAATTTAATGCTGGGGATTGGGTTATATCTGTTAGAATACTGCATGATACCTTAATCGAAATATCAAGATCTCTCAAAGATTCGATCTTAAAATACAGATAACTTTACTTACTTTCTTGTATTAATCAAATTATTATTCCACATCTCATAAATTTCTTTACCACTTGTTAGCCACGCATTTTTCTCTGAGCAATATTTTAATATCTTCTTATATAATTGTAAATTTTTTTCTTGCATGTATGTGTTATGCCATAAAATTGTAATTACCCCATTAAACTGCTCAACAGTATCTATAAGGTCCTTTGTGAACTCCCATGCTTTCTTAAAATCAAGTTGCATATAATCTCTTAGTAAAGTAGCATCCATAATTGTCAGAGGTATCTCCAGAATATCTATCTGCTGTTCAGTATTCAAATTAAAAGGTTTGAACGGATGACACATCCCATTCCTAAATCCTACGCAATCGGCGTAACCAAATGTAGAATCATACTTAAAACCTGCTTTGCTCAATAATTCCCAAGTATTTGGTACCTTAAATCTTAAACAATGATTCCTATATCCAATTACTTCCCTGCCAAGAACCTTTTCAAGTTTTTGCTTCTTCTTCTTAAGATCCCCTAGGTTATTGTAGGATTCATGCCCTCCATGCAGACCTACTTCCCATCCACCATCTGATATTGTGCCTAATTCATGCTCAACATCCTCTATCTTATAAGTGTAATCGCTTTCCTCCGGTTCGAGAGTTAAAAAATAAAAACTGGATTTTGCATCGTATTTAGTTTCCAACTCCATTATTTCTTTAAAGTTCCAGAAAGGATTTAGTTTCTTATTAATTCTTGAAAAAGGAAATTTTACAGCATTCGTTAAATCTCCTTTTACAAAAGCTCTTGCAGCTCCAAATATTGAGTGGAATCTACTAGGCCTAATAATATCAATATCATGAGTGAGGCAAACAGCAAATTTTTTGTCATCTGGATACTGGGGATTCAACCCATTTTCTATCAAGGATTTGGAAACACTGGGCTCAAAAATATTTCTTTGCTTGCTTAAATAATAAGGAAATCTATCGAATCGATCGGAACTAGTTACATTATACTCTTCTTTTTTAGTAAAGATATCCCAGAGTTCGGTGTTTTCTCTTAAGTTTTCATACATGGTATTTGTCCTTTTTCCACAATTTCATTGTCTCTATGTTGGAAAGCTTTACAACTAAGTTAGCTCTTAATTGATTACAATCTAAAGTTATTTGATCTATTTAGTTTCTGCTAATTACGCTTATTGTTACTTTTATTTGTGAAATTTATAATTTGAAAAGTCTTGTGAATTTATCCTAAAGTATTGCTTTGACACAAACTGTGGGGCAGAGTCCAGAAAAAACTTAGTGCTTGCCGGATGCAGGCATTTATGGGTTAAGGGTAAAAGAGGTGTCTGGGGTTCTACATGGGGCTGACTTCTCTTCGGAATTTCTACCTTGGCGGAGGTCTGGAATTCGGGCCTACTATATTGCCTTTTATTAAAGTTAAGTTTTTGTGACCCAGTAGGTGTTTTATATTTTCAATTTTACCTGTAGATTCGTTATCAATAACTGTTACTTCATTGTCCTCAAGTAACCTCTCTGTAAGGTGGGAGCCGAAAACTCCCATCTCGCCAGTAATTATTACTTTTTTATTTTGCAAAAGATCCCCTGTTGTAAACATGTGAAACTATGGAAATTTTTGAAGTTTGCTTTTGAAGTTTGCTTTTCTGTACTTCTTTTTTAATCCTCTGGATGTGGCCTCTCCCAAGAGCTTTAACTTCACAGCCGAGTTCGAAGTATCTTCTTATTTTTTCGTCGGATAATATCCCGAAGCAGTCGATAACTGCAATAGGTCCGCCTGCCATTTTTACAATAGTTTCCGGCTCAAGAGTAAGATATTGATTATGTGGGACTGCGAAAATCAAGGCTTCTACGCCTTTAATAGCTGTTGAAAAGTCAGTTTCCATTTTTAGCTCACTCAGACCTTCTTGATTTCTGAAGAAACGTTTCCAGGACTGGCCGGATGCTGGATATGTGTTCTGGCTTTCCATTTCGTACCAGTGGTCTACATATGGGTCGTGAACACGCATCTCAGCGCCCATTTCTGTAAGTTTCCTTACGACAATCTCGCTTCCGCTGTATCTGGTGTCGCCCACATCCTGCCTGTAGCTGGCTCCGCACATCAGGACATCTGCTCCGGCAATATACCTGTCCATGTTTCGGAGAGCATCCCTTGTGAGCTCGGCTACATGAAGGGCTCTTGTGTCGTTGATGTCAATCGATGTGGGAGTGATCTTAAACACATCATCTCCATCTTCGAATCCCAAAATATGCTTGTAAGCCCAGTAACCCAGCCCTCCGTCTTTCGGAAGGCAGTAACCTCCGATTCCAGGACCTGGGAAGATCATATTGCTGTGGGTTGGACGCATCTTTATTGCATCTATTACCTTTATGATGTCCACACCGTTTCTTTCGGAAAAGAGACTCCATTCGTTGAGGAATGCGAGTATTGTTGCACGGTATGAATTTTCAATAATTTTTGCGGTTTCTGATTCTATCGGTCTGTCCATTACCGTCAAGGGGTAGTCTTTGGTATTGATTACTTCTCTTAAGAATTTTTCAACTTTTTCTTTTGCTTCGTCAGTGCAGCCAGCACAGACCCTCCAGAAATCGCGCACACTTGCAACATAATCTTTTCCTGGCATGACTCGCTCATAACTATGAGCAAGCAGAGGGGTTGAGTCTATTCCGCGCTTATAAAATGCTTTTTTCAGGAGTGGAAGTGCAACGAATTCTGTCGTTCCGGGAGCAACTGTTGTTTCGATCAGGACAAGGCAATCAGGACGTATATTTTCTCCGATTGTTTTCATCGAAGATTCAAGTGCGTCCATATCTGCTTCTCCGGTTCTTACATTTCCAAGCTCACACTTTACATAATCGCACTGAATGTCTACTACGACAACATCCGCAAGTTTTAGGCATTCATTTGTATATGTAGCGACCAGAGTTTTTGTTTCAAGGACGCAGCGCTTTATTATTTCATCTACTTCTTTGTCTTCTGATTTCACAGGAGACTGCCCTCTATTGAGCAGGGGGATTTTCCAGTAGCTACGGGTACTTGGCCTCTGGCAGCCGATTACAAATTTGCTATAGTTCCCATTTTCGTCTTTCGTGTCTGCAATGATTGCAGCCATCACCGCTCCAACGAATCCCACTCCCATTACAACAACAATTTCTTTTCCTTCTTTTCGGGCCTGATTCACCAAAGCTTGAATTCTTTTGAATTCTTCCTTATATTCTTCAGGTTCAGGTAATGAGAATTTTTCTCCTTCTGGGCTAATCGAGTAGTCTCTAACATGAGAACTAAAATCTATAAATGAACCCTTTTCATTCTGGAGACCTTCTGGGCTAATAAAATGATTTCCAATTTGAGAAGACATAGCTCTTTCTCCAAAAGTTTTCAGTTTAAGTGACTGCTTTTTTGATTAAATTTTACATCTGACTCAGGCCTTGTGCCGAGAATTATCGCAATCTTCATATTTTTACCGCATCCTAGTCAGGGAAATTTTTACAGAAATGTTATTTTTAGTAAGATACTCTCTAAGTTATTTAACCATTTGGTAATTTTTTAACACTCTCAAAGATATAGGTTTTTATAAAATACTTCTCCTATTTTGGCCGCTCTTCTTCTATATATAATTATAAAGTAGTCTCTAATTTACGGCGATACTTTTAAATAATAAATTTTAACTAAAAGAGTTCTGCGTAAAAGTAAAAAAATTCAGGTTGAGATTCGGGAGTTAAATTGTAGTGCAAAAAAGTGGACTTTTCATCTTTCGATAAATTCAAAGTTTTACTTCTGTGAAAATAGTCTTTAAGTTAACTTTATTTTTTCATTCAATCTTTTTACTGCTCCTGAATGTCTCTTTCTTTACAATTTACTCTAGAGCTCATCCCAAAACCAATTTTATTACATTGGGAGCGCAGAGGGTCACGAATACCTCGACCTTTAGAGGTTGTCCGAAAATTATTGGTAGTAATAAATAAGTGCTAAAAAGAAAGCAAATAAGACCTTTAAATCAAAAAAGAAGGAATTCTTTCATTACCGAAGGTAATTGTCGGACAGCCTTTTTAGGGTGGGGTGACCGTACGCAATTTGATTTTAACATCAATAAAAGGCTCAAAACCATTTTCAGGATCTGAAACTCGATTTGTCGTGTGAAATTCGAAGCTCAGAGACGTGATTTTGAGTTTTGGGATAGGCTCTATATTATTCAAACTCACTTTCCTGGAAGTTTATATCTATAAACTCCTTCAACCTGAAGTTTTTCAGGCTTTTAATGAGAAGCTCTCCATAGGCAGCGTTGCCCTCTCTCGAGGTTTAAACCGGGGCTGATCTGCGTTGTCACAAGTTTCTTCTATAATCCTGGTCCATACCATTTACCTGAATAAAACTCCTGGTTTCCCTCACAGCTTTTCCCCTACAGCTGTCCGTTTTTCATCCCCTACTCTACTTAATTTTAGAAACTCTTCCGTTCCTTTCCTGAGAAGCCATTCAAATCCGAATCTATAATTGTAATTCCTCCAGATTTTTTCAATCAGTACCAGAATTACAACTACAATTAAGAGACTAACTATATTTGCTATCACAGGCAGCGAACCGAGTAAGGGTGAAATTGATTTCTGTATTAAAAATAGGCTTAAAAAATGAATATAATAACCTGTAAAGCAGATCTTGCCTATATTCTCTAATTTATCTGCGGAACTGAAGTAAAAATGCTTATGGTCTATGTATATAACAAGTAAGGAGAATATAAAATAGTAAAGGCTGCATAAAAGTAAAAACATTGGGATTTTGTCTCTTGCAGAGTATGACAGGTCTACCTTGAAGATCTCGCATATCAATAAACTTATAATTAGAAATGCAGCTGAAAAAATCAACAGAGTTTTGTCGTCTTTCAGTTTTTTGCTTCGATGCAATTCATAAGCTACACGTCCGTACAAAAAATATCCGATCCAGGGAAACAGGGGAAAAACCCCGCTTATCAGAAAAGAAAGGGACTCATTAAAGTAATTACTAATTATATACGTTATAATAAATGCTGAAATTGTGAGAATAATTTTTGATTTAAAATTATTGGGGATCAGTAACCCCAGAATATATCCCACTCCGATAACCTGGAATATTCCCCAGTGGAAAATATTTATCTTATACGTGTGGCCGGTTACGGAAGAAAAATACGAAGTAAAAAAGAGCCCTACTATTATGTAAGGTATTAATGGGATCATATATATCAGGAAGCCTCTAAAGAATGATTCTAAAAAGATGGAATTTTTAGACGACTTTTTCATCTTGGATGACAAAAATAGATCATAGCTAAAGCCTGAAACAATTAAAAAAAACGGCCCGGCCATAATGGCTGCCCATTTAGTTACCCAGCCTATTGACTGAGGGATATGGGCTTCAATCATTAACAAGAGTGCCAGCCCTCTGCAAATATCTACAGCATGTAATCTTGAGCTTGATCTGTATTTTGAAATGGACGTATCTGAAACCATTTATTAACCCCACGTTATTTCCGAATTTTGTCGCAGACATCCTTAGAGTACTATTTTTCGGACATTGAGATCCTTCGAGTACTTTTTTGGACATTGATCAACTGTGGTCAAGTTTTGCCTCCAATAATCTGCTGATAAAAAGGGAAATCAGTTTTTCAGGATACTACTGGTAAAGCCTGGTTATGAAATATAATTCAATTTTTTGATATTATGTGCAGAGGTACTCCGCAGAAGGGCACCTGTACTGGACTAACTCCTCTTCTGAACACGGAATAATCTATCTATGGTTTACTTTTAATCTATCTATGGTTTACTTTTATGATCTCTGGTTTTTTGTTGAGAATAACTAAATTCTTCCAATTTTTACGCTTTCCTTCCGGGAAATTTCCTCTTATTTTATTAATTTTCAGTGAATTATACTTTACAATTATTTAATTTATTTGTTTTGCATTTTTTTTCATCTATCAGTCTTACTTTTTCCCCTCACTTCATTCCGTTCATATTGCGCTACAAAACTATTTTAAAAAGAAAACGTAAACCGTCAATTTTCAGGAAACAGGCCGCTCTTTATACAGTTAGTAACCATTATTTTTGGGTAAATCTTATGAACCTCATGGGCTTCTTGTTTTTCTCAAATAAAAAGAATTATTTCTTTTTTCTGGCAGATTACCGATCAGGCAATCTTCCCCGAATAAGGATTTGCAGGGCATATACATTTTTACTTTTTATATATTTAGACATTTGTGTATTCTAACGTGTCACTTCTTCTCAATTATATATTTTTATTCATGCCGGTTCTTTTAGATGGGTATTTATATATAGAAACCACTTGTTTTTAGACAATTAGTCCTGCAATACAATTTGTGAAGCTCCTTCAGTGACGCGGGTAGAAGTATTGCGTTTCATCATTGAATTCAAAATATAATTCAAATTACATATCATTCATTCAACGAGAGGTGAATTAAAACGGGCGTAGAACTGGTGGCAGGGGATAGTATTCAATCCCTGGCGCCGGATGAGGTTTTTGGAGAGAGGCCGATCGTTTCTCAAAATATAACCGTAATTCTTCCGGCTTATAATGAGGAGGTGTCCATAGGGAGCATTGTCCTGCTTTCTAGGAAGTATGCTGACAGGGTGATAGTTGTCGATGACGGCAGCTCGGACAGGACAGCCGAGATTGCTGCAAGCGCCGGGGCTGAGGTAATTGTGCATTCCCTTAATATGGGAAAGGGCATGGCTTTTAAGACCGGGTTTGCGGCTTCAGAGGGTGCAGATATTATAGTTACCATGGACTCGGACGGGCAGCACAACCCTGCAGATATCCCTAAACTGGTTGCGCCAATCCTCCAGGGTGAAGCTGATATGGTTAACGGTAGCCGTTATCTGACAGGTCACACGACAGACACTCCTGCGTATCGGCGCATAGGTCAGACTATTCTGGACAAGGCTACGGTCATGAACTCAGGAGTCAAAATCACCGATTCCCAGAGCGGGTTCCGCGCTTTTGCCGCCTCCACGAAAGATGTCTTCCGCTTCAATGCTCAGGGCATGGCAATAGAAAGCGAGATGCTTGCAGACGCAGGAAGGCATGGGTTAAGGGTAAAAGAAGTGCCCATAGGGGTAAGGTACGACGTCGATGGCTCAACCGAACATCCGCTAAGGCACGGTCTGACTGTTTTGCTAAATATTTTTAAGGATATGGAGTTTAATAAACCCCTTTACTACTTTACCCTGCCGGGTTTCCTTTTCGTGGGTATAGGGTTATATATGGGCCTTGGGTTTTTACGGACTTTTTATCTTGGCGGGAGCCTGACTTTCGGGCCTACCGTTTTGATGATTCTGCTCACTCTTGTTGGAACCTTCATGAGTTTTACCGGGATAATGCTGCATTCGATAGCTGGTCTGAGCACTCACTTAAAATGAGCAGACCATGAGAATATTTTTTGCGACAATACCTTAACAGTATCGGATTTCAACCTTCAGAGTCCACGAAAATCTTTTAATTAATTCCTAATGATATTTAATATCCTTTTCTTCTGCCAGACTCTGAGCTTTCCTGTAACGATTTAAATGAAAGCCAGAGTTTTCGGAGGATATACTTGAGAGATTAAACTTCTGAAAGAGCTGTACATGCAGACATTTTTATAGGTTTTCGAGCTCTTATGAGCCCTGCTAATCAAGGTATAATCTTTTTGTTAGTAGTTGCAGAGGGTCCGGGACTGGAAAAAACAAAAAAATTTGAAATCTGGCAATTTCCTGGTTAGAGCATTCCTTCTCTTCTTTCCAGTCTCTTTCTTAAGGCCCGAGCTTTCCTCCGATGTTTTTTCCTGCCTCCGCGACTTCTTTTCAATATCAGAATCCCTATCAAAAGCGTTCCCATAAAGCCGATCAGGACCCCTTCAACCCGTATGTTCCACCTCTTCCAGGCCCTTAAATAATCTGTTTCGGTCTCCGCAGAATTTTTTCCCGGAACAGGTTTTTGCTCCAGAGAGGGCTTCATGTCCGAAGGTAGGCTTTCTGCAGGCTGGAGGGTAACCTTCCTGGTAACGTTTCCTAACTTTATCTCAAAATTGCCTGCTGTTATCGATTTAGTGTTGTACTTATAGCTGAAATTCCCCGAATCCACCTTAACCTTCTGGAGGCCCGTAATCTTGAGTTTGACTTAAGAGGCGTTTGATTCCCCATCAATCCTGATCTGATAAGTTCCCGGGGGGACACCTGGCTGGGAAACGGTAGTGATTCCTTCTTTTGCCTCCGCAGTTCTGATTATCCAGAGTATCATTTTTACTCTTACGTTCAGGTCATCGGCACCTTTTGCCTGCACAGTAAAACGGTTGTCGAACCCGGGCGGAATTTTCACATCCTCAAGCAGATACTTATATTCGCCGTCCAATACCTGAACATCCTTTTCAAAGGATACCAGCACGTCTGCTGTCTCTCCTGTGAAATCGGCTCCTCTTATCTCTATCGTATCCCCAACAACCGGGGTTTCAGGGATAAGTTCCCAGCTGTTAGCGGCGGCATTTCCGGGGAGAGCAACCAGGTATATAAATATGGGAAGCTAAAACATGAGTCTCAGCTTTTTTCTATCTCTCCGGTTCTGGATAAAAGTGACAGCGAATTTTACGAAAGTAATTCCCTCAGAAAGCAAAATACTGAATCTCCTTTTTCTACATTTTTGTCTGCGTCTGCTGGTTTTATTTTCTATACGCAGATAAGTCCTCATGCCGATGTGACTTTACTTTTTAACTTCGGAGCTGCTGGCGCAAATTATCATACTATAGGCGGTTTTGACATTCATATGCTCTGAAAAGTCTATTTATATTTTATGCTGACTTTTTATGTCTATTTAATGGGAATCTTATCTTTAAGCTTAAAAAATTAACAGGATAAAGTTTAAAAATTTACATCATTGACAATTAAATGGGAATTCCTCTCATTAAGATAGATCCAAAAAGAGATAAATCGAATTCAACCCGTCTTCTGCGATGTGTCCTTACGCTTTTTCCGCTTTTCCCGGAAGTTTGAATCCCCCTATGATCTCTTTTACCTGTTCATCCGTTTTCAGTATATACAGATAATAAATACAGATAATCAGGCCGGAGATTACAACAAGAAGGACCTGGTTTATTCCTGCGGTTTTGAGAGCTACCAGTACGGCTCCTGCGGGGATAAAGAGGATCAGGTTTGAGAATACTATTTTCAGGGCTCTTGAGGTCTTTACACCTGAGTAATACATCATTTTCAGGCACAGGTACCCGTACACTACAATGCCTGAGAGGGAGAAAAGGATAAGGGCCACACGGGCGCTTCCGAGAATACCGCCAATTGTAAGGGACAGGAAGCGGGTCGTCAGGTTGAAAAAATTATATGTAAATCCAAAATGGAGTTCTTCTACTACCAGGTATATCGTGGTTAAAGGGGACGAGATAAACCATACAAATGCCCAGAGGCTCAGAATCTGGGCATAGACTCCTGCTTCTGTCCAGGCGCTCCCGAAAATCACGGTGAAGACATCGCTTCCTACAATTGTGAGAATCAATATGGGGAACATGCCTATGAGCACGAGCATTCGGAACACACTTTCAACAAGAGTACTGAGGGTGCCTTCGGATATTGCCCTTGAGGCTCTCTGGTAAAATACCTGTGAGATCGAACCGCCAATAAAACTCATGGGTAACTGGAGCAGGCGGAACCCGAGGGAGTAAAACCCAACCACTGCAGGAGTAAAAAACGCTGAAAGGAGAAAAGCCGGGAGCTGCCAGGAGATTGAGTTCATAAGGGCAGACCAGATGTCTATGAGGGGAAGTTTGCGGTGCCTTATTGCACCTTCGTATATTTTTTTCCAGCTCAGGCTCTTTGTTATCAGGCGCCTGTCATCTCTCCAGATCTGTCCTCCAAGCACAAATGTTGCTACAGACTGGCCTGCAAGGCTTCCGCCTATTAAACCGGCTGCATTCGCGGGTCTTTCTACAATCCCGAGGGTAATCTGGGTTGCAGTGGTCGAAACCGAACTGGAAATTCTTGAGAAGGAAAGCCTCTTGAAGAGTTTTGTTCTTGAGTTCCACTGGTTGAGTGCGAGAAAAACTCCATTTACAAACACGAACGGGGGTACAAGCCAGAGATATTCTTCGATCTGCGGGGCATTTAGCAGACCAACTATCTGGGTCTGGAAGTACCAGATAAATGGCACGGTTAAACCGGTAACAACAAGGGCTGAGAGGAAACTAAGACCTAAAAGGTTTACTGCTTCCTCTTCGGACTCTGGCAGCATTATGGAATAATCATACCTGAGGCATGCAATAATGCTTATAATGCTCGTTATGGAGATATACAGAGCCCAGACTCCAAAATCTTCCGGTCCGTAAAGGCGGGTCAGAACAGGAGCTGCCAGGATCGTAAGGATCTGAGCAAAGGTCGTTCCGCCTGCAAGTGTCAGGACATCTGATACAAAACTTGCCTTCTTTTCTTTTTTCGATGACTTTTCTGCCGCAATTTCCGTCTTTTCATCCATAGCCAGTACCCTTAAAAGGTCGTTTTTGCAGGCCAGGCAACTGGAAGCTTTAAAATATCCGGAGTGAGCCGTTTAAAATCCTGCGGTTATATTTGCTCTTTTAAGAACTTTAACTCTCAGACTTTCAGCATCCTGACCCTATACTTACTTTTTACTCTGCTTCTTTTTCCCCTCCCCCTTTCCCTATAACCAAATTCTCCCTTATATACTCATCCGACCCGACAGAACTCTTTCGCCCAGTAGTGATAGCCTGTATCCAGAAAATGCATAAAAAACGGATTTTTCAGGCATAATTCTCTCTTTAAGATACTCTCAATCTTTATCCGGCTGGTTTCTCCGAGGATATACGTTTTCTCGCTTACCAGATGATTAAAGTTCTAACTCTACGGATAAAATAATTATTGAGTATTTATCAGATAGTCGCTGTTAACTTTTTAACAGCTTTACTCTCTGGGGTCAACACCAATCCGGTTAATCCGCCCGGGGCAGCTGTACATATGGTAAAAAAGAGCTCTCTTAGCTGCCTATTGATGTTGTTTTAGTATTGTAAATGCAGGTTAATTCAGTCTTTTAACTGATCCTTAATTTTGGATTCCCGGTTCAACCTGGCTGGTCCACCAGTTATAGATTTCCTCTCCGCTGGTAATCCAGGCGTTTTTACCAGCACAGTACTCAAGGACTTTTTCGTAGTATTTAAGATTCTCTCCCTCAATGCAAGTATTATTATGCCAGAGGATGGTAATCACGCCGTTATACCGTTCAACAGTATTTATAAGGTGCTTCGTACATTCCCAGGCTTTTTTGACGTCAAGGCGCATATAATCTCTAAAAAGCGAACGGTCCATAACCCCAAGCGGGATTTCCAAAATATCGATCTGACGCCCTTCATTCAAATTAAAAGGCCTGAAAGGATGGCACATCCCGTTTCTAAAGCCTGCACAGTCCGGATACCCAAGTGTAGTATCATACTTGAACCCCGCTTTACTCAACAATTCCCAGGTATCCGGAACGCTAAACCTTAAAAAGTGATTTCTGTACCCTATAATCCTTTTGCCCAGGGCTTCTTCAAGCCGACTTTTTTTTTCTTTGAGGTCTTCCAGGCTGTTGTAAGACTCGTGCCCGCCGTGCAGGCCGACTTCCCACCCGCTGTCGGATATAAAGCCGAGTTCCGATTCAAGGTCTTTAATGTTATAATTAAAGTCCGTTTCTTCAGGATTCAGGGCAAGGAAATAAAAACTGGATTTTGCATCATATTTGGCTTCAAGCTTCACTATTTCCCTTAAGTTCCAGCACGGGTTCCATTTCCTGTTAACTCTGCAAAAGGGGGTTTTCATTGCCTCAGTCAGGCTCCCACTGGCAAGGGCTTTCAGAGATCCGATTAGAGGATACAGTTTATCCGGGTAAACCGCGTCAATGTCGTGTGTAAGGCAGACCGCGAATTTTTTTCCGTCCGGATACTGCGGTTTCAGCCCGTTTTCTATCAGAAATTCGGAAACTCTCGGCTCGAAAATATTTCTATGCCTGCTCATGTAGTAAGGAAACCTCTCATACCTGTCGCGAAAGGTCAGATCGTATTCTTCCTTTCTTGTAAAGAGGTCCCAAAGTTCCTCTTTTTCTTTCAGTTTTTCAAACATGATTCTCACCCTATTTTCCCAGATTTAAAAGACAAATTCGTCTTAAAAAAGGGGAATTTTCCCCCTCATATTATCTCATGTGAGTTTTTATCTCCCCTCCCAATCCCCTTGTACACAAACCCCTTCCCGATAAACTCATCCGGATCAATTACATTTCTCCCGTCAACAATTACCGGGTTCTCTTTCCCGCTTACTTTTTTCACCCAATCGGCTTTCACATCATGATACGCACTGTGCCCTGCAAGCACGATTACAGCATCCGCACCTTTTACAACCTCTTCCAGGTTATCCGAAATCTCGACGCCCGGATAATTGACAACATACGGGTCATGCACCATTACACTGGCTCCGGCTTTCAGGCAGAGGTCCCTGTACGGTTCTGACGGTGTGTTCCTGGCATCGTCCGAGTCCTTGATAAATGCCCAGCCAAGCATTGCAACCTTTGAGCCCTTCATCTCTTTCCCAAGCCTCTCAAGGGCTGCAACAGTCAGGTTGTACATGTGTGCAGGCATGAAGTCATTGACTTTTCTGGCAAGCACGTAGATCGAGTCCGCACCTTCGGGGTAGTCCAGCTGTCCTTTGCCGATCTTGACTCCTCTTTCCAGGTGGTATGTGTCTTTGGTCAGACAGTGGCCTCCAACCCCTGCCCCTGGCCAGAGGACAGCTCTTGTTATGCCCTCGCCTTTTAAGCTGTCAACTCCTGTCCTGACATCATAGACATTTATGCCCATGGCCTCACAGTAAAGGGCAAGCTGGTTGATTGCTGCAATCTGAAGGTCGCGGAATGTGTTCTCCGCAGTTTTTGTAACCTCGGCTGCAGTTGCACTCATGGGAATAACTTTTCCTACCGTGAGCACGGGGGAGTACAGCTCAACTGCCCTTTTCGTACTTGCCTCGTTAATTCCGCCTACGATCCTGTCGTGTTCCCTGATGTTTTTCAGGAGCCTTCCCACCATTACCCTTTCAGGGGCATGGGCAAGGGCAAAATCTTCGCCTGCTTTCAGGCCGGACTCTTCTTCAAGGATCTGCTTTGCCATCCCTTCGGTCGTCCCCGGAGTTATTGTGGATTCGAGGACTACAAGCATCCCGGGTCTCAGGTATTTTCCTGCGTTTCTGATCCCCTCTATGAGTGCACTGAAATCGGGCTCCAGGTCTTTGGGATTTGCAAAAGGAGTCTGAATTGCAAGTGTAACCGCATCGAGTTCGGAGATCCTCGAGAAATCGGGGGTGCACTCGAACTTGCCTGCTTTCACGACCTTTCCAATGAGGTCTTCAAGGCCCGGTTCTTCCCCTTTGAGCGGGCTTTCTCCCCGCTTAAGCATATCAATTTTATAGCCTGAGCTTTTTGAGTTGCGCTGGAAGCCCAGTACTTTGTCAAAACAGGGAGCATCTGCGAACAGGACGGCTGCAGGGATTCCTACATATCCCATGCCAAGTACTCCTATTTTTTTGATAGGGCCGCGTTCCTTTAGAAGTTTTTCCAATTTGCTCATGCTTATCACTTTCCAGTCTTGTTTTTAAGGTCTTCTTCCATTTCTCTCTGGTTTTCGGGTTTTTATTTCCGTCACTGTTATGTATCGGTTTACTGCCCTACTTCGATTAACCTCTCTTCCTCGTAGGACTTGATGGCTGCCATTGCTACTTCAAGGGCATGTTTTCCGTCTTCTCCACAGGGGTTAGGCTGTTTTCCTGTCTTAACGCAGTCAATAAAGTAAACAAGCTCATTTTTCAGGGGCTCGCTTGGCTCGACTTTGGCTTTTCTTATCCAGCCGTTGTCATGAAGTTCGACTGTCTGGTCGATGTAGTCCAGATAGGCTACACCCTTTATTCCTATTGCAGTCAACTGCCTTACTTTATGAGGGGTCAGCCAGTTTGTTTCTACAACGCCTGCAAAATTATGGTCCATGCGCAGGATAATTGAGGCATGGTCTTCAAAAGAGTGGATATCCGCACCTGCAATGGCATAAACACCCCTGATCTTTTTGCCGTAAAGGTATGAAATGACATCTATATCGTGGACTCCGATATCCAGAATCACTCCAACGTCCCTTATCCTCGGGTTGTATGGACCGACTCTCCGGGTAGAGATGGATACTATCTTGCCAAGGGTGCCAGAATCTATGATGTCTTTGAGCCTTATGACTGCAGGGTTGAAACGTTCGATGTGCCCTACCATGAGCACTTTTCCCGCTTTCTTTGCGGCTTTAATCATGAGGTCTGCGTTTTCAACCGTGTCGGCGACTGGTTTTTCTACAAGGACATGTATCCCTGCGTCCAGGGCATCAAGCACTACCTGCTTATGCAGTTTTGTGGGCACAACAACACTTACTGCATCAAGGCCTTCTTCAAACATTTTTTTATAATCTGTAAAGGCTTTTGTTTTAAACTGAGCAGCCATGGCTTCGACTCTGTTCCTGTCTACATCCGATATCCCGGCAAGTTCCACATCTCCCATTTCGCTGTATATTCGGACGTGGTTCTGGCCCATGGCGCCTGTGCCTATTACTCCTACTCTTATCAAGGTTTCACTTCCTGTTTTGGGGATGAGTTTATGGCCCTGAAATTATTCAATTCTTTGCATAAAATTCTCGGGTCGCCTTAACTATTTTCTGCACATCGTCTCCGGATAAAGCCGGGTGCACAGGGAGGGAAAGCACCTCCTCTGCTGCTTTCTCCGAGATGGGCAGGGAATCCCTGTACCCGAGTTCCATATAATAGGGCTGTTTGTGGATGGGTATCGGGTAGTGTACTCCGGTTCCTATTTCTTTTTCCTTCAGGAACACTGCCAGTTCATCCCTCTTTTCAGCTCTGACGGTGTACTGGTGGAAAACATGGGTATAGCCAGGTTTTGTCACTGCAGGTACAATCCCGGAAATGCCTTTGAGTCCGGCTGAAAGCATAGCTGCGTTTTTTTGCCTGGCCGCATTGAACCCGTCCAGTTTTTCGAGCTGAATAAGCCCGATTGCAGCTGCAATGTCTGTCATGCGCAGGTTAAAGCCCAGCATCTCATGGAGGTAGCGAACTTTTGAGCCGTGAGCCCGGATCATCTTTGATTTTTCTGCGACTTCCCTGTCATTTGTTGTAATCATCCCGCCTTCGCTTGTTGTCATGTTTTTAGTCGGGTAGAAGCTGAATGCTCCGGTCCCGAAACTGCCAACCTTTTTCCCGAGGCATTCCGCGCCATGGGCCTGGCAGGCATCTTCAATCACGACAAGCCCGCGGTCTTCAGCGATTTCCATTATGGCTTTCATATCCGCTGAGTGTCCGTAAAGGTGGACGGGCATAATGGCTTTGGTTTTTGGACCAATCTTTTCCTGGATCTTTTCAGGGTCTATATTATATGTATCCGGTTCAATGTCTGCAAAAACAGGTTTTGCTCCTGTGTAAAGGATGCTGTTTGCAGTGGCAATAAAGGTGAAGGGACTTGTAATTACCTCGTCTTCTTTTCCAATACCGTGGGCAAGAAGCGCGATATGAAGGGCTGCAGTGCCGGAGTTTACAGCAGCTGCATACTCGCAGCCGGTGTATTCAGAAAAAGCAAGCTCGAATTCTTCCACTTTCGGTCCCTGTGCAATCATGCCCGAATTCAGGACCTTCGTTACTGCATCAATCTCTTCCTTGCCCAGCAGGGGCTTGGCGATTGGGATCATTTATAGGACCTCTTATGATAATCTCAATAAAACTTTATCTTACTTAACTTTGATTTTTTGCTAGGTTTATATACGGTTTAACTCTTTAAGATCTTCAGGGAGCTCCCGTATTCTGGCAGGCGCACCGATTGCCAGCTTCCAGGGAGGGACATCTTTTGTCACAAGGGCTCCTCCGGCAACCATTGCTCCTTCTCCTATTTCCACTCCCGGAAGCAGGGTTGCGTTAGCGCCTATGGATGCACCTTTTCTCAAAATAGGGCCCTGGAGTTCGTATTTTTTACGGATGGGATATTTATCGTTGGCAAGAACAGCACATGGCCCAATAAATACATTGTCTTCGATAATCACATTTGTTGGAATGTAGACATTTCCCTGGATGCTGACATTGTTTCCTATCTTCACGTTCCCGTCTATGATAACGTTCGTTCCGATAAGTACATTGTCCCCTATTTGTGTGTTTTCCCTTATCATCACGTTATGTCCGGTTTTGAAGTTCTTCCCGGTCTTTACGCTGGAAAAAACTGTCGATCCTGCTCTTATAATCGAGTTCGGACCTATACTGCAGCCCGGAAAATCAAAGTCCTCTATCTCCTTATCCTGTTTGAGGATCTCCATGAGGACTCTGTGTTCTGGATACCCCAGTATCACATTCTCCAGAATTACCGTATCCTTTCCGATTACAGAGGTGCCGTAAACCTTAGAAGAACTGTGAATTTTGAATTCTTTTGAGTTCATTTTCTTCCCCCCGTTTTTCTCATACCTTATAACTCATTCGGAGTGCTTCGAATCTAATCGATGCAACATACTAATTATTTTTAAATCTATTTGGTCTTTCCTGTTCGCGGATGACCTGGCTAATTTATTGTTTCAGATTGATCACGAGTGTGATTGTGATTTTTTGTTTTTCCCTTTACTCACTCCCTGTAAATCACTAACTGTTTTAATTTCTTAGGTGAATATATTTTATAATTATTTAAGTGATTTGGTTATTTACCTATCTCTTCGGTTCTCTGGACCGGGACTTCCGGGATTTTCTTTATCATTTACCCCTTTTTCCGTTTCTCCCTTCGGGGAATATAGCTTGAATTCTGGAGCTTAAAAGGAGGAGAATTTTTATATTAGATTGCACATCTGTTTGTCTTATACGTGAATCAACTAGAGGAGTTCTGACTACGCTTACAAGTTTAATTTCATCAACTTCTGCTTCTTCAAGTGAGCTCACAATGATGATAACCCCCGGGGTCCCTGAAGGTGCAGCAGTGGCCGTAGCTTCTTTGCTTTTATTGTTACTTCTTAGAGATTTCCTCCCTCTGTCAAAGCATTGGGGAGAGTCCGTGAAGACTTCTCTCAATATGGGAATTCTCCCACTTCTGTTTTCTTTCGGTGCAGTTATTCTGTACAAGCTTGTAGCTCTCTTTTAAATTCTGGAGAGCTTTTTAGGCCTTGAATACACGCATCGAGAAAATCTTTTTTTTAAACTGTTTCGTGAAATTAAAGCTTCTTTTCCCGAGTTTCGCTTCGGGAGCACGATGTCCTTTTCACTCGCTTCGCTCGCTCAAGAGGACTAACTTAGCATGAAAAGCTTTCAAAAACTTTCATTTTTTGTGCTTGTTATTGAAGAATTTCATGTGCGTCATGGCAAGTAACGTTACTTCTCTCTTCGCCCGGGAGGACTAAATTATAGATCTTCTTGACCTGTGCTGCCATACTCGCTATAGTACATCGTTTATATCTGCCTGTAAATTGAAAGCAGTTTCCGGATTAAGGAAAGTATTCTTTCAGCTCCGGGACATTTCTTCAATATATCGTCTCTCTTAATGTGGGACTGGCTTGCAAGTTGCTTTTTATCTGGCTTGCAGGCTGGCTCCATCCCGGCGCGGTTGCAAGGGAGAGGTAACTGAAAACCCTCCTCTGAATCCCGAGAATAAAGCAGCCGATTGGTCAGGAACCGCCCAAAAAATAAGGTCTTCCAAAAAAATAAGTTTAAAGAAGATGGGGAATAATCCCAAAGAGGAAGACGTTTATGAAACCGTGAATCATTGTGACCAGGGGGAGGCTTCGTGTTCTGTAGAACATAAATCCTATGATAAAACCTACAAAGAAAGTGTAGAATATTTCAGCCATGTTCCCATATCCCGAATGCATCAATCCGAACAGGATGCTTGTGATAATCAGGCCTCCGCGGCTGCCGAGAAACACTTCGAGTCTGTTCTGCAGAATGGACCTGAAGATGATCTCTTCAATAAGACCTACTAAAAAGACCATAACAAGGGTAAGTATCAGAAGGTTGGGAATTGAAACGTCGGGGATGAGGTAGTTTGTCTCTATTATTAAGTACTCCCCTACTCCAAGCAGGAGACCCATAATTATGGAGAGTGGGATATAGATCCACATCCTTTTGAAGGTTATTCCAAGCTGTTCCCGGGTAAACCCCTGGTGGGTAATTGCAATGGTTACTGGAATCGTGAGGAGTCCATAGATAAAGATAAACGAGTAAAGGGTTACATTATAAAATGCTGGCATCGAAAGATTTACAAGCCGCAGGATCGGTAGCAGAATAAGGGCCTGATAGGTCTTCTGGACCTCCTCGTCTTTTATATACAACATGGAAAGGGAAAGCCCGAGGAGGATGGCTGCATGCATCTCCATGGCTGCTATATTCTTTCCGGAATATATCATGAATTCCGCAAAAGCGATGGCTAAAATCGGAATTATCAGGTAAAGTCCTTTGTTTTTCAATGCAGGCTTCTGTGCCACCCTATTTTCAGGTGCATGCATATACTCAGGGTTTTGTATCTCTTTATTTTCAGGTGTTTGCGTTTCCCGATTCTCATATGTTTCCATCTTCAGGCCTCCTCGGTAACATTAATCCAGAGGCGCAGGTCCCTGTAAGGTACATCCTTTTCAGTCTCGTTGAAAAGCAGGAACTGAAGCTCCATATTCTCTCCTTCGATAGAGGGAGTTATCTCAAGGGGCTCTTCCATTGTCGTATTATCGTCAAGTTTTATATTTTTCAGATTTTCAGGAAGTGGCAGGGATTCGTTTTCGAGCCTCACGTCCAGTGTATAGTTTACTGTTCTGTGCTCATGGTTTGTAACCCCTATAATGACAGTTCCACTTTCCCCCTGCACATACTCCGTAGTATAGTTATCGGCTTTTCCATCGGTCCCGAGGATATAGAATTCTGTAAATGGTTCCCGTTCGTGGGGAACTATGGATAAATAAGCTACAGTTCCTACTAACGTCAGAATGGAAATTGCCAGAAAAGTCCTGAGTATCTTTTCCGTTGAGGATTGGGGTTTTCCCAGAACCTCAGACAAAAAGGAATTTGCAGAAGCCTTGAACGAGACTCCAAAGGTTTTGTCTTCCGGAAGCTTTGTTCTGCGGATATATGCTACTATACATGCAAGGATAACGAACAAAGAGAGGCTTACAAGAAGAGGCACTTCCCTGATTCCGAATGATGTATTATCAAGTACAAGTCCTATAAGAGGTACAACTGCAACGCTCATTCCTACAGAAAGTGCTGCCCTCTCAAGCCCCTCAAGTCCGGTTTTTGTCGGAAATAGCGCGGCTACAAGGGCATACCCCGGTAAGAATAATACCAGCGGCAGGCCAAGGACTGTGCGAATAAAACTCTCATTGAGTACAGGAATAAGTACGAAAATATCTGTAAGAACTACAAGACCTACCACAAGTAGCAGGTCAGATGGAAACTTCTGGTTCCCGGCCATATGAATCCTCATAAAACGGTTTTAATGTTTTTCTGGCTTCCCAGTTTTATTTTTTGTATCAGGCTAATCTGCCTATTTTATTATCCCACTATCAAGGGGGGTTTAAGAATAACCTTTCCGGCTGTTTTTCCGGCCGGTCTTCTATAATCTTCTGCTGCGAAGAGTTGAGAACCGGAAGGTTGGGGATTGGTTCAGTTTCAATTCCGGAACTTTTCTTATTTAGTGCAGTTTCTGTTCCTGAATCGTCCTATTTTCTCAATAGTGCTTTTTAATTCGATCAACTCAAATTGTGTTTTTGTATAAAATATCTTTCCCTTTTCCTGCCTGTTATTATAAAAATCTATTTCTTCTTTATTTCTTCCCTGAGGAATTTTATGGCTCAGATTAATATCCAGCACTTCTTTTGAGAGGTTTTCCTGAATCAGCTTATTTTTTTTCTTTATGTTAATATATATCAGAGGAAAACTTCCTGGTTCTTATATCTGTCTAATTTTTTTCTTTGAACCTCGTAATTAGCAAGCTTTATCTCGGAGCTTTTTAAGCTCCTTTCCTGGCTAACGGGCTTTTTAAGCAGGCTTAAATTTCTTTTCGTTATCGGGGGGACTGACAAATTATTTTTTGTGACCAAATGCTTATATAGCTCATATATTAAAACAAATACACGTCTTATTCAGAACTATGAGTTACTCGCAGGGCATCTCTCCTTTCCCTAAAAGGAGCACAACAATCCCTCAAATGATGCACTGTAGATCTGTTTACAGATGATCCTTAGAAACCCTTTATGGAGCGATGACTCTGAAAAATGTATTTGCTGTATTCGAAATTCTCGCCGATTTCTATCTGGAAAGGCGCTTTACGGAGACTCTTGAGTCTTTTCATCAAAAAGAGTCTTTTCATCAAAGAGGTAGATGATAGCACATGACCATTACTATTGCAGCCATGCCTGCTTATAACGAAGCCCATTCCATTGCAGAGGTTATCAAGGGCTGCAAAAAATATGTAGATAAAGTGGTGGTCGTGGACGATGGGAGTACGGACAATACTGTCGATATCGCTGAATCCCTTGGTGCCTACGTAATCCGCCACGAAATTAACAGAGGGTACGGAGCAGCCCTGAGAAACTGTTTTGAAACTGCCCGCAAACTCGGTGCAGGTTCTATGGTTATAATCGATTCCGATGGTCAGCACGATCCTTCTGAAATCCCCAAGCTTCTTGAGCCCTTAAGACAGGGATTTGACCTCGTGATCGGCTCAAGGTTCGTCAACGGTAACGGAAAAAATGTTCCTATTTACCGTAAGTTTGGGATGAAAGTCCTTGATATTGCAACTTACATCGCAGGCGGCCTCCATGTCACTGATTCCCAGAGCGGTTTCCGGGCATACGGCAGAAAAGCCATTGAGAATATAAACCTGAACGGCACTGATATGTCGGCAGGCTCCGAAATTCTTATTCAGGCAAAAGACCACAAACTGAAATTTACTGAAGTAGATATCCACTGCAGATATGATCTTGAAAATTGTTCAAGTGAACATCCTCTCATACATGGCCCCAGGGTCCTGTTTCGGATTTTGAAAGATATGGAATACAGGCGTCCCCTGTACTATTTTTCTGTTCCGGGCCTTATTATGGCATCAACGGGCGTCCTTATGGGGCTGAAGTTTTTGCAGGATTACATTATGGGAGGAGGATTCCTGCGTTTCGGACCTACTCTCCTTATGGTAATGCTGACGATTATAGGGGCTTTTATGATCTTTACAGGAATCATACTGCATGCCATTTCAAGAATGATATTTTTAAATGAACAGATTCGAAGGTAATAACGTTAGAAAACGGGGTCATTTTATGGAGTATCCTTTTGTTTCGGTTGTAGCAGGTATTCGTAACGAAGAAAAATTTATTGAAGAATGCATTGAGTCCCTTCTTCAACTCGATTACCCTCAGGATTCTTATGAGGTTATTATCGTCGACGGAATGTCCACTGATAAAACCCGGGATCTCGTACAGAAATATCCTGTCAAGCTCCTTCTTAATGAACGAAAAAATGTTGCGGCAGCAAGGAACCTCGGGGTGAAAAACGCCCGGGGAGATCTGGTCGCATTTACGGACGGGGATTGCAAGGTCGATCCTCTGTGGTTAAAAACCCTTGTCATTGAAATGAAAAATGCCCCTGACGATGTTGCTTGTGTTGGCGGCCCTAACCTGGTATTCGATACCGACCCTGTGTTTGGGAGGGTGGTAGGGTACGCCCAGGAAACTTTTCTGGGCTCAGGGGGTTCGGCCCAATCTAATAATTCTACAAAGAAACACTATGTCGCTTCCCTTCCGAATTGCAATGCGATGTACAGGAAAAATACAATAGTGGAAGCCGGGTATTTTGACGAGCGGTTTGTTATAGGTCAGGACGGAGACCTCAATTACAGGATAAACAAAATAGGTTACAAATTTCTGTATGTTCCTGAAGCAAAAGTGCTTCACCACAGAAGAGGAACCCTCAAGTCATTTTCAGTGCGAATGTTCAAGTATGGTATGTGGATGGGTGAGCTTTTCAAAAAGCATGGGGAATTTGTTCGCTGGTATGCTTTTTTACCCTCGATTGCCATAGCTTTTGCAGCCCTTTCGCTTGTTATTTCTATTGTATATCCTGCGCCGATATTGATCCTGCTGGTACTGATGACCTTATACTTCTTGCTGGTCTTTGTTACCTCACTTCAGGTAATATATAAGATGAAATCAAAGTACGGCCTTTTTACTCTGTTAGTGATCCCTGTGCAGCACGTTACTTATGGGCTGGGTTTTATGTACAGTTTTGCAAACTCCCTTCTCCTTTCAAAAGCCAGGTCTCTTTCGGATATTTGATGTTTAAGAATTTATCCGGTCACTGTAACCACAGTTGCCGGTAATCGGATGTAAAAAACGATTGAAGAAATCGAACCCCCTTGAGGTATGTTGGAGCAAAAAATTCTTAACCAATATTGACCTCACTGTAATTCCTATTGGTTTCGAACAAAATTTCTGAACCCTGTATCTCAGGTTCAATCCTGAGTCATTATTCAGATTCAATTCTGAATCCTTTATTTCAAATTCAATACATGAAGTTATGATCGCTTAAGGTTATGGAGATAGTATGTTCGGATTGAGCGAAGAGACGGGACTCAAAAATATGGATAATAACCGTTTAATGAAGGTAATTTCCTTCCTTTTCCCATTAGCAATAATTATCGCAGTCACATTCACTTTCGTATGGATGTTTGCAACCGGAAAGCCAGGCTATGCACTTCGTGGTTTGTTTACTGGAATTCCTGCAATACTTTCCTGCCTTTTCGTGCTGTACATTTACAGAAAAGATGTAAGTCTGCATGATATTGACAGCTTTCCGTCAATAAACATCAAATCCCTTACTTATGTGTTTAGCATATTTTATATTGGCTCAATAGCTGTGCTTCTGCTATCTCCGGGAGAGCGGCCCTGGTACTATTTCGTGTTTGTTCTGGTGATGTACCTTTCGGTTTTCCTGCAAATTTTCTCTAAAGAGGTAAAGCCATCCCTTGTCCTTCTGGAATCTTTTTTAATCATGGTAAACCTTACTTACAGCGTTACCTTCAATTATGATTTCTATTTCGGGACCACTGATATTTTGCCTCACATTTTCCTTTCGGAATTCACTGCAGTAACGGGGCAGACCATTTCCACTTCTTTAAGTGACTATGCATTTTTCCCTCTGTATCATATATTTGTTGCAGAAGCCGCCGAAATTCTGAATATCAGTGTAAAAACCTCACTTTTCCTGATAACAGCGCCTGCTTATGCAGTAGTAGTAGTTTTTCTTTACTATCTCTTTAACCATATTACACATAACAGACAAATCTCTCTGCTCTCCTGTCTGCTTTATTCGGCAAGCTATATTGTGCTGTATTATAGTGCAAACGTGATTACACGCACAATGTCGTTCGTAGCGTTTATTTTACTGCTGTATCTGGTTTACAGTGTCAACTTCAAAGAGGATAAATTCTCCTTTAAAACTCTTTCAGTAGTAGTTTTAGTTTTTCTGACTCTGGTCCATAACGTTTCCATACTCCAGTTCGTGTTGTTACTCGTCATCCTTTTTGCCTCGGAGTATATTATAGGGGCTGGCAACTATGTCAGCAAGCCTTTCTTTTTACTATTGAATGTTACCTTTACTGCTTACTGGTTCTTTGTAGCCTACCTGTTCATGCAGAGAAGCCTGACTCCTCGTTTGCAGAGCCATTTCTGGGACTCTATAGTTTTAACCGCTGGAGGCTCTGACGTACTTGAGGAGAGCCTTATCAGTCTGATGAGTCTCCTGGATAAATCAGTCTTTTTATTTTTTGCCCTTATAGGGATAGGCTTCCTTCTTAAAAATTATAAAAAGAACTATGCTTCAGTTTTAGGGCTATTTGCTCTCGTGACCCTTATTTTCTATGTCCCAAACCCTCTCAATACTATCTGGCAGTTCAAAGTCTTATTCAGGGTTGACCGGTTTATGCTTTTCGTCAGCCCTTTTATGGCTTTCGTAATGGGATATGGGATCTACGTATTCTGGAACTATATGGATAGATATGGTCCTAAAAAGTTCAATACAATGTCCTTTGTGGTCATTCTGTTCTCCATTTTTGTTCTCATCTCTTCGGTCTTCAGCATCTCGGACATAGATATGCTTGGCCAGAGTTCAAGGCATGAATATTTCACCGCTGATGAACTGAGCGGGTTCGAACATGTTTATAAGTACATTCCTGAGGGTTCTACCGTTTATTCCGATTACTATACTACAAGGTACTTTTATCTCCCATCTATTCCTGAGGACTCTTCGGGCATGAACATCTCAATTTACAACAATTACCGGATTGATAACGTAAGTGAATTATCCAGTTACAGGGGCTATGTAGTATTCAGGACTCAGGAGTTTCTCAGGAGCGGCTTATACTTCGGCAGCGATGAAAACGCTAATATGGAAACTTCCAATTACTTCTATGGGAATACTCCTGAAAACATAATTGATCTTGAGACCAATCTTACGCAAGCAAGTAAAATATACTCAAACCAGGCAACGGATATCTTTGCTCCCGGTCCGGTATTAAGCAAACCTCTCAGAAGTTCTAACCTTAACAGCACTCTTACAGGCATTTGAATGCCTGTACTTGCTCTTTTTTGAAGAAAATAAGGAAGTTCCATTATCTGAAAGACTGTGGAACTGAAAGGTTGTAAAAGCTAAAGGACTGTAAAAGTCAAGAAACTGTAAAAGATGAAGGTTGTAAAAGTCAAAAGGCTTTAAAGAAGCCTGAGATTTCCGGAATAAACCTGATAAAATCTCGACATCAGGTGGTCCAAAAAAAATTATATCAAACTCAGGCGGGTCAAAAGGGCATACAAGATCTTCTTCTCTCACCTGAGAATCGAATTTATGGGGGAAACAGAGTCCGCTGTTCTTTCCCGTGGGCTTATTTTGAGGGCTCTAAAAGTTCTGAGTATATGTCTACGGTCTTCTTTGCGTGGGCTTCCCAGGTAAGCCCCCGCTGGATTATACTTTGACGCCCGAATTTTCCCATTTTTTCCCTTCGGCTTTCGTCTTCGAGCAGCCTGTTTATCTTTTCGGACAGTTCATCAGGGTTTTTTACGGGAACAAGATAGCCTGTTTCCCCGTCAACCATAAGTTCGGGAATTCCGCCAACATCAGTTGCCACCACAGGGACTTCACAGGAGAGGGCTTCAAGTACGACATTCGGCCTCCCTTCCGAGAGGGAGGGAAGGACCAGCATATCTGACGCTGAAACCCAGAGGGGGATGTCCTCGTGGTTTACAGGGCCCGTGAATTTGATCGAGTCTGCAATTTTAAGTTCTTCCGCCCTTTTCTCCAGACTTTTCATGAGCCCGTCGTCCCTGCCCACCATATAGAGGTCCGTGTCCGTATCCACAAAATTTTTTGCAGCTTCAATAAGGTAATCCACGCCTTTTATTTTTCTCAGGGATCCTACAAACAGGACAATCTTTTTTTCCTGAGGCAGATTTAAAACGCTTCTTGCATGTTCTTTTCCTGCAGGCTTGAATTTCTCCGTATCAACGCCGTTAGAAACCACATGCACCTTACTTTCATCTATCCCGAGATTTACTATATGGACCTTGAGGTCTTCACTGACAGAAAGGATTTTATCGGCAAAGTTCATGGCTTCTATAATCTGTTTTGAGGTATAGGTCCCTTCATAGGCTACCTTTCTTTCTATCGTGCCAAGAGCACTTATCACCAGAGGGGCTTTCCACTTCTTTGCAAGCCCCATCATTCCGTACCCGTCAGGATATGAGAAATGTGTATGAATCAGGTCAGGTTCTGGTTTTATGTTTTTTGTGATGTACCTGGAAACGAAATGGGCATAGGAAATGCCGCTAATGGGGTAAAAATACTTTTTAGGAATAGCATAGATATAACGCGGATAGTGAAGGTCGTATTTTTCGGTGTGCTCAACCCTGGGCAATTTCGAAAAATTATGATACGGAAATGAGGAAAAAGGAAGCACGTAAGCTTTTGGGGAAATAACTGTCACGTCTACTCCCTGGTTTGCGATTGAATCAATGCTTTGCTTTATGAATGTCCCAAGCTCGGGATAATACCTGTTAGGAAATTCCTGACATACTTGCAGTACTCTCATAATCTTTTCCTTTTTCGATTCTAATGCCTCAAAAGCACACAAAGGAAATAGTTTCTACTATAAATATCTCTCTATAAAATGGATAAATTTATTTTCTTGCATTTAAATCCCGGGCCGACTCTTTCCGATCTTTAAAAATTAATGGATGGGGTCATGGGATAAACTAATTAACTACTTTTGCTATTCAGGTAACGGCAATCATGTTTAAAAAAGTAAGTAAAATTTTCCTGGTCTATTACAGCTTTTTCACGACGAAATCAGGTTCGAACGTACACATACTTGAGCTCTTAAGGAACTTGAAAAAATACACGGATGTAGTTTTGTTCGCACCGGGTCAGAAAGGTGTAGACCGTTGCTTTTCCGAAATCAGGTATGTGCCTGTGATAGATAATAAGTACCTTATACAACCCTGTTATGAGTTCATGCTATCCTTTTATCTTCTTTACTCATGCATAACAAACAGACCTGACGTGCTATATCTCCGTCAGAACTCTTTTCCGTTTTTCCCCATTGCCCTGTGCAAGCTTTTGGGCATTCCTTCTATAGTAGAGGTTAACGGGCTGGTTATAGATGAGATCAAGGTAAGCCCGGACTCAAAGTCCTTTGCATACAGGGTCTTTTCTTTTCTGGCACTCCGTTCCGAGAGGTTCAATTACAGACACTGCTACAGGATAGTTTCCGTGACTGATAAGCTAAAAGATGAACTTGTGAGGCTGTACTCGGTCCCTGCAGAAAAGGTTCTTGTAATTAACAACGGGGCAAATACCGATATTTTTAAACCCATTGACCAGAAGCAGGCAAGAGCCGAACTTGAACTTGATGATTCTAAGAAGTATGTGTGTTTTGTAGGAAATCTTGCAGCCTGGCAGGGAGTTGAGTTCCTTATCCATTCCGCTCCCTTTATCCTGGATAAATGCCCTGAGGTCCGTTTCCTTGTAGTTGGAGATGGAGTTATGAGGAACAAACTGATTGAGATAGCTTCAGAGATTGGGCTTTCGGACAAATTCATTTTCACGGGAAGAGTTCCCTATGAGAATGTCCCCGTATACATTAATGCCGCTGATGTCTGTGTTGCTCCTTTTATTAAGGAAAGAAACTCAAAGATAGGGCTTTCCGCTTTGAAAACATATGAATACCTTGCATGTGGGAAACCTATCGTAGCGAGCAGTATTCCGGGTGTTAAAGACCTGATTGATCTTTCTGGAGGCGGGGTTTCAGTACCGCCTGAAAACCCCGGAGAACTCGCTAATGCTGTGGTGAAACTAATCTCCGATGAAAAGACACGCGAAGTCATGGGGGAGCAGGGTCGTAAATATGTAGTTGAAAATCATAGCTGGGATGGAGTTGCAAGAAAGATTCTAGATATATGTGACGAAATTGTTTGACGCCGTCTTTTAGATTTTACGGAACTTTACTGTGATTTCGCTATATGCATTATCTTTCTTCTCTATTTATTATTTGAATTAGCTACAATTTAGCTTCATTCAACTATTGTTTTTTCTGGCTTACTGTTGGTTTTTACTAGCAATTAATCGATTTTTATTTATGGCTTTTACTATTGATTTTCTGGCTGTTTATCCTGAAATGATTTCGCAGATTCAAAACCATCCGAAATTTCAATACACAATACAACAGCAGGCGACGCAAAAGGTTAAACGTTGAGAAATTCCAATTCCATTTTGGTACTGTGGAATGATCATGTAAAATGAAACAAGTTTGAAATTGAAGTAGAATAGTGAGCCACCTGTATACGATATGTAACTGCAATAAAAAAATTAAAAAAAGCGAAATAATTTAGGGATAAAACAGTCTTGGGATAGGCTTCAACTCTAAGAGCGTATCTTAAAATTAAACCTGGTTATAATTGGGAAAGGACTTACACACCTGAACTGAAATCATTCACATTAAGCCGCTAACTATCCAAAGTATAATTTTTACCAGTGGTGGCTAATGCCGTTGATTTTAGGTATTGAGTGCGTATAGTCCTATGGGATAAAATAGTTACTTTAAGGTCAAAGTGTACCTTAATTTCGGAAAAATTTACGATCCGAATTTGAAGTTAACGTTGCCCATTATCCAAATGTAAAAATGGTTTGAATTTTAAGATAGCCTCTAAATAAAGAGCATTAATTGCGGTCGACAAACATCATAAAATATATTAAGAGGGTTAAGGTGGGTATCGTTTATATGATATTTTCATTAACTCTCATCAAAATCGAAATTAAGTTCACAACACCTAAAACAAAATGGCATAAGATTATTTTGTGTAAGGTGGCTTCTTAATTGTTCAACCTTGTTTGAATTAAACATTTCTTTGATACTTGACTCTTTTACGTTCCCAACAGAAAATCCATCACAGATTTCCATAGTTCCATCTGATCTAATCTTTACATTCATCCAGGGATTATAACAAACTGATTTTTTTGAAGGAAAATCAAATGAATAATATTTCGAATAATTATTTACGGAAGGCTTGAAGGATATTTTCAATCTATATTTTTTTTCAAAATAAGAAATGTTATTTTGGAATTTATTAAGGAATATGATTTCATCGTGATTTAGTGGCTCATCACTTAATTTCATTCCTACCACATTAGCCTTAATATTGTTTTTTGTAGCAAAGTCATTACAAATAGTTTCAATTTTTTCATTGAAGAAACTTAAGTGTTGAAAAGATACTTCATCAATACCAATTGAACTTCCAATTGATAGAATTTCCTCTAATAAATACACATTGTCTTTATTAATTACACAATTTATTTTAATATTTGGGAGTAAATTGGACTTTCTATGTTTAATTAGTTCTCTTAATCCAATTATTACTTTATCGTATGTTCCATTTAAACCTCTAGATTTGTCATGAATTTCTTTTGGGCCATCCAGTGATACTGAAATAAAATCGATCTTCGAATTTATGAGTCGATTAGCCTGTTCCTTCAGAAGTACTCCATTTGTAGTCATTCCACACAAAATTTTTTCTTTTTTTAATTCTGAGATTATTTCAAATACGTCTTTGGATAAAAGAGGTTCTCCACCTATTATGGAAACCATCGAGTTATTTCTCCCGATTTCCTTTATGACTGGAACCCACTCTTCCATAGTCAGATCTTGACTATTCTTATATGCATCACGACTTTTCCATAGCAAGCACATTGGACATTTTAAATTACATTTTTCCGTGATAGATAATCTTACGATAATAGGAAAACTGAATTCTGGCAAAATATTCTTTTTCTTGTAAATTTCGAATTTTAATAATTTAAAAGCATTGAAGGGGTATTTAAATCCCAAAATTGCTTCTTTAGTTAAAGTAATTTTATTCATATCGTTTTCAGCTCCACTCATTTAATAGGATACGAGGATATAAATAGGATTCATTTAACAATTCGCTTTTCAATCATCGATTACTATTTATATTCTTTACTATTTGATAGGTTCCTGCAAAGCCTTTATTAATAAGCTGGTTTCAAAATTATTCCCGCATGTTTCCCAATAAATAACGAACATTGCTATTAGTACTAACGTCCTGAATATTCTGTCTAACTTTTCATACCTTATGATAGAGCTGATCCCAAAACTCAAAGTTGCTTTTCTAAATCCCTTATTCCAAATAATCAATCGAGTTTTTGATCGTGCAAAATGCTTCTAAAAATTTCTGATGAGAGAATAAAGTTGGTTTTGGGATGAGCTCTTTAATTAGTTTTGTCTATGTTCTTCTTGCGGCAAGGAGTATATGTTTAAGCTACTTGCGCTGTACATCCTTCAAAAATTGCTCTTTCTGAATCTTCGGAGGATTTATTGATAGGCACTCTCTCTTTTCATAATTTTTAATAATATACCTTCACATGTCGTTTCATCTACCTTAATATATTTCAACTGTCCGCGCTATCTGTCTCGAAGTTCCTAAAAAAATTTAAGAACATGGCGCAAATACTTTTATAATATAATGATCTAATTTACAATGCCGACTATAGAAATTTAATTAGAGTATTAAACTACAATTTATTTCTAGTGTTGGCACGGGGGGGAATTCGTGTATATTGGAGATAAATTACCTTAAAAACGGGGGAATTAACTCTGAATCCGGTATTCATCTCATCGAATAGGGTTCAATAGCCTCTTGGATGAAACTTCTTCCAGGGCTTGTTCTATAGTCTTGAACATTTGGTGAGTGGATACTATTTGCAAAATCTCGTCAGATTATCTGAAAACAGTATAAAAAAATGTATTAAAAACTCAGTTAACAGTGTAAAATTTAACAGGGATTTCCTGGCAAATAGGAGCGAATTTCTACCCGTTGAACATTCTAAATAAAAATATTATGATCGACCCCAGGTGATAGCAATGCTAAAACGAGAATTAGGAGTCCTCCTCCTTGTTGGGTTCTTTATACTTTCAAGTATTCCGGCGGTTTCATGCCGGACTGCACCTACGATTTATGTTGCGGGAGATGGGAGTGGGGATTTTAACTGTGATGGAACAGACGACCATGTACAGATAAACCAGGCCCTTAAATTAGTGGCAGAAAACTCTGCTTATACAACTGTCCACCTCAAAGGGCCTTTTACATATGTTATTGACGCTCCTCTTCTAATCGGAAGTAACACTATCCTTGAAGGAGATTCAGATGCTGTGATCAAGCTGGTTGATCACGCAGGCTGGGATACTATGGTACCCCTTATCAAGCAGATGAGCAATTCAGGGAATACCAATATTACGATAAGAGGTTTCGAAGTTGATGTAAATCACGATGGTAATTCAGAACTTGCCAAGGGCAGAGGCTACTACAATGTGATTTATTTCATGTACACCAGTGATGTAAAGGTATATGATATGTATATGCACGACGGGCATGGGGACGGGCTGAGGATAAAATACGGTAGTAATATCCAGTTTTATAACAACAATATCTATAAACTCGGACATGACGGCCTGTTTGCAATCGAGTGCTCGAATGTAGAAGCCTGGAACAACACTATAACCTGCAGGACTAACAGTGCTCTGAGGGTATGGAACACCAATAACGTAAAGTTCCATGATAACTTCATTGATTCTTTCTATCACTGGAGTGCAGGTGGTCCCGGTATTCAGGTTGAGAGATCCAAAGGTGACATGAATAATATCGAGATCTACGACAACGTAATTACGAACACCTACGGACCAGGTATCTGGCTTATCGGAACTGCCGGAGCATATGATCCGAGTTTATCAAGTGTATATATTCACCACAATATCTTCTATGGTTCCGGAACCAATCCGTACATCGAGTGGGTTGGTGGGGTTCTTGGCAGTGGATTCCATAATGTCCTGATTGAAAATAACGTCTTTGATGGAGTTCATAACGCGGCTGTCGTAAATATGTATTCGACTGACACCAACGCCGGTCCCTCAGGAACGGGATTCACGACCACTGTCCGTAATAACATAATTGTAAACACAGTGCCGCGCACGATGAACGCTGCCGGGACCGGATACGGTGTGATTAATCGCCTTACCAGCTCCCACAAAATCGTGCTGGAGAATAACTGCCTCTACAATAACACAGCCGGGAACTACAAAAATGTTAACTCGGCAACAGATATCTATGTAAATCCTCTCTTTGCCGACTCCAGTTCACATGATTACCATCTCAAATCATTGGCAGGTCGCTGGAATGGGAAGACATGGGTTAAGGATAGCACCAGTTCTCAATGCATTGATGCCGGATCCACTTCTTCTGATTACTCGAATGAGCCTGAAGATAACGGAAACAGGGTCAACATTGGGAGGTATGGAAACACCATATATGCATCCCTTTCAGGGATCGTCTCTGATGATACACCTTCCGATGATACGCCCTCTGATGATACACCCTCTGATGATACACCCTCTGACGACACAACCTCTGATGACACAACGCCTGATGAGCCCGTATCAGATGAAACTATTGTTTCCGAAGTCGAAGTCTATGACAACAGGTTGCGTGAAGCTTCTCCTTCCACAGTCTACCAGAGTTCATCCTTCATTGACGTAGGTGGGATGAATAGTGTCAGATACAGGGACTTAATGGGATTCGACTTGAGCGAATATACTGATGCCTCTCAGATTGGAGCTGCTACCCTTTCTCTCTACTGGTATTATCCTTCGGGAAGTACAAGACCTGAGGATACTGTCATTGAGGTCTACAGGCCTGCTTCTTCCTGGAACTCAAACTATGTGAGCTGGACCAGGTGGAACAGTGGGGTTGCATGGAAGAACGCCGGTGGAGACTGGTACGATAAGAACGGTGTTTCTCAGGGCAGCACTCCGTACGCTACAATCACCATTAAAGGCAGTACGCTTCCTGACAACAGGTATTACGAGCTTGATGTAACCGACCTCGTAAAAGAATATGTAAGTGGCAAGTACGACAACACGGGACTCCTGATCAAAGCAAAAACCGAAAGCAATAACTACGTTGCATTCTACAGCAGCGACTGCGGAAAGGAAAATCAGGAACCAAAACTTAGCATAACAAAGAAAGTAGCTTCAGTGACTGTACCTGTAGTGACTGTAAATGCAACTATTACCGGTGCAAAGGATAACCGGCTGCGTGAAGCGTCTCCTTCCACAGTCTACCAGAGCTCATCCTTTATTGACGTTGGTGGAATTAGTGGAGTTGGCAGGTACAGAGATGTAATGTGGTTTGACCTGAGTGAGTACACAGGTTCTGCTGATGTTAGTAATGCCGCCCTTTCTCTCTACTGGTATTATCCTTCGGGAAGTACAAGACCTGAGGATACTGTCATTGAGGTCTACAGGCCTGCTTCTTCCTGGAACTCAAACTATGTGAGCTGGACCAGGTGGAACAGTGGGGTTGCATGGAAGAACGCCGGTGGAGACTGGTACGATAAGAACGGTGTTTCTCAGGGCAGCACTCCGTACGCTACAATCACCATTAAAGGCAGTACGCTTCCTGACAACAGGTATTACGAGCTTGATGTAACAGATCTCGTAAAAGAGTACACCAGTGGAGAATACGAAAATACCGGTTTCCTGATAAAAGCCCGCAGTGAAAGCAATAATTACATTGCATTCTATAGCAGTGACTGCGGAAACGAAAATCAGGTGCCTAAACTTCAACTTGTATACAGCTAAAAGCTCGGTATACAGCTAAAGGCTTAAACGCCCTTTAAGGGGGGTAGCCCGAAAGTCTGGACTATGGGAAATGTTAATTTTCCAATCCTGCTTTTCGGAAAATCCTCTTTTCTTTTTATACTATCTTATGTTACTATCTTATGTTTTTCTGTCTTAAAATCGACTTGTTCTAACTATTTTACATGTCCTGTACTGACTTCTGTACGTTTTTCTTTAGTTTTCATTCTGTTAATCTCGATAAAATCATTCTTCCTTGAAAGTTTTGTTTGCCTGCGGAGTAGACTATTATAAAAATTTATTTAAACACAAAGGCTTTTATCCTTTGCAGAAATCTCTTATTGGGTGAGAAGGAGCTGATTTCTTCAAAAGAGAACGCTGTTCAAATAGATTAAAAGTTAACGGTGAGACTGTCTGTCGATCTCCCGTTCTCGAATTCAGGACAATCTTCGAATTAAAGGCATTTCTATGACGCAAAATTATTATTTCTTTATTATAAGAATAAAGTTAACGCTGAGAAGAAATTTAAAATTTTCAGGTTCTCCCTCTTACAATTAAAGGTGTTTTTTATGATAATAAACCAATTCGCTCCGGTTATAGAAAAACAACTAACATACAGGCTAAAACCTGAGTCGGATAATCAACGGCGTTCAAAAGGATTTATATACAGAGCATTAATTAGTGATCTGGACCAGCTGCTAAAGAGATTTTCGGGCGACTATTTCATAAGCTCCTTTGATTAAAAACGGAAAAGCAGTTCTTTTTAGGGTGGTATGATGTCATATCAAAAGTTTGCAAGGGATGTTGGCTTTATTGGGACAGTTCAGATTCTCACAAGCCTGAGTACCTTCTTTTTACTCCCCATTATCACAAAAACCCTTGGAACATATGATTATGGACTCTGGGCACAGATCAATATTACAGTATCTTTGATCTCTTCCCTTGCGCTTATGGGGCTTTCGATGAGTTTCGTCAGATTTTTATCTTCCGAAACCGATAAGAAAAAAATAAGGGAAGCAGTATATTCAATCCTTTTCTTTGTTACAGTATCAGGTTTTCTGGCTTCATTCCTGTTATACATATTTGCAGAACCGCTTGCAACTTTCGGTTTTAAGGAACCTGAAGCAGCATATTTTGTTCAGGCAGGCTCCCTTTTAATTCTTTTAAATGTAATTGAGTCAGTGTCCCTTTTTTATTTCAGGGTTTTCAGGCAAATTAAGAAATTCTCTTACCTTACTCTTTTTGAAACCTTTGGAAAATTGTTATTTATACTGGTTTTCCTTAAAATGGGGTACGGACTTCTTGGGGTAATAACCGCAACTTTAATGATTCAGGGTCTAATTTTCTTAATCGCCCTTGTTACCATAGTTTCACAGATAGGGTTCGTTATCCCGCGGTTTACTTACATTAGAGAGTACTTGCAGTTCTCTCTGCCATTAACTCCAAACTCCCTTATCAGGTGGGTTACGGAGTCAAGCGACCGATATATGGTTACTTATTTCCTTGGCCTCTGCAGTGTAGGTGTCTATTCTGCGGCATGTTCAATCGGGAACCTTATCCAGCTTTTTGTAAGCCCTCTTCAGCTTATTCTCCTTCCCGAGCTTTCAAAGCTGTTTGATGAGAATAAAATGGATGAAGTAAGAGTCTACATGTCGCATTCTCTGAGGTACTTCCTTATTATCTCCATTCCCGCAGTTTTTGGGCTTTCAGCTCTTGCAAAGCCTTTGCTCGGGGTTCTTACCACTCAGGATTTCGTTTCTGGCTGGTTTGTAATCCCTATCATCGCTTTTGCCGGGCTGATGGCAGGAATATTCCAGATTTTTGTCAATACAATGTTCCTTATAAAAGAAACGAAGTCTGCTACCTATATTAATATCGTTGCCGCAGTCTCAAACGTGCTAATCAATCTCATTCTTATCCCGTCAGTAGGCATTATCGGGGCTGCTTTTTCAACTCTTGTCTCCTACTTTTTAATGGCTATGCTTTGTATACATGTGTCTCTGAAACATTTCAAACTTGATTTCTATTTCCTGGACATTGGAAAAAGTATTCTGTCATCAATGGCCATGTACTTTTTTGTTTCCAGCCTCGCAATCTCGGGTATAGTTGAGCTTTTCGAAGCCGTGGGAGCAGGCACGTTTATTTATCTTGTTGTGATGTTTCTGGTGGGCGGCTTTACTGACCACGAAATGTCCTTAATAAAAAGGTACTTATTCAGGTCAAAGGCGAACCCGAACAGCAAGTAATCAGCCCTGTATTCTCGGGATCGAGCAAATCGAGTAGATATAGTTTAGCTGGTTATTTTCAGCTTTTGAATTAATCCTCAGCCTGTTATTCCCGGGGCTCGCAGGAATTTTTTGATAATTTTCTCGCTATATCCGTGCTGTTCTTTAAAAACGGAGGTCTTTGCTGGGTTACTGAAGTATGCAAAAGAAAAATAGGTTAGAGAATGTTGAATTTTAAGAGTGGCATTCTCTAATATAACATCATCTGAAGTATCATCAAGCTGCGCTTAGTTTCCGGAAAGAAGAGCTCTAGCTGTTTCCCTCACGCTTTTCTCCGATGTATAGGCAGGCTTCCACCCTATGGCTTTTAATTTTTCAATCCCGAGCCTCATCCTTGGTACATCACCCTTCCAGCCTCTACTCCCGCCGGTATATGTGAACTCTACATCAGAAAGTCCCATCTCTTCTACAACGACTTTTCCTATTCCGGTGGCACTGATGGTGTCTTCGGAGCCTATATTGAAGATATTCACCTCTTCTTTACTATTTTCTATTGCAAAAAGGATCGCATCAACGCATTCCGATACATGGAGGTAGGATTTTTCCTGCTTTCCGTCCCCGAGAATTTCAAGCCTGCGGGGATTTTCTTTCAGCTTTTTTATGAAATCAACGGTAATCCCATGGGTGCTGCGGGGTCCCACAATATTTGCAAAACGGAAAATCCAGGCCTGCATATCGAAGGTATGAGAGTATGAAGTAATAAGGGCTTCACAGGCTAGTTTTGAGGCACCGTAGAGGGATATGGGGATAAGAGGACCGTAGTCCTCCGGAGTAGGCATAACGCTTGCTTCTCCGTAGACTGTGGACGTAGAAGTAAACGCAATTCTTTTTGCACCGCCTTTTCTCATGGCTTCGAGGAGGTTGTAGGTTGCAAGAATGTTCTGGTCCAGATGGACTTTTGTATCCGAAGCTCCCAGTTTGACATCCGGGTTTGCGGCTACATGGCATACAAGGTCAACATCTTTACAAACCCCTTCAATCGCTTCCGGGTCAAGAAGGTCTCCTTTTACGAGGGAAAAATCCGGGTTTTTGAGATGCTGTTCTATAAATTCCATCTTGCCAGAACTCAGGTTGTCGAAAACGATGACTCTGTTCCCTTTTTCCAGCAGGCGGTCTACCAGATTACTCCCAATGAACCCGGCCCCTCCGGTTACAAGTATTCTGTTCTTTGAAGGCATGGAATATCCTCAATTAGTTTTCTCTTCCTCTATTAATATTTTGCACTGTTTTCGGGAAATAATGTAATTCTTTTTTCTGGTTCATTAAACTCTGTACAGGATAAAGGGAAAACTTAAAGAAATAGGGTGAAAAGTACTTTAACTCAGTGTAAGAATACATCTTTACAGAATTTTTCTTTTATCGGAGAGTTAATCCTGACTATTAAAAAAGCACTTATCCCGGCAGCCGGTCTTGGGACCCGCTTCCTGCCGGCCACCAAGTCAATGCCAAAAGAAATGCTTCCCATTATTGATACCCCTGTGATCCAGTACGTTGTAGAGGAAGCTATTGCCTCAGGAATTGAAGATATCATCATTATTACAGGCAGGGGCAAGAGGGCAATTGAGGACTATTTCGATGATTCTCCGGAACTTGAGATGCACCTTGCAAAAAAGCACAATACAGAGCTTCTTAAACTGGTCCGGGACGTTTCTTCCCTCGTTGATATACATTATATCCGCCAGAAAGAACCCAACGGGCTTGGAGATGCAGTCCTCAGGGCAGAGAAACATATCGGAAACGAACCTTTTGCGGTGCTTCTCGGGGACGATATTATCGTTAACGACAAACCCTGCACTGCCCAGCTTATCGAGAACTTTGAAAAATACGGAAGGTCGACCATCGCAGTTGAAGAGGTGCCTTACGAAAAATTGAGCAGCTACGGGATTATAAAGGGCAGACCTCTTGATGATTCTCTGTATGTGCTTGAGGATATCGTGGAAAAACCCTCTCCTGAAACAGCTCCTTCCAATATAGGGGCAATTGGTCGCTACGTCTTCACCCCTGAAATTTTTGACTGCATAAAGGAAGCCGGAACCGGGGTGGGGAGTGAGATCCAGCTCACGGATGGCATAAGGCTCCTGAACAGGTCTCAGATGATCTACGCCTGCAGGTTCAAAGGAAAAAGGTTCGATACTGGAGACCGGCTTGGGTACGTAAAGTCTATAATTGACTTTGCCCTTCTGAACGAAAGCCTCAGAGACGATGTACTTGAGTACCTGCGGGAAATCCTGGCAGTTGAAAAGGTTCCGGCGGAAAATCAAATGTAAAGATAAAAGTAGATTATAATAGAAGCTAATAGAAGCAAAAGAACCTGATAATTAAAGAATTAACAAGTAAAATCTAAAGAAACGACGCTGCAAAAGCCATATTACCGAACAATATATCATTGAAAAATATTACTGCAAACTATTGCTCTATAAAAATGGGGGACAGGAATTTCTGCTGATTTTCACCAGCAGAGACCCTCATAATCCACATTTTTCGCTTTAATTATTCTTCTTCCATCAATAACTATCTTTTCTTTCATGCCCTGGAATTCGGAGTCGAGATTCCTGAACTCATCCCATTCGGTCATCACAAGACAGGCATCTGCGTCTTTAAGCGCGTCTACGGCCTTCTCAAGGTATTCGATTGTGGGAAAGATACGCTTCATGTTCTCTGTTGCCATCGGGTCGTAAGCCGAAACCCGGGCTCCAAGCCTGAGAAGTTCAGCAATCACAGGGATTGACCTGGATTCTCTTATGTCATCAGTTTCGTTTTTGAAGGCAAGGCCAAGGACTGCAATCTTTTTACCTGCAAGGTCTCCTATTTTCCGCTGGAGAATTTCGGTCATAAGAAGGGGCTGCCTTTCATTTACAGCTATTACGGATTCAAGGAGCACAGGAGAGTATCCGATTGCTTTTGCTTTTCCTATGAGCGCTTTTACGTCTTTCGGGAAACACGACCCTCCAAAGCCTGCCCCGGAATTTAAAAACTTTGGGGAAATCCTGAAGTCCTTCCCTACAGCTTCCATTACCTCATAGGTATCGATCCCCAGCTTTTTGCAGATATTTCCTATCTCGTTGGCAAAGGAGATCTTGGTTGCAAGCAGGGAGTTATTTGCGTATTTGATCATTTCCGCGGTTGCCGGCCCTGTGCGCGTGATCTCGCATTCAAAGGTCCTGTAGAGTTCGGAAACCAGGTCTCCTGATCTTCGGTCGATTGCCCCGATAACTATTTTGTCAGGGTGCATAAAGTCGTGGACGGCTTTTCCTTCCCTGAGGAACTCCGGGTTCATTGCGACCCCGAAATCTCTTCCGGCTTTTTTTCCTGAGGCTTCCTCAAGGACCGGCAGGACGAATTTTTCTGTGGTTTCGGGCACCACTGTACTTTTTACTACCACCACATGGTAGCTCTCTTTCTTTGCCAGGGCTGCACCGATACTTGCTGCTGCTGCCCGGACAATTGAAAGGTCTATACTTCCGTCTTCTGCCGAAGGAGTCCCGACACAGATAAAGGAAATATCCGTTTCATTGACCGCAAATTCATAATCAGTAGTTGCTATGAGTCTTTTTCCTGCATATTTTTGCAAAAGTTCTCCAAGCCCCTCTTCGTAGATTGGAGGAATGCCTGCGTTTATCTGCTCTGTTTTTTTCCTGTCAATATCTACGCAGATGACTTCGTGTCCTACCTCTGCAAAACAGGCTGCAGTGACCGAACCCACATACCCTGAACCTATAACAGAAACTTTCATTATCTGAACCTCTTTCTAAGGAATTGAAGAAGCAATCGCTTCCAAGTCTTATTTATTTTTTGATAGATTGTATCTCTTTACAATTCCTGATCTCTGAAGCTTCTCGCTTTCAGGCTTTCATATACTTATCCCTTTCGTGGCGGTTTGAATATTTATATAGTTTGACAGTTTATAGGTTTCTATAGTTAGAATTTAGTACATGTTCTTACAATACCTTTACCGATAAGCTGGGGGATATGTAGTGCTTTCAATGCTGATCCTGGGTACAGAAGAGCTTGCTCTGGGAAATAGTTTTCCCGGTTCGGGCATCTGTTTTGTTTATACGGACTTTGGAATTCCTGAATATTACAGGATAACGGTTCTGGGGTTAATTGTTCTTCTGGGGCTGAAGGAAATGCTTCTGGTTTCCAGAAAAGAAGACAATTTTTCAATAGATTCTATTGATATGGGTATATACCCCCTGTTGATCTGTTTCGTTGCCAATTTCCTCTTTGCAGGCCTGGAAATTATTTTTGCAGGGTTAACCACTTAATCAATTAAATTTTTTTATTTTTAGATATTTTCTTCTATCTGCCTGGAGAGATCTACCTGCTGAAATCTTACGGGGCAATAATAGGCTATTTTTTTTCTTTTGTGAAACTGAAAAAATCGGAATTATCTGTGTTTTTAATTTGTTACAGATCTTAGTTCAGAATCTTAGTTTCCAAAACTATTTATTCTAAACTATTTATCTTTTAACCATAATAGTATTATGTTAGCGATCCTATCAGAATTAAAAATTTAAGTTTAATAAAGCGCTGTAATGTGGTGGAGCTATGCCGAGGGGGTCGGAGTTGCCATCACCTATTGTCAGCTCAGGGGAAATTCAAGGGACATTAAATCTTAAGTAGGGTTCGGAAAAAAGGGACTTAGGAAGAACCGGGATCAGGGTCTATCTGACTGCTTCTCTAATAGATGAAGTAGATGAAGTAGAATGACTCTCTGATTTCTTGAGAGTATTTTGCCTTATCTGTTCCGGATTTGGCATTTAAAATCGTTTCTGACATTCCTTTCTACCGTTTCCTTCCGTTAGAAAAGCTGTCCTTTTCCCTTTATTCGTGGAAAGAAGTGGGGGACCAGTTAGGGAGTGAAAATTTTGAGGGTCATTGTTGATATCGGGCATCCGGCCCACGTTCATTTCTTTAAAAATACTATCTGGAATCTTGAAAAAAAAGGACACCAGGTAATGGTTGTCTCAAGGGATAAAGACGTTGTAATAGAGTTATTAGATGCCTATAAAATCCCGCATACAGTTTTAAGTAAGGTCAAGCCGGGAAAGATTCACCTGTTTGAAGAGTGGTTTATACGAGAGTCTAAACTTTATACAATTGCCCGCCAGTTTAATCCGGACCTCATTATGGGTATTCTCTCTCCTCCTGTTGCCCATGTTGCGTGGGCACTGGGGAAAAAATCCATAATTTTTAATGATACCGAACATGCAGAAATAGCCCAGAAAATGACCTATCCTTTCTGCAATATTATCTGCACGCCCACATCCTTTAAAAAAGATGCAGGAAAAAAGCAGCTCAAGTACAGCGGCTATCATGAACTGGCATATCTTCATCCAGCTTATTTCTCCCCTAATCCTGAGGTTTTACGGGAACTCGGGGTGGAGGTAGGCGAACCGTTCGTAATCCTGCGCTTTATTTCATGGGGCGCACACCATGATGTAGGACAACATGGAATCAATAATAAGCTGGCACTTATTAAAGAACTCGAAAAATTCGGGAAGGTTTTCATTTCTTCGGAAGGGAAATTGGCAGAAGAATTTGACCGGTACAGAATCCGGGTGCCCTCTGATAAAATCCATGATCTTCTTTATTATGCCACACTATGCGTGGGCGAGGGAGCAACCATGGCTGTTGAAAGCGCAATTCTTGGAACTCCGGCTATCTATGTTTCCTCTCTTGCGGGAACAATGGGGAACTTTTCGGAGCTCGAAGGAAAATACGGTTTGCTCTTCAATTACAGTGATTCGGAAGCTGCCCTTGCAAAGGCTGTGGAACTTCTCAAGGACCCCGAACTTAAGAAGACCTGGGGTCTCAAGAGAGCTTCCCTGCTCAGGGACAAAATTAACGTAACCGAATTCATGGTAGGGCTCATAGAAAGTATTCCTGGAAAAAAGTCAGGGGTTTCCGTGCCTGTGGTTTCGGATGAGAGCTATGCATGATTTACTGAAGCAAAACGCAAAAATCTGGGATCTTTTTTCCCGAAGGGAAGAGTATTCGCCCGAAAAGCTCGATGAGCACGGGCGTTTTCTTTTCGCTGGTAATAGCCTCGGAAACGCCTCAGAGCCAGAGGCTTCCAGATACCTGGTAGAACACGGGATGGAAGTAGAATTTCCGGAAAACAAAACTTTTGCTGTGTGTTTGACTCATGACATGGATGATATTTATCCTCCTCTTTCCCACAGCCTTCTGTCCTCAGCCTGCTGCCTGAAAGATCTGGATTTTCGGGGTTCTGCAGCTCAGTTTCTCTGGAAATTCCGGGGCACTGAATACTCGCCTTATCTTAACTTTTCCGAAATCATGGATCTTGAAGAGGATTTCGGGGCAAAGTCCTCTTTTTACTTCATTGCCAGCAGAGAAGATCCAAAAAGGTTCAGATACGATATAGAAGACTTAGAAGGTTCTCTGGGAGAGATTTCCGATAGAGGATGGGAAGCTGGCCTGCATGGGGGATATTATTCGTACGACGACCCTGAAGCGCTAAAACGTGAAAAAGAAAGGCTGGAAGCCGTTCTGGGCAAAAAAGTCATTGGTTTTCGCAATCATTATCTCAGGTTCAAGACTCCTGATACCTGGGAACTGCTGGCAGATGCCGGGTTCAGCTATGATTCAACTTTCGGATTCAGCAATTCGGTTGGCTTCAGAAACGGAATGTGCCACCCTTTCAGACCATATAACCTAAAAGAAGACAGGGAGATAGGCATCCTGGAAATCCCGCTTACTGTGATGGATGTTGCTCTTTTCAAGGCTTCCGGACCTTTTGGAGAAGCCTGGAGATGCACAAAGGACCTGATAGATACGACAGCAAGGTTCAATGGGGTAATTACCCTGCTGTGGCATAACTTCGTTTTCGGGTGCAGTTTCCGAAAAGACTGGATCAAACTCTATGAAAAAGCGCTGCAGTACTGTTCCGAAAAAGGGGCATGGATGACAAGCGGAGAAGAGATTTACAGGTGGTGGGAGAACGAATCCCGAGTCTAAAAGGAAGTACCTGTTGATTACGCCTGCAAGAAATGAAGAGGATAACCTGCCTGACGTTTCCGAGTCCGTAACAGGGCAGAAAGTAACGCCTGCACTATGGATCATAGTGGACGATGGGAGTACGGATGAGACTCCCCGCATTCTTGAAGGGCTGAAGGCGAGCTACTCCTGGATTCAAAGCATAAGGCTCCCTCCAAGACCAAGAGACATAACCTTTCACTATAGTTACGTCTGCAAACAGGGATTTGATTATGCACTGGAATACTGCAGGGAAAATGGCATTGAGTATGATTATATAGGGCTTCTTGATGCCGACACCGTACTCGAAGAAAACTATTTCGGGAAATTAATGGATGAATTTGAAAAAGACTCTTCTCTTGGGATTGCAAGCGGGGGGGTTTACTATGAAATCGGCGGCAAGCTTTCAAGAGAAGTATCCGATAAACATCTGCCCCGTGGCACAGGAAGGCTCTGGAGAAAGTCCTGTTTCCTCGAAACCGAAGGCTATCAGATAGAACCTTCCCCTGATTCCATTTCCAATACTAAAGCTCTTCTTCGAGGCTGGCAGCTCAGGCAGTACGCAGACGTGGTCGAAATCCAGAAAAGAAAAACGAGCGCAGGAGAAGGACTCTGGAACGGATATCTCAAAAACGGCTGGATGGCTTATTACGTGGATAAAAATCTGCCTATGGTTCTGTCTAATACACTTTATTATTCCCTCAAGTCTCCATATTACACAGGAATTGCATACCTTTACGGATACCTCAATTCAGCCATTAAGAGGGAGAAAAAGATCAGGGATATGGAAATAAGGGCTTACTACAGGAAACTAAATATGGGCCTGTTATTTTCCCGAATTTCGGGAGTTTTAAGTCGCAACTCTACAGATGCCAAGCAGGGAGAGCAGTGAACATTCTGAAATATTTCGAGAAAGTATTGAATTAAGGTGATAGTATGAAGTTGCTCTTTCTGGATATAGTGTGGCCTCTTTACCTGGCGGATGGTTCCCTTATCCACAGGCACGAGCTTGTAAGCAACCTGGCGAGTCTGGACAATGAAATCCATATTTTCACTACGGATAGTTCCGCTCTTTCACACCTGGACAATATCCGCTGCCATTATATACGTCCTGGGAGCCTGCTTATCCTCACGATCAATTATTTCCGGAGCTCTGCAGGTCTGGTCGGTTCCGAAACTTTTGATGTGCTGTATACCAGAAATCCTAATTTCGGTTTTCTTGCCGGGCTCTTTTGCAAAAGCAGGTGCAAAACTCTGGTTTATGAATTAAACGGGATCCCGGAAGATGAAAGCAGCCTTATCAAATCCAGGTGCGGTGAAGATAAATCTTTGCAAGAGGGAATAACGGTAAATTTATCCAGGTATTTTTCTTCTGCAAAAGCTAGGTTAAAGGTCTCGGTTCTGAAAAAAGCTCTCGGGCTTTCGGATAGGATAATCGCAGTGACTCCTGGAATAAAAGCGAATCTTGAGAGTGCTTACAACATTCCTGGAGATAAAATAACTGTGGTCCCCAATGGGGCAAATACTTCCCTGTTCAAACCTCTTGAACGGGCTGCATGTAGAAAAGAGCTCGGACTTGACCCGGAAACTCCTTATGTCTGTTTCGTGGGAAACCTTGCTCCCTGGCAGGGAGTCGAATATCTGGTAAAGGCAGTTCCTTCAATACTTGCCAGACACCCAGAGTGCCGTTTCCTTATTGTCGGCGACGGAGTTATGAAGAATGAGCTGCTCAACCTTTCAGGAGAACTCGGGGTTGCAGACAGGTTTGTTTTCACAGGTGTGGTTGCCTACGGCCGGGTACCTGTGTACATCAATGCAAGTGATATCTGTGCTGCGCCCTTTATCCTGGCAAGGAATGCAAAAATAGGGCTCTCCCCTCTGAAATTATATGAGTATATGGCTTGCGGAAAGCCCGTTGTTGCAAGTGCGATCAGCGGGGTTGCCGATGTACTTGAGGCTTCGGAAGGAGGAATTCCTGTGCCTCCGGAAAACCCGGAAGCCCTTGCAGAAGCTATTTCAAAGCTACTTGAAAATAAAGAATTGAGAACAGAAATGGGCTCAAAAGGTTTAAGTTATGTTACTGAAAATTACAGCTGGCACAGTGTTGCGAAACAGGTAGACGGGGTCTGCAAATCAGGACTCAAGGGCTGAACGCCAGAAAATCTATCTTTCTACAATATTATAATTTATCACGAATACAAATTATTGTCTAATACAAATTATTGTCTATTAACACGGGGCTTAAAATGGACGAAATTGAAGTGAGAGAATTATTACCGTCTGAGTACAAAGAATGGGATCTGCTTGTGGAAAAAGCTCAACCCGGTACGCTCTTTCATACAAGTGACTGGCTGGGAATCTGCAGGGATGTCCTTTCCAGAGACTTCAAGATCTATGGTTGTTTCAGAAACGGTGAGCTTGTGGGCGGATGCCCCCTTTTCATTAAGAACCTTAAAGGTATGCTGAAAATAGGGTCTTCGACCTGTAATATGACTGACTATTGTGGACCCCTTATAAAAGAAGGGGCCAGCTCTAAAGCCAGCAAACGCATACAGGAAACGCATGAAGTCCTTGATGCCCTCATCGAATTCCTCTGCAAGCAGGGATTCGACAGTATTCACCTCACACTCTCCCCCGGGCTTGAGGACGTAAGACCTTTTACCTGGAAAGGATGGGATTCGAGTGTGCGCTATACCCATCATCTGGACCTTAAAGAAAATGTAGACAGCAACCTTTCAAGGAAAATCCGGAGGGAACTTAAAAGTGCAGACGAGGCAGGGCTCAAAACGAGAATTTCGAATGACCCTGAAACCTATTACCGCCTGCTTTCCCTGGTCTATGAGAAACAGCACCTGGAACCTCCTCTTCCAAAGGAGTTCTTTGAAAGGGTATTCAAATTAATCCAGGAGAAAGACGTTGGTTACATGTTTGTCTCAGAAACTCCTGAAGGAGAAGCCGTTGCAGCCCATCTGAACCTGTATGGTAAGAAATGCACGGTTACCTGGACCTCAGCCCTGAATCCTGATTTTGGTAGAATGGGTCCCAACGCCCTTCTGTACTATAATGAGTTCCTGGACCTGAAGTCCAGAAATTTCGATTATATGAATGTAATGGCAGCAAACATCCCAAGATTTACGGACTTTATCATGGGATTTTCCCCGAAGCTTGTTCCTTACTATACTGTGACCCTGCGCAGCAAAAAGTATTCCCTTGTCCGGACGTTATATAATATTACGCACAAAGAAACTGAATAACGGAAGAAACAGGGAAACTTTCTTGACGAAAACACGATTGTTTAAAGATCTGTTAAGGATTTGTTAAGGATCGGCTAAGAATCAATTAAGAATCAATTAAGAATCAATTAAGAATCAATTAAGAATCAATTAAGAATCAATTAAGAATCAATTAAGAATCAATTAAGAATCAATTAAGAATCAATTAAGAATCAATTAAGAATCAATTAAGAATCAATTAAGAATCAATTAAGAATCAATTAAGAATCAGTTAAAAAAGCCGAAATCGGGATCTTTTCCCGAAATCGGAATTTAATTAATTTTGTGAAAAACTCTGCTTCTGTTATTGCAGGCTTGTGAAAATCACTCTTTTTCTTAGATCTTGTTTTTCTCGGGTCTTGTTTTTCTTATAATCCCTTTTCTCAAAAGGTCTGGAAGGAGCCCTTAAGAAGTTAACTTTAAAGACTCCTGTTTCCTGAGAAGAAGATTTAATTCTCCTTTTCAGCTCCTATTTCTTACGTTTACAAGCAAAGTTGAGAACATTTTTCTGAACATAGGATCTTCATGAAGGGTTATTGCATAATAGACAGCCGTCATGACCACGGCTACAAATATTGTCAGGTAAAAGCTTGTAGAAATCAATTCTATCAAAATTAACGGGATAGAAACGACGATGCCTATAGTTGCATATTTTATAAGAATTTCTACGCTTTCTTTCTTGCTAATTCCTGCAAGCCCCAGCAGGTATGCGTTGTTCCAGAGCCAGAACACAATCCCTGTAACGCTGTACAGGGCAAGAGCAAATTCGGGGTCTCCATAAGTTCCCCCAATGACCAGGGCTACTACTCTTGAGGCAAGGAGAACTATGCTGAAGGTGAGCCAGACTTTCTGTTTTTCAAATACATTATAGAGAGTTGAGATCGGCGAAGAAAGAAAGACAAGGAAGATCCAGGGTACGAGGATTCTTACATATGTGCCTGAAACATACCAGCTTTCTCCGAAAGCAAATGTGAAGATCTGCTCCCCGAGAATCATCAGGAGTATCATAGGGAAGATTCCTATCGAGATTAACTTTTTATAAACCTCCTCAACTATGACCTTCAGGTCTCCTTCCACGTTCCCGTTCTTAACCTCACTTACTTTCTGGAAAAAGACCTGTCCTATGGCGCTGCCGACAATTCCCATAGGCAGATTTACGACCTGATTTGCAAGTGAGAAATGCCCCACAACTGATGTACTGTAAAAGTATGCGAGCAAAAAAGCAGGGACCTGTGGAGAAATAGCGTTTGCGACCGATGACCAGGAACTGAATAACGGAAATTTTTTGTACTGAATGGCTACATCTTTCATTCTTTTTATTGAGATCTGCTTGAAAACCTGAATATCTTTTTTTATGCCCTTAAGCATGACAAGATCTGCAAATGCGTATCCTGCAATGAATCCGCCAATCAGGCCTAATGGTGTAACACTCAATTTCGCAAATCCTATTTGAGCTGCTTTTGACGTTAAGGTGTTCGAAACTCTGGATCCTGCAATGACTCCGAAACGGGTTTTTCTTGAAAGCCAGTAATTCTGCACAAAAAACATCCCGTTAAGGAATATTATTAGCGGAAGGAGTGGCAGGTATCTCGAAATCCCCGGGGTGTTGAAAATATTGTCAACATTATCTGGAATGAGCAGAATCCCTATGCCTGTCAGTAAGGCTGTCAATATTACCAATACAGTACACAGGGCAGTGACATTTGCAGCATCTTCCTCTGTTTTTGGCAGCATAATTGCAAGTTGATAAGAGAAAGTAGACACAATCACAAGTATGCCTGAGATTGACATGAAAAGTTGAAAAATTCCAAAATCATCCGGATTATAAATTCTTGTGATTATAGGGATGAGAATTATACCCAGAACCTGTGCAGTAACACTTCCGGATACAAGTTTCAGTACGTTCGTTATGAAGTTTGACATGGGGGTTTCCAACTTTGAAATATATTAATTCTGTTTTTTGCCGTAGATGAGGGATTTGATTCCGGCGATTTATATAATAGTTTCCAATGAACTTTTATTTTTTGACTTCTTTACTTTCTTTAAGGTAGGCCAGTACCTCTGAATTGTCATATACCAGGGCATATTCCGGAGCTTCGAAGCTGTTGAAGAACTCTGCTGGCAACGGCTTGATTATGTTTACCCCGTATTTGTCCGGATCATTTATGGATATTGGTTCCCCAAGGGCTGCTCTTCTCAGCAGTACCAGACGATCGCCGCTGATCTCTCCTGATTCAATCTGGTTCGTATTGAAGTATGTTGCGTTATCCGCATTGTATCCCCGGTCTCTGTAAAAAAGACAGCTGTCATAGGGGGCATCCATCAGAATGTTTCCTGAGTACACTGCAGATAATGTTTTCACAGGCTGGATTTCAATGTTCTTAAACTGGTTTCTTACAGTTGTCTCTTTTCCTACAAGAGGGTTGTCTTTATTAATTCCCGGCGTGGTGACCATTACGAATGAGAAGAACAACATTATTATGAAAATTGCGGAAATTTTTGCCTTTTTGGAGTTTAACAGGCTTACCAGCTTCAACATGTATGAGGCAGCTACCAGTACCAGAAACACTGCTATTAACGGGAACCACCTGCTTGTAAGGAAATTTCTCATGCCCAGTAAAGGAATTCCGTAAGCAAAGCTGTACAGAATTACAACAACCAGGGCGATTGAGAACTTATCGATTTTTTCGGCGTCCCTGCGGGAAAACCAGGTCAGGACTCCCCCTATTGCAAAGAAAGGCAGGGCGAGGTAACTTATGTGAAGTATCAGTGTTTCCATCGAGTCCGGATTGGTTGCAGCCCCCACGATAAGCTCATCACCTGAGTAGCTGGACCCGGCATGAAGCACGTCCATAAGAGGTTTGAAGATCATCTCAAAAAAGGAGGTCTCCGGAGTTACATATGTAAACATCCAGTAGGTTTGCAGGCAAATCACAAAAAAGAGGATATAATTAAAACTGGCTGTTGCAGTGGGTAAACTCTCATACAGGTGGTTGTGCAGGAATTTTCCTGCTAAAATTGAAACTAAAGCCAGAAGAACCACAAAAGTAGTTAACTGGTGGGTCAGTACCATCAGAACCGTAACCAGGAGAAGAAGGCCTGTCTGCATCAAGCCCGGCTTTTCGCTAAAGATTGCATAGAGGATGATTATAAAGTAGCAGAGAACCAGGGAACCAGGGGTTATATTTGTAATCCCGCTGACGATATTGTGATTATTCAAATTTATTAATAAAGCTGCAAGCAAGCCCATCTGAGGACCTTCGAGTTTCTTTCCTATAAGGTAAATCCCTGCCGTGCTGAAAATATCGGCAAATCCTATAGAATAAAAGAAGCTGTCCTTGATATCCAGCCCGCCCATCAACTGGGTTATCGAGACAAAAATGTGGGCAAGCGGGTAATAGAAATATTTACTGCTGATCTCAAGCGGAGGAACGGCTCCGGTCTCAGTAATCTGTTTTGCCATGCCTGCATGGAAATAAGCGTCATAGCCCATGAGGCTCGGGAAATTATAATAAATTCCGGCTCTTATAAGGATTGAAAGGAGGAATATCTGCAGCAGTATCGGGGCTACCTTGTCTCCTTCTCTTACATACAGGATTTCCGAAGCTATGATTGCTGCAAGTATGCATACCAGTATAAAATAAGATACCGGCCTGTAATACAGATTCATGCTATATACGAGCACACTTATCAGGAACACAAGATAAAAGGAAAGGTTGAGCCCACTTTTTAACCTGTCTTTTCCTGAGGAAACGGGCGCTTCACTTTTAAATTTTTTTCTGAATGCAAAATAGATTAAGCAGGCAGAAAGCACGGCAGTACCTATGTCCTTCTGGTTTAAATTGATCAGGTAATATAAAGAAACAATAAATACACCTAAGTTGAATCCAATTACACTGAGAATCGTGTCAAGATTTCCAGTAAGCTTATCCTTATACACTTTTACGGTTTCCATACGACCCACAACATAATAACTTTCTTTAGGATTATATAGTTTCCCGATGAAACAACTTTCGTTTACAAATCCAAACTATCCCTTTTATCGGACCGCAGTTTCTTTTAACCTTTCCTTTTCCTTGATATCTGTTTTTCTCTCCTTTCTCTCTAAATTAATCCTCTTTATTCTTAGTTGAAGGCTCATTTACCTGGCATGAAAGTACTTTTCACACTTTTATTTTTTGTGCCTGTTATTCAAAGAATATCATGTGTTTTTTTTTAATCCCGGCCCTGTCCTTAATTGCCGTATTCTTTCTTCCACCAGTTGCAGATCTCAGCCCCCGAGGCCATCCATGCCCCTTTTTCAGAGCAGTACTGCAGGAGCTTTTCGTAAAATTCCAGATACTCTCCCTGCATGTAGGTATTATGCCAGAGGATCGTAAGCACTCCTCTGCAGCGTTCAACCGTAAGGGCCAGCTTCTCAGTAAGAGCCCAGGCCTGCTCAAAGTCCAGGCGCATTTGACTGTGGAAAAGGGTAGTATCCATTATGGTTAGCGGGATTTCCAGGATCTCGATTTCTTTTCCAGTTTTGAGGTTATACGGTTTGAAAGGGTGACACATGCCGTTCCTGAACCCTGCGCAGTCATGGTATCCGAAAGTTGAATCATAGCTGAACCCGGCATCTGCCAGCAGTTCCCAGGTATCAGGAGTTTTGAACCTGAGATAATGGTTCCTGTATCCCATTACTTCTTTTCCGAGAACTTTCTCCAGTTTTTGTTTTTTACTTTTCATTTCCGCCGGGTTGTTGTATGCTTCATGCCCTCCGTGGAGTCCCACCTCCCATCCTTCATCCGAAATGCGGCCAAGTTCTCCTTCAAGTTCCTCAATGCTGAAGGTAAAATCTTTATTTTCCGGGTCAAGGGTCAGAAAATAGAAAGTAGATTTTGCCCCGTACTTTTTTTCAAGCTCCATTATCCGCCTGAAGTTCCATAAAGGGCTCCATGTTTTGTTTATTCTTGAAAACGGGAGCATCGAAGCTTCTGCAAACTGCCTCCTTTTAAGAGCTTTTAAAGTTCTTGCCGCAGTGTTTAACATGCCCGTATATACAAAATCAATATCGTGAGTAAGGCATACGGCAAATTTTTTATTCTCCGGGTATTCAGGGTTCAGTCCTTTTTCCAGTAAAAACTCTGAAACCTCCGGCTCAAAAACATTTCTTTGCCTGCTCAGGTAATAGGGAAACCTTCCATACTTATCCAGCAGGGCAGGGTCGTATTCCTCTTTTTTTGTAAATAACTCCCATAACTCTTTATTTTGCTCTACTGTCTTAAGCACTTCATCAGCTCCGCATTTACTGTTTGCCCCTTTCTTTACCTGCATATATCTGCATATCTACGTATCTCGCCTGCAAAAGAGGCGGTTGCATGATTGAATTCATATGGATTTCGCCTGGCTGCAGCTTCAGATTTCAATCATTTTTTCTTCCTGGTATGACTGGATTGCAGCCAGTGCCACTTCCAGAGCATGCTTTCCTTCTTCTCCTGAGGGAATAGGGCAGGTTCCATCTCTTGCACAGCAGATAAAATGGGAGAGTTCCTTTTGCAGAGGTTCGGCCTTTTCTACCCTGGCTTTCTGGACCCAGCCATCGTCGTGGAGCTCCACACTTTGATCAAGGTAGTCCAGATATGCAACCCCCTTCAGCCCAACCGCCGTAAGCTTCCGGATTTTGTGAGGGGTAAGCCAGTTTGTCTCCACAAGCCCCGAGTATGCATGGTTCAGGCGCAGGTGAATCGTCGCATGATCTTCAAAAGAGTGAATGTCTGAGCCTGCGATGGCGTATACTTGGTTTATCTTCATTCCGTAGATGCAGGAGATTATATCAATGTCGTGGACTCCAATATCCAGGATTACTCCCACATCCCTTATCCTGGGGTTGTAAGGCCCAACTCTTCGTGTTGAAACGGAGACGACTTTTCCCAGAGCTCCCGAATCAACGATCTCTTTTAATTTCAGAACCGCAGGGTTAAACCTCTCGATATGGCCGACCATCAGGTGCCTGTCCGTTTCTTCTGCGGATTCGATCATTGCAGCTGCATTTTCCACACTGTCTGCAATAGGCTTTTCTACAAGCACGTCCGCCCCAGCTACAAGGGCGTCAAGCACTATGGGGCAGTGAAGGGTAGTAGGAGCTGCGATACTGATCGCGTCAAGCCTTGTTTTCTCGAACATTTTTTTATGGTCTGCAAAAGGCAGTGTATTATATCTTGCTGCAAGCTCTTTTACCCTTGAAGTATTGGGATCGGAAATCCCTATCAGTTTTACGTCTTCCATTTTACTATAGATCCTGACGTGGTTCTCCCCCATGTAACCGGTTCCAACCACTCCTACACGTATCAATTCTTTTACCCCCCGGAATGATTTTTATCAGGTGCTTTATCGCTATTTGTCTGATACCCTGCTAATAAAGCAGGATAATTTAACACAGATAGTATACTATCAGTAAATAAAGATCAATCCTTACAGAAAGACCTTGAGTTCTTACTGCTTTTTCAGACGGCTTCAATCCGGTTTTTTCCATATTATTCCTTTCATCTTATGGAAGCCTTCCAGAATACGGGTAAGTCAAATCTCAAGCTCTTTTTCCCCAATTAACGGCATATGCTTTCCTCATTATGCCGTCTCCCTCTAAATTAATAAATATTCTTAGAATATAAGTTTTAGCTTTATAACAATATTTTTTGTCAGTAAATACTGACTATACGCATATATCGAACTCGTCTACCTCATTTTTTGAAGCCTATTGACACTTTTCATATTTTGCTTGAATCCCTCTGAACTAAAACAACTCCCTTACTGCTTCACGCGTTCTCAGAAAGGGATATACAGGTATGTTTTTATCATTTTTTTCTCTATTCCCGCAGCTTCTCTTTTCTTTATGACGGCAGGGTAAATAAGCTCTCGGTGAATATATTATTTTCAGGAGCGGCTACTACCTGAATCAGGGGACTTTCCCGGCTTTTATTGTGCTCCATTCTTTTCTTCCTGCAATAACGATATCATTTTTCACAATAGACCATTGCCTGCTTTGGTACTTTTCTCTTACTTTTCTCTTATACACTCGCGAAAGTCGTTAAATTCCTCCATATGCTGGTCCCCCAGAGCCAAGCTATGGGAAGTAATCGGATCAAGGCATACAAATATGTATTTAAGGCCAGAAACCTTAAATTGTTTTTAGGTAGTATCTTTACTGTCGTGCAGGCAAAAAATTAACTCCTTGGTCTCATATTGAATTTTTGGTAGGTGAAGCTGAGTTTTTTCAGTTGCTGCTGGAGAATAAACTTATACTGAGTGAACTTGTTTTTGCTTCAAATCTGCCTGTTAAGTATGCTCTTTTTCTAAGCATTCTGAACATATATCTTACTTTTCCGGGATTTAAGGGCCCAAAAACCGGAATTTGAGAATTCTGGTTCTTGCTTACATATTCGTAAGTTTTTATTTAATAAAGGGAGTATCCTTGTAAGTTATTAATATTTTAACAGACCATTTTCAATAAAATCTTAACTTTATATATATCCTTATTTTAAAATCTTTTAAATGATAGCCTTTAATATTTTTGCATTTATACACATACTGGGGGTTATAGTATAACGCATACTCATAAGGGGGTGGAGAGGGTTTGTATTCAGCCCTTACGCTTTGTCTTAATTCTCTAATTTCCGATCCTATCAGTATAGTTTCATCGCCATCTCAACTTTCCGATAGGCCTCTCAGGCACGAGTTTACGGTCCTGATTCCGGCTCAAAACGAGGAAGCTTCCATAGGAAGCAAAGTCCTGCTTGCGGCAAGTTATGCAGACCGCGTACTTGTGCTTGACAAAGGTTCTACTGACCGAACTATGGAAGTGGCAGCTCTTGGTGGGGCAAGAGTTGTTCCCCTGGCAGGAGGAGAGGAAGCCCTGCTCAGAGTCCTTTACAGGGCATCCCTTGATTCAGAGCTTGTTGTTCTTATTTATCCTGAGTGCATGCAGGACATAGATCTGCTTTCTCACGTCCTTGAGCCGTTAAGGCAGGGATTTGACCTGTCTGTAGGTTCCTGGCCCTGCAGGGTTTCCTGTGAACAGGAGACGGTCATGCTTCTGAACGGGAAAAGCACCTTCAAAGAAAAGATAGGCTTTCTTGCCGTGACTTCAAGAGCACTTCAGAATATTAGCTCAGGCAAAGAGCATCTTTCTTTGAAATCCCTGCTTTCTGCTGCGAAAACCGAAAAACTTAAGGTTAACTACCTGAGCTTTGATGTTGACCCGGCATTCAGGAAACTTGAGAGCACCCGTATAGGGGTTGTAGTACCTGCCTATAATGAAGAACTGCTTATCGGTGAAACCCTGAGCGGGATTCCGGAATATGTTGACAGGATCTATGTTATCGATGACGGAAGTACTGACAGGACCGGGGAAATTGTAAAAAAGTTCGGAGATCCGAGAATCGTTTATCTGCGTCACGAAGTAAACAAAGGTGTCGGAGCAGGAATAATTGACGGGTACAAGCTTGCTCTAAAAGATGAAATGGATATCGTAGCAGTTATGGCCGGGGATAACCAGATGGACCCTGCCCAGCTTCCGAGGTTGATCTTCCCGATTATCGAGGGATTGGCTGATTACACAAAGGGTAACCGGCTTCTCTCGGACAATTTTATGACCGGGATGAGCAGGTGGAGGTCTTTTGGAAACCTTCTGTTGAGCTTTTTGACAAAAATAGGCAGTGGATACTGGCATGTCATGGACCCGCAGAACGGGTATACAGCCATTTCCAGGCAGGCCCTTGAGGTTATCGATCTGGATTCCGTTTATCCTTACTACGGCTACTGTAACGACCTGCTGATCAAGCTCAATGCCTTTGGAATGAGGGTCATGGACGTAGTAATCCCTGCCCGTTACGGCAGAGAGAAATCTTCCATAAAGTACAGCAAGTATATCCGTAAGGTTTCACCCATGCTTTTCAGGGGCTTTCTCTGGAGGCTCAGGATCAAATACACGGTGCTGGACTTCCATCCTCTGGTGTTGTTTTACTTCCTCGGGATGCTTGCCTTGCCTTTGAGTGTCCTCCTGGGGCTCTGGGGACTTTTGCAGCTGTTGCTTAGAAACCCCCTGCCGTCATATTACCCACTGCTTGGTTTCCTCGTACTGGGTACCGGACTTCAGATGCTCCTGTTCGGAATGCTCTTTGATATGCAGGTTGAAAAGAAAAGGAATGAAAGGGTAGGTCTTGCTCGTTGAGTTCTGGAAGGAAAACTTCCAGACTTTTTCCTTTAATCTATTTTACTTGAAAAACAATAAGAGCCTACCTGTTTAACACTGACTCTTTTAATCTGTCTCTTTTTTAATCAGGATTTTCTATTCGGAGCTGTATTTACTCAGTCTTTTTTTTATCCAGCTAACTGCAAAAATAACAATTATGCCCATACCCATAATCTCCGAAATGAAAGTCTGGGAAAATTCAGGTTTGAATGAGCTTTCAAGCATTTTTATTAAGTATTCAAGGCCTGTATAATCAATAGAATCTTTCGGAAAGCCCCATCCAAACAGAGGCCATAAAAATGTTTGAGGCCTTCCCCACACCTGGTCTTCCAGTATATGGAAAAAAGAACCAAAAGCAAGGGCGAATACTCTGGTATCTCTTCTTTTTTGATACAGGTGAATCCCGGCAAGAACAAGAAGGAAGCTGAACAACAGGGTATGCCCTATCATACGCCCGTTTGAAAAGGTCGATGCAAATATTACTTTTCCTATTGGCTTGTCTACAAGGTCAGGTAAAAGAGCTCCAAGAGCAAGATACCTTAAATCTATTGCGGATTTCAAGCGAGGGATAATTATCCCAAGTCCGATAAATATCCCCAGCGTTATTCCAAGATGTCCGAAAAGAAGCATCGAAGGATATGAGGCCCCTTCATTTATATCTAAATATTGCCTGTACTTTATATACTCATATTCTTTACCGGGTCTGAACTGTATTATTCGTTTAGCTTATTCGTCTATATACTCTATAGTAAGTTTTGGCCTCTGAGCTTTGTTTTGCCAGTCCGAACTGTAGAATGCAATATAATTGCTGCTTTCATTGCGGGCTTTTATCAGGATACCTGTATTTTCATACTCTCCGCTGGTATATTCCTGCACAAGCTCGGTTACGTCCAGATCATAATACCTGTTGTCAGGAAGCTTACTGCCTTTAATGGTGATCGTCGCATACGGGGTGCTGCCCTGAAAAACGCCGTTTTTGTCGTACCAGTCTCCTCCCGGGTTCTGCCAGGGGGTTTCTATTTCTCTTTCTTCCCATGTAACATGTTCCTCACACCATTTTTCCGGCCTGTAGACTTCCAGAATAATATCTTCCGGCCTGGCTTGTTCAGGGTAATACCAGAACAGGGAAAGGGTTGCCTTTTCAATAATGTCCGTTTCGTCCAGCTGCTTCAGTTCGAACAGCATAACGTCCCTGTATATTCCTCCCTCCGGCCTTTCTCCCACGTCTATATATTCGGTTTCCCTATACGTCGTGTTAGGAGCTTCTTCTTTCAGCCTGTTGTCCGAGGCAACGGAAAGCAAGATGATTTTAAGGTTTTCTTCATCCGGCTCTCCCGAAGCAAAACCAAAAAAGGTATTTTTTATAAACCTTACTATTTTTGAGATCGCCCTTTCAATAGCCGATTTAAGACCTTCTTCCTGTCCAGTATCGATGCCATGCTCATCTATCTCATAAGGCATTTCCTGTGGCCCTGCGTTTATGGCGTCTGCACAGGGCAGGTTTTGCACTGTAGAACCGTTTTTATCCAGCTGTTCGATAAGTGCAGGATCGGCCTGTACATCCGAGGTAGAGCTGGCATACATATAGTCTCCGCCCGAATTATTTAAGAGACAGTTGTTTTGAAGGATAAAAGAGTGGGTGTTTTGCAATTTATTATAAAATGCATAACCTTCTCCGGCTGCAGGACTCGATTGGGTATTTATTATTATATTATTTCTCGCGATGGTTGTATAGCCTGATCCAGGGGATGAAAACTCTTCGTCTACTTGCTTATGAGCAATTGCCGCCCCGTAGCATCCATCGAATATATTGTTTTCTATCAGGGTGTCGTAAAAACCGTTGAGTACAACTCCTCCTGACCAGTCAGCCCCGGGATTAATACCGGTTTTGTAAAATTTATTATTGTGAATGTATACGTCTTTTGCAGAGTCTTTCGAATATTCGGACCCGTAGCCTGTAATCCAGATTCCTGCGGTATTTGTTTCATAAAGCAGGTTGTTGTAGATTTCGATATCATTCATTGCTGTTGAAGAACCTGCCTTCTGGATTTCAATTCCTGCTCCTCCTTCCCCCTCGGAATTGATGACATTGTTATAGAATTTGACGTGATTTCCATTATATATTCTGAGTCCGCTGTTTGTTCTGCACGTTATCCTGTTGTTCCATGCTTCTATGTTTGAAGAATAGATTATGTAAAGAGCGTCATGCCCGAGTCTATATACCGTATTGTTGTAAAACTGGATATTGGAACCTTTCACCACTTTCAGCCCATCGCCGTGGCTGTCATGCATATACATGTCATAAACCTGAATATTTTTGCAGTTGAGGAAATGGATCAGGTTGTAATACCCTTTTCCCCTGCCTTTTTCCTTATTTCCGTCATGGTTCCCGTCGATCTCAAAACCTCTTATGGTTATATTATGGTTTCCCGAGCTATCGATCTGGGTAATCAGGGGTTTCTCCTCTGGCCAGCCTGCTTTATCTTCAAGTTTTATCACAGCGGTGGAATCCCCTTCCAGGATGGTATTGCTGCCGATGAAAATGCTTCCCGAGATTACGTATGTGTTGGGGCCTTTCAAATGAACGGTTGTGTACTCCGGGTTTTCTGCAACGTATGCGAGAGCTTTATTGATCTCTGCCTGGTCATCGCTCCCATCGCAGTTGAAATCTCCACTTCCGTCAGTATTTACATAAACAGTCAGTTCGGACGGGGCATTTGAGAGGGCAATGGTCACAATTGTAACCAGAGCAATAAGAATCAAGATCAGGATTCCTGTCTTCTTTTTTTCCCCCAGTCTATATATCCGCTGATTTTCGTTCATTTTGTACCCCCGATACACTTAACTATAAATCTCTAAGCTTAAAAAAGGTTATCTGTTGGATGATTCAAAAAACTTTACCGGGAAAGTCCATTCCTCTTCATAGTCCGGAGCTAATAGAGCTTGATTCTTCAGTAAAGTACCTTCAAGTCTCTTTAAAAATTATTGATCATAGCTCTGGAAATAATAAATTCTTTGAGGTTAATCTAAGAATCTGGCCTGAACCTGATCTAATCAAGCCCCTGAAAGTCTAAGTTCAAATTTCTTTCCAGGGGTGGAAATATTAAAATTTTTTATTTAAGGGATGCACCCGAAGAAAGCATCAAATCTGAATTTTAAAGCAAAGTAGCATGTAGGTCTTCAGGATTATCCTGAATATCCTCCACTCCGGCGAAAAGATCTGGCTCCACCAGGCCACATATCCGGGCATTACTCCTGCCTTTGATGCTTCTTCGGTGTTTCCGTACCTTCCTACATTGATCCTTTTCCCATTATCTTCAGGTTCATTTGAGTAGTCAGAGGAGGAATAACCCGCATCAATGCACGGAGAACTTTCGACATCCTTGACCCATGTTTCCCCGTTCCATCTGCCACCTGTGGATCTGAGATGGTAATCATGTTCTTTCTGATTTGCGAAAAGGGGGTTTACGTAAATATCGCTTGTTGACGTTGCGTTTCTATAGTCTCCTGCCGCATTATTGTAAAAGCAGTTGTTTTCCAGTACAAAGCTATGGGTTTCGGGGAGGTAATTGGCAACCCCAAATCCTGTCCCGCTCGACTCGCTCTTGCGTCGTTCCGTATTTGTAATGATGTTATTCCGGACAATGGCAGTATAGCCCGTGCCTTTAGGTGCGAGGTCTATAGAGTAGCCTGTAGGGTACATCAGGACGATGGCAGAATGGTACGTGCCGTCAAACACGTTATTCTCGATCAGGGTATTGTTGAATCCGCTGGTTACAATACCTCCTACCCAGTCAATACTCGGGTTCGTGCCTGTACTGTAAAATGTATTGTGGTGGATATGGACATTCTGTGCTTCTGCCATAGGGTAGCTGCCATAGGCCAGCAACCAGATTCCAGGCCCATAAGTGTTGTGGATTGTATTGTTATAAACTTCTATATCATCCATGACGGCTGCGGATTTCTGGATCTGAATTCCGGGGCCACCTGCGCTCCAGTGATAAAAGGAATCAATAGTATTGTCATGTAATTTTACGTGATTCGAGTCCCATATTCTAAGCCCGCTGTTAGTCCTGCAGGTTATCGTATTATTCCAGGCTTCTATATATTGGGACTGGATTCCGTAAAGGCCATCGTGACCGAGCTTGTATACTATATTGTCATAAAACTGAATATTGGAACTGTTTTCAACTTTCAGCCCGTCGCCGTGGCTGTCATGCATATACATGTCATAAACCTGAATATTTGCCGAGTTCACCAAATGGATCAGATTGTAGTATCCGGCGCCTTTCTTTTTATCTGTATTGGCGTCATGATTTCCGTTTATCTCAAAACCCTTTATAGTAATATTCTGGTTTCCGGAACTATTTATCTGAGTAATCAGAGGCTTTGCTACTGCCCAGTTTGCTTTGTCTTTAAGTTTTATCACAGCTGTAGGGTCCCCTTCCAGAACGGTATCGCTTCCGATGAGAATGCTGTCCGAGATAACGTATGTGTAAGGGCCTTTCAAATGAACGGTTGTATACTCCGGATGTGCTGCGACATATGTGAGAGCTTCATTGATCTCTATCTGGTCGTCAATACCATCACAGTTAAAGTTCCCTCTCCCATCTCCAGCTACATAAACCGTCATGCCTGATGGAGTGTTAGAAAGGGTGGTTGTTACCATTACAATCAGGAACATGAAGAGTGCAATGTAAACTCCCGTTTTTTTTCTGTTTTCCCATCTTTTTAAAAGGTCTTTTCCGTTCATTTTTTATCCCTGTACCCTGAGATATGTGCTTCCAAACTCGAAAAAAGTTTAGCGCAGGAAGGTATTGCCACCGGGGTTTTTTAAAAGCCTGACTCCTCAGTGATCTCACAGGTCTAGTCATAACAGTTCATACAGGTTTAACCTTTACAACAGTTAAAAATAATTATGGGTAAGCTTCCGGTTTTTCTTGAATGCATATGCTCCATTATAAAGATACTAACCTTTGATTACGGCAGTGTACAAATAGCTTATGTGCTTGAATTTATTCTACTTGTATAGGGAAACTCTATTGAAGGGACAATTTCTCTTGAATTATATAATATTTATTTATAACCTCATATTTAATATAATTTTTATATGCAGTTCGTCGATTTAAGTTTTTTACAGTAACATATGAGTACTTCTTGAAATATATTCACTACTAAATTATTTATTTGCTCTGGGTTGAGTTAACAGCTCCGATAAAATTTCATTCTTACTTCTGCATAAAATCGTATACTCTGAATTTTCTCCACCTGCAACCATTCCATTAGGTCTCAATGGATGTCATGTGGTTAGTAACTGCGATATTAGCTTGTTTAAGCAAGAAAAGCAAAAAAGTTCATTCCCGCAGGTTTTAACCTGAAATTTTTTCCCATATGATAAAAATAAATTGGAAGAACTCAAAGGGTGGTTACGGAGGTTTTTTATCTCCGCACTTCCAGCCTCATGGAGTTCTTTTCCTGAAGTTAGGGTTTTTATGCTACAGCTTTCTCTTCTATATTCAGCATTGGGCGCTTGTTTTCGTCTTCAATCTCACTGCTGTAGAATGCTACGTAATCCGCATTTTCGGTCCGGGTTTTGATCAGGAACCCTGTGTTTTCGTACTCCCCGCTGACGTACTCTTTTACGAGATCGGTTACGTTCAGCTCATGGTACCTGTTGTCCGGAATATCGCTTCCTTTCAGGGTTATCGTAGCATACGGTGTGTCTCCCTGAGATACATTATTCATGTCGAACCAGTCTCCTCCGGGCTGTGCCCAGAGCACCCCGGCATCCCTGCTGTTCCAGGTCACATTTCCTGGGTTCCAGCTTGCAGCGGGCCTGTATATCTCTACTACCGCATCTTCCGGCCTTTCCAGTCCATCAGGATAGTACCAGTAGAGGGACAGGGTTGCATTGGTAATATTTTCAGCATCGCTGTATTCACTCAGGTCAAACAGTAGCAGGTTTCTGTACTTTCCTACTCCAGGCCTGCCTCCGATGTCAATATACACCTTGTCCTGGTAAACGACATCAGGTGATGCTTCTCTGAGGCGGCTGTCTATCACAATGCCTGTTACTTTTTTCTCCGTTAACGATACGTTTCCAGCTTCGACTTTCTGTTCAGGAGCAGTCTCTGTTACAGCATTTTCATTAACAGTTGTCTTATTATTGGTTGTTGCAACTTCGGTCACTTTTGCCTCTGTTACAGCATTTTCATTAATTGCAGTCTGGGTATCTGTTCCGGACGTCGGATTTACAGTTGCTGTATCCTTTGTGCCTGACGCACTGCCAAGAGAGCCATATCCGTACCCTTTCGCTACCCAGTTCTCTACACTGTGATCAGATGGTCCCAGTACGTTTGTGCCTGAGCCTACCTCAACGTAAGGGGATACGTTCCACATAACGTTATCATGAACGCTAATTGACCCTTTTGCATTCCAATTTCCAACGCCTGCACTGCTGCTCGATCCTTTGTAATCATGCATAATGTTGTGATGGACATTCACATTTGTCAATGTATTTTCCAGTTCAACACAGCACCAGCCAGACCCGGCACTACCTGTGAAGGTATTATGGTCCACTTCAATATTAGCACAGTTGTCTACCCTGACACCTGTGTTGGTCTGAACCTCAACATAGCAGTTATACATTCTGGAATCTTTAGTGCCGGACAAAAATGACACCCCGTCATGTCCTGAGGACTTTATTCTACAGTTATATACACTTATTCCAGAACTTTTACCGATTCTGACACCATCACCATACAGATAGCGGGTGAATAAAATGTCATGTACTTTACTATTAGTCGAAGACGTGAGTTTTATGCAGTTTCGATAGTCTCCATGACCTCCGTCACCTGGTCCAGTTGCTGTACTTTTGAATTGAAGGTTAGATACTTCAACGTTAGAAACACCTGACCCGAATACATATGCAGGTGATCCCTCTGAGTTACAAACCGAACCTGTAGCGTAGATTATCGTACTGTCGCCTGCACCTTTCAGTACTACATTAGATTTCAAAATTATAGGTGCACTTATCTGGTAAGTGCCAGCACTAAGGAGAACATATCCCGGGTTACTTGATGTTGCTCCCGATGCTACGGAATTTATTGCATTATTAATTGCAGTCTGGGCATTTGTTCCAGATGTCGGATTTACGGTTATTGTATTCTGTGCGCCTAACGCAGCGGGTACGGTTGTTAAAATAAGGCATGTTACTAGGAATAGGGTTCCTATCTGTCTTTTTAGCATCGTATCACCTTTGGGTTGGATTTGGAATATGAGCGGGCTCAAAAAACTTTATAGGGTTATAGTATATTTCCCAAAGCACATACGGCCGTTAAACTAAGACATGTTGTCAGGAATAGGGTTTCCTGCTTCATTTTTAGCATCGTATCACCTTTGGGTTGGATTTAGAATTTGGGTAAACTCAAAAAACTATAGAATAGTTATATATCTCTCCAACAGTTGATACGGTTGTTAAAATAAGACATATTTTCAGGAATAGGGTCCCTGGATTCTTTTTTAGCATCGTATCGCCTCTGGATTGGATTTAGAATTTGAGTAAACTCAAAAACTCCAGGATAATCGTATACTCTTTCCCAGATATTTCTCAAAATTCCATATTACGTACTCGTAATGTTTTTCCGAACTATCTAATTAGACTGAGTTTATCTCAAATATCTAATTATGTCGGGTCTATACGGTAATTCAAAAATTCTAATTACGTCTTCGTAATATTTTTGAACCTATCCAATTCGGTTCTCTGCGTTTTGTGGGGCGGACACGGTGCAGAGGATTTTCCACTCTCTTCCTCACTGTTATATGTGGATGTTTTTTCGGAGGTGGACGGACATAATAAGCTCTGGCTCTGGACTTTTATTCAAAATTTGCCATAATTACAGGATATTTTCAAGTCAAATTTCCTGTTTTTGTCAGCCGTGGCTTTTATCCCGATCAACTCATCTGCGAAACTTTTGTTTATTTGTGTTATACTGAGTCGACTTTGAAGTTTATGTGATCCTATTATAAAATATTTTTGGTATTTTTTTAAACATTTTTATAAAGATTTTGAAAACTTTATATTCTTGTACGTGCCTTAAGGCGAAAAAAACAGTTTTTTAAAGAAAAAGTTGCGTAGATTTTCAGGACCAGGCTAGTTGAATTATAGGGTATGATGGTCTCCTTAACTGTTTTTTTAAATTCATATCATTTTGGGGTACGTAGCGATCTCTCTGTCCAACCTGCAGGAGTAATGCACAAATAATTCAGGCTGTTTTTTTCCCCCTAGAATTATTCCGCAACATGATTCGAGCTAAATTATTTCTGTCTTCTTCACTTCTTTCCTGGCTAAAATGAAGTGATTCTAAAGCCATCGTTTTCATCCCGGTTCGATTTATGTCATTGCTGCTTTCTGTCAGTCTCAAGTCCTGAAATTTCAACATTATAGCTTCTTTTTTCTTATACTAAATATTCTTCACTATGTACTCCTTTTCTATGCGTGCAGGTAAGCCCCTCCCTGAAGGAATTCTGCAATAGTTCTTTATATAGAAAGAGCAACTAACTCAACTAAAAATGAATGTAGTACCACTTTTTTCCTCTATCTTTCGTATCTCTTTAATAAAGTGCATTTTTTCTTTACAGACTTACTTTCCTGTTGCTCTATTCAACTACATTTCTTAAAACTCAACTCAATATGGTATTGATACCGGACAAACGGCTTCATTAGCTGGAAATTGCTTTTCAAATTTTAGACTTCTCCCTCTACATCAAGTAATAATTTTTCTGGATTTTTCATAAACCTTGGCATTCATTCCGGATCGTGTGGGCCCATACAATAATGCTTTTTCTCCCTCCGGCAACACAACTAAGATTAAGGAGTCTGGAAGAGATTTCTTTTCGAGCCTGCCTTTTTCTCAAAGAGGTAGAATTCTTTTCAATATGTTGAATATTTGAGAAGTTATCTCGTTTTCCAGTTGTTTACAACTCAAAAATGTCTAAGGCTTTAGTGGCTCAAATAAATGTTCTGGGTCTGAGCCTCTGGATATTCTTCCAAAAAAAGACTTCTATCTGTTTTGCTTCAGGAAAATCTATACTTCTTTTTTCCTGGGGTAAATATTGAACTCATGAGTTAACCTTCTTTGCCTGAAGCCGGTATATTTCAATAAGTGCCTATCTGGACTACTCATGGTAAATATCTGGTATTAATACTTATCTCCTTGGTGAAATTTATTTACTTTGTTCTCTCCGTTACAGCATCCTTTACTTAATTCAGTGCTTCTTAGCTCTTTTCTTTCTTATGATATCTCAAAAAATCTTTTATACTCTAAAGCTGTTACTTTAGCTGGGGAGGCTTTTTAAGCCAGTGGGGAATGCATAGTTGCTAAATTCCCATTCTTAGTGGAACTCAGTCCAGTTTCACAATAACACAAGTACATCTCGGAGTGAGGGAATTTAATGAATGGTAGTCTTTCAGTTACTGTAGATCTTGAAGATTGGTATCATATTCCTTCTGTCTGCAGTTCTCCGTTTTCGGTCTACAGGAATGTAGACGAATTCTTCAAGAACTGGAACGGCAGGTATGATTTCTTGAGTGAGCCCACAAAAAGGGTGCTGAATCTTCTTGATGAGTTTAACATAAATGCTACTTTCTTTGTAGTTGCGGATACCATCGAACACTACCCTGGGTTGGTAGAGTTAATTGCAGACAGGGGTCACGAGCTTGCCTGTCATGGGCTGAACCATGCCTGCAAAATCGACCCTGAAACAAAAAAACAGTTAATGAGTGTGGAAGAGTTTGAGCAGAGGACTCTGGTTGCAAAGAAAATGCTCGAAAAAATCAGCGGGGAAAGGCTGGTCGGCTACAGGGCACCAAACGCTCTGGTAGGGGGGTGGATGGTTGACTCTCTTGAAAAGCTGGGCTTTAAGTATGATTCATCTGTTTCCGTGAATTCCTTTTACAACAAAACGGACTCAGCTCTCAGGAACGTTTCGTCTTTCCCATATTATCCTGCGGAAAACGAACTTGAAGCGAGCAGTGACCGGAACTTTATTGAGTTCCCCTGGGCTTATTGTCAACACGGATTAAAGTTCCCGGCGTCAGGAGGGCCTATGCTTCGATTCCTGGGGTCTTCATTCATACTTGACGGGCTTATGCAGAGTCTTAAAAGAGGGCACACCATTTTCTATTTCCATCCACTGGATATCTCCTGTGCCAGATTTCCCTCTCTTGGAAATAAAAGGCCCTTTTACTGGTGCATAAAAGGGAGGCTTGTTGAACAGAGGATCCGGCATGTACTGGGCAAGCTGAGCGAAGTTGAGAAAATATGCTTGAGGGATTATTCGGGAATAGCATGTGTTTAAAAGGAAACTTTTCGGGACTCAAAAAAGAAAACTCGGGCAGGAATTTGCCGTTTCCTGTTCTTTGAATGTTTTCTGCTCCCTGAAAAGAGCTAACCTCCAACATCTCATTCTGAAGGAAATGGCCAGTAAATCTAAAGACGTCAGGATTCGTAAAAAAACCGAACTCCTGCCCCTTAAAATCTAATTTTCGGGCAATTGTTTTCTGAATTTTTCATTACGCTGCTTATCTGTTTCAAGTTATGGATATTTACCATTCTTAATGGGCAGAAATTTATGACCTTATTCATATATCTCAAAAATGATGGAAATATAATGAAGGTCTGTGGATTACATGAATAAAAACCCGAAAGCCTTTAATTCTTGAGGATTTTTATCTATGATAAAATTACTTCGGTTGAGGATAAGTATATCAACCTGCGCATCAGGCACAACAATTAATTATTTGTTGAGCGATTGGATACACGAAAAATAAAAAGGAGAAAAAATAAAGAAATTTTTAGATAGAAGGAAATTTTGAGAACGGAAGTTTACCTGCCGCGGGCTGCCTGTGAAAGCATACTCTATGGGAGTAGAGCTACTGTTTCAGGGAAGTCCTTATATAAAGGTACGGAAACTGGACTCTGTAACTTTCCGGAAGGATGGGGGACACATTGTCTATACTCAACAATAAAATCTTAAATCTGATAACATCGGTTTCTCTGTTATTACTTGTTTACAGCCTCTTTGTTCTCAGAGGAATCCAGCCTGAAGGATACGCAGTTAATATCTATGAGCAGCTTCCTTTCCACTTTTACCTGATCCTGCTCTTTTGCTACCTTTCTTCCTGCTTTGTTCTTCTTGCATTTCGAAAGATCAGTGCAGTTTTCTCCCTGATACTTGTCCATATTATCGTGTTAATAGTCCCCTATATGCTTGGTTATGCTTCCGTAGGCAGAGGAGATGAATTCTCATACCCGGGTCTGGCAGAAAATGCAGGGGTTTTCGGCTCCTCAGGGCTTTCTGCCTTTTCAGATCTCTCCCCCACTGGGCCTCTACTGGTCTCAGCTCTGTCTCTGGTCTCAGGAATGAAGGCACAGGCACTATCTTACTTTTTGCCGGTTTTCTTTTCGATTATGTTTATTGCCGGTATGTTTCTCTTTTACCGGGGCTTTATGAGCCGGGAAAAACTGGTCACAGTAACTTTTCTCTCCTCGGTCATTCCATACTTCGGGCATTTCCAGGTCTCAACGGTCCCTTATTACCTCAGTTTCTGCCTTATCCCTGTCTATCTTCTCTTGCTGTGGAATGCAATCTCCGATAATAACAGGAAGGCAGCGATTGTTTGTTTGCTCGTTATGATGCCTTTGCTCCCGTTAGCTCATCCTTTTATCTTTACGTACCTGGTATGTTTCGCTCTGCTGCTCACTCTGGCAGGTAAAGCCCTGCAGTCCGGTATCCTTAAAAAAATCTTCAGTCTTAAAAATCTTGCTCAGGATCCCCTTTCCAGCTCTTCGGGAAAAATAGTTCCTCTCTTTATCTTCCTGTCATTTACTTCGGGAGGCTTCTTGCTCTGTGCAAAGTATGCTTCGGTGTTTTTTGGTATTTTTCTCCCGGCTCTCACCCTGCGTATTGAGGCCATGATAGATGCGGGTTTTGCTACAATTCCAAGTATGGAACCCGGGATTTTCGAATTCATACACCTTTTCAACCTCTATTATGGCAAGTACTATATCCCGTTAATTTTTATTGTAATCAATACAGTAATCGTATGGCAGAATCGCAAGCGTTTTTGCCACCACTTTGTCCGCAGGTACCCTCGCTTTTTGTTCCTGTATATAGTTTCGTTCTTCCTGGAGCTGGGTTTTCTCTTGAACCCTTTCATCCCTTACCCTCCTGACCGATTTGTAAACTTAAGTTTCATCATCTTTGCCCAGATCCCGCTTCTTGGGTACTCTCTTTACATTGTTCTTCTCCGGAAGGGCTATACTCCCGGGCTTGTCGCCACAATCCTGGCTCTGGGGCTTCTCTGGACTTTAGGGTTTTTCAGCTGTTTCAGTTCCCCGTATGCAGGTGGAATCTCGGAAGCTGTCGCACAGAATGAAGTGGAAGGAATGAACTGGCTGACCGAATCAAAAGCCGCGTATCCGTACGTTCTTTATTCCGGAGAAAAAGTGGATCCCACCTTTTCAGGAAATTCTACCGGCAGTCCTGGCCAATATGATGCATTTCCTGAGGTTTACACCACTTCAGGGCCAGCCCCTGCAAACTTTCCAGAGGATGCAATGTCTTTGAAAAATCCCACCACAACCGGACCTTTCTATTTTGTCGTAACAACTTTCTCAGAGGCTCTGAACCAGGAAAAATCAGGGTCCGATATAGGATATTCCTCAGCCGGAAACAGCTCCGAAACTCAGGACAATAAGCCTCTGTGCAAGATTTACGATTCCCTTAACATAAAAATCTACGAGCACACTTCTTGAGCCTGCCGGAATTGCTATCCGAGTTGCGCTTCCCGAATTTCGCTTCCCGAATTTCGCTTCGGGAGCACGAAGTCTGTTTCGCTTCGCTCAAGCAGACTAAATTTGGCAGTAGATCATAAATTCTGTCCCCTCAACGCAGCAGAGTGGTTTTTCAGACAACAAAGAAGACCCCTACCAAAAATAAGTACTATAGGGGATATATAAATACTAAAAATAACAGAAAACCCGGATATTTTTCTTGTTTGCCTTCAAAGGCGGGTGCAGTCCTGCAAGATGCAGAAGAGTAAAGCAAAAGATTTCGGTTTCTAATTCTGGAATATATCAACCGATTTCAGAGGCTACTTTTTTAGTTCTGCTCTTTTGCTTCTTCTTTCACTGTTTGAGAGCTGATTTTTTTGCTTCTATTTTTGACTTTATATGACTGGCCGCAAAGAGGAGAATAATAATCAACCCTATCATTTCCGGGATAAATACGCCTGTAGATTCCGGATTGTATGAATTATTCAGGATTTTCATGAAGTATTCAATAAAGCCTCCGGAGAGCGTATCTTTTGGAAACTTCCAGCCCAGGAGCGGCCAGAAAAGGACTTCAGGGGAGTTCCAGATCTGGTCTTCAAGCAGATGGCAGAATGAAGCGCCTGCAACAATAAGGGGTATCGTCCAGCCTTTCTGGTAGAAGGTGTAAGCTGCAAGCAGCCCCAGCAGGACTCCGAAGAGAAGGGTATGGGCAAAGATTCGCCCGCTTCCTATAGTCTCGGCAAGAATTATCCTGCCAAGGGGTTTGTCGATAAAGTCCGGAAGGAGCGCTCCAAAAGCGATCCACTTAAAGTCTACCGGAATATTCTTTTTCGGCAATAACCGATTCAGGGAATAGAAGATCCCCAGGGTAATGCCTATATGCCCGAAGATAAACATCAGATTAAAAAAGTTGGTGGCGTATAATTATTTTTTGGCCGGCCTGCCCGAAAGACATGCCAGCACAGGTTTCCACCATTTGTTTCCACCATTTTATACTCTACTGTGTACAGAACCTTTCAGATCTGGCACTCAGATACGAGCTTTTCTACAAGTTCCTGCCTGATCGCAGTTCTTCGGTCTCCGCCGCAGACCATGCCCCGGACGCCAATTATGTCGGGGCCTATCCTTTCGAGTACCGGAAGGTCTTCGAATTTCAGGGAACCGGCAATTGCATTTTCAAGTCCGTGCTCATGAGCAAGATCGGTAAATTCCTTAAGTTCCTGTTCATCCATAAATTCGAAGGTAGATTTTCCGTCCTTGATGCCTGTATCTACCATAACCACATCTACTCCGGCCTCTGCGGCAACTGCGGGGAGTAAGAGAGGAGAAATCGAATTAATGCGTTTGTAGTCCGAATATCCCGAGGCAACAACCTTTTTTGAGGGGTCATAGTCTTTTACGGCTCGCGTGATCTTTGTGAGCAGTTCAAGGGCCTGTGCTTCGGTCTGGATATCGTAAAGGCCTACTTTTATGTAATCTGCTCCTGCGACTGCTGCCCCAAGGGCTGCAAGAGCGGCAGTTCCGGGTTTGTAATTGAAGTCCCCTATTGTTGCGCTTATCGGCTGCCTGCCGTTTACAACCTCTTTAACGTCCCTGATTACCCAGGGGAAATTGGCTCCGAGGGAACCTTCTTTTGGGTTTTTGACATCTACAATGTCCGCGCCGCCTATAGAAGCGATAATCGCCTCCTCCCTGTTGATTGGACTTACAAGCAGTTTCATAGAAAGCCTCTAGTTAACATGAAGTTAAATCTTTTTTGATGTATATTGATTCTTTTATACAATAAACCTTATTTTATATTTTTTTATAGGATGATGTAGCTATCGAATAAGTATGTTCCGAGTAGTCTTTGTAATGGATATATTTAACCGTAACGTGGTTCTTGCAAAAGGCGGGGTAAGGGAGAATTACCGCCCGGTTTCGGATTCAAGTGCTGTGTGCAGGACCTCAGCTCCCCTGGAAATCGTGGAGGCTTTGCGCCCGAGAGAGGTCTACATTGCCGACCTTAATGCACTGCAGGGCAAAGGTCCTCTCGATATTAATGCGGAAATTATCCGGGAGGTAAGTTTAAAGGCGGATACAATGCTTGACTTCGGAGTCTCTTCTCTAAAGGATGTGGACAAAGCCCTTTCTATTGCAGGAACTGCAGTTATAGGCACGGAGACCGGCAAGCTTGCAGTAATCAAAGATGCAGCTTCCAGATACCCGGGACGTATCAGTGTCAGTATTGATGTAAAATATGGAAAGCTTCTGAAGCAGGACCCTGAGATCCCCGAAGACCCCTTTGAAATCGTAAAGTTTCTTAACGAGCTTCCTTTAAAAGACCTGATTTTTCTCGACCTTGACAGGGTCGGCACAGCTTCAGGGTTTGATCCGGAATTTCTGCGCAAACTGGCTGAGATCTCCGTACACGATGTACTGCTTGCAGGAGGGGTCAGGGGTATGGAGGACCTTTTTGCTCTTGACAGGCTCGGCATAAAGGGCGCTCTGGTAGCAACTGCAATCCACTCAGGTGCGGTCCCTCTGGAAGCCATGGACCCGGGGATTGAACAGATTAAAAAGGATGGTTAATGATATCCGGGAAGGATTTATTCCTGCCTTATGCCTTATGCCTCTGGTATATAAGGCATTCAGTATCTTTATAACCCAATTTGCAGATTTATATCCAGATTATCAGATTTCAGCATTTAAACAAAGAGTTTACGAGGTTACAGTATGGCAGCAAGAAAGGTAACTGAGGAAAGCATTGAAGAACCAGTAGAAGCACAGACCGGAGAAAGCAGCGGAGACGGGTATGTGGAGATCAAGATGGGGGGTGGATGGTACATGACCATCTCTCTGGCGCACAGCGACCGTTTCGAAAAGGAATATGTAGAACTCGCAAAAGAACGCGGGGGCATGAAAAAGTCCCGCTTCAATCTCAACCCCTCGCACGTCCGGATGCTTGGGGAAGCCCTGATCAAGTTTGCGGATGATAACGAACTCTAACCGGGCTTTCACTTCCTTTTTTATTTTTGGATTTTGGTTTGATATTTAATTTTCATGTCCAGATTATTTAATTTTCATGTCCAGGTCGATATCTTCAGTCCCTCTGGATAAAGTCGAGAATTTTTTGCACGACTGTTTTTTCCACGTCTTCCGGAGAACCGGAGGCATCGACCACTACAAAACGTTCAGGCTCTTCTGCGGCAAGCCCGAGGAAAAGCGCTCGGACTCCCCGTAAGAATTCGATCTTTTCGAATTTGGTTTGTTCTCCCCGCTTCCCGCAGCGTTTTACTGCGATTTCAGGTTCAATGTCAAAAAGAAAAGTAAGGTCCGGAACAACGGTCCAGCCTGAGTGCAGGTTCCTTACCCATTCAAGCGGGTTCTCCAGACGATTTTTAAGGGTTATCCCCTGGTAAGCATAGCGGCTGTCTGAATAACGGTCAGAAATCACGGTTTTCCCGTTTTCAAGGGCAGGCTTTACAAGCTTTGCCAGGTGCTCGGCATGGTCAGCTGTAAAAAGGAAGAGTTCAGCAAGCTGGTCTGTATCCGACTGAATGGCATTTTCAACAGCATTTCCGGTGAGGGTGCCTCTTGTCGGCTCTCTGGTAAAGACCGGCTCAAAAACACAAAGTTCGGAGTTTTCCTGAAGTTTTTTTGCAACCGTACTTTTGCCTGAACCGTCAATACCCTCAAGTGTGATCAGTTTGCCTCGCATAAGAACCGCCTTTTTTATTTTTTTTTTACAGGTTTTCATTCAAACGCACTATCTGTATTTATATTCTATAGAAAGCCCGGGCTGATAGGTCAGGGCAGAGACAAGGGCAGAGATAAAAATGAGCATCTATTTATGTAAACATTAAAAATAGCTTAAAGTAATGACCGTAATAGGAGTTATCACACGGGGCAAGTACGGGCACCGCCTTATTGAAACTGTAAAGGAACACAGTGATTTTTCAGTTGTAACTGCCGACCTGCCCGAGTTCGTGCCCGTATTCATTGAGGAGCCTGATGAGTTTCTGGAAAGCCTGAATTTCGACCGGCGCGTCTTTTCTGCCGAGATTGTGGTTACCTATTCCCTGCACCCTGACCTTACTTCGGCAATTGCAAAGCTTGCCGCGGAAGCCGGGGTGCGCTCATTGATTATACCTGGAGGACCTTCCAGGGCCTCGGTTCCCGAACTAAAAAAGATTTCAGAAGCTTCCGGAATGGACATAGAGGTGGATGAAATTTGCTGTACTCTCGAACCAAACTCTGCCAACCGTCCTTTCGCTGAGATTTTCGGGTCTCCCGTTCTGAAAGTTAAGACCGAGAACGGGAAAATAGCTAAAGTTGAGGTCATAAAAGGTGCCCCCTGCGGGAGTACATGGCATATGGCAAAGGAGATTGTTGGAGTGCCGGTAAAAGATGCCCCTCCGAAAGCCGGGCTGCTGATCCAGCATTATCCCTGCCGGGCCTCCAGGGGCGACATGGGAGGGATCCACGAGTCCGGAGAGCTGCATAAGCAGGCGCTCATAAAAGCGCTTGAGAATGAGGAGTGATTATATATTCTTTGGAAAAATATATTCTAAATATGGCAGAAAAATGGGGCCCAGTTCTTAATTTCTGAAATTCCTGTTTTTTGCCTGTACCGGTCGCCAAGTACCTTTTGGGGGTGAAAACATTATTTCCCTATCTATATCAGAAGATTCAGGGCCTGAAGACCTTGAGCCAATAGCAGTTGCAATACATTCGCTTATGGGACTCCCTACCACTATCAGAAGCCTCAAACGAAAAGGGCTTCGCCTGGAAAAGGGAAAAGTCCTTGACAGGGACTATACGGGCCCTGTACTCGAAGAGGTGTTAAAGACCAACAAAGTTGTCCATGAAGTTCCCGCAGAAGGTATGTACCGCGGAAAACATGTGGTAGTTGCTCCTATCCGTTCAAAGGACGGAAAGGTTGTTGCGGCTCTCGGGATTGTGGATCTTCTGGCTACAGTTGATCTTCCCTCCGTCTTCCTGGAATATACCTCAGTGCTGGAAGAAGTCGAAGATGCAAAGAAATGAATCCTGAGAAGATTACAAAAACATCCATAAAGAAAAGGAAAAAAGAATTGCTTTTTATTGGAGGATTTTGTCCCCCACCTCTTTTTCAAGGTTTGGGAGGGACATTTTTCCATTTCCTCCAGTCTTTGATGAAATCCAGGGTATTAATTTTAAAACCGGGAAGAGTTTTTCCGGTATTTACTCTGGCTTTTCGTATAACTTGACCTTTTTCAGCAGGTTCCCGTTCTTTGCGTGGGGCTGTCTGAAGACTGTGTCGTTGGACTTTTCGATTTCCCTTGCCTGAGTTGCGAGTATTGCTGCAGCTCCCATGATCTCGTGCCCGGCTGCGGCTGTGAGGCAGACCTGGTCGATTTCCTTTAACATGAAGCAAGCAGGGAAGTTAACCTGTGCGACTTTCTCAGCCATGTGAAGGGCAGCAAGAGCCTTTGCCTTTGCATAGGGGTTTGCAAAGCCTGCGTGTTCAACGCATTTCTCGGGTTTTGCGAAGATGTGCGGAAGTTCAAGGTCTTTTCCTGACTTTCCGGATGCTACCTGTTCTGTTACTTTGTCGAGCTCTTCCTGGATAAGTCTTACAACACCACAGACGGAAAGCACTTTCATAGCGTCGGAATTGAAAGATGCCATCTCTACGGGATCGAGGAATTCCCTCTTTGCTCCGATGAGGGGGTCTACCGGAAGGATGATGTATCCGAAACCTTCCTGCTCAAAAGCCTCGCGGGCTTCCTTTTTTGTGGGGCCGTCTGAAACTACGATGCAGGGGACGTCCTTCCAGATTTCACGGGCTGCGGTAGGACCTGGGGCTGCTGCGTTCGGACTGATCATTACCACGAAGTCAGCATTCCACTGCTTGAAGCTTTCAGTGTCCGCGGCATCGGCAGGGCCCATTTTGGCACCAGTGCCGAATACTCTTACGGTGATTCCCTCGCGCGCTGCAATTTCATCCTGGATCAGATTGATAACCTGGCTCATTCCCAGGTTGCCCATTTTTATAAAGCCTATGTTGACCATTTTTCTCAAAATCCTATGTTGACCTTTTTCTTCAATACTGGAATTCCTAAAGGGTTTATAATCCTTTTGGCAACCCGCCCTTCATATCACCCTTATTTTATATATTTCTATCCTATTTATAATCATTATTCGGTATCTTTTGCTGGTCCTCCGAAAAGCTTAAAAGGGATGTGATTTATTTCACTCAAAAACGTTGACATCAATGCTGTTGTTTTGTGGTTTTGTTTCGCGAAACCCGCATTATAATTTGAAGAACTTTATCCGTTGGTGGGCTTTTAATGTTAGGGCGCATATACATCAGGCTGCGGGGGTACCGCTGAAAACGGTGCTTCGGGCGGCACGCCCTTTTTCGGGAAATTGTCCCGCTATATCTATAGATATTCAGGTCCAGGTTTTGATTGCGTGAACTGTCCTACATATAATTCTACTGAAAACAAACTTATTGTTTTTGATATGGATAGCACCCTTATAGACGCTGAGACCATCGATGAGCTCGCCAGGGCCGCAGGTGTTGTAAGCAAAGTAGAGGAGATTACGAAGAGAGCGATGTATGGAGACCTCGATTTCGAGCAAGCGCTTGCAGAAAGGGTCCGACTTCTTAAGGGGCTTCCCCTTGAAACCGCCCTGGATGCTGTAGATCAGATCAATCTTATGCCGGGGGCAGCTGAACTTGTCCTGTACGTCAAACAACGGGGGTATAAGACTGCGATGATTTCCGGTGGATTTACCATTGCTGCCGAGAGGGTAGGTAAAACGCTTGGTATTGATTTCGTCGTTTCTAACGAACTGCTTGTGGAAGACGGCTGCCTCACGGGCGAAGTCGTCGGTCCTGTCACACAAAGCGACTCCAAAGCAAAGGTGTTCGAGGAACTGGCCCGGCTCTACAATGTCAGGCCCGAGCAATGTGTGGTTGTTGGGGACGGCGCAAATGACGCCTGTATCTTTGAGATAGCAGGGTTTGCCATAGCTTTCAATCCAAAGCCCATCCTTAGGGAATACGCGGACGTGGTCATAACAATAAAAGACCTGAGAGCCGTGATCCCTGTTCTTGAATCTCTTTCTTATCAATGTTGTAATCAGGCACAGCATGTCGACATCGAACACTACTAAAATGCCAGCTCTTTTGCTGGACCGGGAGGCACAATAAGAGATGCTAAAGGAATTGCAGAAAAAAAGATCAGATCTGAAGGACATTTCTGAAGAATCCAAGGAAAAAAGGAACACTTTGAACGCTGAGGCCAGCGCTCTTGCCGCTAAGCGCAACGACCTTAACAAGAAGACAAAAGACCTTATCAACGAAGCCCAGGAACTGAAAGTTCTCAGGGACGAGATCAACGAGAAGGTCAGTGAATACAAGAACAAGCGCGATGAGACCAATGCCAGAGCAAACGATCTCTTTGCAAAGGCAGATTCCATCCGGAAGCAGAACAACCTCGGTGGGCCCTCAATCAAAGCCCTGAGGAAAGACATCGACCGCCTTGAATTCACCCAGCAGACCGAAGTCCTGAGCACCAGCAAGGAAAGAGAACTCGTCGGTAAGATCACCCAGCTTCAGAAACAGTACCAGGTTAAAAAAGTCCAGCTTGAGAGCAACCTCGAACTGAAAAACATCCTGGACGAAGCCCAGCAGATCAGGGACGAAGCTTCGGAGTTCCACAACGAGCTTGCCGAGTATGCCAGGCAGGCCCAGGAATACCACGAGAAAATGATTACCGCCTTCAAGGAAGCTGACAGAACCAGGGCAGAGTCGGACATTGCACACCGCGAATTTGTAAAAGCCCAGGAAGCAGCTGACGAACAGCACAAGGTTTTCATCAACGCCCAGAAGGAAATCAGGGATCTCGACAAAGAAATCTTCAAGCTTAAGAAGAAAGACAAGGACGGAAAGTCCCGCGTCGTCAAGTCCGAACTTCAGAAGGATGCAAAGTCCATTTTCGAGAAGTTCAAGGGCGGAGCAAAGCTCACTACCGAAGACCTGATGACTCTTCAGCGTTCCGGTTTAGTCTAATCAATCATAGAATAGATTTGTTCGCTGGATTTTTAATTCCCGTTACAGGTGAAGGGCTCAAACCTTTGCCTGTACTCCTTTTTCTGTTGCCGGCGCAGTGCCGGAATCGACTGCTTGCTTAATGCTGGCTTGTTTAATGTTGACTGGCTTTTTTGTAAGCTCCTATTTTTCGCCGCTCCCTGTTCACGGCTAATTCTGTTAGTAGATTTGTTAGTAGATTTTTGCACGGCTGGGACTTTGCCTTTAGCAGCTAATTCTTCTGTCTTAATAGCTAATTCTCCTGCCTTTATCTGCCGTGCAGGCGACCGTCCGAGGCATGAGGAAAAAAGAAAATGAGAAAATATAAATTATGACTCTGGTCTGCCTGCTTCAAAAATCTGAAATTTGTTTTAAAAAGCCCGAAGCTCATTCCAGAAGCTTCAGGTATTTTTCCCTGAACTCGGGGTTTCTCATAAGGCAGCATTTTGCGTTATACGCCGGGTCTTCCCTGATCTTTTTCCAGGCATCCTTTATCCTGTCCCTGTGGACATTTCCATAGGGAATAGGGATGCAGGCACAGGGGAGAATATTTCCTTCGGGCGTGATGTGCAGCCACTTTCTGCCTGCCATGCAGCCTGTGGTCTTCATAATCTGAGGAATCGGAAAAATTCTGGGCCCGTCTTTTTCCCTTGCACCGGACACAAAATTGTCAAATTTCCGGAGGTCTTTTGGGGTCATGATCTCGGATGCATGGTCCATCCACCTGCCTGTCGGCACTATTTCATAGAAGGAGAGTTCATGGACTCCCAGCTCCGTTGCAAGGGCATAGAGTTCATCAAGCTCGTTGACATTATCCCTTGACAGCACCACATATATGTTTACAAGCAGCCCTGCTGCAAGGCCGTTTTTGACCGCTTCAACCGCGCTTTTGAAAACTCCTTTCCTGCCCCTTACATAATCGTGTTTTTCCTCATACGCGCTGTCAAAACTGACCGTAAGGGAATACAGCCCAGCAGCTTTCAGGCTCCTTGCGCGTTCTTTTGTCAGCCCGACCCCTGAGGTGAACATGCCAGTAATGGCTTTATCAGGGTCAACGTAGCTGATCAGGGCTTCCAGGCCCGGATAGGTCAGGGGTTCTCCCCCATCAAAGATCACAAAGGTCGTGCCCATTCCGAGCACCTGGTCGATTACATCTTTAACAGTTTCGGGTGCAAGCTTTGCCCTGTTCTTTGTGTCGGGGAGGGCACAGTGGATGCAGTTGTTGGGGCAGTCCTCGGTAATCGAGATTGTTACCTGGTCAGGCATATTTTTCCCGAACATTGATGACATCTGGCTCCTTACAAGCCGGTCAAAACCCGGACTCGGAATCGGAGGCATCCAGGTAGAATAGATCAGGCGGTCAGCCTCTACGTTTGCAGGCTTTTCGCCGTCAAAAATCGAGATGTTTGCAGTAAGGACCTTTTTCATGAGAGGGGAGGCTACTCCTCCGGTTTTCATCTTCAGGCATCCATCTTCGACTTCGGCATAAACCCTGAAAAGGGGATTTTTATAAAACTCGTACTGCATACTTTCCCTGCATCTGGCTTTCTGGCGGTATTTTTCCGTTTTATTTCAGTTCTATCTTTTCCAGCTTGTCTCTAGTTTGTTTCCCAGTTTACTTATTCCTCAGGAATGCTCTGTATTTCAGCATGGCTGAAGGTTTCTTCCTGAGCATGAATGTAAAAACCTGCAGGGCCTGTTCAAATGCACTGCCGTGGATGAAGGAAAGGTCTTCTTTTTCAAATACCTTTGCCATTTCATCGATTTCCCTGTCCGTCATCTTCCTCAGGGTCTCAAGCCCCATGCGGCCAACGTAGTGCTCGACCTTAAACTCCTTTTCCCAGATTTTTCGGTATTCCGAAAGAGCACTTCTCGAGACGTCTCCCTTTTTTACAGAATCGGCTGCAACGTCTCCGCAGATCTGACCTGCCCTCATCGCATAGCCTATCCCGGACTGCCCTGCCGCTCCTCCGACTACCATTATCCCGTCCGTTATGTATTCTCTAGGGATGGTGACGATAGGGTCCCCTCCGGAAAGTTTTCTTACAACCTCAAGTTCCTCGAGCCCTTTAAGCTTTTTGAAACGCTCCACCCAGGCATTCAGGTAAGGGGTTGCGTCTTTCCCGCACCTGCGCACATATGCTCCGATCGCAGCATTATCGCCTCCTCTGGGCGCATAGGTGGTCTTCCAGCCGGGAGCATGGTTTCCTACATAGTATTCAAACATTTCAGGCTTTCCGAGCCCGGGTGCTTTTACGTCCAGCTCAATTCCCCAGGCAATATCCTCCGGGTGTTTCATTGTTTTCAGGCCCAGAAGGGATGCCATTTTTGAATTGATGCCGTCGGAAATTACTACGAGTTTTGAACTGAAAACTCCTGCCGAGGTACTGACGGCAAATTCCCCGCTTTCCTTCCGGATGTTGTTTACCTCTACCCCCGTCCTGAGCTCAACCCCGGTTTTTGTTACTTTTTCAGCATAAAAACGGTCAAATCTTGTTTTGTCGATAGAATAGCCAGGGGTTTCGACTATGACTTCGCGTCCTGCCGGGGAGATGATCTTCATTCCTTTGAGGTAGTGCACAACATAAGACGGGTCTACCTTTTCTCCGCACCTGTCAAGCATCCCTTTAAAAAAAGAGTTTGCAGGGTGTGGGGGATTTCCTATCTCTTTCTTTTTTTCCAGCAAAAGGACATCTGCGCCCTTTTCACAGGCGTTTCTGGCAGCCATGAGCCCTGCAGGGGACGCCCCGATTACAATAATGTCCGCATCCATTTTTTCCTATCCTTTTTTCACCAGAGAATGGAGGTATAAGATCCAAGATATATGCAGAGCACCACGTCCAGGATCATCGACCCGAACATTATTGCCCTGTAATTTGAGCCGTTAAGGAAAAGTGCGCCGCCCCTCTCAGGCGTCGGGTGTTTGATGAAGTCAAAGCACTGGGCAAGCATCCAGAGCCCTGAAGCAAGAGCCCCTGCAAAAAAGACCGGGCCGAGTCTGGCTGACCAGCCTATTATAACCGAAGCAATAACTCCGACAATCCACCAGAAGGTCACAAATTTGGCAGTAAAGGGAATTCCAAAGGTTACGGGCATTGTTGGAGCCCCTTTTAACCGGTCTCCTTCGACATCTCTGGCAACGCCTCCCAGAGTAAAAGCCCAGTCCGTAACGCACATCATAAGCCCGAAACATATTGCAGGAAGGGGAAGGATTACTCCGTCGCTCCCCTTCAAAATCCCGGCGGGGTCAAACGCAAGCCAGATACCCACAGGGACGAGCCCGTATGATATGCCCACGGGAAGAAAGCTCAGGAAGGTGCTGCGCTTTGCAACGATCGAGTAAACAGTGATTGTCGCAGCTGCGATAAAGAGGACTACAAGGGATTCCGGGTTCAGGTACGTGGCTGCGGCACCTGCGATAAGCAAAAGCAAGAAAGCGTACATCATCGCCGAATTCTTCGAGACTCTTGAGGCGGGCAGTGGTCTGTCCGGGATATTGATGGTGTCGATATCGACATCGCAGCAGTCATTGAAAACATATGAACTGGTTATGGCCGCAAAGCCTCCTATCACGGCAATCAGGAAGGGAACAAGTAAGGGCAGCCCTCCGGTTGCCAGGTAGGAAGCAAGGATCGCGCTTGCGGCGGGGAGGGTCAGGTCCATGTAGTAGAGTTCGGGTCTCAGCAGCCGGAGGTAGGGGCTGAGCTCCCCGATTCTTGCTGTAAGGGACAATAGTTTCACCTGTGATTTTCTGGTTTGTATTGAGGGTTGGTTGTATATTTAGGGAATTGTCAGGTTTTTAGTGTTATCAGGGGGTTTTACAGTTAGTCCTATAAACATTGGCATCTCAAAAAAGTTTCCTTTTTCTCTTTTTCAGGAGAATTTTGCCATGGGAAGGTAACTGAGGAGTTTATGAGGTGCATGAGAACCCCTGGAGCCATTAGAATCCGTAAAAAATCCTGGCTCCTGAGGGCTATGAGATGCTTATTCTTTTTTCCAGGCTTCCCGGTATACAAGTTTTGCTTTCTTCCCTATTTCTTCAATTAACGGGTGTTCAAACCCCTTTTCGCAGATAAAGGTAAATTCTGCTCCGGGGTTCAGGTCCATCAATTTAAGGGTATTTGAGAGAGCTGTGCTGAGAGCTTCATAGTCCGGGAACTTCGGAACCTCTGCATTGAAGGGGTATACCTCTTCCATTTCTGCGGGAAACGCCCCGAAGGGAGCTTTGAATGTCAGGATCCGGTCATAATCCTTTTCTCCTTTTACAGGGGCTGTGCGGATAATTGCCGAACCTTCAAGGCTGAACCTGTCCAGCCGCTTTCCGAAACGCAGGACTTCCGGTCGTGAGGCGGATTCCGGCCCGCAGTAAAAGAATGTGCCCTTGGTTGCAGGGTCAAACTGTTCCAGCCATGCAGAGTGAGTATAGAGCCTTTTAAGCCCGTCAAGAAGTTTCGGATGGGCACGGCAGCGCTGTTCAACAAGCTCGAGCAGTTTTCCGTCCTTGATGGACTGCTTGATCAGCCGGATTTCTGCAAAGGTTGCATAAAGGTTATGCCTTCCGAGAAGCTCTTCCTTATTTCTGGCTTTTCTCAACTCGTCGGCAGTATATCTGGAACAGACAGGGCAGGAGCAGGGCAGGTAGTTCAGTTTTTCCAGGTGATATGTCCCGTTTGCAGTAATATAACGCCCGTCCTTGGCATAGAGGGCATAAGCTGCCGAGTCAAAAAGGTCGCAGCCAAGAGCTACTGCAAGAGCAAACATCATGGGGTGCCCTGCTCCGAAGAGGTGTACAGGTGAGGTCGGAGAAAGGCCTTTTTTGGATGCGGCAATTACGTCCACAAGCTCTGCGTAGCGATAGGATTCCATTAGCGGGACAACTGCCCCCAGGGGATAAACCTCAAAGTTCAGGCCTTTCAGGTGGGAGGCAGCCTTTTCCCTGAGTTCGGGATAGGTCGCTCCCTGTACCGGGCCTGCCAGGAGCTGTTCGCCCTGGATGAATTTTCGGGCAGCTTCCAGGCGTTCGGCAGTGACTGCAAGTTCTTCTTCCGCTCTTCTGAAGTGGACGTCCGGAGGAGTCGGGATATCAAGCGGGACTATGATGTCGCTCCCGATTTTCTGCTGGAACCCGAGGATCTCTTCGTTTGTAACTTCCACTGACCCGTATACCGAAAGCTGGAAAGAGCCCGAATCTGTCATTATCGGCCCGTCAAAGCCAAGGAGCCCGTGCAGCCCTTTTTCAAGGGCGACACTTCGCAGTTCTTCCTTCCGGTAGATTATATAGGAATTGGTGATAAGAATTTCAGCCCCGAAGCTTTTCATTTCTTTCGGGGAGATAAGCTGGATGTTCGGATTTATTACAGGCATTACTGTAGGGGTCTCAACTATCCCGTGGGGAGTCCTGAGTTTCCCTATCCTGCCGCCTGCGTCCTTGTCGAGAATTTCAAATATCGCTGACATGCCGGGGGTATAGATGCCTCTCAGATATATTTATCTTTGGGGGGCTGGAAGGAGATTGGGATAAGGTAAAAAGAGGCATCTTTTCTCCCCTTATCCCCCTTTTCCTGTTCAGTCTTCTTTTGCCCGCGGCATTGCAATAATTTCCCTGACCTGCAGGGAGAAGAAGTCGTTGCTGTGAGCCGGCCTAAGTACAAGAGCCACGTCTGCCCCCCACCTCGTGCCTCCTATGGCTATGATTTCGGTGTTGTCAGAGACCGGGATGTGGCCTGAGTCTGCTGCCATTATGGCAACCTCTATGGCTACCTTGAAGCCTTTTCCGAACAGGGAACGCAGGGTATCGGCAATTACTTCAAGCCTTGAATAGCCACCGAACTTCTTTGTGATCGAGCGCTCGATTCCGGAAAACATGTGGGACTGGGTGGTAATTACCGCTCCAAGTTCTTCGAGCTTCTTTTTGTATTCCGCTTCGACTTCCCACTCGCCTTTTTCCTTCTGGCCGTACTGGTGGCTTACTCCAATTACTTTTATGCTGCTGCCCTTTACCGCCTCTGCCATTTTGAGGGCGGTTTTTCCGCTGGTGCTGGCAACTACGATGTGGGATATTCCAAGTTCTGCGGCTCTTTTTGCTGCAGCTTCAACAACTGCGTCCGTGTTCTCTTCCCCTACGCTGTCCAGATAGAGAATTGGTTTTTCCATGACTTAATTCCTCCTGTATTCGGTTTTTATCTCTTTTACGAACTCTTTTGTGGGCTGTTTTTCAGTTTCTGTTCTGCCGTTCTTGCATTTATTTCCTGTAATCTTCCTTTTTTTCTATGAAACTCTTTTCCCTCTCTTTTTCTTCTCCACAACCGGCATAATTTTCATTTAGCAAACATTGAGCGGAGAAGGTATCGTAATTAGAATAAACGCTTCTGATCAGAATTATTTTTCCTCTGTCACGAGAAAAGATATATATTAAAAGGATTCTCTTTTAATAAAAAGAGGGTTATGGCTTTCAGAATCCCGGATTCGTCGATGTTTTTTGTTGATGTCTGTGCAGACGGCAACACAGACCCGGGCTGGCGAGAAACTTGTTTATTTAGGATTAGGTCAGATATTATCATAGGGGTTTTATTTCATTGAGGTGGTTTTTCTGTCAAATACTACAGACTACGACAACAACGACGTGAAGATTATTACCAAACCTGTGCAGTCAAAAAACCCTGTTTTGATTGAAGGTTTTCCCGGAATCGGGCTCGTGGGGAATATAGCAAGTCAGCACATGATAGAAGAGATGAATATGGAGTACATCGGCTCCATTGAGTCCAGGTATTTCCCTTCAATTGCAGTGCTTTATGAAGGGCTCATAAACATGCCTGTAAGGATCTACGAAAACGTGGAGCATAACATCATTATAGTCATCTCCGATATTCCTATCAGCCATTCGGTCTCCTACGATGTAAGCAATGCCCTTGTGGACTGGGCTGAGTCTATCAATGTCAGGGAGATTGCTTCCATTGCAGGAATTGCAATTATGGACGGAGGACACAAGGTCTTCGGGGCAGCTACCACACCGGAAATGCTGGACAAAATCAAGGACAAGGTGGAAATTTTCCAGATGGGGACTATTTCCGGGATTTCAGGGAGTGTAATGGCCGAATGCCTGCTGCGCGGGATTCCTGCAATCAGTCTGCTCGGAGCTACAAAAACCCAGAACCCTGACCCAAGAGCTGCTTCTGCTGTTATTGGAGTCCTTAATGAACTTTACGGGCTTTCGGTCAGCACTGACAGGCTTATAGAGCAGGCCGAGCGCATAGAAATCGAGCTCCAGAAGCTTGCTGAAGATGTTCAGGCGACCGATCGGAAAGGAGAAGTCAAAAAGGAGTTCCCAATGTACGGGTGATCCTATGGAGTACATTGCGTTAACCGGGATTGCCGATTCCGTAATTGAGATCCTGAAAAAACACGAGCTCAGGACTCTTGAGATCCGGAATCCGCAGAACTTCTTCGGAGTACTGGGACTGAATGCAGGAGATAACGTTCTCCTGACTTCTACGAGTCTTCAGGACCTTACTGATGGGACTTCGGGGCTCATAGCAAAGGTTGTTCAAAAGCAGGTTTCTGTTCACTCATTTGTCAGCTCAAATGATCTCTACATTGAAGAACGAGAGGCCCTCTCAGCTCGCATTCAACTTGAGTGCCGGCATATGGCAAGGGTGAGAAATGTTATTTCAAATGAAATCGGGAAAGCAGTGAGAGTAGATGCAAGGGAGATCTCCTGCTACGAAGCTAGATAAAGATTTCATTAAATAGTTAAATTCCTGTGCCGGACTTCAATCTGAAATCGATTTTCCGGAATCTGTAACTCCCTTTAATAAATATCCGGCTTTAATATGGCTTCATCTTTCTGAAAAACGTTTTTTTCTTTACTTTTCCCTGAATTTATTTCCTGAATTGATTTCTCAAAAAAGTTTTCCAGAAACAAAAGATCTATTCCAGGAATTATTCCCGTTCTGGAAATTTTTCTGAAAACAGGTCTTGATTTCTTACCGGTAAAAACCATTTTTAAAATAGGTTCCAAAAACAGGTTTAAAAATAGATTCCAAAAATAGATTTCTAAAAGAGAGGTCCGGAAAATTTGGGATTTTCCGGGAGCCTCAAGTTTAGTTTAGTATCTTTACATATCTTCAGGCATTTCGCCGCCTGGCATTCCGCCTGGGCCAGCTCTTGCGCCGCCGGAGGAAGCGATTACATCATCGATCCTGAGGATCATGATTGCTGCTTCGGTAGCTGCATTGATTGCCTGGGTCTTGATCCTGAGGGGCTCGACAACATTGTTTTCGAACATGTCCTCGATCTTGCCTGTGTAGACATTGAGTCCTGCCCTCTTGTTGCCCTTTTCATGCTGGGAGCGCATTTCTACGAGCATGTCGATCGGGTCAAGTCCTGCGTTTTCAGCGAGGGTCTGGGGGATTACTTCGAGGGACTCGGCGAATTTCATAACTGCAAGCTGTTCTCTGCCTTTGAGGGTTGCTGCATATTCTTTGAGTCTGAGAGCCAGTTCTACTTCTGGGGAGCCGCCGCCAACTACGATCTTCTGGTCTTCGAGAGCAACGCCAACAACTCTGAGAGCATCTTCAAGGGCTCTCTCAAGGCCGTCCACTACGTGCTCCGTTCCACCGCGGAGAAGGATAGAGGTGGTTTTGCTGTCCTTGCAGCCTGTGACAAAGGTCATTCTGGAACCGGTGACGTCCTTTTCTTCCACAAGGCCTGCGTAGCCGATGTCGGCCTCATCGATTTCGTCCAGGTTGGTAATAACCCTTGCACCTGTGGCTCTGGAGAGCTTGTCCATGTCGCTCTTCTTTACCCTGCGCATGGCGAAAATGCCTGCTTTTGTCAGGTAATACTGGGCGAGATCGTCAATCCCCTTCTGGCAGAATACCACATTTGCGCCTGTCCTGATCACCTTGTCCACAATTTCCTTGAGCATGGCTTCTTCCTGGTCAAGGAAAAGCTGCATCTGGTCAGGGGTGGTGATCTTTATCTCGGCTTTGGTTTCTGTCTTTTTGAGTTCGATTGGTATGCTTAAGAGGAGGACCTTTGCATCCTTTACAACTTCAGGCATGCCGGTGTGGACACGTTCCTTGTCGACAATTACACCCTCGACAATCTCGGAATCCTTGATGCTGCCGCCTGGTCTCTTTTCGGTCTTAATGTCCTCGATGTCTACAGTGATCTTCCCATCTTCGCTGATCTCGACAACGGACTTAACTGCATGGACTGCGAGCCTGGAAAGCTGGTCTTTGTGGGACTCTGCGCCCTTTCCTGTAATGGCTGTGCCTGCTATCTTCACAAGAGTTTCAGTATCTTCCGGAGATGAACTGATGGTAATTGTATCAAGAATCTTTGCAGCCTGGGTTGCTGCAAGCCTGTAGCCGCTTGCGATAACAGTGGGGTGTACGCCGCTTTCCAGCAGTTCTTCTGCCTTTGTCAGGAATTCTCCTGCGAGCACGGCTGCTGTGGTTGTTCCGTCCCCTACCTCGGCATCCTGGGTCTTGGCGACTTCTACGATCATCTTTGCACCTGGGTGCTCGATGTCCATTTCTTTGAGGATGGTTGCTCCGTCATTGGTGATGACGACGTCTCCCATCGAGTCTACAAGCATCTTGTCCATACCCTTGGGTCCAAGAGTGGTCCTTACTGCCTCAGCTACTGCCTTTGCGGCCATGATGTTGTTGTGCTGAGCGTCGGAACCGTGGGTTCTCTTGCTGCCTTCTCTCAAAATAAAAATCGGTTGTGCTGCCAAAATTTAATCTCCTTTATAATGATGTGAATTTCTATGAATTTTTATCAGTAGTATTTCTGAGCACGTTATTTTTGTGCGTAATTTTCCTATTCTTAATGCAAGCACTTCTATATAAGAATTCCTCTGGAGGTCAGGTTCGGAATCTTGGAAATCGGGTCTTCTGGTACTTTTAATACACCCGAGTTTCGCTTCCCGAGTTTCGCTTCGGGAGCACGAGGTCCTTTTCGCTGCGCTCAAGAGGACTACAATAAATGCTAGTGCTTCGACTCCTAAATAATTTCCTTACTTTGTGGAAAAATCCGTGATCGGTTAATCAATCCCACCTTCCGCAGAAGTCCACAAAAATACTACCTATTTTCCCAATATGGCAGTAGCTTAAAAACTGATTTCCCCTATAATGAAGGATAGTGGGCAAATCGGTAAATGAATTATACATCTGTGTACATCTGCGGAATGTCTGATCAATTCAAATGTCAAGTTTTATAAACTTATTTCAGAACCGCAGTACTAGTTGTTTATCTTTAAATACCTTCATAAAAATTGTATTTTCGGAGATTATGCTCTCGACGTAGACTCCATATGTTTTAAACACACTTTCGAATGTTGTTGAATTTAGTTTAGAATTATTAAGGCCCAGACTATGAGTTAGTACCAGCATATAGTAGTCGCCATTGTCCTTGTAGTCTACTGTATCAAACATGTGTGATGTTCCAAAAACAATCGTTAGTCCATCTACAACCTCTTTTAGACTGCATTCGTTAAGAGGCTTCTGAAGAAAAAACTGTACTACACATTCTATGGGTTTATTTTTGGTTACATACTCCTTAAATCGCTCATGATTTACAGTTTCCATTAGTATTTTTAAAGCCCCTTTTTGGACACAACAAACCGAACCTATCGATTCACACGCCAACCAGAATTTTTGTTCAGGAGTTAATTCCGGATACTGTTTTGAATTGTTTTCCAGACATTCCAATGCTAGTTCCAGGGCTTTTTGCTGTGTTTCAAATTTTTCAGCATGTTTCTTTAATAATTGCCAATGTCTCTCTGAAATGGTGGTGGCAATACGGTGTTTTTTCATATTATACCCCCCGATTATATTCCTCTTATCTGCTCAATTTGTTTTTAATGTACATGCTGAACATACGATATGCAGATAATCTATTTTTACGTGTGCATTATTATATTGGTTAATTAATAAAAAAAATGGTTGTGAAAATTTCACAGTGAAGGTAAACAAAGTTTGTCTAAAAAGTAGAAGACGGCTTTCTCAAGAGTAATTTATTTCTACAATTTTAAGATCTAAAGTAAACATTACCAATTACCCAAGTGTAGAAATTATTTTACTTTTGATGGCGTGATAAACAAAAAAGAGTTTTAACAGGCTTTCTCAAAGCTCTACCCATTTATATAATTGGGTGATGGACATTGTTGACTTTAAATACTGATAGGAAATTATTCCGAAATTTAGGTATAACTTAACCTTATAGTAAAATAGATTCTCGCAATTATAGAATCACATGTAGTTTTAAGACAGCTTGGAGAGGCCTTTATCCGAGAAAAGGGGAGATGCGTATGGGTACACAACAAGTTAGAACATTAGAAATGAGTACTGAAGTCTTAGATAAAAGCGCAGACAAACAAACTGTAAACACAATCCATGATATAATTAATTCCTTCAAAGTAAGGGAGCAGCCCCAAAAAAAGTTAGATCTTGCAGAAGAGAAAGCTCTCCTACAAAAATATGCTCCAATTCTATATTTCCATAAAGAAGAAAGTTCTTGGCCCTCAACTGTAGAGTGGTATCTAGAAAGAACCAAATTAGTAAATAATGATAGATCTGTTGAACTAGAAAATGTTAGTATTACTGACTTGGCCAAGGAAAAGTATTGGACTTCCTCTCCTCAATATTATCTGAAAATTAAAGATGTAGAAAATACGAGAAAGGGGCAAGTGAGCCCAACCATAGGATCTCTTAGCGATATTAGTGCTTATGGGTCTGTTATAAATGTTGAGTCACGATATGCACAAATACGTTATAGTTTTTTTTATCCATTTAATGGCAATATTTTCGACCGTCAGAAGGCGATTAAAATCCTCGCTGGTGGAATAGTAGGGACACCAGTCGTGACTTGGGGTTTTCTTCCTATATATTTACCTATAATGGCATTAGGTTTGATAGCTTGTGGAGTTTCTTGGGGTGTAGCAAGTGATCTCATGGCATATCTGAAGAGTATAAAAGGACTAGGAATGCACGAAGGAGACTGGGAACATATAACAGTTGTTGTTAATTTGAAAGAGTCAAAAATTGAGGCGGTATATTATTCGGCGCACTACGGGGAGGGTCAATGGACCTTACCGAAAGGAAGTAGTGATCCTCTTTATGCACAATTTAGTACGGATTCGAGTGGAAGGCCTAAAGTATATGTAGCCCGAGAAAGCCATGCTGCTTATCCAGATCCCGGGGAACATCCTAGATGTCAAGGATTCGCTAATGATTTAACAGGCAATAGCTATTCATGGGATACAAAAGAGAATATTGTCAACGTAAGAGATTGTAATCAACCCTGGTGGAAGGCAAATATAATCTGGGGAGACACCGAATGCAAAAATCGAATTCCTCCAGAAGTAGCCATACTTCCTATTGGTCTTGGTAGCATGTGTGAGTATACTCCTGGGCCTACAACTCCCTCATGGTACTCGAGTGAAGAAAAGGGTGAAGCATTTTTGAAAGGTGATCCTGCGTTGAGTGATACTGCTGATTGGTATAAGCCAGAATATTACAAGACTATTCAGTGTGCAGATATTGATGGTGATGGTAAAGCTGAACTGATTGCACGGAGTGCTTATGGTATTTGGGTATGGAAATATGACTCTTCAAAAGGGTGGATTCAATTGCGTAGCGGCCTTTCGCTGAGTGATGCTGCTGATTGGTATAAGCCAGAATATTACAAGACTATTCAGTGTGCAGATATTGATGGTGATGGTAAAGCTGAACTGATTGCACGGAGTGCTTCTGGTATTTGGGTATGGAAATATGACTCTTCAAAAGGGTGGACTCAATTGCGTAGCGGCCTTTCGCTGAGTGATACTGCTGATTGGTATAAGCCAGAATATTACGAGACTATTCAGTGTGCAGATATTGATGGTGATGGTAAGGCTGAACTGATTGCACGGGGTGCTTATGGTATTTGGGTATGGAAATATGACTCTTCAAAAGGGTGGATTCAATTGCGTAGCGGCCTTTCGCTGAGTGATACTGCTGATTGGTATAAGCCAGAATATTACAAGACTATTCAGTGTGCAGATATTGATGGTGATGGTAAAGCTGAACTGATTGCACGGAGTGCTTCTGGTATTTGGGTATGGAAATATGACTCTTCAAAAGGGTGGACTCAATTGCGTAGCGGCCTTTCGCTGAGTGATACTGCTGATTGGTATAAGCCAGAATATTACGAGACTATTCAGTGTGCAGATATTGATGGTGATGGTAAGGCTGAACTGATTGCACGGGGTGCTTATGGTATTTGGGTATGGAAATATGACTCTTCAAAAGGGTGGATTCAATTGCGTAGCGGCCTTTCGCTGAGTGATACTGCTGATTGGTATAAGCCAGAATATTACAAGACTATTCAGTGTGCAGATATTGATGGTGATGGTAAAGCTGAACTGATTGCGCGGAGTGCTTCTGGTATTTGGGTATGGAAATATGACTCTTCAAAAGGGTGGATTCAATTGCCTAACGGTCCTGAATTGAGTGATACCGCTAAGTGGAATGCGCCTAGCTGCTACGAGACCATTCAGTTTGCGGATATTGATCAAAATCTTGCCGGAAGTGAACTGATCGCACGCAGTCCTACAGGAATCATGACTTATTGGTGGCCTAAAATTGGTCATTAAATAGGTTACTATTTGGATTTGGTAAAGGTGCAAAATGTCAAATTGGGTTTGAGGCTGGTTAATATCGATCTAAATCTCACGGCTATATAAACAATGAACCATTTTTGCAATAATGTTTAGTATCCAAGGACAACGTGTTTTCCAACAAAAACGCTATCAATATAACATTACAAAAAAATAAGGTTATAAGCCAAGAAGGTGGGCTGTAGAAAGGCCGTATTCTTTTATGGACCGATTCAGAAGACTGCTTATTCGATGGGAAAGAAAATTGAGAAATACTATTATCTGCTTCATTTCGCATGCACATGGATTTCCTTCAGAGTAGCGGGACTTTTCGTATAGGCTCTAAGTCGAAGGGATCGCCACTTTCCCTTCGACTTTTTCCGCACAATTTTGTGCGAAGAATTAGTGCGTTTTTATATACTCAATCATCCGTGGGGTCAGCAGAGGGATGATCAGGGGCAGCATGTTTGGCATCAGATTATCCATGGCTTTTGGCATGAGGTCCGGGAGCTGCTCTCTCATGTAGTCCGGCATCGGGACCCGCCTTTCAACTGCTTTTAGCATATCAGGCATGACCTTTGGCATGACAGAAGGCATGAGCATCGGCATCATTACGGGCATCATGGGCTTCATCATGGCGTCCATTCCTGGTACATACTTTACCATCTTCATCATGGCCTGAAGTGGAGCCGGCATGGCTGCCATCATCTCGGGCAGGAGTTCTACCATCAGGTCGGTCATGTTTTCGGGCTGCATGAGGTCAATCATCTTCTCAAAGGGCACCCATGACTGCAACGCGAAGTTTGTCGAGTCCGGGATGTCATGGCCAAGGCTTCTGGCTACAAGGGCACCGAGGTCCTGTGATTCTATTTTCATGTTGTTTTTCTCGGCTGCGACACGGAACTGGACAGTACAGCAGGGGCACAGAGCTGCAAGGATGTCTGCGTTCACATCTACAGCTTCCTGAAGCCTCATACCTCCAAGTTTATATGCAACCGGAGGCTCGGCAATCAAGCTCACCACCGAGCCACAGCAATGCGCCTGTTCCCTGTTGTGCTCAAGTTCCCTGAACTGGAGGCCGGGGATGGCTTTCAACAGCTCTCTCGGAGGTTCGTAGACCTTCCCGCCGGCTCTCCCCAGGTGGCATGAGTCATGCCAGGCAACCACTTTATTGAGTGGTTTTTTGAATTTGGGTTTCAGCACATCAAGGCGTTCAACAAGGACTTCGGAATAGTGCTTTGTCTCAAGCCCGTATTCAATGCCCAGTTTTTCCGCCCACTGAGGATAGACCGTGTGCCACATGAGCCAGCAGGCAGGGCAGGAAGTGATCACGGTTTTTACGCCCCGTTTTTTCATGTTGGCGACATTCATTCTCATGATCTTCTCAAAGACATCCCACTTTCCTGCAACGAGCATGGGAATTCCGCAGCAGGCTTCTTTATCCCCTAGCCCCGTAAACTCGACCTCCGCGTCATCGAGCATGCGCACAGCCCCGATAGCCACATCTTTTTCTACATAGGAGGCGGTGCAGCCTGCAAAGTAGGCGTACTCGGCTTTGTCTTTCATTTTTGCCCTGATGTCGTCAGGAATCCATTTGTCCCTGTCTTTGCTGAGGTTTGCCCAGATGTTTCTCTCCTTCAGAAGGCTTGCAGCCATAATCTCGAAGGGCGGGAAGGTCATCTTTTTCTCTTCATCAATCAGCTTTCCGCGCATTGTCATCCAGGCATGTTCGATTGGCATGTCCAGCTCACAGCGGGAGTCGCACATCTGGCAGGTAGTACAGGCAAGGAAGGTGTTGGTCTGCCTCTGGTCAAGCTTTTCCCGGCCAGCCAGGTATTCCTTGATGAAGAACCATTTTCCCCGGGGCGACTGGGACTCCCAGCCCCTGCCGTAGTACTGGTCGCACTCGCTCACGCAGTACCCGCACTGGGAACAGGAGTAGGCAAGTTCGGCAATGTCTGCGGGGATGTCCTTTTCGTCTTTGAAGGAAACTTCCCCGATCCCGGACATATTCCCGACAAGCCTTCCCATGGGTTCGAAGGAAGAGCCAAGGGACACAGCGGTGTTCAGGAGCCCTTTTCCTTCCATGGTCTCGGGGTTCATGATTCCGTTGGGGTCAAATTCTTTCCTGAGGGCTTCTATTTCCGAAAGCCGGTCTCCAAAGACGCTCTGTTTTTTCGAGGCAAAGAAGAGGCCTGAAGAATACGCCCTGCCTCCGTTTTCTTCTGCAATTTTCAGGATGCTCAGGGAAAGGGCAAAGGCCGTATTGAAGAGTAAGGAACGTTCGGAATGGCGCATGAAGCAGAGGAGCACAACGTTTCCGTCACTGATAACCATCCCTTCGGTGAGCACCGGGAGTTTAATCTTCTTTCCAATTTCTTCAAAAGCGCTGTCCATCTTCTCAAGCGGTACCAGGATCTCGGCAGGGATGAAAGAGGGTCCGAGCCTTTTAACCTTCATGGACTTGAACCATTCCTCAGTCTCGTGCTTTGCAATCTCATCGGGAAGGACTGTTCCGCCTGCACTCTCGATTGCTTTTTTTAATCCTGAGACGTCCCTTGAGGCAGGATACATGAAAGTACAGACGTAAGCAACAGGCAGCACCGGTCTGTGTTTGTCCACGATTTCCCCGTAATGGAGTTTCTGGGGCGATTTATTCTTCATGTCCGCCCATTCGGGGTTAAGGAAGGAGATGGACCAGAGGGGGATCTTATTTTTCCTTATGGTTTCGACCGCTTTTTTCATGGCTGAAGCGTCGGGGAAACTGGCGGAAACGGCTTTTCTCTCTTCGAGCTTCTGGACTTTCAGGGTAATTTCGGTGATAATCCCTGTGGTCCCCATTGTCCCTATTAACTTCTTGAGTTCGGGGCCGGAAAAGTCCTTTATTTTTCCGTTGGGGAGGACGACCCTGGCATTTTCCATGCTCTCGTAGCCCCAGCCGAACTCATAACTTCCATATCCGGCTCCACTCTGGGCCAGCCAGCCTCCGACGGTCGAGGATGGAGCGCTTGAAGGGATCGCCCTGACAGAAAGTCCCTTCTCTTTCAGCTTCCTCTCCAATTTTTCCCAGATAATCCCGCTCTGCACCACCGCTTTCTGCCCTTCTGGGTCGATGCTTATGATTTTATTTAATAATGTGACATCGGCAACTATGCCTCCTTTTGTAGGGATTACCCCGCCGTACCCTGAGGAAGCCCCTGCACGGGGAACAACCGGAATACTGTGCCTGTTTGCAAATTCCAGAAGTTTTACTGCGTCGTCTTCCGTCCGGATTTTTACAACGGCCGCAGGGTCTGTGTTCCCTATTACTTTCTTGACAAGTGGGGGTAAGGCTCCTATATCGTGGTTATAATAGTGGCGGTCGCGTTTGTCAAGGTTGACGCATTCCCCGAAAAGCTCGGAGAGTTCTGCTTTCTGGACTTCTGAAAGTTCCGGTACATTTTTTATTGTCATATTCTTCTCCTCCTGGATTGGGGCCGATTTGTGGACACTTTACAGTGTGCGCAGACGATCGTGCTAAGTCAGGTTCTGGAAATGTTTTTTAGCTCCCCTATACTTTATATTATATATTTCACAATTAAAAATATTCTTTCTTCGGATGTGAGTCCGAATTATTTTTTGAAAGAAATTCTTCTTTTTGGCTCGTTTTTCTGTTATTCGGCTTTTTTAAAACTCTTTTTTCAGTATTCTTCTATTTCCTGTGTTTTTCTAATAAGAATAAAATTAAAAGTGAAGGGCATCTTTGGGGCAGGCGCTCACACAGCGTCCGCATTTGATACAGTCGGGTTTAGTCTCGGTCTGGCAGACTTTGAGCTGCATGGGACAGACTTTTTCGCATTTCTTGCAGCTGATGCATTTGTCTTTTTCAAGCTGCAGCTGGTACCTCTTTCCTCCGAGCAGGTTCTGTGCTGTTCCCATTGGACAGAAGGAACACCAGGTCCTCGGGCTCAGATAACTGCCGAGAAGGACTGCAATTGCGGTTGTCACAAGGCATATGGTGACAAAGATCATCCCTATCTTTTCAAAGGTGTTCAGGGTTCCGATGACGCTTGAAATCCTGTAGCCCATAACGCTCATCATCAGGAAAAAGATCGGAAGGCGCACCCACAGGCTCCGGAGTATTCCAGGGATCTTTCTTTTCTTTGAAATTTTGCCTACCCAGAAATCAGCAAGGCTTCCCCTCGGGCAGAGGTTTCCGCAGAACCATCTGCCTCTGAAGGGGCTAATAAGGAAGATTGCGGCAAAGACGAGCAGCATGAAATACCCGAGGGCAGGATACCAGAGCCCTCCGATAGAGACTATCAAGACAAGGATTCCCAGGTAGGGAGTGATTTTGAGCATTTTAATTAACCTCCGTTTTCCCAATGTTCCAGCTCCTGTCCGAGTCTTTCCGCCCAGGAGTTAACAATTTTTAGAATGACATTTTTAATCTGGTTTCTCGAATGAGTTTTATAAATGAAGACATAGCCCCCTCCATCAAGGTTCTGCTGCGACCTCTGGAGAATTCCTTTTTCGTGCAGCTTTTTCACGGAACGCTGGACTGTAGAAATATCCAGGTCCAGAGATCTCGAAAGGGTGTCAGTATCAACCCATTTTTCGGTTTCATTCAGGAAATACTTCATAACATTCAAATCGGCTTTTGTAAGATTGAGAGCGCACTTGATTACGTCTTCTATTCTGAATTCTTTGCAGGCGAAATCTATCATTCCAATCCCTCTTCTCTTCTACAGTACTGTAGTATTATATCCGGAGTATATATACACTGGGAAGTACAGCACAATGCCGGTAAAAATCAGAAGTACTATAATTTATTTAATCTGTATCCGTTCTTTTTCAGCGGTTTCCCGACCCTTAAGCTCATGTTCCCAGCATAAGCCAGATTCCTTAAATAAAACAAATTTACCTGATAAAATATAATTCCATCTCTACTTCAGCCCCATTGCATGTTTCGAGAACGTTTTTTCTTTACAATTTTTCGGTTATCCCGAATATTTGTATTTTTTCCGGTTTGTAGAAATTACTCCCCATTTTGCCGGGTTTTTCTCCGATTTGTCCGGGGAAATGCCCGTCACCTGGAAAATTGAGATACATATTTATACCCCTTCTCCAATCCTCAATTTAAGGTTTAATGAGCTTGCTTGCTTCGGGGTTCTTCCACAAAGAAACCTGATCTTGAACCTATTCTCGGCTCATTAAAATCCACATATACTCCACAAAAAACCGGCAGGTTTCTCCTTTTCTCCTGCCGGATCCACACACCTTTTTTCAAATAAACTATACTTGATCTCTTGATTCGGAAAACTATACTTAATCCGGAAAAAAATACTTAATCCGGAAAAATATACTTAATCCGGAAAAAAATTGCCTTTTTCTCAGGCCTCTTCCAGAAGTGCCTTTCTTTTCCCCTGTTGGCAAAGTTTTTTCCGGATCTATTTTTAGAGCTTCGGGGTTGCCCCGGTGCCGGGACTCACATCCCGAGAGCGGTTTGTGTAATCGTTTCTTCTATTTCGTTCTTCAGCTCTTCCGGGATTCCCCTTATTCCAACATCCAGGAAGCCCCTTATGATCATTCCAACGGCTTCTTCTTCGGTAATCCCTCTTGCCATCAGGTACTCTACCTGGTCTTTAGCGATTTTTCCAACGGCTGCCTCATGAGTAAGCTCGATATCGTCTACATTTGCTTCGAGGATGGGGATTGCCAGCTGGCTGCCTTTGTCGGTAAGGACAAGCCCTTTGCATTCCAGGTGCCCTTTTGCACCCTTTGCATTGCCTATCATTTCTCCTCTTGCAATTAGCCTCCCACCGATTGTGATTGTTCTCGATATCAGTTCCGCTCGCGTATCAGGGGCATTGAAGACCGCCCTGCTCCCAAGGTCAAGTTCGGAGCCTGGATGGGCAATTGCTATGGTATTGAGCCTTGTCACCGCTCCTTTTCCTTCGAGCCTGACAGTCGGGTAGGTCTGTACCGAGCGCACGGGTTTCAGGCAAATGTAATTGCTTACGTAAGTCCCGCCTTCTTCTACATGCACAACTGTCCTCGGGCGGACACCTATCTGTTCTGCCCAGTTGTGGATCATTGTAAAGTTAAGGGTCGCTCCTTTTTTGACATACATCTCGGATATTCCAAGGTGGAGACCTTCTTCAACTCCTTTTTTAGTGGTACAGCCCGTGATGATGTCAAGGCTTGCCCCTTCCTCTACAATTATAATATTATGTACTGTCTGCGCTGTTTTTTTGCTGCCCAGCATAAGGCAGGTCTGGACAGGCATGGAAGATTTCTTTCCCGGAGGAGCCCGGATAAAGTAACCGTCCGCATCTTCAAGGTAAGTTTTTGCCGTGTACTTGTCAGCATCCACCTGCACGAGTTTCCAGGAGTAATCTTTAAGCCATTCGTACTTTTCAAGGGCTTTATGTGTGGACATCAATTCCACATTTTCATCTTTCAGAGAAGAGTGGGAGACTGCATTATCCAGGACAAGAAAACTGCCGGATCTGCCTTCTTCACTCGGAATTATTCCTACCTGAAGCAGGGTTTTTTTGCTTTCCTCGTCAAGAGTTTGAAGGTCTTCAATAGGTTTGCTGACCTTGGAGCCTTCTTCAAACTTTTCCAGTTCAAAGTCCTCTCCGTAAGCCGCTTTTTTCTCAGCTGCGCTCTCGGCTCTTTTTTTCAGGCTCATTTCATCAGTCTGCATGTTATGCACTCCTGGTACCCTTTGTTTTTTATTTCTTCCAGCATTTTCATGGGATTACCCGAACACATGACCGTTCCGTTACAGAGAATATACCCTCTGTCTGCCTGCACATAGTCCAGAACCTGGCCTGTGTGGGTAATGATAAGGGCCGATTTTCCCTTTTTGCACCTTTCTCCAGGACATTCCATGCCTTCTTCCAGCAGTTCTTTTATTGTCATCCCGACCTGTTCGATACTTACAAGGTCCACTCCGGACTCAGGCTCATCCAGAAGATAGAGGCTCGGGTTCTGGGCTGCAAGCTGCAGAAGTTCGGATCGCTTGATTTCTCCGCCTGAAAAACCCACATTTACATCCCTGTCCAGAAAGCGCTTCATGTCAAGGTTTTCGGCAAGGGCTTCAGGGTCCTTTTTTCCTTTCGATGCTACTTTTACAAGGTCCTTCAGTTTGATTCCTGCCATATCGGGAGGACGCTGCATCATGATACCCAGCCCGCGCCGGGCTCTTTCATCAATAGGAAGATGGGTAATATCTTCTCCGTTGAAGAGTATCCTGCCTTTTACAACCCTGTACTCGCTAAAGCCCATGATTGTCCTCATGAGGGCTGACTTTCCGGCTCCGTTCGGACCGAAAAGCACATTTGTGTACCCTTTTTCAACTTCGAGGTTCACGTCATGAAGCAATGTTTTCCCGTTAACCTCTACAGTCAGATCTTCTATTTTCAGCATCGATTTTTCTCCCTTAATCTCATTTCAGATACGGGTTTCCCCTCTTTCTTTTTCCGTATCTCAAGAAGTAGCCGTTCAAAGTGAGTTTATTTGAACTATATTGTGGCAGAAATAACTCTAAAATCAGACTGTTCTGGCAGTCAGGCCTGTCATATCTGATTTCCAGTTATCTGCACAAAGTCCTTATTCTTGTTGGAGGCCATTGTATTTCTAACCATCCGTCCCTAAAGGGTCTCCCCTCCATCTTTTTGAATTAAAATGTAAAGTAAGGGTCCGCAATAGGACCACAATATATTGAGTTTCCATATAGGTCACAATGACAGCAATTCCTCAAGCAGAAATGGTTTTTTCGAAAAAAAAATCATTGTTTGAAAAGGAAATATTGTTGGAAAAAATTATTGTTTGAAAAAGAAATATTGTTTGAATGAAATCATTGTTTGAAGAAATCATTGTTTGAAAACAAATATTTTTAAAAAAGAGGGATCTCTCCTTTAATTCGCATTTACTGGAGTTCAAAGCGCATGCCGGCTCGAGTTTCCCTATACTTATAGGGAAAAGCATTCCTTATTTTTTCCTTGTGTGCTGTGCAGTGTCCGGCTGCTATCAGTTCCATCTCTTCAAGCCTCTCAAACCTCTCGCTGTCGTGCAGCCCTCCAAGAATTCCTTTAATCTTTCCGCAGGAAAGGGCAGCATCCATAATTGCCTCAATTCCCGGATGAGCGCAGCCTGTAAGCACATAGGCTCCGTTTTCCGTGCCCAGAACAAGGGACTGCTCTTTTATTTTATCTCCAAGTTCCCCCGTGCTCCATATCCCTTCAGATATTTCGACGGCCTCCTTTATTTCTACAAGCTCAGCCCTCTTCCTAATTTCCCTTTTGAGGTTCTCAGAAAAAGATGACGGGACATACACGGTGAGTTCGGGATTTGCGCAAAGGATCTCGGGCAGGCCCCCTATATGGTCCCAGTGCTGGTGAGAAAGGACAAGTTTATTTATACGGGTGGGGTCGATGCCAATTTTCTCCATGTGCTTGATAAGCAGAGTCCCGTCCCATCCGGTATCGAAAAGTAGAATTTCTCTGCCGGTTTCGAGAAGAGCCGAGAATCCCCAGCTTCCTGTAAAACCAGGGCATGCCTCGTTATCGTACAGCACTGTCAGCCTGAGCATCTGCCGGCCTCACATTCTCAGTATTGTGCAGTTCATACTTTTGACATTGTCCGGTATTCAAGCATCATGGAAATCGGGTTTGTTTCAATCTCAATCCCTGTTTCCTCAAGGGCGCAGATTCCGTTAATTCCTCCGACTACCGCAACCCCGAACTTTCCGGTTTCAACCGGAGCACCAAGTAAGAACTCGTCGATTTCTCCTACGGTGACGCAGCCTGCAAGATCCACTTTTTCTGCCCTTTTCAAAATCTCTTTTGCCATATCATAAGCAGAGGCATTTATCTGCCGCATATTGGCAAGGATTTTTCCCTCTCCTTTTTCAAGGACCTCAAGGACAGAGGTAGGAGTCCGATTCATGAAAATTTTTATCGGGTCAATGGAGGTCCCGCTGTAGGAGATCAGGTCAAGGAAACGTGCTGGTTTCTTGTTTTCTATCTGGAGGATCCCTCCATAGGCGGGTTCTACGGGAATGCCCGCTTTCAGGAGAAGCCCGTCAAAAGTAACGCTGCATACGGTAGCTATTCCTATTTTTCCCGGGGGGAGGGGAATTTCAGGTTCTGAATCCTCTTCGAAGATTCTTACCCTCGGGCTTATCATGTACCCTGCGTGGGCTGTATACGAAATCAAATCAATAACAGTTTCAAAATCGTCCTTGTCAAAATAAGAGATATTTACTACGACTTCCCCTTTATCTGTTCCAGGGTCATAAGTGGTTCTGAATGCCATCTCTTCTATCCTGGATATTACAAAACCAAAACGGTCCCCGATGAGGGCATCATTCATCTCGCTTTCTCCAAGATCCGTAAGCGTACGCCCGGCATATCCGTGTTTGTTTGTAAACCCTCTCTCATCCAGGATCCTCAGGTGGTAGCGGACAGCCCTCTCTCCTATATCATAGCCCCGGTTGTTTAATTCGTCAGCTATTGCCCGGGCACCTATAGGTTTGTCACTTTCGTGAATCACCCTCATGATTTCAATAAGTTTTCGCTCGATTTGCGGATCCATCATGTCTATAACACCGTTATACCCTGTATCAATTCCGTGAACTTTACGGATAATCGTGATGAAACCCTAAAGACCACACATAGAAGTATTCTGTGCCTGTCTCAATGAGTATTAAATGGTTTCAGTAGAGTTTCAGTAAGCAGTTCCCCCGGCTCATAGTTGGGGTTTTCCGTGAGTCCGGGTTCATATAATTATTCTTGAATATAATTAGCTATTTCTCGATTGCTCAAAACGGATTAAATCCTGCTTTTAAATACTCAATTATAGTAAATCTTTTAGTACTTAATATAAGTTTGTCTTCTTCGACTTCATAATAACTGCTGCTGAAAATCCCGGAAAAGAGAAGTTTCCGATCCACAAAAAGTTTTTTAACAATTTCTTTATTAACTTTTTCTTTTGTGCCATTCTCAGCCATTTAAAGTGACAGTGTAAGTTCTCAATTGCAGTGTAAGTTTCCAATTCCGGTATAAGTTCTCAATAGATGTATCAGCAGTATATTATCAGTCCGGTTGCTATAATTAATCCGAATATTAATCAGTACTTTACAATTCCAGGTCTGATGAATTATACGGTTTTACAATTTCCTGTCTCATAAATTATACCAGCTTTACAATTCCTGGTTCGGGTGAGTAAAATTCTCCTGTTTCCAGAAGTTTTTCCAGTATTGCATCAAATTTCTCCTGGCTGATCCCTTTTTCCACAGCCTTCTCCCGAAACTCTTCAATTCCTATTTTCCCCGCCGAAGCCTTAAGGATCTCTTTGAGGATTGATTTCTGGTCTTTTTTGGCGGCTGTTTTTTCTGAAGGAGTTCCGGGTCCCTGTTGAGCTGTTTTTTTCACAGCCTGAGCTCCGGGGGTTGAGTTTTCAGTCTCCTCTGGAAAGGTTTTCAGGGAAAAAGTTTCTTTTCCTTCTCCGGAAAGCTCAGCCTGCAGGCGAGTCCTGAAGTCCACAGCTTCGGGTAATTCTTCGAAAGAGCTTAATATCCTGAGTTTTCGTGCCTTCAGGAGGGTTCCGCAGTGCTGGCACCTGAGGGTTTTCTTCCCGGTCTCGGTTATCTGGGCATGCTGCCGGCATTCGGGGCAGACTATCACAACATAACGGGAGGGATTTTCTCCGAACTCCATCTCTTCTCACTTTCCGTACCTTCTCTGCCTCTTCTGGAAATCCCTTATCACTCTCAGAAGGTCTATTCTTCGTACATCTTTCCAGTTTACGTCCGTAAAATAGAGTTCCGAATATACGGACTGCCAGACCAGGAAATCCGAAAGCTTCTGCCCGCCCGAACGGATCATTATATCGGGCTCATGCTTGACAAGGAGGTGGGATTCAAGCATTTTTTCGTCCACTTCTTCCGGTCTGACACTTCCCGCTTTAACTTCTTCAAGGATAGAAAGTACAGCCCTGGTGATTTCCCCTCTTCCTCCGAACCCGAGTGATACATATACAAAAAAATCCTTGCCCTGCCGGCTGCTCTTTACTTCCCCTTCAAGGCCGTGTATTTTATACCCTGTTCCGGAAGGGAGGTCCGTGAAACGTTCTTCCAGGTTGCTTCCAAGCGTTGACGCAAGCTCGGTTTTCACCGGCTGTTCAGCCTTAAGAATATCAACATAAATACTCACGAGTTCTATCTTAAACCTTTTGAATATCAGGAGCGTAGAAAGGAGCTTCTCCATACCTTTAGGTTCAAGGAGGTCGGCCTCCTTGAGTATGATAGCTACATGCGCAGGGGTCTTTGTAGTTGACCTCGTTATTTGCCAGGCCAGGAACCTCTCATAGAGAGGATGACCAAAAGAAAGCAGGTCCATCGAGTATTCCTTCCAAAAATGCCTTAAGTGGCCCGGTAGTCCTTCTTCATCGGTTCTGTCTTTTTATTGTTTATTTCGTGTTTTCGGGCGTTCAGGTTTTTTCAGCTCTTTACGGCAGGTTATTTTGCAGTAGATACGATCTTGATTACGTCCCCATTTTTCATCTCGTGCTTTTCCCCGAGCCTGAGTCTTGTCCTTGCATCCACAGCATACAGGAAACGGTTTCCTATCTCTGTATGGATCTGGTATGCAAGGTCGTGGCAGGTAGAACCCCTTTTCATAAGGTACGCATCAGGCAGCATATTCCCTACTTTGTCGGACCATTTTCCCTCATCTTCTACGGGATATACTACAATGAGGTCCAGAAGTTCAAAGACCGTCCTGTTTATGCATTCCTGAACCCCGGTTGTCCCAAGCCGTTCAATTACTTTATGGATGGCTTCAAGTCCTTTCTTCTGGGCTTTAGTAAGGTCTTCTGTAAGCAGCTCAAAGTCTCTATCTCCCGGTGCATACCTGATTATTCCGCTCTTTGCCGCGGATTTTAAAGCCAGTTCGGCAGCCGCACTCGTAGGGACCACTATCCTGTCAAGTTCTTTGAGTTCATCCAGGTTTTCTCTCGGGGCGATATCTGCCTTATTTGCAGCAATAAGCAGGGGTTTGCTGATCTCCCTCATAGTGTCGCAGAGCCGGATCATATCTTCTTCAGTCCATTTAAAATGATCAATCCTTGCGAGCCCGGTGTCGATCAAGGCAGCATTTACGTGAGATTCCTTTATCCCTGCCCCTGCAAGCTGTTCCGAAATTACTACTTCAAGCTTTAACCCTTCGGCCTGGATTTTTCTGGAAAGCTTCACCCAGTTCCTTTCCAGAATCCCATAGAGCCACATGGTAATTTCCCGGTTCAGGAAAGCCACATCATCAAGAGGGTTATGGTCTCCTATTTCTACGGGGTTGCCCTCGGCGTCTGTCCCGCCTGAGGCGTCTACAACATGAATTATTGCCTGAGCCTGCCGGAGCTCGTCCAGGAAAGTGTTTCCAAGTCCTCTCCCTTTGCATGCGTCCGGCACAAGCCCTGCAACGTCAATGATATCGATCGGAACAAGCCTGACGCCGTCCACACACTTCCCGCATGTTTTTTCCTTCTCTTTACAGGGGCACTCAGCCCTGACATATGTGACGCCGTGGTTGGCGTTGATAGTTGTAAAAGGATAATTTGCAATTTCAACATCTGCAAGGGTAGCAGCTTTGAAGAAGGTGGATTTGCCCGCATTGGGCTTTCCTGCAAGGCCTATGGTCATCGACATAAATTATAAAAAAGAACTCGTTGCATTTAATCTTTATTGATATTGAAGCCGTGGAAACGGGTTTTCTTCCCTGCATTTTCAGGGGAAAATCGCCTGATGCGTTTCAAGCTCAGTTGTCTTTTGAGTAACAAAGTTTATATTCTAGAATGTGCTTATCAGTGGTGCTCGCTTGCGTCCCGATAGGGTAGTGGATATCCTTGAGGCCTGCGGAGCCTTAGACCTGAGTTCAAGTCTCAGTCGGGACGTAAATTTTTCTATTTATCCATTTCTGGTTATTCTTCATCTCTTTTTATCTCTTTTTATTTCTTTCCGGCTACTCTTTGTTTTTTTCTTTGTCTGCCATTTGTCTATTCCTTGTCTATTTCTTGTTTCTTTCTCCATTACAACTATTCGCATCCTGTTTTTCCTCTTATCTTCTTTCTGTTTTTTTCCGTTCATATCTTAAATCTATCAAAAAGATAATGAATATAAATTATCTTATAAATACAGACTAAAAGATGGTGAGATTTATGAAAGGGAAAATTCTGGTTTTACTTCTGGTGTTTGTGTTTTTGTTTGCCTCCGGCTGTGCCGGGGAGAATGCGGGATCCGGGACAGAGGATTCCGGTGCTCCAGAAGCCGCAGTAACAGAATCGCAAGAAAACGTACCGCAGGAAAGTGTTACTTCAGGATCTGGAGAAAATCATATTATCTACCTTGAGTACTATAATGAAACAACGCAATCAGTAACGCTTTCAGAACTGGATATTTCGGTGGGAGATACGGTTTCCTGGTGGAGCAAGAAAAGGCAGGGAACCTATGTCCTTGTAAGTGAAGAAGGGCTCTTTCAGGATAAGGAACTGGTTTACAGAGTACCTTATAGCTATACCTTTAATACTCCGGGAACCTACATTTTCACTGTAAAAGACTTTCCGGAAATGACTGTTACAATAAGGGTAAGTTGAGAACCTTTGTTCTCCTTTTTTTAAAACAACTTCTTTTTTGGCTCTGCAAAAATCTTCTTGATTGGGTTTTTGCCCAATATTTTGTAAAAACAGTATTAAACGCTCCTTCGTTCTTCGTTAAAAAAATAAGGCAAATTTTATAACATAAATTTTATATATATACAAATTTAATATATAAAGTGCATAACTTACGCAGATGAGCAGAGTGGTCAATGGCATTGAACTTTCATTAACCAAAAATAAATTTAAACCACAACTCCAGAGTATTCTATTTTTACCATCAACTGCGTAAGCTCTGATTTAATGATAGTAACTTAGGAGGTAAAGCTCAAATGAGCAAACTAACTACCGGGAGTTTTTCTATAGAAGATCTGGAATCCGTTCAGATCACTATTAACAACATTGTAGGGGCAGCAAAGGAGGCTGCTGAAGAGGCAAAAG